>Ga0207648_10000682_pt1 | contig 37982 bp, 35 predicted proteins | sample KBSMisM32_FD_184310 | JGI IMG/M metagenome (GOLD analysis project Ga0207648, IMG submission 184310) | Miscanthus rhizosphere microbial communities from Kellogg Biological Station, Michigan, USA - KBS Miscanthus M3-2 (SPAdes) (version 2) | ecosystem: Host-associated > Plants > Roots >... | reverse complement strand
CCATGCCAGGTATCCCTGAATCCGCCCCCCGGGCCCTGCGGGTCGTGAATTGGCGAGCGGTGGCGTATCGTGTGCTGCGCCTTCGAGGGGGTACTAGCAAGGGGAGGTCCAAATGAAAAATCCAGGCAGACTCAGCTTCTTCGTACTGTCCATTTCACTGCTGTGCGCGGTCGGCTCGGTGTCCCGGGCCGAGGACTCGAGCACTGTGCGGGCCGCAATCGAGCAGGCAGGCGTCAAGTTCGCCGAGGTCTACGGGCGCGGCGATGCGAAGGCGGTCGCGGCGTTCTATACCGAAGACGCGATCGCGTTTCCGCCCGGCGCGGAGATGGTCAAGGGTCGGCAGGCCATCCAGCAGATGTGGCAGGAGACCATGGACAGCGGCGTGAAGAGCCTGACCTTTACCGTGATCGACGTGGGCGCGAGCGGCGATCTCGCACACGAGACAGGAACGGCCCTGATGAACATCCAGCCCGCGGGGAAGGAGCCGACGACTGCGTCCGTGAAGTACGTGGTCGTCTGGAAGAAGCAGGGGAACGACTGGAAGCTGCAGCGCGACATCTGGAACGACCTGCCGGCCAAGTAATCGCTGATGAATGAGCTGATCGCGGCCCTGCGCGAATCGCTGGCACACGATGCGGTGATCGCCGCCGATGCGATCGACCCGCGCTACCTCGGCGACTGGCTCCTCCACGACGAGGCCGTTCGCCCCGCGGCACTCGTGCGTCCGTCGTCGACGGCCGAGGTGTCCGCCGCGCTCCGCGTCTGCAACATGCGTCGCGTGCCCGTCGTGGCTCAGGGCGGCAGAACCGGGCTTGCCGGGGGCGCGATGCCACGCGATGGCTGGGTCATTCTGTCGCTCGAACGCATGCGCGCCGTCGGCCCCGTCGACAGCGACTCTGCGACGATCCTGACCGAAGCCGGCGCCGTTCTGCAGTCGGTCCAGGAAGCGGCCGCCAATGCGGGGCTGCTGTTTCCGCTGGATATCGGCGCTCGAGGGTCGTGCACTGTCGGCGGCAACATCGCCACCAATGCCGGTGGGAATCGCGTACTGCGTTACGGAATGATGCGCGGCCTGGTGCTCGGCATCGAGGTCGTGCTGGCGAACGGCACCGTCATCGACGCGATGAACCACATGCTGAAGGACAACGCCGGCTACGATCTGAAGCAGCTCTTCATCGGCAGCGAAGGCACGCTGGGTGTCGTCACGCGGGCCGTGCTGCGGCTCTTCCCTCTTACGACCAGCGTGCAGACGGCGCTCTGTGCCGTCGCTGACTACGACGCCGCGCTCGCGCTGCTCAGGCTTGCTCGGGAGCGACTAGGCGCCGACCTGTCGGCGTACGAGGTGATGTGGGCCGACTTCTATCGGCTCGCAACGTCCGGTCTCGGCCGGCGTCCACCCGTTGCTGAAGGACATGCGATCTACGTGCTCGTCGAGTCGATGGGCACCGACGCCGCGCGTGACGACGAGCGGTTCCAGGCCTTCTTCGAGACCGCGTTCGAGCGGCGCATCGTCGAGGACGCGCTGGTGGCCCGCTCGCTCAACGAAGGCCGGGACATCTGGGCGATCCGCGATTCCTCCGGCGAGCTCCAGCGAATCATCGGCACGTATGTCCCGTTCGATATCAGCCTGCCGACCCCGTCGCTCGGGCGCTTCGTCGAAGACTGTCGTCGTCGGCTGGCGGAGCGGTGGCCAGGCATGACCGCCGCCTGGTTCGGACACATCGCGGACGGCAACATCCACATCTGCGCCGCGACCAGCGATGGTTCGGTCGATACGCACGACCTGGACGAGCTCGTCTACGCTTGCGTCGCGGAGTATCGGGGCTCGATTTCCGCCGAGCACGGCATCGGCCTGCTCAAGCGTGAGTTCCTCGGCCGCTCGCGCACTCCGGAAGCGATTGCGGCCATGCGCCTCCTGAAACAAGCGTTCGATCCCAACGGGATCCTCAATCCGGGCAAAGTGTTCGCGTAGGCGGTAAACCGCAATAGCTCACAGGAGCCTGCGTTTCCCGGCAGTTCAGCGCTCGTCCTTGTAGATGCCGACCTGCAGCGCCTGGCCATCCGCGGCGCGCGCCCGATACATCCCCACGCTGTTGAAACTCCACGCCATCGTACCGTCGGGCGTGATCGCGATGACGCCGCCGTCGCCGCCGAGCGCGGTGAGCCGCTTCTGGATCACCTCGTCGGCCGCCGCCTGCAGGCTCATGTGCTGGTACTCGACCAGCGCGCAGATCTCGCGGGCCACGGTGAGGCGGATGAAGTATTCGCCCGTGCCCGTGCCTGAAACCGCGCACGAGCTGTTGGCGGCATACGTGCCCGCGCCGATGATCGGCGAGTCGCCGACCCGGCCCCAGCGCTTGGCCGTCATCCCGCCGGTCGAGGTGCCGGCCGCAAGGTTGCCGTTCGCGTCCAGCGCGACGACGCCGACCGTGCCCCGCTTGCCTTCGTCGTGAGCGACATCCTTCGCGGGAGCAGAAGTGATGCCCGCGGGCTTCGGGGGGATCGGCAGACCCTTTTCCTTGAGCGTCTTCTCGAGGCTCTCCCAGCGGTACTCCGTGTAGAACCAGCCCGGCTCGACCTGCTCCAGGCCCTGCTCGCGCGAGTAGGTGTCCGCGCCGGCGCCAACCAGCATCACGTGCGGAGACTTCTCCATGACGCGCCGCGCGAGCGAGATCGGATGCCGCGTACGTGTGACACCGGCCACGGCGCCGGCCGAGAGCGTCCGGCCGTCCATGATCGAGGCGTCGAGCTCGTTGCGACCTTCCGCCGTGAACACGGCGCCACGGCCGGCGTTGAAGAGCGGATCGTCCTCCATGAGCACGATCGTCGCCTCCACGGCATCGAGGGCCGTGCCACCCTTCCCAAGGACGTCGCTGCCGGCGCCGATTGCCCGCGTGAGCGCTTCGCGGTAGGCCGCCTCCTGCTCGGCGGTGAGCTCCTTGCGCTCGATCACGCCGGCGCCGCCGTGGATGACGATCGCCCATTTCGGCGCGGCATCGACCGCCGGGGAGAGTGTGCTGGCGAGCAGCACCAGAAGAGGCAGCATGATCCTCACCGGACGATTCTCCCGATCCAAAGCACCCGCGCAATTTCGGTACGGTATCATCCACGGCCCAGCTCCGGCGTGCCGCCGGACTGCATTACCCGGACTGCATTACATGGAGAGACAAGTATGCAAAGCAGGATTCTGACGACGATCTTGACCGCCACGCTTGCGTTGCCTGTCGTGGCGCTGGCCGAGCAGGCATCCAAGGCGCCCGCCGACCAGCCCCTGACGAGGGCCCAATCCGTCGAGGCTCGCGCCACCGTGACGGCCATCGACCCGGCGACCCGAACCGTGACGCTCAAGAACGAAAAGGGCGAGACGTTCCCCGTCCAGGCCGGGTCGGAGGTGAAGAATTTCGATCAGATCAAAGTCGGCGACATCGTGAAGGCCACATACACGGAGTCGATCGCCTTCCAGGTGGTTCCTGAGGGAACCGCCGGCGGTGCCTCGGCAAGCGCGAACCGCATCCCCGGTGGCGCCGAGGTCGGGCAGACGGTGACCACGTCGTTCAAGGTGTCATCCGTCGACCCCGCGACCAATGTCATGTGGGTGACCCTCGCGGACGGCAGCACGAAAAAGATCCAGGTGCAGGATCCGAAGGCGCAGGAACGCCTGAAGACACTGAAGCCGGGCAACGTCGTCTCGGTTACGTACACCGAGTCGATGGCGCTTCAGCTCGAGAAGCTCGCGAAGTAACCGTCAGCGGCACCGATCGTGGCGGGCGGACGCCCGTGCGCCTCGATCGTCCCGGTAGCTTGTCACAACAAGGTACTTGGTTGTAGGATCGGCGGCGTGGAACACAAGCTCGCGCCCATCCGCAAAGGCCTGCTCGAATTCCTGGTGCTGAAAATCGTCGGCGCCCGGCGCGTGTACGTCCCGGACATCCTGCGCCGGCTCGCAAATACCGAGTTCGCCACGCAGGAAGGCACGCTGTACCCCCTGCTCAGCAAGCTGCGCCGCGAGGAACTCGTGATGTACGAGTGGAAGGAATCGGACGCCGGTCCGCCGCGGAAGTACTACCGCCTGACGGAGGCCGGCAAGGCGCAGCTCGCCGCGCTCGACCAATACTGGAACCGGATCAACGGCACGATCGCCGCAATGGGACACTGAGCCATGAAATGCATCTCTGTCACTGCTCGCCTCAACCGCAGCACGCTCCAGTTCGACGAGGCGGCGTATGCGCGCCTCGAGCAATACCTCGCCGAGTCGGCGAGCCTGCTCGAGGGCGATCCCGATCCGCAGGAGATCCTGAATGACCTCGAGCAGGCCGTGGCCGATCAGTGCAAGCGTCGCATGGCCGCCGACCAGGTCATCGTGACGCCCGCGCAACTCGAGCCGGCCCTCGCGGAGATCGGGGCGGTGCAGGTGCCGGGCAACGGGACTCAGCCTGCGCCGTCGCCGCGCGACGCGGGACGCGATGCGGCGCGGCCCCTGCGGCAGATCAGCGAGGGCGCCGTGATCAGCGGAGTGTGCCAGGGGCTCGCACGCTACTTTGGGTTGGACGTGACCCTGCTGCGCGTCATCGCCGTGATATTGCTGGTCGTCACTGGTGGGGGAATGATCCCGGTGTACCTCGCCCTGATGCTGCTGATGCCGTACGCCCCGTTGGAAACTGGCGGCAAGCCGCTCCGCTGGTTGCCGGCCAAGTGCCGCAGCTTCGTCGAGTTCCTGCGCGCGAAACTGGGTGTCGAGCAGACCGGCAATATCCCTGCCTGACGTCGACGGTTCCGTGAACCGTTCACTGTGGTGCGTTACCGAGCGGTGCCTCGGGTCAATAGCGTCAGACAGGCGCTTGTCTCAAATTGAAGGCCCTCTTCAAGAGTGCCGCCGCCCGCCATCCGCAGACCTTCCTTCGCGAATGCAAGAGCGCAGGTGTCGAGGGCTGCTAGTTGCACGGCGGCTTCGATAGCACGCGGCAGCAACTCGTCGACCGGTGTCAGCCGAGTCACGAGGCCGGCGCGCAGCGCCTCCTCCGCGTCAATTCGGCGACCCGTGAGAATCATGTCGCTGGCGAGGCCGCGACCGACCAGCTGCGCGAGGTAATGATAAGTACCGTTTGTGTGGAACAGACCGCGTGAAAGCTCTGGAAGCATGAAGTACGCCGTCGCATTTGCGAGGCGCAGGTCCAGAGCCAGAGTGCATTCCAGTCCGAAGCCGATCGCCGGACCATTGATGGCAGCGACGGTCGGCTTGGCGCTGCGTGCCAGTTCGCGGGTGATGTCCTGCAGGCGGCCGATCAGTGGTTCCAATTCGATCCGCTGGATATTGCCGTCCGGGATCTCGGCCAGATCCTGGCCCGCACAGAACGCCCGCCCGGCTCCCGTCAAGACCAGTCCATGCCAGCTTCGCTCGCGGTCCAATCGGCTCGCAACGGCAAGCAACTCATCGTACGTCGAGCGTCGAAACGCATTGAGTCGCTCCGGCCGATTGATGCTCACCACAGCGATTCCGTCGTGCACTTCTAGTTGGATGTCGCTCATCTAGGCTGTTCCCGGCGTCAGGCGGTTTGTTGCATGCGCGATCGCGAGCTCCTTGAGGCGTCGCTTGTCCAGCTTGCCGATCGGCAACAGCGGCAACTCGGTCTCGATGACGAAGCGCTTGGGAATCTTGTAGTTCGCAAGGTGTGCCCGACACGTCCCCTCGAGGGCCGACGGCGAAATTGACGCGCCGGCGTCGCACAGGATGAAGGCACAGCCCACCTCGCCAAACAACGGATCGGGTATGCCGACGACGGCCGCCATGGCGACCCCTGGGCAGCTCTCGAGCACCATTTCGATTTCGCGCGGATAGACGTTATAGCCCCCCGACTTGTACATTTCCTTGATCCGGCCCACGAGTCGAATCGAACCGTCGGGCCTCTCCAGGGCCAGGTCGCCCGTGTGCAGCCAGCCGTTGACATCGATTGTCTCCGCGGTTTCCTTCGGGCGCCTCCAATAACCGCGCATGATGAAATCGCCGCGGACGCAGATCTCGCCGGCCTCGCCCTTTGCAACTGGTGCGCCGTCGGCGCCGGTGATCCGAAACTCATAATCCGGCACCGGGAAGCCAACCGATTCGGCTAGCAGTTCCACGTCGTCGCAGGGGCCAGCGAAGGTCACCGAGCCAACCGTCTCGGTCAGGCCGTACGAGTTAGACAACATCGGAACCATTTTCCGCAGTCGGCGCACGAGATCAGCCGGCGCCGCCGCACCGCTCCAAAGGATCAGTTGCAAGGACGACAGGTTGAAGCGGCCGAAATCGGGTAGTGCCATGCACATGATGATGGTGGTAGGTATTCCACCCCAAACGGTGCATCGCTCTCCGGCCGTAAGCTCCATCGAGCGCGCGGGATCGAACTTCTCAAGAAAGACGATGCAGCCACCGGCGACAAGCGTCCAGGATGAGACGTCGCCGACGCAGCCGATATGGTTGATCGGCAGGAAATTCAGCACTCGCACGGGGTCCGCCCGCCAGTAGCGCATCTGGTTGCGGCAGCACCGCACGAGACCGCGATGCGGCAGCAGCGCGCCCTTGGGACGTCCCGTGCTGCCCGAGGTATAGACGATGAGCGCGGGGTCGCTGGAGGCAACGTTGCCACGAAGACGCGTGAGGTCCGCGTCGTTAACCATCTGCCCGGCAGCCAGGAAGGCCGCCATGGACACTGAATCCTCAAGCGGCGGGTCGCCGCCGAGCACGACCACCTTGTGCAGCGTTGTCGACTCCGTCCGCAACGCAGCGATGTCAGCCGCAAAATCCCGTTCACCGATCCGCGTACGCGCCAGGAGCAGTACCGGCTCACAATCCCCAACGACGTAGCGGTATTCCTCGAGCTGGTAACGAGGATTCAGCCCGACCCATATTGCGCCAATGGACGCGGTCGCCAGGAATATCGTCCAGAAGTCTGGGTGCGGTGTCGCCAGCGTTACCACGCGATCGCCTTTGGCGACACCAGCGGCAATGAGCGCACGTGCAACGTTGTCGACCCGTTTGCGCAGTTCGTCGTAGGTCACACGACGGTCATCGAGCACCATGGCTTCGGCGCCGGGCGTTCGCTCGGCATGATACGCGACGTAGTCGCTGATCCGATCCAGCAGCGGCGGCAGCCGTGCTTCAATGTCCGTTCCAGGGCTCATGAGGTCGACACCTGCACGAGTTGTTCGCCTTCCGACCGATAGCGGCGCAACAATGCCAAGCTCAGTACGATCACCGCTGCCGGGATAAGCGCGTATGCCATGCGGATTCCGTCCTGGGCGCCCGCCGATTGCACGACCGAGGCGCCGGTGCTCTCGATGAATCCAGTCGCGTCGAGCGTGAGCCCGGCCACCAGCGGGCCGATCGCAAGACCGGCTTTTTCGCTCGCCACCCAAAGGCCCGACAGCAAGCCCTCGCGACGTACTCCCGAGGCGTTGCTGTCCGCGTTGATCACGTCGGTCAGCATTGCAAATGGCAGCAGTTGCTGGGCGCCGAAAGCGAGCCCCATAAAGGCAATCGGCGCGTAGAGCAACAATGGGTTGCCACCTGGCCGCACAGCAAGCAGGCAAAGACTCGCTGCCGCATAGAGCAGGCTCGCTGCAAAGTACGCGCGCTTCTTGCCATGGCGCCGGGCCATCGCCGACCAGAATGGCATCGAGACTACTGCCACGCCGAGCAGCACCAGGAAAATCCTGCCGATCAGCCGCTCGTCCTGTCCAAGCACGTGGACCGCGAAATACGGGGCGGCCGCGGTCATGGTGCCCAGTGCAAGCAACTGCACGAGGTACACGCTCAACAGGCAGAGGAACTGGCGGTTGCGCAGCACAAGTCGTGCCTGCTCGCGCCAGGTGACATGACGGACGGGTAGCTGGAGCAGTTGAACCCCGCGCGTGGAGAAGAACGCGAGCAGCATGGCGCCGGCAGCCACCGAGCCGATCATGATCGACATTCCGGCATAGCCGTGGCGCCCGCCACCCAGCGCGCCGACCAGCATGGGCGCCAGTGAGGATCCTGCCAGAATCCCGAGCATCACCAGCGTCATGCGATACGCCATGATGCGGACGCGCTCCTGGCTCGAATCGCTCATCTCCGCAGCCATCGCCGTGTACGGCACGGCAAAGATCGCATACGCGGTCGCGCTCAGCGCGAACATTCCGGTCACGTACAGGAAGCTCGTGTATACGCTCTCGAATCGCGGCACCGTAAAGAGAAAGATGTAGCTGACGAGCATCAGCAGGCTGCCACCGAGCAGCCACGGCCGGCGGCGGCCCCAGCGGCTGCGCGTTCGATCCGACAGCCCACCCACGATGGGGTCGGCAAACATGTCCCAGAACTTGGGCAAAGAGACTCCGAGGGCGGCCAGCGACGCCGGAATCCCCAGGGTATCCGTCATGAAGAACAGCAGCAGTACGCCCGGCGTGCTCGAATAAATGCCGGTGCCGAGCGAGCCAACCCCGTATCCAAGCAAGACGCGGCGGCTCAGTCGATGCGCGCGCGCCTCCGCACCGGGTGTTGTCACCGACCCCCCGCGCGGGCGCCTTGCCTGCGCCTTTCCGGTTCCTGCAACAACCCGGCGGCTTGCAGTGCGGTCATCGAGCCGAATGCCAAGGTCTTCCGGCCTGCATGGAACACTCGACCGGCGCTAGAAGTCCATCCGCAGCGTGACGCCGTAGGTGCGTGGATCCGCCAGCACGATGAAATTCTGCCCGATCAGGTCCTGGTCCAACAGGTCGAACAGCCGTTGTTTCACGTCCTCGTCCGACAGGTTCTTTCCCCACAACGTGATGTTCCAACTTCCGGACGCGGACGCGTAGTTGAGGCGCGCGTTATAGAGCGCGTAGTCGTCAACAAACCCATCCGCCTGGTTATCCTGTGTGAGGTACGAATCGCCGCGCAGGATCACCTCGCCGAGCAGCGACAACTCGCCGCTACCGATCGGGATACGGTACTCAGCGTTGAGATTACCCGTGTACTTCGGCGCGAAAGGTATGCGCTTCAGCGGCTCCCCGGTCGGCAGCGTGCCCTCGTCGTATTCCGCTTCCTGAATGGACAGTGTCGCGCCAAGCATCAGTCTCTCGGTCGCCGCGGCCTGGATTTCCGCTTCGATGCCGGCGGAGTGCGCCTTGCCTGCGTTCAGAATGATCGGGTCGTAGATCGGCGTCGCCGGGTTGTCGTTGGTGAGCTGGATATCGCTCCAGTCCATGTAGTAGAGCGCGACATTCGTCAGGACGCGACGGTCCATGAATTCGCTCTTGAAGCCGATCTCATAGTTCCAGACGGTCTCCGGGTCGTAGCCGATCCCGTTGGCGTCTCCCAATCCATCGTTGAAGCCGCCACTCTTGAACCCCTGGCTGATAGTCGCATAGCCCATCAGGTCGGGCGAGAACCGGTACCGTGCCGACCCATTCGGCGTGAACTGCGACCACGTATCGTCCGCCTTGACGCTGAACGATCCGCCGAGCAGCCCAAGTGGGTCTGTCTGGACGTAGTCGATGTCCTTCTTCTCGTGCGTGTAGCGTCCGCCGAGGGTGAAATCCAACTGATCCGACGCTCTCCAGGTGGCGCTGGCAAAGCCGGAAAGGCTGGTCGTGCCAATTTCCGCGTCGGATCCGACCCTCAATCCAGCGATCTCGGGCGCCCCGAACAGGTCGGCCAGATCCGGCCCGAGCTCGATGAAGCTGAAATTCGAAGAATTGCGATCGAAGTAGTAAGCGCCCACCAGCCAGTCAAACGAACCCGTCGACCAGGCGAAGCGGACTTCCTCGGACAACGTATCGACATCCTCTGGGTCACCGTCGTAAGCCATATCCACCGGCGACCTGTCGGTGTCGGTGCGGCTGAAATACTCGTGGCTTCGATACGCGGTGATGCTGGTGAAATCCACGTTGCCAAACCTCATCTTCAGCGCGGCTGAGGCGCTCCAAGCCTCGAGCGTTTCCTCCGACTCATCGCTCGCATACACCTTGCGATCGAACGGATCGGCGTTGCGTGGCAGCTCGAAGGCATCGAGCAGCTGGGGCAGCAGCATCGCGTCGTTGTAACGCAATGTCTCGAACACCAGCGGATGCTGGTCGATATCGAAATAGTCGGCGGTCACCAGCAATTCCGTCGTATCAGACGGCGTAAACAGCAGCTGGCCGCGGGTGGTCCAGTGGTGCTGATCATTCACGGGGATGTCGAGCCAGACGTTGTCCGACGTACCGTCGCGATCGTTGTAGACGGCCGCAATCTTGCCCTTGAGGACGTCGGGCACCAGCGGACCCGAGAGCGACCCCCCCACTCGCACGTAGTCAAAGTTACCGTACGTCAGTTCCGTGGATGCCTCGAACTCGTCGGTCGGTCGCTTGGTCGTGAGGCTGACGACGCCGCCGATCGTGTTACGACCGTAGAGCGTGCCCTGCGGGCCACGCAGGACTTCGACGCGTTCGATGTCGTACAGGTCCAGCGGCGCATCGGCGCCCTGCCCGATGAACACTTCATCGACGTACACGCCGACGGCCGGGTCCTGGCCGGCTGATGAGGCGCCGGCGACGACGCCTCGCAGCGACGTGGGTGAAAGCTTTGTGTCGCCGAAGTTCCCATAGGCGAGGCCGGGTGTTCGGAGCGCGATGTCGGCCATCCCGGTCATGCCGAGCTTGTCGATGGTCGCCGAGCTGAATGCGGTTACGGACACCGGGGTTTCTTGGATGTTCTCCTCGTACTTGCGTGCCGTGACGATGATCTCCTCAAGCTGGCGTGACCCCGCCGACAATGTCTCGGTCGCTGGCCGTGCCGACTGTGCGCCGGCGACACCTGTCGCGAACGCTAGAACTCCGGATACCGCAAGTCTCAATGTGCCGTTCGGCATGGTGATTCTCTACTAGAAATAAAGTTGAGATCAATCTCAGTTTTATTCTGAGCAAGGATCGAATCTCTGTCAATTCGCCGCCGGAGTCGGTCACTCAGGCCCCCGGTGGCACCCAAACCGTCAGCCAGATGGCGATGAGCGCCGGCCGCTCCTCCCCCTCGATCTCGATCGTGCTGTCGAACTTGGAGACGAGCCGCCCGCGTTCATCGGCGAGGCGGGCAGCGAGCCGGAACACGCCCCGGACCCGTGCGCCGGCGCGCACCGGCGAGACGAGGCGCAATCGGTCAAAGCCGTAGTTCAGGTAAAACCCGTTCTGGTGCGGATCACGATCGGGGTTGCTGCCGAGCGCGTCGTGCAGCAGGTGCGTCAACAAGGACACCGTCAGGAAGCCGAAGGCAATGCTGCCGCCAAACGGGCCGTTCTCCTTGGCCCAGACGGGATCGATATGCATCGGATCAGGATCCAGCGTGACCGTGCCGAAGCCATTGATCATCGCCTGATCGACCGTCACCCACTGCGAGGTACCCACGATTTCGCCGGGCTGCAGCGACTCCATTGAATCCCGGACCCTGGTGTTCGACACGGTCGACTCCCCGATCGGACTGTTGTGCATTATTGAGGTTGACCTCATTTTTGTTTGCCGTCAACCTGCTGATTGGGTTGTCAGCCAGCAACGGCCAGTCCGCACCCATGACGTTATCGTTTATCGAACACCTCGAGCAGCAGCTGCGGCAGTCGCCACCGAAGCAGAAAGGGCTCCGCACGCGGCAGCGGTTGAAAATCGCCACGGCGAAGATACTCGCGCGCGAGGGCTACCACGCGATGCGCGTGTCGGACATCTCGGCGCGCGCGCGGCTTGCCGAGGGTTCCTTCTACGTCTATTTCAAGGACAAGACGGACGCGGCCCTTACGGTTCTCAGCGAGCTGCTGGAGGAGTTTCTCGATCTGGCGGGGCGCACACGCAGTGGCGAACGAACACCGTTCGACTCCATCCGTGCCTCCAACCGCCGCTGGATCGCGGTGTGCCGCGCCAACGCCGGCTTGATGCGCTGCATCCTGCAGCTTGGGGACGAGGACCCGCGACTCGCCGAATTGGCTCAGAAGGAGAACCGCGCCTGGTACGAACGCGTGGCGCACAGCAGTGCCAAACGTCGCCAGTCCACTGAGACCGGTGGAGCGGCGTTGTTTGCCGCTTACATGGTCGGTGGCATGATGGACGAGCTGGTGCGCAAGTTGATCATCTATCCGGACCCTGGCTTCCAGGAGTTGTTGGCTGAGCTCGACGCGGACGACGATGCGGTTGCGGACGCCGCCAGCGTCATGTGCCTGCACATTCTGCATCCCGGGGCACGTGTGCCGAACGACCTGCCGCGGGCCGCCTTGGAGCTCGCCGACTGGATGCTGGTGAAACGTCGCTGATGTGCAGCGCGAGTTCGCCGGCCTCATGGCCTGCACCCGAAAGCCGCCCGCCCTGGCCTGCGCAACGGTGCGGCCAGGTTCGCGAACTCGCATAGCAGCGACCGTGTTTCCCGTGGCGCGATGATTTCCTCCACCAGGAATTTCTCCGCGGTCAGGAACGGCGAGCGGGCGCGATTCAGGCGCTCCTCGATTTGCCGGCGCAGACTCTTCGGGTCTGAGGCCGCCTCGAGCTGCGCCTTGTAGGCGGCTTCAATGCCGCCCTCGACCGGGAGGGAGCCCCAATCCCCCGACGGCCAGGCGTAGCGGTAGTGAAAGCGCGTGTGATTGGCCGTTGCGGCACCGGCAATGCCGAATGCCTTGCGGACAATAACCGTGCACCACGGCACCGTAGCCTGGTAAACGCTCGCGAGCGCCCTTGCGCCGTGGCGAACGGTGCCCGCCTGCTCGGCGGCAACCCCGACCATCAGCCCTGGAATGTCCACCAAGTGGACGACCGGAAGGTGGAAGGTCTCGGCGAGATCAACAAAGCGGACGAGCTTCTGGCCGGTGTCCGCCGTCCATGCACCGCCATAAATCATCGGATCGCTGGCAATGACGGCCACCGGCCAGCCGTCGAGCCGCGCGAGTCCCGTGATTGCCGAGCGTCCCCAGTTGCAGCCGATCTCGAAAAAGCTGCCCTCGTCGAGCACCGCTTCGAGAATGCGGCGCATTTTATAGACGTGCCGTCGACTGCGCGGAACGATCGAATCGAGCCACGGCTCGGCACGGTCCGTCGGGTCGACAGTCGGGGTGCGCGACGGCAGGCTGTCGATGGATGGCGGCAGATAGGACAGGAAGCGCCGTGCTTTCCAAAATGCGTCCTCCTCATTTTCGGCAATGTCATCGATGGAGCCGCTGCGAGCGTGCATCTCCGCGCCGCCAAGCTCTTCCTTGGTAACGGCCTCGCCGAGCGCGGAAACGATGGCGGGACCGGCAGCGAACATCTGTCCCTGCTCGCGAAGCAGCAACGCGTAGTGGCTGGTGACCAGGCGCGCGGCCCCAAGGCCCGCAATGGGACCGAGCCCCAGCGACACCACCGGCACGGTCGCCAGGTTCTCGACCGCCCAGTTCCACCCGGGTATCGCCGGCACGTAGCTGTAGCCGCTGGTCTCGAGAGTCTTCACCGAACCGCCGCCGCCGCTTCCATCGAGGAGTCGGACGTGAGGCAGGCGAAGTTCATTGGCCATCTGCTCCGCCTGAGTGAGCTTCTCATGGATGGACGCGTCGGCCGCGCCACCGCGCACGGTGAAATCGTCACCCGATACCACGACGGGCCGCCCGTCGATCCGACCGCGACCGAACAGCAGATTTGAGGGAGAGAAGCCAGTCAGCGTCCCATCCGGCGCATAGGATCCGGTGCCGGCGATACTGCCGATCTCCCGGAAGCTGCCCACATCGAGTAGCTGCGCAATGCGCTCGCGTACGGCCAGCTTGCCCTTGGCGTGCTGGATTCGGATCTTGTCCGGTCCGCCCATGGCCAGGGCAGCGCGCTGGCGTTCGCGCAGTCCTGCGATTTCCTGCTCCCATCCCACGTCGGTCATCGCGACTCTCCTGTCATGTCTCGAGGCTGAAAAGCGGCTGTCCCTCGGCGACCGTGTCGCCCTGCTTGACGAACAGGCGAGCGACCAGACCGTCAACGGGAGACTCCGCGCCGATTTCCATTTTCATGACTTCGAGCACCATGACCGCTTGATCCCTCGCCACGCGCTGACCCTCGGTCACGGCGACGTGGGCGACGATACCGGCGATCACGGATTTCACAACTTGCAGAGGCATCCTTTGGTCCTTTCTGAGAAACGCCGCCGGATCACAGTGCTCTTGAAATCAACTCCTTCATGATCTCGTTCGTGCCGCCATAGATTCTCTGCACGCGCGAGTCGGCAAACATCCGGCACACCAGGGTGTCATTCATGTAGCCATAACCGCCGTGCAACTGAACACAGGTATCCATGACGTCTTGCTGCATATCGCTGATCCACCACTTGGCCATGGAGGCCGTGACCGTATCCAGTTGCCCACCAACCACTTTCATCACGCAGTCGTCGATGAAAACACGCGCAATGCGCACGATCGTTGCCACTTCGGCCAGCTTGAAGCGAGTGTTCTGGTAATCGGCAAGTGCCTTCCCGAACACGCTGCGTTCCTTGACGTAGCGCAAAGTCGATTCGATCGCCCCCTCCATCGCCGCGACGCCGGTCAATCCGATCGTAACGCGCTCATAGGGGAGATCGCTCATCAGCTGATAGAAACCCTGGCCGGGCCGCTCGCCAAGCAGGTTCGCAGCCGGCACGCGAACGTCCTGAAAGAAGAGCTCGGCGGTGTCCTGAGCCTGCATCCCCATCTTGTCGAGAATCCTCCCGACGCGAAATCCCGGAAGGTCTCGGGTTTCGACCATCAGAATCGACATGCCGCCGGCGCGCTGCGACGGATCGGTCTTGACCACCAGCGCAATCAGGCCCGCCAGGTAGCCATTCGTAATGAACGTTTTCGATCCGGTGACCACATACTCATCTGCATCTTTCACCGCGCGTATCTGCACGTTCTGCAGGTCCGAGCCCGCAGCTGGCTCCGTCATGGCAATGGCGCCGACGAGTTCGCCGCTCGCCAGGCGCGGCAACCAGCGCTGTTTCTGTTCTTCGGTGCCGTGGTTCAGGATGTATTGGGCGCAGATGCTGTGCACGCCACTGCCGAAGCCCGTGATGCCGCGACGACCCAGTTCCTCATACACCACGGCCTCGTGACGAAAGTCGCCGCCGACGCCTCCGTACTTGCTCGGGATGTCCGTACAGAGAATGCCAAGCGCCCCGCTCTTGCGCCAGATATCGAGACCCACGTGGTGCTGAGCGCGCCACTGCGCTTCGTTCGGGACCATTTCGGCTTCAATGAACCGGGAGACCGTGTCGCGGAAAATGTGCAGATCGTCGTCGATCCATGGCGACACGTATCGTGGGACGGTCATGACGATGCACCTCGTCCGATCAGCGAATCCCAACGAAGGCTGTGCGCCCACCATCGGCGGGCGCTGCCGCGGCCGCCCCGACTGCCGCCAGCACGACCGAGCTGAGCCGTTCGCGAATCGCGGCCATGTCGACGTGACCCTTGAGTGCATTCGGGTCCCCCGAAAATTCCTCCCAAATGCCGTCCTCCGTGTTGATCTGGAATGCCATGGCCGTGTCGAACCCTGGGTAATAGCGCATCGACGATCGATAGCCTGGAATGTATCCGTCGTGCCCGTAGCTCGCGGGCGTGTCCTTGCCGGCGGCACTGACCCGCACACCGAGACCGTAATAGACGCGGTCCTCCGCCTGCGTGGACGCCAGCGCTGGTCGCTCGAGTATTGAATCGACCGAAGCAGCCGTAAGCACACGCCGCGAATACACCGCTCTTGCCCATCGGGCCAGGTCGCCGGAATTTGTGGCGAGCCCGCCAGCGGTGAACTCAATCGACGGGTCGTAGGTCAGTTGACCGTCCGCTCCGATCATCGTCGGGCCTTGCAGTAATGGGTTCTTGCCATTCGCATATCCTTGCGTCAGTCCTGGAATGCGGCGGACATTTGACGGTGACGTCAGCACCAGTCCGAGTGGATCAAGGAACAGGTTTCGGGCCGTTTCGTAGAAGGGCCGCCCCGTGGCCTGCTCGATTGCCAGGCCGACGAGCAGATAGCCGACGTCCGTGTAATTGAAGCCATGGCCCGGTGGAAACAGCGGAGGCCGATCGGAGACGAAAGCGATGAGCGTTTCGAACGTTGGCGCATACGACGGATCCTCGGCGGTCTTCTGCTTCAGGAATTCCAGAAAGCGCGGATTGTCGTAGTAGTTTTCGAGTCCGCTGCGGTGCTGCAGAAGCAGCCTCACCGTCAGCTGCTCGGCGTTTGGCAGTTTGGTGAACCAGGAGTTGTGCCCAAGGTACTTGGACAATTTATCGTCGAGCAACCAGATACCTTGTTCGGTAAGTTTGACGGCCACCGCCGAGGTCATCGTCTTGCCGATGCTGCCAGAGAGCATTCGCGAATCCGGCGTCATTGCCGAATGGCGCTCACGGTCGGCAGAACCGCTCGCCACCTTACCCATCCGCCCGTCGGGCAGGACGAAGGCCGCCGTCATTCCGGGGATGTCGTACCGCTCGCGTTCCGCGTCGACGACAGTCTGAAAGTTCCCGAGGAGTGCGGCAAACTCCCGGTCGTTAAGGTCTGCTGCGCGAGTTGCCGATGCGAGTAGCCCGATGACGGCGATCGCCAGCCACCACGCTGTGCTTCGCAGCAGCCAGAATCGTGCCCATGCCCACAACGGCAACACATGCTGGCTGGTGTGTGCATCCATGGATCGCTTAGCTCCTCGGTACGATTCTGTCGATGGAAAGCATCGGGCGCCCAATGCAGTCGGCTTGCGCAGCGAGGCCGTTCACCGTGCAATTACCATAACATGAGTATGATCTCAGTTTCATTGAAGATCGGCGCGCTCCGTCAAAGTCCCTTTCTTGATTGACGAATCCACTCCTCGTAGAAGTGCGGCATCTCCGAGGCGTGCGACGCAAATTGCGGCGGGCGCTTCTCCAGGAACGACCGCACGCCTTCCTTGCCGTCCGCCACGCTCGTGTAGAACATCGCAAGCGAGTCGATCCGGTGGGCCTCGAGCGGGTGCGGCTGCGCCGCGTTGCGATACATCATCTGCCGTGCAAGCGCGATCGCGACGGGCGAGCGGTTCTCGACGATGCGTCGCGCGAAACGCTTCGCCTCATCGAGCAGCTGGTCGGCCGGGTAAATACCCTTGATCAATCCGCCGCGCTTCAGTTCCTCGGCGTCCAGGATCTCGGCGCTGTACACCCACTCGAGCGCCTGGGTGATGCCGACGATGCGCGGCAGGAACCACGACGAACAGGCCTCGGGTACGATGCCGATCTTGCCGAACACGAACCCGATTCGTGTCTTTTCGGATGCCAGGCGGAAATCCATCGGCAGCGTCATCGTCGCGCCGATCCCAACGGCCGCGCCGTTGATGGCGCCGATGACGGGCTTCGTGCATTCGAAGATCGCGAGCGACACGCGTCCACCGTGGTCGCGCACGCCACGGGCGATCGGTGGAACGGCGAGGCGACTGTGCATATCGGCCAGCGTAGGACGCAAGCTCTCGTCCAGCTCGAAGACGTTGCCCTCCCCGGTGAGATCCATCCCCGCGCAGAACGCCCTTCCCGCCCCGGTCACGATGACCGCACGCACGGCGTCGTCCCCGCTCGCACGCTCGAACGCGTCGACGAGCTCGTCGGCCATACGCAGCGTGAATGCGTTGAGCCGATTCGGCCGATTGAGCGTGATGACGAGCAGCCCGTCGTCTACCGCATAGTCGATCTGCTGATAATCCACTGTCGTCTCCGGGATGATGAGCTCGCTGGGAGCGCCGCCACGCTTGCGGCGATGCCCACAAGCGCCGGAGCGGCTCGCGCCAATGCTACTGCGTGATGCCTGACTGATCGAGGATAAAGGCGTACTCCTCGGCGGTCTCGCGGTAGCTCTCGAAGCGGCCCGAGCTCGCACGCTACTTTGGGTTGGACGTGACCCTGCTGCGCGTCATCGCCGTGATATTGCTGGTCGTCACTGGTGGGGAATGATCCCGGTGTACCTCGCCCTGATGCTGCTGGGTGTCGAGCAGACTGGCAATATCCCTGCCTGACCGCGCCCTGAGTCTGGCAAGCAAAACCAACTTTGAAGCGGCTCACGGGTACTTCTTAGTGGATAACAACATGTAGATAAGAAGTCGCCACGCACTTTGGTCGAGTCCAACCGGGGAGGGGATCATGTATCTCGCTACTGGGTTCGTGATCGTGACAATGGCGGGCGTGGTGGTCGCTCATGATGTTCGCACGGATGCCACCTCCGACGCGTCTGCCACCGGTCCGACACTCTCGGCCCTGACCCTGAGCCGTTCGACCGTCGCCGGCTGCAAGAGTCTCACCGGCACGGTCACTTTGACGGCACCGGCCCTAGCGGGCGGCCGCCGCGTGTCGCTCAGTAGCACGCTTGTATCGGTCATCGCACCACTGTCGGTTACTGTTCCGGAAGGTGTGCTGTTTAAGAAATTTTTGATCAAGACCAAGGCCGTAGCGGAGATCCGGCGCGGAACGATGACTGCGACGCTTGATGGCGTCACGTTATCTCAGGACCTTGCCGTGCGACCGATCGGCCTGGCGTCCGTGACACTGACACCGATCCGGGTGGTCGGCGGCAAGCCGGTAACCGGCACCGCCAAGCTCGAGTGCGAGGCGGGGCCGAACGATGTAACGGTAGAGCTCCGCAGCAGCAATCCAGCCATCGCAAATCCCGTGGCCACGAGTCTCGTCGTACCGGTTGGACTGCAGTCTCAGCCTTTCGATGTCACGACGATGCCGGCGCTTAGCAACAAGGCCGTGACGATCTCGGGTACAACAAGGGCGATCACGAAATCGAAGGTGGTGACGGTGACCCCGGCAGCCACGATCAGTCCCACAAGCCTGAAGTTTGGCTCAGTACCGTCGGGCACGACCAGCGAGGCACTCGCCCTGACGCTCCGCAATGTCGGTGTGCTGCCGTTCTCGATCCTTGGCATCAACATCGATCGCCCCATCTATCATGACCTCTTTTTCTCTAAGACAAGTAACTGCGCGTCCAGCCTTCCTGCGGGCCGGTCATGCACGATTAGCGTGAAGTTCGGGTCCTATTTCTGGTCTTGTGCCTACGGGGACGCATCTGCAAAACTGTCCGTTTCAACCAGCGCCCGTAGCTCGCCGCTGGTGGTAGGCCTATCCGGAACAGTGCCCTTCCAATTCCCATTCCCCCCTGGCTGCTTCTAGTTCAAGCTTGCTACCGGCTTCGCGTGGAGCGTACCTACACGCGCGAGGCCTGCAGCTTCACATCCGCGCGCTCCCAGGCGTGTTCGAACATCTTGCGCACCTGCGCGGCCTCCGCGGTCTTGCCCTGCGCCTCGAGGCTCTCGGCCAGGCCGGACATCGACCAGCCGTTGTGCGGGTAGCCCTCGAGGTCCTCTCGGTACACCGCCTCGGCGTCGGCAAAGCGCCGGGCCTTCAGCAGAGCGGCGCCGAGCGACTGGCGCGTCGGGTAGTACCAGAACGGCGGTTCCATGTACGGCAGGGTGTCCTGTGCCTCGACCGCGGCCCGGAAGTGGCGAATGGCCTTATCCAGTGACTTGTCGGCGAGCGCGATTTCGCCCTGCAGCAGCTCATCTGCGATCGTGAGCAGCGTCGTCGCGGGCAGATCGTTCGTGTCCAGGAAGGTCACCTTGACTGAGTCGCGCAGCGGGACGAGCGCAGCCCGCTCTGCGCGTGCGCCGGCCAGGTCGCCGGTGCGCGCGAGCGCCACGCCACGGGCGTAGTGGCGAATCGCCGCGGCATAGTCGAGCCCCTCCTCCGCGGCCGGCTCGGCCAGGATCTCCTGCCAGCGCCCGAACTGGACGAGCCCGACGAGCGGGATCGTCCTGAAATACTCGACGGTCGGGAACTCCTTGATCTGTTCCAGCCGCACGTTCGCCGCCACCTTGCGCGCCGCCTCCAGCGCGACCGCGCTTCGCCCCTCCATCGTCGCTGCCGCCCACAGGAAGTGGATGTTGTGCGGGTAGTACATCGCCGGGTAGAAGCCCTGCGCGTTGCACTGCGCAATGTAGGCCTCATCGACGCCTGCCGCCCTCACGTTGGCTTCCGAGGCGTCGTGGTAGCGCCCGACGCGCCAGTAGATATGTGCCGGCATGTGGACGAGATGGCCGGAGCCCGGAACGAGCGTGGCCAGCGTGTCCGCAGCCTGCTCGGCACGCCCTGGATCCTTCGAGGCCTCGGTGGCGTGGACGTACAGATGCAGCGCGAGCGGATGCCGCGGTGAGCGCGCGATGACTCGTTCGAGGGCGTTCAGCACTTCCACCGTCTCCGGCCTCGGCGTCCCGTCGGCGGACCAGTAATCCCAGGGCATGGTGTTCATCGATGCCTCCGCGTAGATGGCGGCTGCATCGTCATCCTCGGGAAACTGCTCCACCACCGACTTCATGGCAGCGGCATAGGCGCGATCCTGCGGATCACGATCGGAGGTCTCGCTGCCGTCGTAACGGGTCGCGAGCGCCGCAATCAGCGCGCGCTCGATGGCGCTCGCGTGACCCTGCAGCGCGACCGCCCGCTGCGCCGCCGCGTATGCCGCCTTGCGGTCCGCGGGTGACATGACCGCCTTGCCCTTGCTCGTCACGTTGATGTTCGGACCCGTGGCGAGTCCCTCGCCCCAGAAGCACATCGCGCACTGCGGGTCGAGCTTCTGCGCGGCCCGGAACGACCGGATCGCTTCGGCGTGGTTGAAGCCGAACGCCAGCACCATGCCCTGGTCAAAGTAGCGCTGTGCACCGGGGTCGCGCGTCTTGATCGGGCGGTGATATTCGCCCATGCCCTCGAAGAGCGGCGCATCCGCGCGTACGACGAGGTCGGCATCGGCCGACTTTGGATCGGCCGGAGCGGGCCGCTTGCAGCCCGCGAACGCTGCAAGGGTGGACACCAGGAGCATGGGGACGACGAGGCGGAAAGAAGAGCTAAACATGAGGTCCCCCTGAGATCTTCGTTCCGATTGTTCGACCAACGCTACTGAGTGATGCCTGACTGATCAAGGATAAAGGCGTACTCCTCGGCGGTCTCGCGGTAGCTCTCGAAGCGGCCCGACTTGCCACCGTGGCCCGCGTCGGTAGAGGTGCGGAAGAGCAGCGGATTCTTGTCGGTCTTGCGCGCGCGCAGACGGGCGACCCACTTGGCGGGCTCGTAGTACTGGACCTGGCTGTCCCACAGGGCGGTCGTCACGAGCATCGCCGGATAGTCCTGCTTCGCGACGTTGTCATAGGGGGAGTAGGACAGCATGTAGTCGTAATAGGTCTTGTCCTTCGGATTGCCCCACTCGTCGAACTCATTGGTGACCAGCGGAATGCTCTCATCGAGCATGGTCGTCACCACGTCCACGTATGGCACGTTGGCGACGAGCGCGTGATAGTCGCCGGGCGCCATGTTCGCGACCGCGCCGATCAGGAGCCCGCCTGCGCTCAGGCCCGAGGCGGAGACGCGCTTCGGGTCCGCATAGCGCGCCTGCACCAGGAAGCGCGTGACGTCGATGAAATCCGTGAACGTGTTCTTCTTGCGAAGCAGGCGGCCGTCCTCGTACCAGCGGCGGCCCATCTCCTGCCCGCCCCGGATGTGCGCGATCGCATACACGAACCCCCGATCGAGCACTGACAACAAGGGCACATAGAACTCCGGATCGCTCGAGGACCCGTAGGAGCCATAGCCGTACTGCAGGAGCGGCGCGGTTCCGTCCAGCTTCGTATCCCTGGCGTACACGACAGACACGGGCACCCGGGCCCCGTCGCGCGCCGGCGCCCAGAGGAGCTCGGTGCGGTAGTTCGCGGAGTCGAAGCCGCCGAGCACCGCCTCGCGCTTGAGCAGGGTCCGCGTGCCCGTGACGACGTCATAGTCATACGTCGAGTACGGGGTCGCGAGCGACGTGTACCCGTATCGGACGACGCGGGAGTCGATCTCCGCGTTCTGCCCGAGGTAGGTCGTGTAGGCCGACTCGTCGGAGGTGATGTAGAAGTCCTTGCCACCGTCCCAGGGCCGGATCCGGATCTTGCGCAACGCCCCGGAACGCTCCGCGATCGCGAGGAAGTCGCGAAATACGTCGAAGCCGTGGATGAAGGCGTCGTCGCGGTGCGCCACCAGCTCGCGCCAGCGGGCGCGATTGCTCTCATGACCGGCGGCGACCTCGAGCAGGCGGAAGTTGGGCGCCTGCCAGTTGCTGCGAATGATCCACCGATCGTCGAGATGCTCGACGGAGTACTCGTGGCCGCGCTCGCGGGGCAGGAAGACGCGGAACTTGAGCGCCGGGTCCGCCGCGTCGGCGTAGCGGACTTCGCTCGCCTCCGTGCTGTCGGCCACGATCAGGAGGAAGCGGCCGTCCTTGGTAGTGGTGACGCTGGTGTAGAAGCTGAGGTCGTCCTGCTCGTAGACGAGCGGGTCGCGCGCCGGATCGCTGCCGAGCACGTGCCGCCGCACCCGGTAGCCAAGCAGGGTCACGGAATTCTTCTCGACGTAGAGGACGCTCGTGCTGTCGGCGTTCCAGGCGAGGTAAGGCTCGACGTTCGGGATCGCGTCCGGCAGCGTCTTGCCCGTGGCAAGGTCCTTGAAGCGCAGCGTGTACTGCCGCCGCCCGACCGTGTCGTCGACATAGGCCAGCAGCCGGTCGTTGGGTGCGATGGCGTACTCACCGACCGCGTAGTACCCGTGACCCCGGGCGAGCTCGCCGGCATCCAGCATCACCTGCTCGGCCGCCTCGAGCGTACCGGCCTTGCGCGCGTAGATCGGATGCTCGCTGCCGGCTTTGTAGCGCGTGTAGTACCAGTAGCTGCGCTTCCGGTACGGGACGGTCGAATCGTCCTGCTGGATGCGGGCCACGGTCTCTTCGTACAGGCGGTCCGCCAGCGCCCGCGTGTGGGCCGTCATGGCTGCCATGTAGGCGTTTTCCGCCTCGAGGTATCCGAGCACCGCCTTGTCCGTGCGGGTGTCGTCGCGTAACCAGTAGTACTCGTCGACGCGCGTGCCGTTCGGAGACAGGACCGAAAACGGTCGAGCCTCGGCGACGGGGGGTGCCGGCACGGCCGGTGTCGCGGCGGCCGGTACCGCGGTGGCCGATGCCGGGGCGGCCGGTGCCGAGACGGGCGTATCGGGAGTGTGCGGCGCCGCGCCCGCGCAGCCGAGCAGCACGCTCAGCGGCAGGATCACGAAGCCAACGCAAACGGCACGGCTATGCATAGATCGAACCTCTGTTTCCTGCAGCAGATGATCAAGGCGCAACGCGAAGCGAATCGTCCGCGTCAGGTCGGGATGACGAGATGCGCGAGGCAGCCCGTGGCGTCGTCGCGGTTGCGGAGCGTGAGCGTGCCGCCGTGCGCCTCGGCGACCTGGCGCGCGAGTACCAGCCCGATACCGCTGCCGCCCGGCTTGGTCGTGAAGAAAGGCACGAACAGGTTGTCGGGGTTTGCGACGCCAGGGCCGTTGTCCTTCACCTCGAAGACCACGCTGTCATTACCCCGGATGGCGCGCAGTTCGACGGGCGCCGCACCCGCGGGCGTCGCCTCGATCGCGTTGCGGACGAGATTGATGAGCGCCTGCTGGATCTGGTCGGCGTCGCCGCGGAGCGTGACGCCCTCGGCCGCCGCGAATTGCACGCGGCCGGGTGGTTGCACGGCGGCGACCTGCAGGAGGATGGCCGCGGCGTCGCAGGTCGCGAGCGTCGGCTCGGGCATACGCGCGAGCTCGCTGTAGCGCGACAGGAAACGCCTGAGCGATTCCGCACGCTCGGCGACGAGCGCCAAGTTCTGCGCGAGCTCCTCGCGTTCCGCCTGCGGGGGCGCGCCGGCCGCGAGCGCGTCGCGGCTCGTCTCGATGACCGACTTGATCGGCGCCAGCGAGTTGTTGAGCTCGTGCCAGATCACGCGGATCAGACGTCGCCAGGCACGGCGCTCCTCCTCCCGCAGCGCCTGGCTCAGATCCGTGATGACCAAGAGCCGGAACGGCCTGCCTGCCTCGTGAAAGAGCTCGCGCATCACCTGCCAGCGGCCCGCGTGTCCCGGGAACGCGTGCGACTCGCTCGACACCGGCGGCCCCTCGAGCAGGCCGGCGAGGCCGAGCTCCGCCGCTGACAGTCCCACCAGTGCATGCGGGAAGCGCTTGAGCAACGCGCCCGCGGCGCGGTTCGCGAGGCGGATGCGATCGTCGCCGTCAAAGGCGAGCACCGCGACGTCGATTTCCGCCAGCACCTTGTTGAGAAGCGCGGACGCTTCCACGGCCTCGAACCTCTGCGCGCGGAGTGTCGCACCGAGGCGGTTCGATTCGAGCACGATGTCGCCGAGCGCATCGCCCTTGCGCGCGTGGCGTCCGCGGATACCGTAGTCGCCGCCGCGCAGCGCCTCCAACAGGTTCGCGATCGAGCGCATCGGCTCGACGGTCGCCTTGTGGACCGCGATCGCGAAACCGATCCAGGCGCCGACCAGCACCACGACGATCAGCCGCTGCACCGAGTCCGCGATTGGTACCTCGCGCAGCAGCAGGACGGCGGCCAGGAGCGCCGGCAGCCCACCGGCGAGCGTCAGCAGCACGATGCGCGACTGAAACCTCAGGCCACGCCGTCGCGTGACCGGGCGGCTGTACAGGGGCTTTCTCGGCTCGCTTTCTTCCGCCACGGCGCCCGAGTCTGCGCGTTCATTGCGAGCCGCGCCAGTTGCGGCAGCGGGTCCGGCGGAAATTCGTCAGCAGTGCTGACTACTTTTCTTGGGGATACCCTCACCCCCTCGCCTTCGTGCGAGGCGCGGCGCGCCGTTCATGAGTGGCAACGACCGCAGCCTGTTCGACATACGAGTCAACGCGTCGGTTGTGATGTCGAGCACGTTGGGCGACAGGTCGTTGGTGACTTCCAGCAGCAGCGCGCGAATCGTCGACTCCAGCACTTGTAGCGAACGTTCGCCGGTCGGCGTCAACGTTGCGACGAGCGTCCTGCGATCGGTACTACGGGGCGCAAGCTGCAACAGTCCTGAACGCTGAAGCTCAACCGCCGTCCTGTGCGCGGTCTGGCGTTTCACAGCCAGGCGGCGCGCGAGCTGCGCGACACTCGGCCCACGGCTGCTATCGTTCTCCTGCCGCAGGGCCTTGAGCAGCCGCCACTGCGCGACGCTTAGTCCGTAGGCGCCGCTGACTCTCCGTCGCGCGGCGCGCACCCAGCGGCTTCCGCGTTCCACGGCGTCAACGAATTGCAGCGCCTCGCGCGGCCATGGGCTCCGGACCGAGTAGCGCGCTTGGCGGTGAGCCACAGCAGTTCCGTGCCGCTGATGCATCAGCACCTGCGAGGCGAAGTGGTACCCGATGCGAGGTGGTGGTCGGTCCGAGGGTACGGCGCGGAAGAATCGTCAGCCACGCTGACAATCGAGTGAAAACGGCCACTTGCGAGTCAGTCGTCCCATTGACAGCAGGAGCAGTACGCCGACAACTAGGTCGCGGGTCGCCGTTCGCCGAGCCAGCCGCCCAGCAATTCCCGCCACGATGCTGAGAGCGAGCATGATCAACGTCCCTAGTCCGACCCATTTCCAGTCCAGATTCACGGTCGTTCCCTCCCAAGTGATAACTGGTTCTTCCGACTACGTCGTTCGGGCGCTGGCAACCCCGAGCCGCCCGCGCAGCCACTCGTGAAACTCCCACACGCCGTGCTCCTGCGGCACCAGTACGCCCTCGCGGTGACGCCGCGAGCGCAGCCCCATCTGGTTGAGCTCGCAGGCCCGGCCGTCCTGCTCAATCACCAGTCGCCCGAGCTCGAGCAGATGGGCGAGCTGTCCCTCGCCCAGCGAGGGCGCATCCGCCGAGACCATCCAGTCGATCACAAGCTCGATGCGCTCGGGACCGCAGGGCACGATACGGACGCTGCGCACGTAGTCGCTGTGTCCGACGATGAACATGCTCGCCGTGAACGAGGCGAACACCATGCCGTGCGCGCGCAGCGTCGAGTCGACACCGGGGATGTCGGGCAACACGGTGCGACCATCAGTCGTCCAGGTCTCGACTCCCGGGGCCACGCGCGGGCGTCCGGTGTCATCCGCGACCGAGGGCTGCCAGCCCGGGAGGTCGGAGGGCCGCAACACGCCCTGGCCATACACGGGCACGAGGCGACACAGCTCGGGGTGCAACCCCGGACAGTGGTAGCACTCGGAATAGTTCTCCCAGTACACCTTCCAGTTGCAGGCGAGCTGCTTGCGCTCCTGGTGGACGACCCTGAGCTCTGCAAGCGGCCAGTGCTCGAGGGCCAGAGCCTCCTCGCCCAGGAATTCCCGCAGCGTCTGGCACGGCGACTCGTCGAGGTTCACGAACACAAATCCGCCCCAGCACTCGACGTGGGTGGCGTGCAGCGGGTAATCCTCCATCCGGAAGTCGGCCGACGGGAGCCGCTTGGGCGTTGCGACCAGCGCACCGTCGAGCGCATACGTCCAGCCGTGATACGGACACACGATCCGCCCATTCGGCCAGCGTCCGCGCTGCTCGGTGCAGAGACGTGAGCCCCGGTGCCGGCAGCTGTTGCCGAAAACTCGTGGCCGACCGCCGCGGTCGCGCATCACGATCAGTGACTCGTCACCGATCTGAGCCAGCACGAAGTCGCCCGGCCTCGCGATCTCCGACTCGCGGCCGACGCAGACCCAGTCCCGGTACCAGATCGCGGCCAGCTCGCGCGTGTAGTGCTCGGGGTCGTGGTACCAAGTGCCCGGCAGGCTTGGCTCCGTCTTTGTCAGCAGGCTCATATCGCAAGGCTATCGCGGACCGAGTCCGGGTGCCCCCCGCTAGAATTCGTCCGGCTTCAATCCGAGCTTCTCGAGCCGGCGGTACATTGCGCTCCGCGAGAGGCCGAGCGCGTCCGCCGCCGCCATCACGCTGCCACCGTTGCGCCGGATCGCGGACCGGATCAGCGCGCGCTCCGCGTCCTCGAGACTCATGTCCTCGAGCGAGGGCGGCCCCACCTTCGCCGCCGAAAGCCGCAGGTCCGCCGCCCCGATCTCGTTGCCCGCCGTGAGCAAGAGGCTGCGCTCGACGACGCTATTCAACTCGCGCACGTTTCCCGGCCAGGCGTACTGCTGCAGCGCCGCGATGGCACCGGCGTCGAAGCCCTTCACCGCGCGCCCGTACTGCGCGGCTTTCCGCGCGAGCTGCGCGCTCGCGAGCTCCAGGATCTCCTCGCGCCGCTCGCGCAGCGGCGGCAGCCGGATCTCGACGGTATTGATGCGGAACAGCAGATCCTCGCGGAAGCGCCCGTCTCGAATCAGCACGGGCAGGTCCGCATTGGTCGCGGAGATGACGCGCACGTCGGCGCGTTGTGTCCGCGAGGAGCCCACGCGTTCGAACTCGCCGGTCTCGAGCGCGCGCAGCAGCCGCGCCTGCTGCGCGGGCGGAACGTTCCCGATCTCGTCGAGGAACAGCGTGCCGCCGTCCGCGAGCTCGAAGCGCCCGGTCCGGTCCGTTTTGGCGTCCGTGAACGCGCCCTTCACGTGGCCGAACATCTCGGTCTCGAACACGGTCTCCGGCAGGCCGCCGGCGTTCACCGAGATGAACGACTTCTCGGCGCGATCGGACCAGCCATGTATGAGCCTCGCCAGCAGACTCTTGCCGGTGCCGGGCTCGCCGGTGATCAGCACGCTGGCCCCGGAGCGCGCCACTTGCCGGGCCATCCGCACGACCTCCTGCATCGCGCGCGAGCTGGCCACGAGGTCCGTGCCGTCGGCACCGCGCAGGATCGCATTCTCGTCCGCAAGGCGGCGGCCCCGGCGGCGCGCCTCGGCGAGCTGCACCTGATTGCGCAGGAGGGAGGTGAGGCGCTGGTTGTTCCAGGGCTTCTCCAGGAAGTCGTTGGCGCCGTTCTGCATCGCCTTCACGGCGAGCCCGACGGTCGCCCACGCGGTCATCACGACGACGGGCAGGTCCGGGTGCTCGCGGTGCAGTTGCTCGACAAGCGCGACACCCTCCTCGCCCGAGGTGGTGTCGCGCGAGTAGTTGAGGTCGACGAGCGCGACGTCCACGTCCTCGCGCCCGACGATATCGAGCACGCCCGCGGGCGAGGTGGCCGTCGCTACCTCGAAGCCCTCGCGCTTCAGCAGGAGCTTGAGCGCCGAGAGGATGTCCGCCTGGTCATCCGCAACGAGTATGCGCGGCTGCATCCGGCGAATCGTGCATGGGCCTCACCCCTAGCGCAATATGAGCCTGTGTGTAAACGGAGGACGGCGTGATGGTGATGTTGGACTGTGCGGCCGCCGAACGGCGCATTCGCCCGCATGTCATCGAGACACCGGTCGTACGCTCGGGCTCGCTCAGCGCGCGCTCCCGCGGCCAGGTCTATCTCAAGCTCGAGAATCTTCAGGAGACCGGCTCCTTCAAGCCGCGTGGCGCCACCCACAAGCTGCTCTCCTTGACGCCGGCTCAGGCAGCGAGCGGCGTCGTCGCAGCGTCCAGCGGCGGGAATCACGCGCTGGCCGTTGCGGCGGCAGCGGCCAGGCTCGGCATCGCGGCGGAGGTCTTCGTACCATCGGCGATCGATCCGGCGCAGCGCGAGAAGATCGAGCGGCTCGGAGCGAAGGTGACGCTGGTGGGTGGAGACCCACTCCTGGCCGAACAGACGGCGCGCCGCGAAGGTGAGCGATCCGGACGCGAGTACGCATCGCCTTACAACGATCCGGCTGTCATCGCGGGCCAGGGAACGATTGGCGTGGAGCTACTGCGGCAGCTCCCGCGTCTCGATGCCGTTTTCGTTGCAGTTGGCGGTGGAGGCCTGATCGGCGGGATCGGCACCCACCTCAAGGCGGCCTCGCCCACCACCGAGATCGTCGGCTGCTGGCCCCGCAACTCGCCCGCCCTGTACGAGTGCCTGCGCGCCGGGCGGGTCATTCAGGTGGAGGAGCAGCCAACGCTCTCGGTCAGCACCGCCGGCGGGCTGGAAGACGAGGCGATCACGCTGCCGCTCTGCCGCAAAGTGATCGATCGTTCGGTCCTCGTAAGCGAAGAAGAGATTCTCGAGGCATTACGCGGGCTGTATCGCGAGGACGGTCAGCTCGTCGAGGGCGCGGCCGGCGTGCCAGTCGCCGCTTTTCGCCAGGTTGCGACGGATTACGCCAACAAGACGGTCGCGATCGTCCTCTGTGGCGCAAACGTGAGTCCCGCGATCGCGGCAATGATCACGGCGTCTTAACCCCGGGACAGGTACGTCATGATCTCCGACTTGTGCTCGTTGTTCGCGAGCCAGGCTCTGAACTCTTCGACGCGCGCCAGGGGCTCGTCGCCTATCGTCCGGGCGAGGATCAAGCGTCGCGATTCCTCGGCGATCTCGCGGCGAATACGGCTCTGCCACTCGTCAGTGAAGATCGCCGGCATGATGTGGCTCAGCTGAAGCGCCTCGAGCAGCTCCCACTCGCCCCCGTCCAGCCAGGCTTCGTCGCACAGGCCGCAGACGTCCAGGCGATTCGACACGGTCCCGCTGACCTTGTACTTCATCATGATGCGCTCGCACTTCGGGCATGTGAGCGCCGCGGTCGTGTCGTTCGTCGCGACGGCCGTCGCGACCTTCGAATCCGAAGCCTTTTGCGTCTCAGCCCAATGCCGGTAGTAGAGCAAGGACACGAGGCTGCCGTTACACGTGGTGCAGCCCATCGCGGGCAGGTGCTCCTCGATCATCGTGGGGCCCTTGAATCGCAGGCCGAGAGAGCCGACCTGGAAAATTCGTCAACTTAGTTGACGAATTTCGGCAGGACACCCTCCCCGAGTGCCCAGCGGCTCAGCCTCAGCCAAGTCACTCGTAGCGCAGCGCCGCCGCCGGATCCACTTTCAGCGCGCGCCGCGTGGGCGCCAGGGTCGCGATGACCGCGACCGCAATCATGAGCCCGATGACCATGCCGTAGATGCCGGGGTCGTAAGGACTCACGTCGCCGAGGATGTCGCCGAGGCCGCGGCCCATCAGAGGCAGCAGCGTCATGCCGATGCCCACACCGAGCAGGATCTGCACGCCGCTCGCGCGCATGATCATGCGCAGGATCCGGCCGTTGTCCGCGCCCAGCGCGCGGCGCACGCCGATCTCGCGCGTGCGCTGGCCGACGTGAAAGGCGAGCACGCCGAAGAGCCCGGCGGCGGCGAGCACCAGCGCCACACCCGCGAACGCGGCGAACATCGTGCCGATGATACGGAAGCCCGCGGTGCGGACCATCCGCGACTCGTCGAAGGTGCGCAGCCAGTAGAGCGCCAGGTCCGGGTCGGTCTGGGCAAGCGCAGTGCGCACGGCGCCGACCAGCCCGCGCGGGTCGCCCTCCCCGCGCACGGCGATGCTCATGAAGCGCTGCGGATGCTGCAGAACGGACATGTACACGCCCTCGTCGATCGTGCCGTCGTCGTCCATGACGACGTTCGGCACCACGCCAATGATCGTGTACCAGATCTTTTCTTCATCGAGATCGAAAAGGATGCGCTTGCCGATTGGCGACTCGTCCGGAAACATCGACCGCGCCATGAACTCGTTGATCACGACGACGGAAAGGCTGTCCATGGTGTCGCGTCCGTCGAACAGCCGGCCCTGAGTGGGGGCGATGCGAAATGTCTCGAAGAACGTGGGGCTGACACTCACGTGGTTGACGAACGGCTTCTTCGAGACGTCGCCGTAGTCGCGACCCTCGATTGATACCGGTCCATCCCCGGTCCCGTGCCCCGGCAGCGAGTTCGTCACGGATGCCGACCGGATGCCCGGCTCGGACTGGACGCGCGCCAGGAGCGTGTCCCAGAACCGTACCTGCTCCTCCCGCTCCATGTACGTGCCGTCCGTGAGGCCGACGCGCGCCGTCATGATGTCGTCCGTCTCCACGCCCACGTCGGACGAGGTCGCGTTGAGCACGCTCTTCGTCATCAGCGCCGCAACGCCGAGCAGCAGGCAGGCGAGCGCGACCTCGGCAACGACCAGGCCCCAGGCGATCCTGCCGATGGCGAGCCCGGTTCCCATGCGACCGCCGTCGCGCAGCAGCGAGTCGAGCGAGGGACGTGACGCACGGATCGCCGCAGGCAGGCCCGCGAACAAGGTCGAGAGGAGCGCGGCGCTCACGGCCACGATCGCCACCCGGGTGTCGATTTCGAAGCGCCACCAGTTCGGACTGTCCTCCAGGAGCCGCGTCGCCGCGAGCTGCATCCCGTCGAGCGCGATCGATGCGAGCAGGAGACCGATCGCCGTCGCGATCGCGCTGATCACGAAGCCCTCGGCGATCATGTGCAGCACGAGGCGCCCACGACTCGCGCCCAGCGCGGAGCGCAAGGTCGTCTCGCGGACGCGGTAGGCCGAGCGCGCGAGCAGGAGGTTCGAGACGTTGGCGCAGGCGATCAGCAGCACAAAGCCCACGGCGATAAGCAGCGTCCACACGAGCGTCGTGCCCTCGTCGCCGATGAACCCGGCGGCCATCGGCACGAGCTCGAAGTAGCCATTGAACGCCTGTTCCCCGATCTCCGCCTTGATGGCCGCGGCGACCGGCGCGAGCTCCTGCTGCGCCACGTCCGGGTTCGCGCCCTCACGCAGCCGGCCGAAGACCTGCACGTCGAAGCCGTCGTGCCGCGAAACGCGGGTCGCATCCTGCTGGTTCGCGATCCAGAGCTGGGCCGTGGTCGGGAAGGAGAAGTCCTTCGGCATCACGCCGATGACCTCGGAGGACTTGCCGTTCACCCGCACCGTGCGACCGATGACACGAGGGTCGGCGTCGAAGCGCTCGGTCCACAGCGCGTGGCTCAGCACCACGACCGGCGCAGCATTCTCCATGGCGTCCCGCGGCCCGATGGTGCGCCCGAGCTCGGGCGCGACACCGGCCACGTCGAAAATGTGGCCGTCCGCGAAGCCACCGTCGTAGCGCTCCGCCTGGCCGTCGCCGGTGAGGTAGGTCGTACCCACGTAGATGCCGCCGAGCGCCTCAAACTGCGTCGAAGCCCCGCGGACCTTGAGGTAGTCCTGCGGCAGCATCGTGTCGTCGTAGTCGCCCGCGATTTGCCCGTCGATGGTCGCGATCGTGTAGAGGCGGTCCGCGTTCGGATACGGCGGGGGTTCGAGCATCAGCGTGTCGGCGACGCCGTACATGAAGATCACGGCGCCGAGGCCGAGCCCGAGCACGCCGGCCGCGAGCGCCGTGAAGCCCGGCGCCCGCGCGAGACCCGTGACCGCGGCCTTGAGCTCGTCGATGAGTGCGCGCATCGGTGACTCCTCAGGCAGTGGCCGCGCGGCGCTGCGACAGGTCGATCATCTTGCTCTCGTCCATGACGCGACCGTCGAACAGCTGCACCTTGCGGTCCGCGTAGTCGGCGTAGCGCGGGTCGTGTGTCACCATGCAGATGGTCGAGCCCTCGCGATGCAGCTCGCGGAGCAGGTTCATCACGGCTTCGCCGTTGCGCGAGTCCAGGTTCCCGGTCGGTTCGTCGGCGAGCAGGATCGAGGGCCGCCCGGCGAGCGCGCGGGCCACCGCCACGCGCTGCTGCTGCCCGCCCGAGAGCTGCGACGGGTGGTGATTTACGCGGTGGGACATTCCGACGCGCTCGAGCGCGGCGACCGCGGCCTTGCGGCGCTCGTCCGCGGGCATGCTCGCGCGATAAGTGAGCGGCAGCTCGACGTTCTGCAGGACGGTGAGATCGCCGATCAGATTGAAGGCCTGGAAGATGAAGCCGATACGCTCGTTGCGCGTCCGGGCGCGCGCCGCGGGCGTGAGTCCGGTGACGTCCTGGCCGTCGAGCAGGTACTTGCCCTCGGTCGGCGTATCGAGGAGCCCGAGCAGCGCGAGCAGCGTCGACTTGCCGCAGCCGGAGGGCCCGGAGATCGAGAGGAACTCGCCCTTCGCAACGTTGAGGTGGATGCCGTCGAGCGCGTGCGTCTCTAGATCGTCCGTGTAGAAGACCTTGGTCACGCCCGCGAGGCTGATCATGGCTTTGTCCTGCATTAGGGTGCTCCGTTCTCTCAGTCGATGACGAGTCGGTCCTTGCCGGACCATTGCGTAGTGTCGGCGAGGGCCACGATGTCGCCGGGCTCGAGGCCCTCGAGCACGACGATCTGGTTCACCGAGGCCTTGCCGAACTTCACCGGCACGCGCTCGGCGACGGTGTCGCCGGGCTTCGCGCGGAATACCGTGGTCGCGGTCTCGGACTGCGCGCCGACCGGGCGGCCGACGTAGCGTACGTTCGCCAGCGTCTCGATCGCGATCGTGCCGTCGACCGAGAGGTCGGCGCGCGCCTGTGTGGGTAGCGACTCGTCGAAGTCCACCTCGACGCGCACGGCGCCGGCGGCGACGGCGGGGTCCACGCGCACGACGCGGCCGCGCACGAGGCGGTCGCGCAGATCGATGACGGCCGCGAGGCCCGGCGCCAGGTCGCGGGCGTCGAGCTCGGGGATGCGGAGCTCCGCGTACAGCGTGCCGGGCTTCGCGACGCGCGCGACGTTCGCGCCCGGGGCGAGCTGCTGGCCTTCCTGCACCGGGACGCTCTGCACAACGCCTGCGATTCCGCCCTTGACCGACAGCGAGTCGGCCGCCAGGCGTTGCTCCTCGGCTGCGCGCTCGAGCTGCCGCAGGCGCGCCTGGCGCGCCTCGAGCTGCGCATTGACGGCGGAGTCGAGCGCGACGAGGCGCTGCTGCTCGATCTCGGCACGCTCCCCGAGCTGGCCCGCCTCGATCTTCGAGCGGGAATACTGCAGCTCCGAGACCGCGCCCTTCTGAAAGGCGCGCTCCTCCGCCACCGCCTGGAGACGCGCGGACTCTGCGGTCGCGCGCGCCTCGGCGAGGGAGGATCGCCGGTCCAGGCGCTGACTTTCGAGCTCGAGCCGCGCGGCCGCGTACTCGGCGCGGGCGGCGGCGACCTCGAGCGTAGCGGCGTCGGCCGCGCGCTCGACTTCGGGATTCGACAGCTGGACGATAACGGTGTCGGGCTCGACGGTCTCGCCGGCCCGCACCAGGACGCGATCGACGCGCGCCTCGACGCGGGTCGAGAGCCAGCGCGCCTCGCGCGGCTGCAGGACGCCGGGCCCCCGGACCTTGCGCTCGAGCGTGCCTTCCTTCACCTCGTCGAGATAGAGCTGCTCGCGCGCGACGGCGGGCGCGCCCGGCTCGAGCTTCGCGATCGCGAATGCGACACCGGAAAGCAGGAAGAGTCCGCCCGCCACCAGGACCAGCTTCCGGTGCTTGAACGACTGGCGAATGCGCGGGCGGTCCATCAGATCACCACGGCTTGAAAGCTGGTGAGGGCACGGAATTCGGGGAGATTCGAGCCGGCCGTTGCACCGGTACAGGCGGCCACACGCGAGGCCCACACAACGAGCATCATGCTCACGGCTACCACGACGAATGCGCGTGTCGCATAGGTCTTCATGGCGGTCCCCTCCTTTACTGTTGCTGATGCGGCTCGCGCCGCGGCCAGCTACGTAAGAGCAAGGAGCGTGCCAAGCGAGCTTGGATCGTCTTAGATGACTGATTTGTGCCTAGTTATCCGTACCAGGCGGGCACCCGCAGCGGCTTCACTACGCGGCCAGCGGACTCGGACATCCCGCTCGTGGGACGTGCGCTCATGCGACCGTCCCGGGAGCGGGACGCGACCCAGCCAGTGCATGGTCGCCAGCGCATCATCCTTGGTGCCCTGTGCCGGGTGCCCCCTGAGAAAAAGTCGTCAACTTAGTTGACGAGTTCGGGTGGACGTCCTTCCGCCCTCCCTCCGCGCGAAGGACCTGCAGCGCCTTAAGCGACAGTGACGCGAGTTGCGAGCGGATCTGGTCAGCTTCAACGCAAGCCTCGGCAATTCTCAGCGAATTCCGGAGTTTTTCGACTTCGCCAGTCGTGGCCGCGGCCCGACACTTGGCGTATTCGCGGATGCAGCGCCGACACGGCGCGTCCGGTCTTGACACCTGTATCTCTATGCGATACACATCCAAGTGATCAAGACGTTCCGGCACCGAGGGCTGGAGCGGTTTTTCCGGACCGGATCATTGGCCGGAATTCAGCCCAAGCACGCATCGCGGCTGCGATTGCAGCTTGGCAGACTGGACTCCGCCCAGGCTCCGCGAGACATGGATCTGCCAGGCTGGCGTCTGCATCGACTCAAGGGCTATCTGGCGGGCGATTGGGCCGTATGGGTGGATGAGAACTGGCGTTTGGTCTTTGGATTCGACGGTACGGATGTCGTGCGACTCGACTACGTGGACTATCACTAGACGCATCAACGATGGCCTCCATGCACAATCCACCGCATCCCGGCGAAGTGCTGGCAGACACGGTCCTCGGGGCCGGCCGGCTGACCGTCAGCGAGTTTGCCCGGCGACTCGGCGTGTCCCGCGTGGCGTTGTCCCGCGTGGTGAATGGCCGCGCCGCGATCAGCGCCGATATGGCACTGCGCCTGGCCGACGCGCTCGGCGGCTCACCCGACTCGTGGTTGCACATGCAGGTTGCGTATGACCTCTGGCGCGCATCCAGGCGCCGTCGGCGGCGCAACCGGCCGGTGAGCCGACAAGATTTGTCCGGCTGAGCCTCAGTAGCGGCCGGACCGCCGGATCCCCGCCCCGGCCAGTGCGATGTAGACTCGCAGCGCTGGCGGACTCAAGGAGGATTCACCCATGACCACGCGCACCGATTTCTCTCCCGAGCAATGGCAGGCGATACGCAACGCGCCGCAGCTGGTCGCCCTGGCGACCGCAGCCGCCGGCAATAGCGGTCTGTTCGGCAGCCTGTCCGAAGGCATGGCTGTGGCCGGCACCGTGGCGACGGCAGTGAAGGGAGATCAGCCGCTGCTCCGCGAGATCTTCGCGAAGGACGAAATGCTGGCCGCGCAGGACCAGATCAAGACGTCGCTCAAGTCCGTGACCGACAGATCAGCGCTGAATGCGCACCTGGAGAGCGCTGCCACCGACGCGGCAATGGCTGCTATCACCGCCCTGTCCTCGAAAGGTGCGGGCGCGGAGGCTGCTGCCTACCGCACGATGCTCACGGGCATCGGCAGCAAGGTCGCCAATGCGTCGAAAGAAGGCAGCTTCCTGGGATTCGGCGGCGAACGCATCAGTGGTGGCGAGCAAAAGTTCCTCGCCAAACTCGAATCCGTCGTGGCAGGCAAGGCCTGACGGTCGCGCATCCACGGAAGGAGACAACCATGCAGATGACGGACATTCTCGGTCAGATCGGCGGGATCCAGTCGGTGGCGCGCGAACTTGGTGTCAGCGAGGACCAGGCGGCGAGCGGCGCCGCGGCGCTGCTGCCTGCGCTTCTCGGCGGCTTCAAGAAACAGGCGCAGGCGCAACCGACGGGACTGGATGGCCTCGCCGGCATGCTGGGCGGCCTCGGCGGCGGTGGCTTGCTGGACGACGTGCTGGGACCGCAGCCTACCAGCGTAAACCGCGGCAACGACGTCCTCGGACAGATCTTCGGCTCCAAGGACGTCAGCCGCACGGTCGCGCAGACTGCCGCCACCCGGACGGGACTCGACCCGTCGCTGGTCAAGAAGATGCTGCCGATGCTCGCGATGCTGGTCGCCGGCTACATGGCGAAGCAGAGTCGCGCAACCGCTTCGCCTCAGACGGGCGGCGGACTCGGCAACATGGGCGGCGGTTTGGGTAACGTGCTGGCGGGCATGGTGGGCGGCGGCGGCCAGGGCGGGCTGCCCGGGCTCGCCTCGCTGCTCGACCTGGACCGCGACGGCAATCCGCTCGACGACATCCTCGGCATGGCTGGAAAGCTGACGCGCAGTTAGGATCGTGCCGCCCTTGGGATGTCGCTGTGCGCGTTGCGCAGCGATCCGCCTGTCCCGGGTGTCCCCCTGAGAAAACTCGTCAACCTGGTTGACGAGTTTGTTTGGACGTCCGCCCGCCCTACGCCCACGACGCGAGTCTGCAGGTACCGTCTCGTCGCTGCCATTCTTGGCGAATTCCAGCGTTTTTCGACTTGGCCTCGTGTGACCCGCGCCCCAAGACTCGCGTAATCGCGAAGGCGACCCTAACGGGACCCGTTCAGCCTCGACACTGGACGGTCTTATACTGGTTTTGATATAAATGACTGGGACACGCAGGCCTATCGAGTTTTGTGGCGCGTCGTTATCGGCGCTGAGGAGCTTTCCCGCCGACGCACGTCGTGTCGCTGGCTTTCAACTGGATCGCGTGCAGCGTGGGCGGGATCCCCTCGATTGGAAGCCGCTGCCGTCGGTCGGGGCGGGCGTCCGTGAGATTCGTGTGCGGGAACGATCCGGCTCGTTCCGAGTGGTGTACCTCGCAGGCGTTAAAAAGACGGTCGTTGTCTTGCACTGCTTTCGGAAGACGACGCGTCGGACTTCGAGGCTGGACTTGGAAATCGCCCGGTCGAGGTACCGCGGGCTAATGAGGAACCAACAGTGAAGCGGCAGCGATTCGACTCGGTTTGGGATGCGATCGAGCTATCGCCGGATGCCGCCGAGAGTCTGAAGCTTCGTGCGGAGATCGTGCATGGCATCCTTGCCGAACTAGAGCGCCGCAAGCTCACGCAGACGCGCGCGGCCGCCATTGCCGGTATCTCGCAGCCCCGCATGTCGGATCTGATGCGCGGCCGGGTTGATCTCTTTTCGCTGGACGCGCTCGTCGATCTTGCCGCAGGCCTGGGCCTCGTGGCCAAGGTAACTCTAAAGCGCCGAAAGGCCGCCTGATTCCCTGAGCAGCCATCTGCGGTCCCCGGCGTGCGCAGGACGGGACCCGGCGCTGATAACTCAGTGTCGTCCCAGCAAGGCTCCCAGCAGCGCCGGCCGGCGCAGCACGAGTCCCGCCCACATCAGCACTGCGACGTACACCCCGAACAGGATGTGGGTGAAGAGCGGCGAGCCGATTCGGACATGCGCGGCCACCGCGCCGCCGAGGAAGGCCGTGAGGTAGATCGCGCCCAGCACGGCGGATCTCGGGAGCGAGTACAGAACGGCACCGACCAGCAGCAGCAGGCCGATTGGAACTACGGTATCGAGCGGATAGCCGAGGTCCTGCGAGCCCGCCAGTACTTGTGGCACCCGCAGGATCTTGCCAAGCGCATCGACCAGGAAGAACACGATGACCAGGCCCGACAAGACCCATCCGAGCCGCTCGGGCCATCGGCGTACGCGCGCAGCAGGTGA
>Ga0207648_10000681_pt1 | contig 38041 bp, 33 predicted proteins | sample KBSMisM32_FD_184310 | JGI IMG/M metagenome (GOLD analysis project Ga0207648, IMG submission 184310) | Miscanthus rhizosphere microbial communities from Kellogg Biological Station, Michigan, USA - KBS Miscanthus M3-2 (SPAdes) (version 2) | ecosystem: Host-associated > Plants > Roots >... | reverse complement strand
GCGTGCTGCTCCGGCGAGTCGTCCTCGCCGAAGGCTGCCTGGATGCCGCCCTGCGCCTTGGCCGAGTTGCACGACTGCAGCGACCCCTTCGCGGCGAGAGCGACCCTTGCGCCGGCCCGCTGCGCGGAGACGGCCGCCGCGAGGCCGGAGGCCCCGCTACCGATCACGAGCACGTCAAAAGAGGAGTCCGCCACGACCACCGGACTCTACCACGCTTCGACTAATTTGACGTATTAGGAGTCGTTATTCAGTAGATCGAGCGCAGCAGGGTCTCGACCTCCGCCGCCGTCACCGTTCGCGGGTTCGCTTTCGCGCCCGGCCGTTGGGCAGTCGCGCTGGCGACCTCTGGCAGCTCGTCCTCGGGGATGCCGAAGTCGCGGAGCTCCCGGAACCCGCCCAGGCGTGCAAGCTCCTCGACACGGGCGGCCGGATCGTCGGTTCCGAGCGCCTCGCCGAAACGGCGCAGGGCGTCCGGGGCGACGCCGGCGTTGAAGCGCAGCGCCGGCGGCAGGGTGAGGGCGTTCATCGCGCCGTGCGGCAGGCCGTAGCGGCCGCCGAGGGCCTGCGCCATCGCGTGGCCGAGGGCGAGCATCGAGCCGCCGAGCGCCATGCCTGCGTGCATCGCGCCTTCGAGCAGCTTCCTCCGCGCGCCGAGATCCTGCGGGCGCGCGACCACACGAGGCAGCCACTCGCCGATCAGCTTCGCCCCCTCGAGGGCGTGTTCGTCCGCCGTAGGGTTGTGTCCCTCGACGTACAGCGCCTCGGCACTGTGCGCGAGCGCGTTGAGCGCGGTGCCGACCGTCTCCGGGCGCGGAAGCGAAAGGGTCAGCTCCGGCTCGTAGACAACCCCGGCGAGCTGCGCGCCAACTCCGCCGCCGCGCATCCTCCGTTCGGGGTCGCGAATGCCGAAGAACGGCGTCCACTCTGCGCCCGCATAGGTCGTCGGCACCGAGACGACGGGCACGCCGGCCTCGACGGAGATGGCCTTGCCGAGATCGATCGCGCTGCCGCCTCCGACCGCGAGCACGCCGTCGCCGACGTGCTCCGCAGCGGCCGCCACCTGGTCCGAAGGCACCTCGGTCCAGCGCGCCACAGTCCGGACGCCGAGGTTGGTACCCGCCCACCGTTCACTCGCGACCAGAAGCGGCTCTTGGATCCCGAGCTCCCCGAGCACCATCGGCAGCTTGGCAAGACCCCAGCGGACGATCACGCGGGCAGCCGCTCCTGCGCGAACGCGACGAACGCGCGCGCGGCGCGGGTCTCGCTTCGCCCGCCTGCCCGGGCGAGGAAGATCTCGCGCACGGGATCGAGCCCGCGCACGCGCGCCGTCACGACACGGCCTTCGTCGAGATCGGCGTCGACCGCGAGGCGGGAGATGAACGCGATGCCGTGGCCGGCCAGGACTGCGCTCCGCACAGACTCCTGGAGGCCGAGCTCGAGTGAGACGTCGAGATCGCGCAGACGCAATCCCGCCTTGCGTAGCTCGTCCTCGATCACCTGGCGAACCCCGGCGCCTTCCTGCATCACGATCAGCTGCTCGTTCTTCAGATCGTCGAGCGAGATCGTCTTACCGGCGAGGCGGTGGCCGGCCGGACAGGCGAGCACGACCTCGTCACGGAAGAACGGCTCGAAGGTCACACCGCGGTGGCGGCGTGCAGCTCCGACGATGCCGAGCTCGAGCTCCCGGTTCGCCACCTGGTCGACGAGCGTCTGGGTGTCGGACACGGTCAGGCGCACGCGCACGTCCGGATGCTGCTCGTGGAACTCGCAGAGCAGGAGTGGCACGACGGTGCCGCCGGGGCCGGTCGAGGCCCCGAGCTCGAGCGTCCCGGTGACCGCGCCCTCGTCGTCCGCCTGGAGCTCTTCGAGGAGATGCTCCTCGAGCGCGAGGAGCCGCTGTGCAGACGCGTAGAGCAGGCGCCCGGCCTCCGTCGGTTCCACCCGGCGCCCGGAGCGGTCGAGCAGCTGCCGTCCGAGTCGCTGCTCGAGCGACCGGATCTGGAGGCTGACCGCAGGCTGAGTCACCCCGAGGCGTTCCGCGGCCTGGGAGAAGCTCTTCCGCTCGACCACCGCGCAGAACGCAGCCAACTGACGCGTGTCCATAAGCGTTCATTATGCAAAAGGATCCGAGTGGATGACGCTCTACGATCCAAACGTGGCGACAGGCCCCCATCCCGGCGACTCGCTCAGCTTGCGGTTCTCCGAGCTGGCGCAGGCAAGCCCGACACGGCCACGGGATGCCGCGCTGCGCGGGCTCGATGTGCTGCTGTCCGCGTTCTTCCTGCTCGTCACGGCGCCTGTCACGATTCCGATCGCGCTCGTGGTCCTGCTGACGAGCGGACGGCCGGTGCTCTACCGCGGGGAGCGGGTGGGGCGTGGCGGCCGTGTCTTCGCGATGCTCAAGTTCAGGACGCTGAACGCGAGTGCCGAGGACCGACTCGGCCCGTTCCTCGGCGAGGAGCTCGTCCGCCGCACTCGCGCGGAGACGACCGCGATCGGCGGATGGCTCCGCGCGACGCAGCTCGATGAAATCCCCCAGCTCTGGAACGTCGTGCGCGGCGACATGAGCCTCGTCGGGCCGCGCCCGATCCGGCCGCGCTTCTTCGCCTCACTCGTCGACGAGCTGCCGGCCTACTGGCAACGCCTGGTCGTGCGCCCGGGGCTGACCGGGCTCGCTCAGGTGCGACGCGGTTACGAGACGTCGATGGCCGAGAAGCTCGCGCACGATCTCGAGTGGATCGCCGACCGCTCGGTCCGTCTCTACCTGCGCACGCTCACGACGACGGCGTGGCGCGTGCTTGGCCAGTTCGCCCGCGGCCTCTCCGGGCGCTCGCGCTAGACGTCGAGTCGCGCGTCCTCGAGATCGAGGTCGCGGTGCAGCCTTCGCTCGACGTCGGAGCTGATCACCCCTTCGCGTCGGAGGTTGACGAGCTCCGACCGCTCGGCGTCGAGCAGCTCGCGGCGCAGCCGCTGATAGCTCAGAGACTGTTCCTCGATGGCACCGTCGTCGTCCCTGTCGAATCGTGACGCAAACCGGTTGCGGCGGAACCCGTAGAGGCCGCGCAGACGCTCGGCCGTATCGTCACGCACCCAGTCCTCGCTCTCCAGCTCCGACAGCCTTGCGATCGCAGCGTCCGCAGCCTTGATGCGCGCCTTCGCCTCTTCCTTCTCGTCGAGATGGTCGGCCTCGACTCCAAGCACGCTGATCAGCATCGGCAGCGTCAGCCCCTGGAAGACGAGCGTGCCGAGGATGACACAGAACGTGAGGAACACGATCAGGTCGCGCTGCGGAAACGAGCTGCCGCCGTTCGTCGTCAACGGCACCGCCAGCGCCGCGGCGAGAGACACGGCGCCGCGCATCCCCGCCCAGGCCACGATCATCGAACGGTTGAGCGGAGGCGCCGGATTGTTCCCGCCGAACGATCCCCCGATCCGCTTCGGCAAGTACGTGAACACGGGCACGAACACGAGCCGCGTCACCACGACCGTGCCGGTGACGAGCACCCCCCACCACACGAGCTTCGTCCCCGCGTACCCGGTGAGCGCGTCGAGGATGCTCGGCAGCTGAAGCCCGATCAGGGCGAACAGCACCGCATTGATGACGAACGTGAAGATCTCCCAGACGGCTGATCCCGAGAGCCGCGTCTGGAACGACGTGAGCTCCGGTGTGCGCCAGCCGAGGTAGATCCCGGCGGTGACGACGGCGAGGACACCTGACGCCTGCGCAGCGTTCGCCGGAATGAATGCGAGGTAACCGGTGATCAGCGCGATCGTCACCTCGACCGGCGGGTTGTCGATTCGGCGCCTGACGAACGCCACGAGAAAGCCGACGATCAGGCCGATCGCGACCCCTCCGACGACGCTCCACACGAGCCGCCAGGACGCCTCCCAGACCGAGAACGTTCCCGCGACCACTGCCGTCACCGCGACGCGGTAGAGGACGAGTGCGGTGCCGTCGTTCACGAGGCTCTCGCCTTCCACAATCGTGATGGCGCGGCGCGGCACTCCCAGCCGGTGCATGATCGAGGAGGCTGCGAGCGGGTCAGTCGGCGCAACCACTGCGCCGAGGACGAAGGCTGCGCCCCAGGACATGTCGTCGACCAGCGCGTGCGCCACGACGGCGACCGCGGTCATCGTCGCGAGCACAAGCCCGATCGCAAGCGTGCCGATTGGACGGATGTTCTCCCGGAGCTCCCGCAACGACGTGAAGAACGCGGCCGAATAGAGGAGCGGCGGCAGGAATGCGATCAGAACGAGCTCTGGCGGCAGCTGAAGGGTCGGCACCCCCGGAATGAACCCGAGCGCCAGGCCACCAAGGACGAGCAGGATCGGGTAGGGAACATGCAGCGCGGGCGCCGCGACCAAGAGCGCCGCGATGGCCAGCAGAAGGCCCATCAGGATCAGCTGCTCATGGACCCCGAAGTCCATCCCGCGAGCCTATTCGGCCTACGGGTGGCTACGCGACGGGCCTAGCGCAGGACGTGCGAGAGCACGACTGCGATCACGTTCAGGACCGAGATCGTGAAGACGATCGAGGTGATCGCCGCGGTCGCATGAACGAATGCTTGAGTCTGTGGATCCAACCTCACCCCTCCCGACGGCAGGATGTCACCCAGAAGGGGGATGGCGCAATCCCTCGTTCGAGGGCCTCTCTAGACTGACGCACCGTGTGTGGGATCTGCGGAATCGCGTCGACGAACGGCTCCGCCGTGACGGATCGCGTCGCAGAGATGAGCGGGACTCTGGTTCATCGCGGCCCTGACAGCTTCGGGGAGTTCAGCGACGGCGACGTCGCCCTCGCCGCGCGGCGCCTTTCGATCATCGACCTCGCGACGGGCGACCAGCCGATCGCCAACGAGGACGGCACGCTCCACGTCGTCCAGAACGGTGAGATCTATAACTACCGCGAGCTGCGCCACGAACTGGAGCGCGCCGGACATCACTTCCGGACGCATGGCGACACCGAAGTGATGCTCCATCTCTACGAAGAGCACGGCGAACAGTTCGCAGAGCGCCTGCGCGGGATGTTCGCCGTCGCGATCTGGGACGCGCGCCGGCGGCGGCTCGTGCTCGCCCGGGACCGCTTCGGGATCAAGCCGCTCTACTACCGTGCGGTCGACGGCGAGCTCGCGTTCGCCTCCGAGCTGCGGGCGCTTCCCCGAGAGGAAATCGATCTCGACGCGCTCGAGGCGTTCCTCGCCTTCAATGCCATTCCCGCGCCGCTGACCATCTTCAAGAAAGTGCGGAAGCTTCCCGCCGGGCACTTGCTCGTCTGGGAAGAAGGCCGTGTCGACATCCGGCGGTTCGCTCGCCCGGCGCCGAGCGCGGAAGAGCGCGATGACGACGAGGCCGAGCTCGTCGAGGAGCTGCGCTCCCGTCTGCGCGACTCGGTGCGGGCACACCTGGTCAGCGACGTCCCCGTCGGCGTCCTGCTCTCCGGCGGTGTGGATTCGGCCTTCCTCGCGGCGCTTGCCGCGGAGGAAAGCTCCGAGCCGCTGCGCACGTTCTCGATCGGCTTCGAGGAGCGCTCGTTCGACGAGCTCGCGGATGCGCGCCTCGTGGCGGAGCGCTACGGCACGCAGCATCGCGAGCTGGTGCTGCGGCCTGACGCCGCGCTGCTTCTGCCTGCGCTCGCCGACGCGTTCGACGAGCCGTTCGCCGACTCGTCAGCGCTGCCGACGTATCTCGTCTCGCAGCTGGCCGCGAGTGATGTCAAGGTCGCCCTCTCCGGTGAGGGCGGCGACGAGCTCTTCGGCGGCTACTACACGTACGCAGCGGACCTGCTCGCCGCCCGCGTCGGTGGACTCGCGCGATTTGCCGCGCCCGTTGTCGAACGCCTGCCGACCTCGAGCTCGCGGGCAAGCTTCGACTACAAGGCGAAGCGCTTCGTGCGCGCCGCTCACCTGCCACCGCTCGAACGCCATCACGGCTGGAAGGAGATCTTCTCGCCGGACTTGCGGGCAGAGCTGACCGGGCGGCAGTCGTCGTTCGACCCCGTGGATCTGTTGCGCGCGCGTTACGCCGAGACGGACGGCGCCGAAGAGCTCGCGCGCCTGCAGGACGTCGATCTCGGCGTCTATCTGGTAGATGACCTGCTGGTGAAGACGGACCGCGCCTCGATGGCGCACTCGCTCGAGGCGCGCGTGCCGTATCTCGACACGGTCGTGACGAATCTCGCGCTCGCCCTGCCGACGAAGCACAAGCTCCGCGGCTTCTCGAAGAAGGTGCTGCTGCGCAAGGCCGCAGCACCGCTCCTGCCACGACAGATCGTGCAGGGCAAGAAGCGCGGCTTCTCGATTCCCGCAGCGGCCTGGCTCCGCGGCGAGCTCGAGCCGTTCGCGAGGGAGACGCTCTCCCCGGACGTCCTTCGGCGTCAAGGCTTCTTCCGGCCCGAGGTGGTGACAAGGCTGCTCGACGACCACGTCGCCGGCCGGGAGGATCGCAGCCGCCAGCTCTGGGGACTGCTCGCGTTCACGCTGTGGCACGAGCGGCACGTCGAGCGGGCTCCGCAGGGAGCAGCGCGACCCGAAGTGCTCGTCGAGCGCTGACCTAGACTCCTGCGAATGGCCAGCCGACCCCTCGTCGTCCACGTCGTCGGCGCGCGGCCGAACTACATGAAGGTAGCGCCTGTCTACGCCGCCCTCGAACAGCAGGGCAACGTCGACCAGCGGCTCATCCACACCGGCCAGCACTACGACGCGATCATGAAAGACGTCTTCTTCGCAGAGCTCCCGTTGCCGAAACCGCACGTCCAGTTCGAAACGACGACGCTCGCGGACACACTGCGAGAGCTCGAAGGCTTGTTTGCCGATCTCAGACCGGAGCTCGTCGTCGTTGCCGGAGACGTGAACTCGACACAGGCCGCGGCGGTCGCCGCGGCCAAATGCGGCATCACCGTCTGCCACATCGAGTCCGGTTTGCGCAGTGGGGACTGGTCGATGCCCGAGGAGCGCAACCGCGTCATCACCGACCACCTCTCGACCCTGCTCCTGACCCATAGCGACGACGCGAACAAGAATCTGAACGCCGAAGCCCTGACGGCGAGGATCTCGTTCGTCGGCAACACGATGATCGACACGCTTCGGGCGAACGAGGATGACGCGCTGGCGCTCGAGGCCTGGCGTGAATTCGGATTGGAGCCCGGTGGCTACCTCCTCGTGACCCTGCACCGCCCGAGCCTCGTCGACGTGCCGGACCTGCTCGCCCGGACAGTCGCCGCACTCGACGACGTCGCGGAGACGCTGCCGGTGATCTTCCCCGTGCATCCGCGAACCCGTCGCAACCTCGAAGGGTCGACACGCGTTCTCCTGACTGAGCCGCTGCCCTACCGGCAGTTTCTCTCACTCGAGGCGAAGGCGGCCGCCGTCGTGACGGACTCCGGCGGGATCCAGGAGGAGACGACTGTGCTGCGCGTTCCCTGCTTCACGCTGCGCGACAACACCGAGCGGCCCGTCACGATCGAGCTCGGCACGAACACGCTGCTCGGCCTCGAGCCGGAACGCTTACGGGAGGTGCCCGCTCTACTCAGCGATCGGAAGGACGGGCAAATCCCGCCGCTCTGGGATGGGCATGCGGGAGAACGGGCAGCCGAGGAGATCGAACGCCTCGTGGTTGGAGTCACCGCCTGAAGGTCTGGGTGGACATGACGGCGTCGGCGCACGTCCTGGTCTTCCGGCCGCTGATCCGGCTCTTGCGGGACCGGGGCGACGAGGTCGAGATCACCGCCCGCGACTACGCGCAGACGCTGCAGCTGCTCGAGCTGCACGGGCTCGAAGCAACCGTGATCGGCCGCCACGGGGGACGGTCGCGACTCGGGAAGGCACGCTCGCTCACCTCGCGCCTCCGCGCGCTGCGCAAGTGGGCAGGGCCGCGCGAGTTCGACATCGCGCTCGCGCACGGCTCGCACGAGCTGACGATCACGGCACGCAGGCTCGGAGTCGCGAGTGCGACGACGCACGACTACGAGTTCGCAACGCTGCAACACCAGCTCGGCATGCGAGCGGCGACGAAGGTGGTCGTGCCGGAATCGATCCCAGCAGACCGGCTCGCGCATCTGGGCGTGCGACCACCGAAGCTGCTGCGCTATCCCGGGCTGAAGGAGGAGTACTACCTCTCCGACTTCGAGCCGGACCCGACGGTGCTCGAGACTCTGGGTGTCGACCGCGACCGTGTGCTCGTCGTCCTTCGGCCTCCGCCGGACGTCTCGCTCTACCACCGGCATTCGAATCCGCTCTTCCCGCAGACGCTCGACTTCCTGGGCAGGCTCGATGGTGTGAACTCCGTCGTGATCCCACGCACCGAAGAGCAGCGCGACTACGTTCGCGCACTCGATCTACCTTCCGTGATCGTCCCCGACCGCGCGGTGGACGCGCAGAGCCTGATCTCGCTCGCCGACGTGGTCGTCTCTGCGGGCGGGACGATGAATCGTGAGGCAGCCGCGCTCGGTGTCCCGGTCTACACGACGTACGGCGGCCGTCTGGGCGGCGTCGACGAGGAACTGATCCGTGAGGGACGCCTGAAGCCGCTCACCGACCCGCGTGCCCTCGAGCTCAACAAGCGCGAAGACGGCTCAGAAGGGAGCCGTGTCCGCCGGGATCCCGCGATCCTGCTCGGGCTCCTGCTCAGCGCCCGGGACAAAGCCGCCTAGTCCTTCCAATCAGGCGGCTTCGAGCACGGCGAGAACTTCCGGCCCGTAGCGTTCGAGCTTCGACGGGCCCACACCGGGAACCGCGCTCAACTCGGACAGATCACGCGGACGCCGTCCCGCAATCTCCGCGAGCGTCGAGTTGTGGAAGACGACGTAGGCCGGCAGGTCGTCAGCGGTCGCACGCTCGAGCCGCCAGCGCTTCAGTGCCGCATACAGTGGATCGTCGGGCTCGGCCTCCCGCAGCTTCCGCGCCGGCGCGGCCGCGATGTCGAGCTCGGCGAGGAACCGGCTCGGCCTGCCGGCCCACGACAACGCGAGGTGACGCTTCGCCCGCGTCAGGCCGACGTAGAACAGTCGTCGCTCTTCCGCGATCTCGTGCGGCTTCTTCGCCTGCCTGATCGGCAGCTCCTTCTCCTCGAGCCGCGGGATGAAGACTGCGTCGAACTCGAGACCCTTCGCACCGTGCAGGGTCAGTAGGTGGACGCCCTGCCGATCGACACCCCTCGAGCTGAACCGCTCGTCGAGGTCGGCGATGAAGTCTCGAGTGGTCCGTTGCCCGTCGTCGAACTCCGCCGCAAGCCTGACGATGCGCCCGAGATCGGACTGCCGCACCATCTCGCGCTCGCCGAGCTTCTCGGGCAGCCGCTCGCGCCAGCCGGCGTCTCTGACGAGTGTTCGCACGGTCACGGCCACCTCCGTCGTGTCGTGCTGGCGCAGCTGCTTCAGGAGCTGCCGCGCCGCCTCGCGGGCGAGCAGCGCCGCACCCTGAAAGGGGATCTCCGCCTCGTGGAAGGGTTCCTCGAAGTCGGCCAGCCGCGCGTTCGTGCGACACAGCACGGCGATCTGTCCCAGCGCGACGCCTTCCGCCTGCAACGCCCGGATCCGGTCGACGACGAATGCCGTCTCCGCCTCGCGCGCGGGGAAAGTGCGTGTCACCGGCTTCGGTCCGCCGGGGAGCGTTGCGCGCAGGATCTTCTCCGCACCGCCGAGTGAAGGGACGATTCGATTCGCCAGTGCGAGCACCTCGGGCGACGAGCGGTAGTTGTCCTCGAGCCTGATCACAGTCGTGTTGGGGAACCTGCTCGGAAGCCCAAGGAGGTAGTCAGGCGTCGCACCGGTGAACGCGTAGATCGACTGGTAGTCGTCGCCGACCGCGCAGAGCTCGTCGCGGTCGCCGAGCCACCGATCGAGCAGCGTCTGCTGCAGAAGGTTCACGTCCTGGTACTCGTCGACGGTGAACGCATTGAAGTAGCCGCGAACCTCGGCCAGGGCGCCGGGATCCTCGTCGAAGAGGCGGATCGTCGATTCGAGGAGATCCTCGAAGTCGACGAACCCCCGCTCCTCCTTCTCGACCTCATAGCCGCGGAAGATGCGGAACATGAGATCCGGCGGGATCGGCGGCTCGTGGTCGCCCAGGCCGCCGAGGTACGTCGCCGGAGTCAGCCGGCGGTTCTTCGCCCACTCGACCTCCGTCGCAAGGTCTCCCGCGGGCCGGAACTTGTAGGGCGGAGGAAGCGTGTTCCCGAGCTGGCGCAACAGGAGCGCTTTCGAGGACATGATCCGCTCCGGCGGAGTGCCGAGCCGGTGCAGCTGCCGCAGCGCCGCGGAGTGGAAGGTCCGGGCGGTCACGCCACCTACGCCGAGTCGCTCGAGCCGTTCCCTCATCTCGGTCGCTGCCTTGTCGGTGAAGGTGACCGCGAGGATCTCGTGCGGCTCGAACTCGCCGATCGCCACCTGGTTCGCGATCCGCCGGGTGATCGTCGTCGTCTTTCCGGACCCTGCGCCCGCAAGGATGCAGACCGGGCCGCGCACCGCCTCGACGGCGCGGCGCTGCTCGGCGTTCAGCCCAGCGAAGATGCCATCAACGTTCACGGACTCACCCTAAGGACCGGCTGAGACGGATGGCCTTCGGCGGCGTTACAGGGGTGTGCCAGACCTGAAGCAACTGCAATGACATCCTTGGGCGAGTGCCGAGCGGGCGCGGAGGCGTGACCGCGCTCACGCCGCAGCGTTACCGACCGCGGGCGTTGCCGAGCCGAAGGAGGGGGCTCGTGGGGGAACCATGGGTTCCCCCTCGGGTCAATGGAGGGTGTCTTCCAATACGGCGGAGCCGGCGCGCTTCGGCTCGCGCAGCATGGCGGTCAGTCTCGAGACGACGTCCAGCGTCTCGCCGCGCTCGACCATCCGCTCGAGGTCGGTGAGCTCTTCGTCGAGCCACGAACCATCGATCGGAGCGCGCGCAGCCCGCAGGATCTTCGGGTGTGAGGTGGCGCCGACCGTCTCGCCCGCGGTCCAGAGCTCCTCGTGGAGCTTCTCGCCCGGGCGGACGCCGACGAAAGCAATCGCGATGTCCGTCTCGGGCTCCTTGCCGGAGAGGCGGATCATGTTGCGGGCGAGGTCGAGGATCTTGACCGGCTCGCCCATGTCGAGCACGTACACCTGACCGCGGCCGCCGATCGCTCCGGCCTGCACGACGAGCGACACAGCCTCCGGGATCGTCATGAAGTAGCGCGTCATCTCCGGATGCGTCACGGTCACCGGCCCGCCCTTCTCGATCTGGCGCCGGAAGATCGGAATCACGCTTCCCGAGGAATTGAGCACGTTGCCGAAGCGGACGGCGACGAAGCGCGTGCTGATGTCCTTACGGTGCCCGTAGGCCTCGACGATCCACTCGCAAAGCGCTTTCGACTGTCCGAGCAGGTTCTTCGGGTTCGCGGCCTTGTCGGTCGAGACGAGCACGAAGCGGGCCGCGCCGTACTCGACGGCGACGTCCGCGATCACGCGCGTCGCCAGCGTGTTGTTGCGAACGGCCTCGAGTGGATTGGCCTCCAGGAGTGCGACGTGCTTGTACGCGGCGGCGTGGAAGACGACCTTCGGCCTGTAGCGCTCGAAGACCTGGCTCATCTTGGCCCGGTCGCCGCAGTCGCCCAGAACCGCGGCGGCGGCCGAGAAGTCACGCTCGCCGACGAGCTCGCGCTCGATGTCGAAGAGAGCAGCCTCGGACTGCTCCACGAGCACGATCCGGGCCGGGCTCATCCGGGCAATCTGACGGCAGAGCTCCGCGCCGATCGACCCGCCGGCGCCGGTGACCAGCACGGTCTCACCGGCGAGGTACTCGGCGATCGAGCCGACGTCCACCTCGATCGGCTCCCGGCCGAGAACGTCCTCCACCTGGACGGGACGGATCTGGCCGGCGAGGTTCAGGTCGCCGGAGATCAGCTCGTACAGGCCTGGCAGCGTCTTCACGGCGACGTTGGCGTCCTGGGCCACCTCGACGACGCGCTGGCGCGTCTCACCCGAGGCGGAGGGAATGGCGATCAGCACCTCGTCCGGCGGGTTGTCGCGCAGGATGTGCGGCAGATCGTCCGTCGTCCCGAGCACGCGGATCCCGTGCAGGCGGATGTTCTTCTTGCGCGGATCGTCGTCGATCAGCCCGATCGGCGTGTAGCCGAGGCCCGGCGCCTTCAGCATCTCGCGAACCACAAGCTGGGCCGCGTCACCCGCGCCGACGACGATCACTTCCTTCCCGCGCGCGATCAGAGACGCCGCGCCGGGCCGCTCGATCAGGCTCCGCGCGATCAGCCGAGTGCCCGCCACGAACGCGAGCAAGATCAACCAGTCGAGCACGGCGATCGAGCGCGGTAGCGGAAAGCCGCTGATGGGATGTGCGAAGTAGACGACGAGGTCGGCGAGAACGCACGCGACGGTGACGCCGCGCGCCGCGCCCCACATGTCCCGCGTTGAGACGTAGCGCCACCAGCGGTTGTAGAAGCCGAACGTGATGAACACCGCGAGCTTGATCGCGATGACAACGAGAATCGTGTCGATCATCAGCCGGTGATACGGCCCCGGCACGCCCTTGTCGAAGCGCAGCCAGAACGCGAGCCACCAGGCGAGAGCGATCAGCGCCGCGTCGGCCAAAAGCTGCCAGAGACGATGCCTGTTCACGGGAATCACGACGCCACCGGTGCCGCAGCCTGCACGACGGAGACGACACGCTCCTGCGTGTCCGCGTCGATGCCGGCCCAGAGCGGCACCGAGAAGTTGTCGAGCGCGAGCTGCTCGGTGACGGGAAGCGAGCCGTGACCGTAGCCGAGATCCGAGAAAGCGTTCTGCAGATGCAACGGTGTCGTGTAGTACACCGCGCTTCCGATCGCTGCTTCCTTCAGCGCCGCCCGAATGCGGTCGCGCTCGGGGGAGCGGCAGACGAACAAGTGGTAGACGTGACCGGGCTCGTCCTCGGGCAGGTCGCAGGCCGCACCGAGGCCGAGCTCGGCGTAGCGCGCGGCAGCATCTCGCCGTTGTGCGACCCAGCCGTCGAGCTCGCCGAGGAAGATGCGCAGTACTGCGGCCTGCAGCTCGTCGAGGCGCGAGTTGTAGCCGATGAGCTCGAAGTCGACCTTGTCACGAGACCCGTGGAACCGGAGCATGCGCACCAGCTCCGCAAGCTCCGGGTCGTCCGTCGAGACGAGGCCGCCGTCTCCGATGCAGAAGAGGTTCTTCGTCGGATAGAAGCTGAACGTCGACGCAATGCCCGTGCGCGCAATGTCGGGCGAGCCGAACGCCTGCGCCGCGTCCTCGATCACGGGAATGCCCAGTTGCACGAGCTCCGCCAGCGGGGCCGGCCGGCCGAAGAGGTGAACGGCGAGGATCGCCTTCGTCCGCTTGGTGATCCTCGCGGCGACATCCTCGGCCTCGAGGTTCATCGTCGACGCGTCGACATCCGCGAAGACGGGCGTCGCTCCACGCCGGGCGATGGCCTCTGCTGTCGCGTAGAACGTGAACGCAGGACAGATGACCTCGTCCCCTCTGCCGATCCCGAGCGCGTCGAGCACGAGCACGAGCGCGTCGGTGCCGTTGGCCACCCCGACCGAGTCGCAGACGCCGAGATAGTCGGCCGCCTCGCGCTCGAACGCAGCGACATTAGGCCCGAGAATGAACTCGCCGCTCTCGAGCACGCCGTCGATCGCCTCGCGGATCCGAGGGAGGAACGGAACGTACTGAGCTTTTACGTCAACGAGCGGGATCGGACGCACGATCGGAAAGTCTAGAAGACCGTCTCCAACGGACGACCAAATACGCCGCGAGGGCGATAAACGCGACCAGGATCGCGTAATCCACGAAGCGGAAGTCGCGATGGAAGTGCTCGTAGCTGGACCCGGCGCCGTAACCGACGCCCGCGAGAGCGAAAGCCCAGATCGCAGAGCCGATCAAGGTGAAGACGATGTAGCGCCACAACGGCATCCGGAAGATCCCCGCGGGAATCGAGATGAACGAGCGGATGAGGGGGGTTAGGCGCCCGATCAGAACGGCGAGGTCGTCCCAGCGGTCGAACCAGCGCTCCGCCCGATCGAGCTTTTGCGGGCTCAGATGGAGCCAGCGCCCGTGGTGCTCCAGGAGCGGCCGCCCGCCGTAGAAGCCGATCGCCCAACCGGCGATCCCGCCCAGGAGGTAGCCGAGCGTGCCTGCGAGCGCCATGGCGACGAAGGCCCAGCCGTGCGAGGAGATCCGCGCCCCGAACAGGTCGACGTGCTGACCGGCGAAGGCTCCGGCCGCGAGCGCGCCCGCGTAGACCATCACGAGCTCACTGGCTGCGGGCAGCACTGCGTCGATCGCCATCAGACCGAAGACGGCGTAGATGCCGTGGTTTCCGATCAGCGAGGTGAGCGAGCTGGTGAGACCGGCGACCGGCACCCGGCGGAGGCTACCGGCGGAGGCGGAACTTGGCGGTCAGCTCGACCGCCCCGACGTCGTTCGTGGCGGTGGCGCTGAAGACGTAGCTGCCGGGACGCCCCCGCCAGGAGATCGTCCCGTCACCTGCAGAGAGGTTCCGCGTCGCAAGCGTCTTGACGATGCCGCCGCCGGGCGTCTCGACACGAAGTGCGACGCGCGCCGCGCGCGCTAGCTTGAAGCTGCCCGTAAAGCGACGATGGCTTGCCCTCGCCGCGAGGAACCCGAGCGTATTGTTGAGACCGAACTGACGATCCGCGGTCGAATGACGTCCGAGATCGTCGTCCGCGATCGTCCTGAAAGTCCAGGCGCCTTCAGGCTGGCCTGCGCCGGTCCAGTTGAACTTGAAGAGACCTGGGCCTTTCGAGCCGGAATCGAGGGGCACCACGACGCCGCCGGGACCGAGCAGCGACGCCGTGACGGTGGAAGGACGAACGAGCTTGTACGAAAAGACCTGGGCGTCGTCGACGCCGTCGGCGTTCGGCGAGAGCACCCGCGCCGGCAACGCCGGTTCGTACACGCCGTAGTAGAAGAGCGTCAGCGCCTCGGCGACCGCGCGCTCTCCACCGGGATCGGACGGCCTGTTGAGCAACTTGCCGTCGAACGCCATCGTCGTCGAGCCGCCCGCGTCGAGCGCGGAAGCGGTGACGCAACCGAGACGCATCATTGTCAGCGCGAGCTCGAAATTAGTCAGCCCCGTGCTGTAGCCCGGTTGGCGCCCGTCGACCGCGACGAGCATGATCCGCCCATCCGCCGTCTGGCCGACGCCGGTTCGCGGGTGCCGGTAGGCGAGCTGGTCGGTGGTGAAACCCTCCAGCGAGCGGAAGACCGGCTTGCCGTCACGCACGATCACCGGCCCGCCGCCGATGGCTTCGAGCACGTTCGCCCACGGCGGCGTGAGCGTGAGCAGGACGGTCACGTTCGCGCCGATCGGCGCCTCGGCCGAGAGGAATCCCGCCTGGGTGCCTCGCGCGACGAGCACCGCGCCGTTCGCCGGGATCGGCTGGTTCCCGCCGCTGACGTATTGCGTCACGACGCCCGTGAGCGGCGTGTTCGGCTTGGTCGCCGGGAACGGCTGGATGATCGCCTGGGCGCCCCCGTTCTCGGCGGGAGTGCGCGGTCCCCAAGCCCGGGTGTAGAGCGTCGTCCGATTCGCCCGAGGCAATTCGTTGATGCCGAGGATCCGCCGCTGGCCCGATCCCTGCCACGTTCCAGCCATCCGCACGCGCTCGACATGGAGCACACCGTCGGTGTCGATCCCCACCGTCGAGCGAAAGTCGACAGGCGCGCTGTCGAGGATGCCGCCGCGAATGAGACCTCCCGTCGGGTGTCCATCGGTAAAGCTGAAGAGATCGCCGTTCACTCCTGCAACGGTCGCATCGCCGGACACGCGCTTCTCCATCGAGGTCACGCGCTCGCGTCCGATGATCGTGTTGTTCGACAGCACAGGCTTCAACCCGTACAAGCCGACGGGCTTCGGTGCAGAGATGACATGGATCACAACCGGCCCGTGTGCGGTGAACTCCACCTGGCGTGAATAGATGACGCCGGGAACGAGCGTCTGGCCGCGCACCACCGGAGTTGCTGCGCCGGCCACCCCGGATGCGACGAAAAGCCCTGCAAAAAGGGCACAGATAATGGCTCTTCTGAGCACGACCCCGCCCGAGGGTAGCTGAACGGTATGTCGGAATCTGAAAGGAGAGTGTTAGGTCACGGAGACCGGCGCAGCGTTCGAGCCACGCCGGTCTCGCTGCGAACTGCCGCTCAGCGACGCGTTGCCGCGGGGCGGATCACCTTGAAGTGCACGTTGAGCTTCGCGGTGTTGATCACGCTCGCGCAAGCCTGACCGACGTCGAGGAGATACACCTGGGGCGTGTCGCCCGTCGCAACCACGTCCAGCCCGGTCGAGACCGACGTCGAGCCGTCGGCCGCTCGAGTCTCATAGTCGCCGTATTGGGCGACCGGGACCGCTCCGTTAAAGCAGCCGTTGAGGACTGCCTGGATTGCCAGGTCGTCCTTCTTCAATGTGGCGACCTGTTTCTTCAAAGCGTTGAACTCGGCCCGCGACGGGCCTACCTGTTGACCGCCCACTGCGGTCGTGACATACAGCAGTGCGGCGCCCGCGATTGCGCTGACGAGTAGTGCAAACCCCTTCATGTAGTGCCTCCCCCTTCGAAAAGAGTGACCCAGTCCCCGAAGACTCGCACTCGGGCCGGAGCACAGCAAGGGGTGCTACGGCGTCAGTTCCAGACCTTGACCTCGCGGTAGAGCGTGTCGCGTTGCACCGGCGTCTTCCCGAGGGCCTTGATCAGGTGGACGAGCTCCTCCGTTGAGGTGCGATGCGTCGTGCCGGCGGCGGAGACGACGTTCTCCTCGATCATGATCGAGCCCATGTCGTCGGCACCGAAGCCGAGCGCCACCTGGCCGATCTTCATGCCCTGCGTCACCCAGGACGACTGGATGTGCGGGACGTTGTCGAGGTAAATCCTCGAGACCGCCTGTGTCAAGAGATAGTCGAAGGACGTCGGCATGTCCTCACGCGCGACCTTCCCGGCGAGGCGGTTGCCGTCGTTCTGGAACGTCCATGAGATGAAGGCGCGAAAGCCGCCGGTCTCGTCTTGCAGGTCGCGAATACGACGCATGTGCTCCACACGCTCGGCCACAGTCTCGACATGGCCGTACATCATCGTGGCCGTCGTCGACATTCCGAGCCGGTGTGCGTGGCGCATGACGTCGAGCCACTCTTTCGTCTTCGTTTTCTTCGGCGCGATCTCGTGACGCACGCGGTCAACGAGGATCTCGCCCCCGCCGCCGGGAATCGAGTCGAGGCCGGCGTCGCGGAGCCGCGAGATCGTTTGCCACAGCGTGAGCCTGCTGCGCCGCGCGATGTGCTGCACCTCCGGCGGCGACAGGGCGTGTAGGTGGATCTTGTAGCGCGCCTTGATCGAGCTGAAGAGATCCTCGTAGTAGTCGATCCCGAGGTCGGGATGATGACCGCCCTGCATCAGGAGACCGGTGCCGCCGAGGGCGATGGTCTCCTCGATCTTCTTGAAGATCACGGGCTTCGGGAGCAGGTAGCCCTCGCGCGTGTCGCCGGGGCTCCTGTAGAAGGCACAGAAGTCGCAGTCCGTGTGGCAGATGTTCGTGTAGTTGAGGTTGCGGTCGATGATGAAGGTGATGCGATCGGGATCCGCTTTGCGGTTGCGGATCTCGTGCGCGGCACGACCGACGGCAACGAGATCGCGGGACTCGAGCAGGGTCAACGCTTCGGCGTCGGAAATCCGCTCGCCCTCGAGTGCCCGCTCGAGGACGTGAGAAACGGACCCCTCCGAGACCTTGTGGCCCTGAGCCACCGAGCCGGTCACGCGACCACCGCCTCGCGGACGAAGCGGAGCTCCGGCACCTCGTCGAGCTCGCCGGTCTCTTGCGCGAGCTCGAGAAAGGTCATCAGCCCCGCGCGCTCACGCGGCCCGAAGCGGTACCGCAGCTTCTCGAAGTAGCGCGCCAGAAAGCCCGCCGGATAGCCGTAACGCTCGCTCGCCTCGTAGGCGAGCTGTTCCGGCTCGGCCCGGGCGAGGCGCACCGAGGCGACGAGCGCGTCCTCCAATTCCGCGAGCCCTCCGTGCAACGGCTCGGGACACGCCCAGACCGCGAACACCATCGGCAGGCCCGTGCGCTCGAGCCAGAGCCGCCCGAGGTCGTAGTGGGGCGTGGGATCCTCGAAGGCCGACTTCAGGGCCGCGTCGCCGATCAGGAGCTTCGCGTCCGCGTCCTCGCCGAGCGGCACGTGCGAGGCCTCGGGCAGCAGCACCTTCGTCAGCACGACCGAGGTCGCCGATTCCGGGGTGACCGCGACCGAGCGCACCTGCTCGAGCGGCTTGCGCGAAACGAGCTGGATCGAGTCGACCGCTCCCTCCGAGCTGACGCAGAGGCGGGGCAGCAGGCGCAGGCGATCGGCATTGCGCGCGTACTCGATCGACGAGATCGGCGCGACGTCGAGCTCTCCCTCGAGCACACGGCGGTTGAGCTCCGTCGGAACGCCCTGGATCTCCTCGACGTCGGCTTCGAGCCGGTAGAAGACCGGCGCCATGTTCACGTAGGAGATCCGGCCGAGCCTCACCATCGCTCCACCTCGTTGTAGAGCGTGTCGCGCTGCACCGGGATTCGCCCCGCCTCGCGCACGAAACGCACGAGCTCCGGGATCTTCTGCTCCGTTTCGGTACGCGCACCTGCGGCGTGGAAGATCTGTTCGCGCACGACCGTGCCCTGCACATCGTTTGCGCCGAAGTGCAGAGCCACCTGCGCAAGCGGCAGGCCCATCATGATCCAGTACGCCTTGACGTTCGCGATGTTGTCGAGCAGCAGGCGCGACACCGCGATCATCTTCAGGTCGTCGGAGCCGGTGGTGTGCTTCCAGCCGCGCCGCTCGAAGACGGTGTTCTCCGGATGGAACGCGAGCGGGATGAACGCGAGGAAGCCTCCGGTCTTGTCCTGCTGCACGCGCAGGCGCAACAGATGGTCGACGCGTTCCTCGTAGGTTTCGACGTGCCCGTAGAGCATCGTGCAGTGGGTCGGAATCCCGAGCCGGTGGGCCGCGTCATGCGTCCGGAACCAGAAATCGGGATGCTCCTTGCCGGGCGCGACGAGCCGGCGGACGCGATCCGCGAAGACCTCCGCACCGCCGCCGGGGAGCGACCCGAGCCCCACCGCCTTGAGCTCTCGCAATACCTCCTCGTGGCTCAACCCGGAGAGCTTGGTCATGTGATGGATCTCGCTCGCCGTGAAGAGTTTGAGGTGGACGTCCGGCAGCGCCTCGTGCAGCGATCGGACAATGTCGACGTAGTAGTCGAACCCGACGTGCGGCGTCTCACCACCGACCATGTGGATCTCGGTAAACCCGGTGAGCTCATGCTGGCGCACCGCGTCCTCAACCAGCTCGCTGCCGCTGTACGTGTACGCGTCGTCCTGTTTCTGCGTGACGGCGAACGCACAGAACTTGCACTTCACACGACAAACGTTCGTCTGATTGAGATAGAGGTTCTGGACGAAGTAGACACGGTCGTCGCCGCCGCGAACCCGTCGTGCGAGATCGGCGAGCTCGCCGAGTGCGAGGATGTCGTCGCTCTCCATGAGCGTCACGCCGTCGTCGAAGTCGAGCCGTTCGCCGGCTTCCACCTTCTCGCGGATCGCGGCGAGCGTGTCTGTTCGCTCGAGTAGCGCCATTCGGCTAGCGCTCCCTGTCCACGACGGCGTAGGTCAAGGATTCGAGCTCTTCGCGGTGCAGCTCACCGTTCAGACAGGCGCGGGCATTGCGCGCGTAGGCGAGCGCGACTTCGCGGCTCTCCTCGATCGCACCGGTCGAGGCGACACGCAGCAGTGCACCCTCGAGCTGCGATCCGCCCGCGAGTGCCGCGCGGACCGCCTCGTCACGCTGGGCGGCGAGGAGGAGCGGCAGGGTCGGAGTTCCCTCACGCAGATCGGTGCCGGCGATCTTGCCGGTCTCGATCGTCACGCCCGAGCAGTCGAGGATGTCGTCGGTGATCTGGAACGCAACGCCAAGCGCGAGCCCGAACGACCCCGAGCCACCTGCGAGCCGGCACGCAGCCTCGAAGAGCTTCCCCGTCTTCAGCGTGCAGCGTTCGAGATACGCCTCGATCGTCGTATCGGGATCGAACCGTTGCGAGCGCTGCATCGCTTCACCGCGGGCGAGACACAGTGTCGCGTTCGCGAGGACCGCGAGCGCCTCTGCGCTTCTCGTGGCCGCAAGCTCGGCGAACGCGCGCGCGAAGAGGTAGTCGCCCGCTGCTCGTGCGGCTTCTGGGCCGTGCGCCGACCAGGCCGATGCATGGCCGCGACGCAGGGAGGCACGGTCGATGAGGTCGTCGTGCATGAGCGTCGCGAGGTGGATGAGCTCGACGGCGACACCGGCGACGACCGGCGGCTCCGATCCTGGTGGCGCCGAGAGATAGACGAGCAGCGGCCGCAGCCGCTTCCCTCCGGCGGCGAGCGCCTCCGCACCGACCTCCGCGACGACGCCGCGGTAGGCACCGACCGCATGCTCCAGACGGTCCTCAAGCTCGCCGAGGTAGGCGTCCAGCCCGGGCGCCTCACGGATCTCTGCGAGTGCGCTCAAACCGCTTCCGCCGTGTGCAGCGCGACAATGCTGCCTGCAAAGAGCCGGAATCGAACCTCGCGAAAGCCGGCCGAGGCAATCAGCTCCGCCAGCTCCTCGGGCCCGGGGAAGCGCCGCACGCTCGCCGGGAGATACGTGTAGGCAGACCCACCTGGCAACAGCTTGCCTAGCAACGGCACGACTCTGTCGAACCAGAAGCGATAGAAGGGCGCAAGAACACCGCGCGGGCGGGTGATCTCGAGGACGCCCAACCGTCCACCGGGACGGAGCACACGCCGCAGCTCCACGAGGGCGCGCTGCAGGTCGTCGACGTTCCGAACGCCGAAGCCCACCGTCGCCGCGTCGAACCTCGCATCCTCGAAGGGCAGCTCGAGCACATCGCCTTGGATCCACTCGACCCCCGGCGCCTTGCGCCGCGCGCGTTCGAGCATGGGCTCCGAGAAGTCGAGGCCGGTGACGCGGCCGCCCGCTGCGGTGCCGGCGATCGCAAGGTCACCCGTACCGCAGCACGCATCGAGAACCTCGTCGCCGGGACGGACGACGGCCTCGGCTGTGAGCCGGCGCCAGCGCCGGTCGAGCCCTGCGGTCATCGTCCGGTTCATCGCGTCGTAGACCGGCGCGATCCGGTCGAACATGCGTCGCACGTTGTCCGGCGCGAGCTGGCCGGACTCGTAGTTGACGCTCACTTCACTCCCCTTCCCCCCATCTCTTCACATGCTCGACCTCCAGGCCCAGCTGGTCAAGTGCACGCGCCACGATGAAGTCCACGAGGTCGTCGACCGTCTCGGCGCCGTGGTAGAAGCCGGGAGCGAGGAAGAGCACGGTCGCTCCCGCCTCCTTGACCGCGAGCATGTTCCGCAGATGGATGAGGGACAGCGGCGTCTCGCGCGGCATGAGAACGAGCCGCCGTTCCTCCTTGAGGGCCACCGAGGCGGCGCGATGGATGAGATTCGACATGGCGCCCGAGGCGATCGTCCCGAGCGTGCCCATCGAGCAAGGGCAGATCACGTAGCCGTCGACCTTCGCCGAGCCGCTCGCGTAGGGCGACTTCCAGTCGTTCGGCTCGTAGACGGTGACATTGCCGCCCTGCGCATGCTCGAGCACTCGCGTGAGCGTCTCGTCGCGCGAGAGTCGCGGGTTGCCGTAGAGCTCGGTCGCCAGCACCTCGATGCCGGCGCTCGACGCGCAGATGCCGAGCTCCACGTCCGCCGCGGTCAGTGCTCGAATGAGGCGAGCCGCATACGGGGCGCCCGAGGCGCCCGTTATGCCCAGGAAGACGCGCACCGCGGGCCTATTTCGGGCCTTTGGATTCGCTCAGGAACACGCCGAGCTGATGCAGCTTCGGCTCTCCGAGCGAGCCGAACTTCGGCATCACGTTGTTGCCGAACTTCGAAGGATCCGTGACGTACTTGGAAAAGAAGTCTGGTCCCTGACCGTTCTTTCCGATCGCCGACAAGTCTGGTGCGCCGAGGTTGGAGCTGCCGGTGCCGAGGTAGGTGTGGCAGGCAGTACAGCCGGAGCTCGCAAAGACCTTGGCCCCGGCGACGGCGTCCGGGTTGTCGGCGAAGCCCTGACGCTTCGCCCACGTGGGCACGGCCTGCACGACCTCGCTGGCGAGGGCCTCCTTCGCGGTCGCGCCCTTGTATGTCAGGACACCCATCGAGATGACGACCAGGACGGCGGCGATCACCGCAACCGGGCGGCGCGTGAGCCGGCGCTCCATGCGCCGGTCGAAGAACGGAAGCAGGAGCGCGATGATCAGCAGGAGCGTGGGGATCCCGACGGTGCCGAGGATCACGGAGTCGGGCCACTTGAAGATCCGCAAGAGGTAGAAGAGGAAGTAGAAGTACCAGTCGGGCCGCGGCACGAAGTTCGTCGTGCCCGGATCTGCCGGCTCGGAGTAACGCGGCCCGAGCAGGCACGAGTCACCGCTGCCGCAGGTTTTCGGATCCTCGCCGGAGGTGTAGTACCAGACTGCGGCGAGCCCGATGATCACCGAGACGACGACGAGGCTCATCACCGTGTCTTCGAACATCGCGTACGGGTAGAAGGGCTTGCCGCGCTTCTTGACGTCTTCCTTGTACTTCGCGTACTGCTTCCGCCACTGCTCGGTCGTGGCCACTAGCTCTCACCTCCGTTGCGGCGCCAGCCGCTGCGTGCGGCCGGCTGCGTCAGGCCGCTGCGCCCGTTCGCTTTCGGCGCGTCGCCGTTCGACTCGCTCCCCGCGGCCTCACTCGACCACGGCGGCGACGACACGCCGAGCCGGATGACGAGGTAGAGGTGCAGGCCGATCAGCGCGAAGATCAAACCCGGGATCAAGAGCATGTGCAGGGCGTAGAAGCGGCTGATCGTCTCGTTGCCGATCTCCGCGCCGCCGCGTAAGAAGTCCGCGAGAAACGGCCCGAGGAACGGGGCTGTCCCGTTGAGGTTGATGCCGACGACGGTCGCCCAGTACGCAGTCTGATCCCACGGCAGCAGGTAGCCCGTGAAGCCCTCGAGCATCCCGATCGCGAGCAGGCTCACGCCGATGATCCAGTTCAGCTCGCGCGGATACTTGTACGCACCGAACAGAAACACACGCGCCATGTGGAAGAACATGAGGATGATGAAGACGCTCGCGCCCCACTTGTGCATGCCGCGCACGAGCCAGCCGAGCGTGACGTCGTTCGTGATGTGCTGGATCGACTGATAGGCGTTCTGCGGGTCGGGCTTGTAGTACATCGCGAGGATCGAGCCCGTCAGCGCCTGGACGAGGAACGCGGTGAGGGTCGCCGAGCCGAGCGTGTGGAACCAGTTCGAGTCTGCGGGAACCTTGCGGAAAAGGAAGTACTTGAGTCCGCCGACGAGGCCGGACCGCTCTTCGAGCCAGTCGATCGGGTAGTTGATCGCGGCCTCGAGCTGGCGTCGCCGCGCGGACTTCTTGTTGCGAGTTGCGACGGCCACTAGTGCGGCGGCTGCAAGGGGTAGAGGATCTGCTCCCAGCCGTCGACGTGCTGCCCGGGACCGGCGAGCTTGTAGGCGTGGATCTGTGCGTCCTTCCCTTGACCGTCCACCTTCGCCACGCTGAACGGCTTGCCGAGGATCAGCCGGCCCTCGACGATCGCGAACTGGTAGCGATCGAGCGCACGGACCGGCGGCCCCGCCGTCCGGTTGCCCTCCGTGTCGTACTGGCCGCCGTGACACGGACAACCGAACCCGCCTGCAGGCAGCACCGGAGTCAATGTCACCTTCTGTCCGCCCTTGCCGTCCAACTGCTTCGTCTGGTCGGGCTGCTCCGGACCATTCGGCTGCACCGGGCACCCGAGGTGGGCGCACCGGTTCGAGATGATCGTGAAGCTCGGCTCGCCATTCAGGGGGCCGTTGTTGCGGATGTAGGCGGTTCTGCGCGAGACCTCACCGTCAGGGGGACGCATGAAGAATGACGTGATCCGCCACTGCCCTTCCGGGAACTCCGAAAGCGGCCCGAGGTCGACCTTTGAATAGCCCTGCCCCTTGAACGCCGGCACGATCATGAAACCGATCGCAGGCACGGTCACGAGCCCCCCGATGACGGCGCCAAGACCGAGCGTCGCGCCCTCGAGGAAGCGGTTGCGCGGGAAGCGCTCACCGGTCTCGGGCGCAGGCATCGCCGCCTCGCCCTGAATCACAAGCGCGTCCTTCGACTCGGGCGGGCCGCCGGACTCGGGCTCGATTGCGTGGACTGGCTCGCCGCGGAATTCCTCCGTGGCGTCCCGCGCCCAGAGGACGCCGAACACGATCGCGATCACTGCGCCGATCGGGACGATGATCTTGGGATTGACGATCAGCCCGACGAGGATGCAGGCGATGCCGGCCGCGAAGGCGATCGGGTAGAGAGACGGCCCCGGGGAATGCGGCCGGTCCCCGTGCTGGGGTTCCGTCACCGAGCCTCCCCTTTGTGGGTCACCACTGGTGGATTCAATAGCCGCCCCGTTCTACATGTCAACGACGTAACAATCGACGCAACGGGCGGGGACTCTGACGGATTTGCCCGTTTCCTGCAGGGGTGTCGAGCGAGATGCCGTACTCGCCCCACCGGCGGTCGACCAGAGCCTTGATTTCCGGGGTCATCTCGATCTCCGGTGGCCACTCGCGGGTGCCCTCCCCGGGGCCCTTGTGGGTGGCGTCGATTCCGATCTTGCCGCCGTAGAACTGGCGGGTCGGGGCGTGGTCGAGGTGGTCGAGCGGACCCTCGGTAAGGAGGACGTCGCGGGCCGGATCGACGTTGGCGCCGACCCGGAACATGACCTCCCCGTAATCGTGCACGTCCACCCATTCGTCGACGACGACGATCGACTTCGTCAGGCTGAGCATTCCGAGGCCCCAGATGGCGTGCATGACCTTCTGCGCGTGGCCGGGGAAGGCCTTGCGGATGGAGACGATGCAGCAGTTGTGGAACGCGCCGGCGATCGGGAGGTCGTAGTCGACGATCTCCGGAACCGTCATCCGGATCGCCGGGAGGAAGATCCGCTCGGTCGCCTTCCCGAGCCATGCGTCTTCCTGCGGCGGCTTGCCGACGACGATCGACGGGTAGATCGCGTCCCGCCGCATCGTGATCGCCGTCAGCCTGAAGACGGGGAACGGCTCCGCCGGGGTGTAGTAGCCGGTGTGGTCGCCGAACGGCCCCTCGTCGGTCAGCTCGTCCTTGTCGATGTAGCCCTCGAGGACGATCTCTGCATTCGCGGGCACCTCGAGGTCGACGGTCTTCGCCTGCACGAGCTCGACGGGCTCGCCGCGCAGGAAGCCGGCAAGCATCAGCTCGTCGATGTGCTTCGGTAGCGGCGCGCTCGCGCTGTATGCGGTGACGGGGTCGAGGCCGAGCGCGACGGCGACTTCGATTCGCCCGTCGGTGGCGAGGTAGTCCGCGCGCCCGTCCTTGTGGATCTGCCAGTGCATCGCCGTCGCGCGCGGGCCGAGCTTCTGCATCCGGTACATCCCGACGTTGCGCGTGCCCGTACGTGGATCCTTCGTGATCACGGCGGGCAGGGTGATGAAGGGTGCGGCGTCGTCGGGCCAGCAGGTCTGGATCGGGAGGAGGTCGAGCGACGCGTCGTCTCCCTCGAGGACGACGTCCTGCGACGGCGCGCGCCGGACCGTCTTCGGGCGCGAGTCGGCGATCGACTTGAGCTTCTGCAGACCGCGCACCTTGTCGACGAGCCCGGCGGGCGGCTGCATCTCGAGAACGTCGCTGAGTTTCTCGGCGACGTTGTCGAGAGACGGCGCGTCGAATGCGAGGCACATGCGCCGCTCAGTTCCGAACTGGTTGATCAGCAGGGGGTGCGACGAGCCCTTGACGTTCTCGAAGAGAAGCGCCGGGCCGCCCGCCTTGACGGTGCGGTCGGTGATCTCCGTGATCTCGAGCTCCGGATCGACCTCGGCATCAACGCGGACGAGCTCGCCCTCCCGCTCGAGGAGCGCGATCCACGCGCGCAGGTCGGCAGGCGGAGCCATAGAGCGTGAGTGTAGGCACAGAGGGCCGGCAACCCGGCCCTCTGTGCTGGTTCGTTACTGCCGCGCGAAGTAGATGAACTGGTCGAAGAGCCCCGGAGCTGCCGGATCCGGGTCGCGCATATCCGTCCAGGCGAGGTTCGCCTTTCCGTCGGAGCCGTAGGCGATGCCGATGTAGTCGCCGTGGAAGACCGCGCAGGTCTCACAGCCCGGAGCAGCCGAGCCGGCCTGGAAGAAGACCGACTCCCTCGGATGAGAGACCGCCGTGCTCACGACGCTCTTCGCAAACGCACCGGGCAGGCCCTGCGCCAGCGAGGCATTGTGCACGTTCGGGTTGGCCACGGGACGATCGTTGTAGAGGACGCCGACCTCGCCGTTGAGCGGGTTGACATCCGCCCACGGGAACCACTGGTCGCTGCCACCCGTGTCGACCGCAACCGGAGACGACCAGGTCGTTCCGTTCGTCGACGAGACGACGTACACGTTCGTGTTCGTCACCGGCGAGTCTGAATCGTGCGTGCCGGCGCGGTTGTCCGCGAACACGAGGTAGAGCTTCCCGTCGACCGGACTGGCGACGATGTTGCCGGCCGAGTTCACACGCACCTGGTAGTTGGTCAGTGTCTGTCGCCCGTCTGCGTTGAGTGGGTAGTCACGGGAGCCGTCCTCGAGCCCGACTGCAAAGCTGGGGCTCGACCAGGTCGTGCCGCCGTTGGTGGACTTGACCACGAGGTACTGGTTGTCGAATTCCTCGCCTTGCTCCCACAACGCCTGGTTCTGCTCGTTCTGGAACGCGACGTAGACCGTCCCGTTCGGTGCAACCGTCGGCACCGAGAACTGGTTCTCGTCGCACTCGTTCGCAGGCCCGGAGACCTGGAACGTGCAGAGCGCGGCGTTGAACCCTGAGATCTCCTTCCCCGGAGTCCAGTTTGCGCCGCCGTCGTCGCTATGGGACTCGAAGATCGCGGAGGACGCGTAGCCGCCGTCATGCGACTCGAACTTCGACCATGTCAGGTACGAGCGGCCGTAGAACGGCGAGGTCGGGTTGTTGTCCGTGGTGATCCACTCCTTGTCGTCGAAGAGCTGCGTCTTGCTCAGGTCGCAGCCGACACCGTCGTCGACCTTGACGGGTTTGTTCCAAGTGAGACCACCGTCACGGGAGATCGAGACGACGACGTCGCCGTCACAGGCCTGAGTGCCTGAGGCATGACTGACCGAGAAGCTGAGCGAGGAATGGATCGCAACGTTGTGCTTGCGATCGAACGACGTCACCGGGTCGCTGCCGGTCCTTTGCGGCGTCTCGCGAGACATGTTCCCCGTCTGCCAGTGCTGGCCCGCGTCGAAGCTCGTGTAGAACTGGTCGCAGCACGTCCCGAAGTCGTTCGAGCTGGCGATCAGGTGCAACGGGTTGACCGGGTCGACGGCAATCTGAGGCTCGTTGTTCGGGAACGGATCGTCGCAGTCGAGCTTCACGTTCGACGCTGTCTGGGCAACGCTGCACTCCAGCTGCGACTGGGGTCCATGTTGCTTGTCGAAGCCGGCGCCCTGAACGGAACGCTTGCCGGCCATCCCTTTCGGAAAGTCGATCTCGGCGCCCGCGCTCCCGGCGATACAGAAGGCCAGGACTGCAAGGGCACACGGCAAAACCAGCCATCGATGCATTACTCCCCCTCCTCTGCCCCACTTGGACTGACGGAAGGCTAGGACGTTCCGGCCCGACTGTCTAGCGGCGGCGGTGGCGAAGCCAGTGCAGCGTCTGGCCGAGCGCGATCACGCTGATGAAGATCAGGCCCACGATGAGCATGCCCGTGATGACCTTCTTGCCCTCGGTCGCGGCGTCTTCGACCGCGAGGAGTTGAAGCAGCGCGTGCATCCGGCGCGACTTTACCGCAGTCGCCCGCGATGGGTGGCGAGCGCAGCGTCGGTCGCCGCGTCGCCGACCCGGCTTCGGGCGAGTCGCTCGAGCGGGCTCGGATCGTTGTCGAGCCTGAGCGAGGAACGGCCTTCGTCCAGCTCGCCGCGCCCGAGCGACGCCGCAGTCGCTGCCCAGACCGGCCCGTCGCCGACGATCCCCTCGGCGCGGAGGTATGCACAGAGGGCGATCAGCTCCGCGAGGTCGCTGACCGCCTCGACGGTGCCGACCTCCTCGATCCGCACGAGGCCGTGCGCGTAGAGGTAATCGCCGAGGAGGAGCGCCGTGTCCTGATCCTCCGGAGCAAAGAGTCGAGGGCGCCCGTAGTGCAAGAGGTAGCCCTCGTAGATCGTCTCGATGCCGAGCGCGAAGCGCTCCTCGCCGAGGAGGGAGAAGACGGGCTCCCGCTCCTGCTCGTCGCGCGGGCGGAGCGCGAGGGTCCAGAGGGAGCTCTCCTGCCCCGCATCCGAGGCAATCGTCTCCCAGAGATCAGCCGTCGAAATCGGCAACGGCCTGAATCGTGCGGTCGATCTCCTCGTCGCCGTGGGCGAGCGAGATGAACATTGCCTCGAACTGGCTCGGCGCGATGTAGATCCCGCGCTCGAGCAGATGGCGGAAAAGTGACGCGTAACGCTCGACGTCTGCACGCTCGGCGTCGTCGAAGTTGCGGACCGGGTCGTCGCTCATGAAGAGGGTCGCCATGGCGCCAACGCGCTGCACTCGTCCGTGCACTGCGAGGCCTGCTTCGAGACGCGCGCCGCGCTGCTCGAGCTCCTCGTAGACGGCGGGATCGCGAAGCCGGCGCAGGACCGCAAGGCCCGCGGCCGTGGCGAGCGGGTTCCCCGACAAGGTCCCCGCCTGGTAGACGTCGCCGCTCGGCGCAAGGCGGTCCATGATCTCGGCGCGACCGCCGAAGGCCGCAAGTGGCAGGCCGCCGCCGGCGATCTTGCCGAGGATCGTGAGGTCGGGCGTAACTCCATAACGCTCCTGAGCGCCACCGCGCGCGATCCGGAAGCCGGTGATCACCTCGTCGAAGACGAGCAGCGCGCCCGAGGCGTCGCACAGCTGTCGTAGCGCCTCGAGGAACCCTGGTTCGGGGGGAACGACGCCCATGTTCCCCGCGACCGGCTCGACGAGGATCGCGGCCAGGCCCTCGCCGAACTCGGCAACGGTCGATGCCACGGCGTCGACGTCGTTGTACTTGCAGACGATCGTATCCTTCGTCGTGGCTGTCGGCACGCCGGGGCTTGCGGGCAGGCCGAGCGTTGCGACACCGGAACCGGCGCTCGCGAGGAGGGCGTCGACGTGACCGTGGTAGCAACCGGCGAACTTGAGGATGCGGTCTCGGGACGTGAAGGCGCGGGAGAGTCGAACCGTGCTCATCGCCGCCTCCGTCCCGGAGGAAACGAGCCGGGCCTTCTCGACGGAAGGCACCGCGTCCACGATCTCGGCGGCGAGCTCGACCTCGGCCTCGGTCGGCGCGCCGAAGCTCGTACCGAGCTCCGCGGCGGCGCGGACCGCTTCGACCGTCTCGCGCTCGCTGTGTCCGAAGAGGAGCGGTCCCCAGGACATGACCCAGTCGAGGTAGCGGTTTCCTTCGACGTCCTCGAGGTAGGCGCCCTCGCCGCGGCGGACGAAGAAGGGCTCGTCGAGGCCGACCGCGCGCATCGCGCGCACCGGCGAGTTCACCCCGCCGGGAATAAGCTCGAGCGCGCGGCGGAACAATTCACTTCGCGTCCGCAGGACGCGCGTATCACTGCCGTTCATATTTCCCCGAGCGAAGCGAAGGCCTTCCCACCGACCCCGGAAAATGCGCAGCATTTTTCGGGGAAGTTAAAGCCAGGAGGCCAGCTCCTTGGTCCAGTAGGAGATCACGAAGTCGGCGCCCGCTCGCTTGATCGCAGTCAGCGACTCGAGCGCGGCCTGGCGCTCGTCCAGGAATCCCTTCGCTGCGGCTGCTTTGACCATTGCGTACTCGCCGGAGACGTTGTACGCGGCGAGTGGAAGGTCGAAGCGCTCGCGCGCCGCGCGGATCACGTCGAGGTAAGGAAGCGCAGGCTTGATCATCAACACGTCGGCGCCTTCGCCGATGTCCTGTTCGCATTCGCGTAGCGCCTCGCGGACATTCGCCGGATCCATCTGGTAGCCGCGGCGGTCGCCGAACGACGGCGCCGACTCGGCCGCTTCCCTGAACGGCCCGTAGAACGCCGAGGCGTACTTGGCGGAGTACGCGATGATCGGGGCGTCAGGCAGCTCCTCGCGGATCGCACCGACCCGGCCGTCCATCATGTCGCTTGGCGCGACGACATCAGCACCGGCGTCGACGTGACTCCGTGCGGTGCGCACGAGCAGCTCGAGCGTCGCATCGTTGTCGATCTCCTCACCGTCGCCGATGACGCCGCAGTGCCCGTGCGAGGTGTACTCGCAGAGACAGACGTCGGTGATGAGCACGAGGTCGCTGCCTTGCAGCTCCCGCAGCGCGCGCTGCACGACTCCGTCGTCGTCCCAGGCGCCGGAGCCCTCGTCGTCCTTCTCGTCGGGAATCCCGAAGAGGATCACCGCCTTGACGCCGAGCCGTGTCAGCTCGTCGACCTCGGCGCCGAGCGTGTCGACGGAGTGCCGGGCGAGCCCGGGTAGGTCCGCGTTCGCAAGCGGTTCCGGCCCGATGAAAAGCGGCATGACGAAGTCGTCGAGGTCTAGCCGCGTCTCGCGGACGAGGTCGCGCAGCCCGGTCGTTCGGCGAAGCCGCCGCAGCCGCGTGACGGGAAAGGTGCTCACGACCGAAGCCTAGACCCCTGCTTGAAGTGCGTGTCCGGTGCCAGGCACAAGACGTGTTCCAGGGACAGTCCCTGGCACACGTCCGCTCCGGCCAGGAGTCGCGCGCAGTGCGACCTCACTCAGCGACGGGCAGCCGCGGGGGGAGGCTCCGCTTCGTCGAGCTCGACCGGCACGGCGACCGGCTCGTCCGCCTCCCAGGGCTCGAGCTCGATCCGCTCGCCGAAGAACTCCCACATCGCGCGGCCCGCGGCCAACAGCGGCAGCGCGAGGAGCGCACCCGGCAGCCCGTAGATCTCACCGCCCGCGAGCAACCCGAAGATGACGAGCAGTGGATGCAGGCGCAGCGCGCTCCCCATTACTTTCGGGACCACGACGTGGCCCTCCACCTGGTGGATCCCAAGGAACAGCAAGAACACCCAGATCGCGGACACCGGATTCACGACCAGCGCATAGAGGAACGGCGGAATCGCGCCGAGCCACGGACCGAGATACGGAATCAGCTCCGTGATCGCAACCCAGGCACCGAAGAGCAGCGCGTACTTCTGCCCGTGCGGAAGCCAGCCGAGGACGCCGAAGAGCCATAACCCGACCCCCGCGCTCGTCCCGATGATCAGCGAGACGAGCGACTGGCCCTTGACGTAGCTCACGAGCGAGTGCTCCATGCGCAGGATCAGCGGCTCCGATCCCGGCTCGGGTGGAAAGCGCCGGTTCACCGTTCGCTCCAGCTTGGGAAAGTCCAGCAGCATGTAGATCGACACCACCAGGACGACGATCGCGCTGAAGAGCAGCTTCCCGATCGAGAGTGCGGCGCCCTCGAGGAAGTTGATGACCTTCGTCGTGTACTTCCCGACGTCGTGCCTGCGGATGTCGCGGACCAGCCGATGCCCGCGGGTCTGGATGTCGACTCCACCGAGACGGTGGTCGTCGAGCCAGTGCTGCAGGCGGTCGACGTCCCTGTCCGCATCCACCTTGTGGGTTTGTCCGTTCACGTCCGTAAAGTAGGAATCCACCCGTTTTGCGGCCGTTTTCGTCTCGTTGACGACGACGGTCCCGAGCGCCCCGATGACGGCGACAACCGTGATCGCAAAGACGAGGTACACCAGCGCGACGGAGAAGCCGCGCGGGACACGCACCCGCTGGACTCCCCGGACGAGCGGGCTCAGGAGCAGGGCGATCACCACGGCGACGAGGAACAGGAAGACGACGTGACGGACCGCCGCCACCACGATCCAGAGGAACAGCAGCAGAACCGGAAGCCCAGCCAGCTGGATCCAACGCGGGATCTCGATCTTCGCCGCCCGGGCGGGCATGCGAATGATCGTACAGCCGAGGTCATACGGCTCAGGCCCCCTGGATGGGACTGGAACTGGCTCGAGGAGGGCAACCTCGCCCTCGACCGTCACGAGCTCGGGCGGGGAACCCAGGCAGCTCCGGGGATTCCGCTGTCACAAACCAGGCCCCCTCAGCGGGTGCAGAACGCGTCAGGGTTCGTTACGGTGCCGCGGATGCCGGCCCCCTCCCGCCGAACCCCCGCGGCGCGCAAGCGCAGGCGGCGGCAGACTGTGCCTCACCGCGCCCGCCGGTTGATCGTGCTGACCGTCGTTTCCGGCGTCCTGCTCGGCACGCTTCTGATCACGGCATTCGGCCAGGGAGCCACGCGCCGGCCCGCTCAGGTACTGCCCGGTCCCTCCAGCCGGCTGCTGCCGGTCGGCCCGCCGACGCCGCTGACGGTGGCGCTTCACAGCGGCCTTCGCATCCAGCTCCCGATCGCGCAGAGCCGCGTGACGGCGATCGGCTACCACTCGTCGGGTGACGGTGCCATTCCCTTGAGCCCATTGGGGCACCAGGGGAACGAGGGAGCGCTCTCGAGGCTCGCCCACAAGATCTTCGGCGGAGGCGGCGCGGGCTTCGTCTACTACCAGTTGAGTGGAGGAGAGACGGCTGTGCTCGACGTCGGCGCGGTTCCCGGGACCGATGTCTACGCACCTGTCGACGGAACGATCGTGGGCATCTCCGACTACATCCTCGACGGACAGCCCTACGGTGTACGCATCGACATTCAACCGTCGGCCGCTCCGTCACTCGTCGTCTCGCTGACGCATCTGAGTGCGGATCCGGCGCTGACGGTGGGCTCGACGATCGCCGCGTCGAGCACCAAGGTCGGCCGCGTGCTCGACCTGTCGGGCGTCGAGCGGCAGGCACTCTCGAAATTCACGCAGGACGCCGGGAACCACGTGTCGATCGAGCTTCGCCCCGCAGCCACACTCCTCCCCTAAGCCCCGAGCACGACCTTCTCTTCGCTCGGTAAAACCGAGACAATCGCCTAGCCGTGAGAATCCTCTTCATCGCCGACGCGGTCGGCGTCCCGGGACGCCGTGCGTTGGAAGAACGCCTACCTTCGTTGCGCGACGAGCTGCGGGTCGATCTTTGCATCCTGAATGGCGAGAACCTCGCGGACGGTGTCGGGATCACGCCGAAGCTTGCGGACAAGATGCTGGCGTCCGGTGTCGACGCGATCACGCTCGGCAACCACACCTGGCGCCGCAGCGAGATCGTGCCCTACCTGGAGCAGAGCGACCGGGTGATCAGGCCGGCGAACTACTCGAAGCGCGCGCCCGGGAAAGGGTTGACGTTCGTCGCGGCCGCCGACGGCACCGAGGTCGCGGTTCTCAACTTTCTCGGCTCGCTCTTTCTCGGACCGCCGTACAACGCGTTCGAGATCGTCGACGAGCTCGTGGATGAGGCAGCGAGTCGCACGCCGGTGATCGTCGTCGACATGCACGCCGAAGCGACGAGCGAGAAGGTCGCACTGGCGACATGGCTGGACGGGAAGGTGACGGCGGTCTTCGGAACCCACACGCACATCCAGACGAACGACGCCCGGGTGCAGCCGGGCGGCACGGCGGCGATCACCGACGCCGGCATGACCGGACCGCATGACTCGGTCATCGGCGTCCAGGCCGACCTTGCGATCCGGCAGATGCGCACCGGCCTGCACGTGCGCTTCGAGACGGCGTCGGGTGACGTGAGAATCGAGGGGGCTCTCGTCGAATGCGGTGCCGACGGGCGCGCGACGAGCTGCGAGTCGGTTCGCGTGCACGTGCAGTGACCGCATCACCGATCCACTACGCAGAGAACGGCGACATTCACATCGCCTACCAGGTTGTTGGTGACGGCCCCCTCGATCTCGTGTGCGTGATGGGTGCGATGACCAACCTGAACGTGCTCTGGGACGACCCCGACTACCGCCGCTTCTTCCAACGGCTCGCTTCCTTCTCGCGCCTCATCCTCTTCGACAAGCGCGGCATGGGGCTCTCCGACCGGGTGCGGATAGGCACGCTCGAGGAGCGGATGGACGACGTCCGCGCGATTCTCGATGCGCTGGGGTCGGACAGCGCGGCATTGCTAGGCGTTTCCGAGGGAGGCCCGATGTCGATGCTCTTCGCCGCCACCTATCCGGAGCGCACTCGGGCAATAGTCCTCTGCGGCGCGGAGGTGAAAGAGGAAACAACCGACGACTGGCCGTGGGGCGAAACGACCCGCGAGGACTTCGAGCGTTCGATGGACATCGACTTCGTTGTTGCGCGGTGGGGCACCGGGGACTGGATCGATTACTTCGCGCCGAGCCGTGCAGGAGACCCCCGTCTCCGTCAGCTTGCCGCTCGAGTGCAGGTCGAATCCGCAAGCCCACACGACGCGGTGGCCTTCATGCGCATGGCCTTCGAGATCGACGTCCGGCACGTTGCTCCGGCGGTGAAGACGCCGACGCTGATCCTTCACAGAGTGGGCGATCAGGTCTGCCACGTCGAAAACGCCCGTTGGCTCTCGCGCCACATCGAAGGCGCCCGCTACGTCGAGCTTCCGGGTAATGATCATCTTCCCTGGATCGACGGAGACGACATCCTCGACGAGATCCAGGAGTTCTTGACCGGCGTGCGCGAGCCGGCCGAGCCGGACCGTGTTCTCGCGACGGTGTTGTTCACGGACGTCGTCGGTTCGACGGAAAAGGCGCGTGAGCTCGGAGACCGGCGCTGGCGCGATCTGCTCGAACGTCACAACGAGATCGTCCGCAGAGATCTGGAACGTTTCCGAGGGCGGGAGGTCGACACCGCGGGCGACGGCTTCTTCGCAACGTTCGACGGGCCGGCCCGCGCAATCCGCTGCGCCCGCTCGATCGTGTCGGACGTGCAGAGCGTCGGGCTCGAGGTGCGCGCGGGGCTGCACACGGGTGAGTGCGAGCTTGCCGGCGACCAGGTCCGCGGAATAGCGGTGCACACCGGCGCGCGCGTCGCTTCTCTCGCCGGCGCGGGAGAGGTGCTCGTGTCGAGCACCGTGCACGATCTCGTCGCAGGGTCGGGAATCGAGTTCGCCGAGCGCGGCGTTCAGTCGCTCAAGGGGATTCCGGGTGAATGGCGCCTCTACGCCGTAGCGTGAATGCCAGCAGCACCGTGAGCGCGACGAGCGCAAGGTCGCGTGCGAGCAAGACCCACGAGAGACCGGTTTCGAAGTGGAGCGCCAGCCTGAAGTAGCGGAACGGGAACCACACCTGCGTCAGAACGAGTGCCGCCGCCAGGAGGCCGCTCGCCCACAAGCCACGGCGCCCGCGCACGAGCGGGACGATCGGGATCAGCCAGATCAGGAACTGCGGCGACAGCACCTTGCCAAGCGCGACGAATGCGCAGAGCGCCGCGGCGGTCGAACGAACCAACGCCTCGCCGTCGCCGCGGCCGCGGGCGAACGACGTCCAGATCCAACCGAGCACGCCGACCTGCAGGAAGGTGGTCGCGACCGCAAGCACCCCGGCCGCAGACCCCGCGACGTTCTGGGACCCATGACTGGTCTCGCCCGCGAGGCCGAACCCGAACACGTGGTGGCCGACGAGCAGGAACGCAGCGCCGAGACTCTCGACCTGCAGCGGCCTCCTCAACTGGACGCTCAAGCTGTCCCAGACACCTCCTGGAGACAGCACCACGAAAGGCAGGAAGACCGCGGCGACAACGCCCGCGAGGAGCGCGAGACAGGTCAGTGCCTCCCGCCGGCCTGCGCGCTTCCACACATAGCCCACACCGAGCGGGACCAAAACGACGGGAAAGAGCTTCGCTGTGATCCCGAGACCGAGCAGAGCATGTCCGAGCCGGAGGCGGCTGGACACGAGCGCCGCCAGTGCCGCTGCGCAGATGGCGGCCGGCCACAGATCGAAACGGCTCAGGATCACTGACCCGAGAAGAAGCGGAGCGACCGCGGCGAAGCAGAGCGCCCCCCAGACGTTGAGATTGCTGCGCCGGAGTACCCGCAGCACGACCGCCATCGCCAGGAGCGCGACGGCACCGCACATCCACATGAGCGTCTCGAACGCGCGCCGGAACCCCGCGGACACCTGCTGGTTCTTGCCAGGCTCGGCCAGCCCCGGTAAGGCGAACATCGGCAGCGCACCCGGCGGGTACTCGACGGCGAAGTCGCGGTACGGCACCTTCCCGTCCGCGATCGCATTTCCGTAGCGCTGATAGACGGGTGTGTCGATCACCTGCTTGTGCTTGTAGAAGCCGATGTGGAGCAGCGTCCACGCGACGACGAAGAGCGCGATCGCCGCGAACGCTGCGGCGATCACGGAACGCTCAGATGCCGGGCTCTGGCTGTTCGCGGCCATTTGCCAGCAGGGCGAACGCGACGAAGGGGAAGAACCAGGGGATGTAGAGGTAAAACCAGTGCGTCAACACGAGCTCGAAGCCGATCAGGAGCGCACCCGTCAAGGCCCCAAGCTGCAGGGGCGTCTTGACCCGGGGGAAGAATGCCGCGGCGATTGCACCGACGACGAGGAGCCCTTCGAGCACCCACTGGACGACGTGGAGGTCGGGAATCCCGCGTGCGTGGTACTGCGCCCAGTCCCAGAGCGAGAACGGCGACTCGCGTGTGATCTGCGTCTTCAGCGTCCGGTCGTAGAAGATCTGCGCAGCCTGAATCGGATGGGCGTCGAGCAGCAGCACCGAGAAGGCGACCACGGACGCGGCGAGGAAGCCCGTGGCGAAGACGAGGGCCGGCCGAGGGCGGCGCCACTGGATCGGTCCCGGATACGTGAGCCACATCGGCGCAACCACGAGCGTCGCGAACTTCGTCCAGCCCGAGAGCGCCGCGGCGGCTCCGCGTGCAAGTGGCGAGCTCGCGAGCCACAGCCCGAAGATGAGGAACACCGGCACGATCGCGTCGTTCGTGTTCGACATCGACACGTACTGCGTGAAGGGGAACGCCGCCCACGCGAACACGAGCGCAGCACCGAGCCAGCGACCGCCGAAGCGCAAGCCGACAAGCCCGAGCCCGAGCGCGCAGAGGACGTCGAAAATGATCGACGTGAGGTGCACGGCGGGAAGGTTGTCCCACTTTCCCGACCACCCACGGATCCAATAACCGGGCAGGTACGCCTCGTAGGCGACCGGCCCGTACGTGTCGCCCAGCGGATTCGCCGACTCGCAGCGGCCGTTGAACTGGATCCGGTCCCGGATCTCGCCTGAAGAGTCGGCGGGACCGCACGCCTTGAGGTTGTCCTCCTCCGGGAAGTGGTCGTACGGCATGACACCGGTCGCGATCCGTTCCGCGCCGATCACGCCTGCGTAACCGACATCGATCACGTTCGAGTCCTCGACGTTGAGGCCGATCCGGAAGCCCATCAGGAAGACCGCCGCGGCAAGCAGGATCGCCGGCTTCCAGATCGGCCGCGCCGCCTTGACGGGTTTGCCGCGCACGCCGATCCAGACGCAGCGTGCGAGGAGGTACGCCAGCGGAGGATACGCGAGCGGCACGCTCGTGAAGATGTTTCCGTGGTTGAAGAACCACAGAGACACGGAGAACGACAGCAGCGCGAGGAGGTCGAGGTTCCGCAAGGACAGCGGCCGTCTGAAGTCGAGCAGTCCGAGCAGGAACGCGGCGCAGAACGCGAGCCAGACTGAGAGGCTGTTGATCTTCTTGCCGCCGAAAGCGCCCGCGTAGCCGCGGGCCATCTTCCACGCGACCTGCGGTCCGGTCCAAGCCTCGGTCACTTGGGTCGAGGCGTCGTCGACCTTGCCCTGCGCAATCTCACCCGCGTCTACGTGGTCGTTCTTCTTCCACCAGACGTGCACCGTCCAGCAGCCGCTCTGCGCTCCGGCCGCGCACTTCGTCGAGTCCGACTCGTAGGTCGCGTCCGTGAGGCGACCCTTGACCGGATAGCGATCGAGCCAGTCAGCGACCTTGTCGTTCGCGAGGAACAGCGCCACCGCCCGTTCCTTCGTCAACCGTGCCTTCGTGTCCGCCGCGGAGGCGGAGCTGACGAAGACCGCCGCCGCGAGCACGACACCGACGACCGCGAAGAGACGCCTCAGTGCTGACTCCGAAACGACCAGAGCTT
>Ga0207648_10000680_pt1 | contig 38152 bp, 37 predicted proteins | sample KBSMisM32_FD_184310 | JGI IMG/M metagenome (GOLD analysis project Ga0207648, IMG submission 184310) | Miscanthus rhizosphere microbial communities from Kellogg Biological Station, Michigan, USA - KBS Miscanthus M3-2 (SPAdes) (version 2) | ecosystem: Host-associated > Plants > Roots >... | reverse complement strand
CGCGACACCAAGGAGAAGATCGCGCGCAACTTCGGCATGCCCAAGCCCGAGGGCTACCGCAAGGCGCTGCGCCTGATGAAGCTGGCGGAAAAGTTCGGCCTGCCGGTGTTCACCTTCGTCGATACGCCCGGCGCCTATCCGGGCATCGACGCCGAGGAGCGCGGCCAGTCGGAGGCCATCGGCCGCAACCTGTTCGAGATGGCGCGCCTGCGCGTGCCGGTCATCGTCACCGTGATCGGGGAGGGCGGCTCGGGCGGCGCGCTCGCGATCGCGGTGGGCGACATCATCCAGATGATGCAGTACGCCACCTACTCGGTGATCTCGCCCGAGGGCTGCGCCTCGATCCTGTGGCGCAGCGCCGACATGGCGCCCGACGCCGCCGAGGCGCTCGGCATCACCTCCAACCGGCTGAAGACGCTCGGCCTGATCGACAAGATCGTGCCCGAGCCGCTGGGCGGCGCGCACCGCGATCCGCAGGCCGCGTCGCAGTCGCTGAAGAAGGCGCTGGCCGAAGCGCTCAAGCAGCTCCTGGAAAAAAAGCCCAAGGAGCTGGTCGAGAGCCGCCTCGAGCGTCTGATGGCTTATGGCAAGTTCAAGGAAGCGACCGAGCGCTAAGCCCCTCGCCGTCGCCCTTTCGGGCGGCATCGATTCGGTCACTCTGCTTCACCAGCTCAAGGCGCGCGGTCCTGTGCGCGCGATCCACGTCCATCACGGCCTGAGCCCGAACGCGGATGCCTGGGCCGCCTTCTGCCGCAAGCTCTGCAAGCAGCTGGACATTCCCCTGGTGGTCAGGAAAATCAAGGTGGAAAAGCGAGGCGACGGGCTGGAAGCCGCGGCGCGGCGCGCCCGGTACGAGGTCTTCGCGAAAGCCGACGCCGACTACATCGCCCTGGCGCACAACCTCGACGACCAGGCCGAGACCGTGCTGATGAACCTGCTGCGCGGCGCCGGGCGGCGCGGCGCGAGCGGAATGGCGCGCGAATCGCGCTTCCAGGGCAAGACGCTGCTGCGGCCGCTTCTGGACACGCCCCGCGCGGAGATCGAGGCGTATGCGCGCCGGAACCGCCTCTCCTGGGTCGAGGACGAAAGCAATGCGAACGAAGCGCTGACCCGGAATTTTCTGCGCCGACGCGTGGGCCCGCTGCTGGAGAAACGCTTTCCCGCATGGAAGCAGTCCCTCGCGCGCGCCGCCCGCCATTTCGCCCGCCATGAGATCGGCGCCGAGGACCTGCTGCGGAAATTTTTACAAACGAAAGGCTTGCGCGCCCCGAGCGAGGCGAGGCTGGCCGAGATGCTGAAGCAGTTCACCGCCGGCGGCGCCCGCACTCTGATCGAGCACGACGGCGCGCGGCTGCGCGTTTATCGCGGCCGGGTCATGGCGGAGGAAAACCTTTCGCCATCGGCATTTACCTCGCTGGAATGGAACGGCGAAGCGCGCTTGAAGATCCCGCAGCTGGGCGGCGAGCTGCGCTTCCGCCGTGCCCGCGGCGAAGGAATCGATGCGAGCCGGATGCCGTTGCGCGTGCAGTTGCGCGCCGGCGGCGAGCGCTTGCAACCGGATGCCAGGCGCCCGCGGCGCACGCTGAAGAATCTTTTTCAGGAAGCCGGCGTGCCGCCGTGGGAGCGCGACCGGCTGCCGCTCATCGTGTGCGGCGACGATCTGGTGTGGGTTCCCGGACTCGGCGTCGACGTGCGCTACCGCGCGCCGAAGAATCGTCCCGGCGTGCTGCCGGAATGGCGTAAAATGTCGCGTTAATTTCTTGAATAACAAGGGAGAAGAGGAGTAATGGCAGTGGAGCAGACGTTGTCGATCATCAAGCCCGACGCGGTCAAGAAAAACGTCATCGGCAAGATCATTGCGCGCTTCGAAGCGGCCGGCCTGCGCGTAGTGGAAGCGCGCATGATGCAACTGTCACGCAAGGAGGCGGAGGGCTTCTACGCGGTGCACCGCGAGCGCCCTTTCTTCAAGGACCTGGTCGATTTCATGATCTCGGGGCGAGTGCTGGTGCAGGTGCTCGAAGGCGAGAACGCGATCGCGAAGAACCGCGAGCTGATGGGCGCGACCGACCCGAAGAAGGCGGCGAAGGGCACGATCCGCGCCGACTTTGCCGATTCGATCGACGCCAACGCGGTGCACGGTTCCGATAGCCCGGAAAACGCGGGGAAGGAAATCGCCTATTTCTTTCCGAAGGCAAAATGAAGAACCTGCTCGGGCTGGACGCTGAAGGGCTCGAGCGCTTCTTCGCGGCGCAAGGCGAGAAGCCGTTCCGCGCCCGCCAGGTCCTGCGCTGGGTGCACCAGCGCCGGGAACCGGACTTCGCCCAGATGAGCGACCTCGCCAAGGATCTGCGTGCGAAGCTGGTCGCGACCGCCAGCGTGGAAGCACCGCAGATCGTGGGCGACACCGCCGCTGCCGACGGCACGCGCAAGTGGCTGCTCAAGGTCGACGGCGCGAACGCGGTCGAGGCGGTCTTCATCCCGGAAACCAGCCGCGGCACGCTGTGCGTTTCCAGCCAGGCGGGCTGCGTGCTGGATTGCGCGTTCTGTTCGACCGGCAAGCAGGGGTTCAACCGGAATCTCTCCACGGCGGAGATCGTCGGCCAGCTCTGGCTCGCCAACCGCTTGCTGGAGGGAGCGCGACCTGTGACCAACGTTGTTATGATGGGAATGGGGGAGCCGCTCCTGAACCTGGACAACGTGATCCCGGCGCTGCGGCTGATGCTCGATGACAATGCTTACGGCCTTTCGCGCCGTCGCGTGACGGTGTCCACCGCGGGAGTGATTCCCGGCATCGACCGGCTGCGCGACGAGTGCCCGGTGGCGCTCGCGGTCTCGCTGCACGCCCCGAATGACGCTCTGCGCGACAAGCTGGTGCCGGTCAACCGCAAGTACCCGCTGTCCGAGCTGGTCAAAGCCTGCAACCGCTACCTCGACAAGGCGCCGCGCGATTTCATCACCTTCGAATACGTGATGCTCGACGGCGTGAACGACGGCGATCAGCACGCGCGCGAGCTGGTAGCGCTCGCCGGCAAGGTGAAGAGCAAGTTCAACCTGATCCCGTTCAACCCGTTCCCGCGCTCGGAGTTCAAGCGCTCGTCGCCCGAGCGCATCCGGCGCTTCGCCGACATCCTGGCGCGCGCCGGGCTCACCGCGACCACGCGCAAGACGCGCGGCGACGACATTGCCGCCGCCTGCGGCCAGCTCGCCGGCGACGTGGCCGACCGCACGCGCCGCACCGTTGCGCTCAAGGAGCTGCGCGCGTGAGGCGCCTGCTCGCCCTCGGCCTGCTGCTGCTCGCCGGCTGTGGCGGAACCCCACCCGCGCCGGAGCACGACACCGGCACGATGATCGGCGAGGTCGGCGACCCGCGGAACCGCGCCAAGCTGCACACCGAGCTCGCGTCCCTGTACTACAGCAACGGCAACCTGGGCGTTGCGCTGGAAGAGCTGCGCGTGGCGGCCGCTTCCGACTCGAACTATGCGCCGACCCACGGCATGTACGGCCTGGTCTACATGCAGATGAAGGACCAGACCCGGGCCGAGGCGAGCTTCGAGCGCGCGCTGCGCCTTTCGCCGAACGACGGCGACATCAACCACAACTACGGCTGGTTCCTGTGCCAGACAGGTCGAGAGCCGGAATCGGTGAAGTACTTCCTGCAGGCGATCCGCAATCCTCTGTACCCGACGCCCTGGCGCTCGTATTCCGCGGCCGGCGTCTGCGCGATGAAGACCAAGCAGTCCAAGGATGCCGAGTCGTACTTCGAGCGCGCGCTGCGCCTGGAGCCCGACGAGCCTGCGTCGCTCCTGAACCTGGGCCAGATCCGCTACCGGCAGGGCAATAACGGCGAGGCGCGCAAGCTGGTCGCGCGCCACAACAAGGTGGTGACACCGACCCCCGAGTCGCTGTGGCTCGCGCTGCGCATCGAGCGCCGCCTGGGCGAGCGCGCGCAGGAGCAGGCGTTCGCCAACCAGTTGCGCCGCCGTTTTCCCGAGTCTCCGGAATACCAGGCGCTTCAGCGAGGCCAGTTTGACTGAAGCTGCTCTTACAGGGGTAGGGCAGGAGCTCGCGGCGGCGCGCGAGGCGCGCGGGCTCGCGCTCGCCGACGTGGCGCAGCAGCTCAAGTTCGCGCCGCGCCAGCTCGAGGCGCTCGAGCAGGAGCAGTTCTCGGCGCTGCCGGGCGCGACCTTCGCGCGCGGCATGGTGCGCAGCTACGCGCGCCTGCTCAAGCTCGATCCCGATCCGCTGGTCGAGAGGATTGCCGGCCGCTTCGAGGTGCCGGACTCGAACCGCCTGGCGGCGCGCTATCACCAGCCGGTGCCGTTCTCGGACAGCGCGCGCAAGTCGACCTTCGTGTATCTCGGACTCTCGCTCGGCGTGCTGGTGCTGGTCGGCGTGGTGGGCTACGAATGGCAGCAGGAGCGACAGGCGGCGAAGTCCAAGGGGACCGCGGTCGCCAAGGCGGCACCGAGGGAACGCGAGCAGGAAAGAGACAAGGAAAGAGAAACCAAGCCGGGCACGGCGCCCGTCCCGGCGCAGATCGCCGTAGCACCGGCACCCGTGCCGGTCGCTCCCGCCGCTCCAGTCTCGGTGGCGCCAGAAAAGAGCAAGCCGGTCACCACCGTCGCGGTGGCCCCGCCCAGCGTCGTGGCGCCGGAGAAGCCCAAGGCCGTGGCGCAGGACAAGGACAAGGAAAAGCCCAAAGTGGTCTCCTCGGGTCCGCACCGCTTGGTCATCCGCACCGAAGGCGAAGCATGGATCGAGATCAAGGACGCGGCCGACCGCATGCTGGTGTCGTCGCTCAACCCGGCGGGCAGCGAGCGGGTGGTGCGCGGCAAACCTCCGTATCAGCTGGTGATCGGTAACGCGTCCAACGTGCGCGTCCTTTACGACGACAAGCTCATCGACCTCGCGCCGCACACCAGGCAGGACGTGGCGCGCCTGACCGTACCCTGATTCCAATGCAGAGACGAATCTCGCGGCAAGTCGCCGTCGGCGGTGTTCGTATTGGCGGCGGCGCGCCGGTAGTGGTGCAGTCGATGACCAACACCGATACCGAGGACGCGGTTTCCACCGCGCGCCAGGTGGAAGCGCTGGCGCGCGCCGGCTCGGAGCTGGTGCGCATCACCGTCAACACGCCGGAAGCCGCTGCGCGGGTGCCGGAGATCCGCCAGCGCCTGGACGCGGCCGGCTGCGACGTTCCGCTGATCGGCGACTTCCACTACAACGGCCACAAGCTGCTCACGCAGTATCCGGATTGCGCGCGCGCGCTCGCCAAGTACCGCATCAACCCCGGCAACGTCGGCAAGGGCGCGAAACGCGACGAGCAGTTCGCAACCCTCATCGAATGCGCTCTGCGCTACGACAAGCCGGTGCGCATCGGCGTGAACTGGGGCAGCCTCGACCAGGAGCTGCTCGCGCGCATGATGGACGAGAACGCTCGCCTGAGCACGCCCCTGGATTCCATCGATGTCATGCGGGAAGCGGTCATCCGTTCCGCGCTGGAATCCGCCAAGGCGGCGGAAGAGATCGGCCTGTCCGCCGAGCGCATCGTCATCTCCTGCAAGATGAGCCAGGTGCAGGATCTGATCGCGGTTTACCGCGCGCTCGCGGCGCGCTGCGACTATGCGCTGCACCTCGGCCTCACCGAGGCCGGCATGGGCTCGAAGGGCATCGTCGCCTCCAGCGCCGCGATGGGAGTGCTGCTGCAGGAAGGCATCGGCGACACCATCCGCGTTTCGCTCACGCCGGAGCCCGGGGGCGAGCGCGCGCGCGAGGTGCAGGTGGCGCAGGAGATCCTCCAGACCATGGGGCTGCGCGCGTTCACGCCGATGGTCAGCGCCTGCCCGGGCTGCGGGCGCACCACCAGCACCGTGTTCCAGGAACTGGCTGATCGCATTCAAACGTACCTGAGAGCGCAGATGCCGCACTGGAAGAGCACCTACCCCGGCGTGGAAGAAATGCGCGTCGCGGTGATGGGCTGCGTGGTGAACGGGCCGGGCGAGTCCAAGCACGCCCACATCGGCATCAGCCTGCCCGGCACCGGCGAGGTACCGGTCGCGCCGGTCTATGTCGACGGCAAGAAGACCGTGACGCTCAAGGGCGAGCGCATCGCCGAGGAGTTCCAGGCGATCGTCGAGGCCTACGTCAGAGACCACTACGGCAAGAAGCGAATCCCGATCAAGGCGGTTTGACGTGCAAAAAGTCAAACCCGCCTTGCTCAGGGGCTTCGACCAGGAATACCTGCCCCAGGAGCAGCTGCAGTTCAACCGGCTGATCGACATCATCCGGCGCAACTTCGAGCTGTACGGCTTCCTGCCGATCGAGACGCCCTCGGCCGAGCGGCGCGAGGTGCTGACCTCGAAGGGCGGCGTGGAAAAGGAAATCTACGCGCTCACGCGCCTCGCGGAGGCCGACGACGACGAGGCCGCCACCAAAGGCGCGCTGCGCTTCGACCTCACCGTGCCGCTCGCGCGCTACGTGGCGATGCGCGAGCGCGAGCTCGCGTTCCCGTTCCGCCGCTACCAGATCCAGCGCGTGTGGCGCGGCGAGACGCCGCAGGCGCGCAAGGGGCGTTTTCGCGAGTTCTACCAGTGCGACATCGACATCATCGGCCGCGAGAAGCTTTCCTACCTCGCGGAGGCCGAGATTCCGAGCGTGATCTACAGCGTGTTCCGCGAGATGGCGATCGGCGAGTTCCGCATCCGCATCAACAACCGCAAGGTGTTGCGAGGGATTCTGCAGGAATTCGGCGTCGCCGATGACAAGGCCTCGGCGGTGCTGCGCACCCTGGACAAGGCGGAAAAGGAAGACGCGGCCAAGCTGCGCGGCGATCTCGAGCGCGAGGGCGTTCCTTCGGCCGGGAAGCTTCTCGAGCTGATTACGACCCGGCGTACCACCGACGAAACATTGAAAGTCCTTTCGTTCTTGAAAGGCGAAATCGGCAAAGCCGGTGTTGACGAGCTGCGCAACATCGTCACCGCGATCCGTCAATTCGGCGTGCCGGACACGGCGTTCGCGGTGGACCTCGGCGTGGTGCGCGGCCTCGATTACTACACCGGCACGATCTACGAGACCACCCTCGTCAATGCGCCTGAGCTGGGGAGCATCTGCTCCGGCGGGCGCTACGACGACCTGGCGAGCTATTTCACCGACACCCGGCTGCCCGGTGTCGGCATTTCGATCGGCCTCACGCGCCTGTTCTCGCGCCTCAAGGACGCCGGCCTGTTGCAGCCGCTGGCGCGCACGCCGGCCGAGGTGCTGGTGACGACAATGGACCCGAAGTACCTGGAGCGCTATCTTTCGATGGCGCGGCGCCTGCGCGAGGCAGGGATCAACACCGAGGTCTACCTGGAGAGCGCCAAGCTCGGCAACCAGCTCACCTACGCCGACCGCAAGGGGTTTCGCATCGCCCTCATTGCAGGCGAAAATGAGTTCTCGAAGGACACGGTGCAGCTGAAGAACCTGGCGGCGAAGAGCGCGCGCGACGTGCCGCTCGCCGAGCTGACCCAGGCCGTGCAAACCACATTGAAGACGTAAATGCCCCTAGATCTCGAAGAGCAGGAACAGGTAGCCGAGCTTAAGGCCTGGTGGAAGCAGCACGGCAACCTGATCGTCGGTACCGTGCTCGCGTGCGCCGTGGCGTTCGCCGGCTGGCAGGGCTGGCGCTGGTACCAGGCGAGCCAGACCGGGCAGGCCGCGGGCCTGTACGAGGCGCTCGCCAAGGCGGCGCAGGCCGGCGACGCCAAGGCGCTGCGCGACGCCGGCGGCTCGCTGATCGAGAGCTACCCGCGCACGCTGTATGCGGCGATGGGCGCGCTGGTCGCCGCGCGCTTCCACTTCGACCGCAACGACTTCAAGGCCGCCAAGACGCAGCTCGAGTGGGTGGTGGAACGCTCGCCGGCGGACGATTTCAAGGATCTGGCGCGGCTGCGCCTCGCCGCCATCCTGCTCGACGAGAAGGCTCACGACGAGGCGCTCAAGGTGCTCGACGCGAAGCACGCGGCGGCGTACGACGCGCAGTTCGCCGCGTTGCGCGGCGACGTGCTGGTCGCCAAGAATCAGCCGGCGGAAGCGCGCGCCGCCTATCAGCTCGCGATCGAGAAAGCGGCCAAGGACCAGGGCGCGTTCCGCGAAAGCGTGCGCATGCGGCTGGAGGCGCTCGGGGGTTGAACCTGGTTCGAGGACTACTCCTGGCGACAGTCGCCGCGCTGACCGCCTGTTCCGGCCCGTCGGGCCCGCAACCCGCGGAGCTGCAGAACATCTACCGGCCGCTGCCCGTGCGCACGTGGTGGTCGACCAACGTAGGCTCCGCACAGCGCTTCACCTTCTTTCCGGTGCATGTGGGCGAATCGGTATACGCCGCGGCGCGCGACGGCACCGTCTCCCGCCTCGCTGCGCGCACCGGTGAGGTCCGCTGGCGTACCAAGCTCGAGTTGCTGCTTTCGGGCGGCGTCGGTGCCGACGGCAAGCTGGTGGTCGTGGTGAGCGAAGAGGGCGAGGTGGTCGCCCTCGACGCCGAAAAAGGTGAGGTGAAGTGGCGCGCCCGCGTTTCGAGCGAAGTGCTTGCCCCGCCGGCGCTCGGCGGCGGGCTGGTGCTGGTGCGCAGCATGGACAATCGCGTATTCGCTTTCGGCGCCGAGGGCGGGCAGCGCCGCTGGGTCTACCAGCGCGCGCCGACCTCGCTCGTGGTGCGCACCCCCTCCGGCATCACCATCCTCGAGGACATGGCGTACGCCGGCTTCCCGGGTGGCAAGCTCGCCGCGCTCGCGCTAGCGAACGGCGCGCTGCGCTGGGAGGCGACGGTCGCGGTACCGAAAGGCGCGACCGAGCTCGAGCGGGTCGCCGACGTGATCGGGGAGCCTGCGGCGCAGGGACGCGAGGTGTGCGCCGCGGCCTATCGCAACCGTGTCTCCTGCTTCGACGCGCTCAGCGGCCGTCCGCTGTGGTCGCGCGAGCTGGCCGCGCTGAGCGGCGTCAGCCTCGATGCGCGTTATGCCTTCGTCTCGGACGAGCGTGGGGCGGTGCACGCGCTCGACCGCAGCAATGGCCAACCGGTGTGGAAGCAGGAGGCGCTCGCCTATCGCGCCCTCACCACGCCGCTGCCGCGCGGCGAAGCCGTGGTGGTCGGCGACTTCGAAGGCTACGTGCACTTCCTCGCGCGCGAATCGGGCGCCTTCCTCGCGCGTCAGAAGACCGACGGGGCGCTGCGCGCCGGCCCGGTGCCGCTGATCGGCAGCCTGCTGGTGCAGACCGAGGCCGGCGGCCTGTATGCGTTCGGACCGTGAAGCCGGTCATCGCCCTGGTCGGGCGTCCGAACGTCGGCAAGTCGACTCTCTTTAACCGCCTTACCCGCAGCCGCGACGCGATCGTCCACGACCTGCCGGGCGTGACCCGCGATCGCCATTACGGGGAAGGCCGCCTGGGCTCCCGGCCGTTCATCGCCATCGATACCGGCGGCTTCGAGCCGCGCGACCCTAAGGGCATCTTCGTCGAGATGGCGCGCCAGGCCGAGCAGGCGATCGTCGAGGCCGACGCAGTGGTGTTCGTGGTCGACGGCCGCACCGGCCTGACGCCCGGCGACCGCGCGATCGCCGAGCGCCTGCGGCGGCTGAAGAACGTCTATCTGGGTGTGAACAAGACCGAGGGCATGCAGTCGGACACCGCGGTGGCCGAGTTCCACGAGCTCGGCTTGGGAAACCCCGCGGCGATCTCCGCGGCTCATGGCGAGGGCGTGCGTGAACTCTTGGACCTGGTGCTCTCCAGGTTCCCGGAAAAGGAAGCTCCTGATGAGAAGGCGGAGAGCAACCATCCCCGGGTCGCGGTCGTCGGCCGGCCCAACGTCGGCAAGTCGACGCTGGTCAACGCGCTGGTGGGCGAGGAGCGCGTCATCGCGTTCGACCAGCCGGGCACCACGCGCGACCCGATCGAGGTGCCGTTTCAGCGCGGCGGGCGGCGCTACACGCTGATCGACACCGCCGGGCTGCGCCGGCGCGGCAAGACCGGCGAGGCGGTCGAGTACTTCTCGATCGTCAAGGCGCTGCAGTCGATCGAGGAGTCGAACGTCGCCATCCTCCTGCTCGACGCGTCGACCGGCATCACCGAGCAGGACGCCCACGTCGCCGGCTACGTGCTGGAGCGGGGGCGTGCCGTGGTGCTCGCGGTGAACAAATGGGATGCGGCCGACAAGGCGGCGCGCGAGCGCATGAAGATGGAGATCGCGTGGAAGCTCGGCTTCCTTGGTTTTGCGGAAACCCACTACATCTCCGCGAAGGAAGGAAAGGGCCTCGCCCCGCTGATGCGCTCGGTCGACGGCGCCTACGCCGCGGCGATGGTGCGGCTGCCGACGCCGCAGCTTACGCGCGCGCTGATCGCGGCGGTGGAGCGCCAGGCGCCGCCGAAGAGCGGGCGCTTTCGCCCGAAGCTGCGCTACGCCCATCAGGGCGGCATCAACCCGCCGCGCATCATCATCCACGGCAACTCGCTCGATCAGGTGTCCGATTCCTACAAGCGCTACCTCGAAGGGCACTTCCGCGACACCTTCAGCCTGGCCGGCACGCCGATGAGCATCGAGTTGCGCACCGGCCGCAACCCCTACGCCGGCAAGCGCAAGAGCCGCTGACGTCGTCGGGCGACGTCGTCGCGCGGCGAAGCGCGAATCTGGAAAACGCGACAATGTGACACGGTGCGCGGCGATAGCGTGCACGGCTTCACATCTGCAGAATGGATCCCTGAAATGAAAGAGGGCGCAGCCGCTAGCTGCGCCCTCCGGAACTGCCTCAAGCGGCGATCAAGCAGCGACTACACTTTGTTTGGCCCTACCGTGGACCGGGCTTCGGACTCGGTCTCTCGGACTGGGGCTGCTAACAGCGTGCTGGCCACCTACTTGCTCCGTGTAGAAGCTGCTCTACACAGGTAGGGATCATGCTACTTCCGCACGTAACTTTCCATCCTCCTGTAGGACCCCAGCTATAGTCCGGTAGGACTACGACTACGTTTTCGCCGGGTTCAGGCTGCGCACCAGCGCCGGCAGGTCGAAGCCCCGGGTAAACAGCTTCCACGCGATCATCCGCACGATGCGCGCCGTGTCGACCGCCGAGCGGTAGTGGCTGGCGCGCGCGTTGGCGGGGTAAAGCGCAGCGATCGGCACCGCGCAGGTGCGCACGCCGGCCCGACCAGCCTCGATCAGGATCTCGCTTTCGAAGGCGAAGCGCGCCCCGGGGCCATGGAACACATTGACATGCTTGAGGATCGCCGCTGGATAGAGCCGGAAGCCGGACTGGCTGTCGGCCACCGGGGCCCCCGCCGCCCAGGCCACCCAGAAATTCGCGAAGCGGTTGCCGAAGTAGCGCAGCCCCGGGACCTTGTCCTTGTCCCACAGCCGCGCGCCGATGACGATGCGCCCGGGATGCTCGCCGGTCGCCGCCAGCAGGCGCGGGATGTCCTCGGGGCAATGCTGGCCGTCGGCGTCGAGCGTGACGACCGCGTCGGCGCCGGCCGCGATCGCGACGGCAAAGCCGCGCCACAGACTAGCGCCCTTGCCTTGGTTGACCGGATTCGAGATCAGCGTGAGCGGCAGGTCGGCGACCGCGGCCGCGGTGCCGTCGGCCGAGCCGTCATCCACCACGATCACGTCCTCGAGTTGCGCGAGCGCGCGGCTCGCTACGTCGCGGATGGTGCGCGCCTCGTTGTAAGCCGGGATGACGACCGCCACCTTCACGACATGGCTCCGTCGATCGAGATCACCTGGCCGGAAATGTAGCCCGCCTCTTCGGAAGCGAGGAACGCGACCAGCGCGGCCACTTCCTCGGGCTGGCCGGCGCGCTTCATCGGCACCAGCGAGCTGATCGCGCTGTCGGTGAAGGTTCCCTTGGTCATGGGCGAGGCGATGATGCCGGGCGCCACCGCATTGACCGTGATACCGCGCGCGGCGAGCTCGAGCGCGAGCGAGCGCGTCGCGCCGTGCAGCCCGGCCTTGGCCGCGGCGTAGTTGGTCTGCCCGCGGTTGCCGCGCACCGCGGCGACCGACGACAGGCTGACGATGCGTCCCCAGCGCGTGCCGATCATCGGCAGGAGCAGCGGCTGGGTGACGTTGAAGAAACCGTGCAGCGAGACGTCGAGCACGCTTTTCCACTGCTCCTCGGACATCCCGGCCATCGGCGCATCCGCGTGTATCCCCGCATTGTTGACGACGATCTGCACCGGCCCGTCGGCCAGCAATTTCTCCAGCGCTGACGTCGCCGCGGCAGCGTCGGTCACGTCGAAGGCGAGCGCCTCGGCCTTGAGGCCGTCGGCGCGGATGCCCTGCGCCACTGCCTCTGCCTGCGCCAGGTTGCGGTTCGCGTGCACCGCGACGCGCGCGCCGCCCGCGGCAAGCCGCCGGCAGATCGCCGCGCCGATCGTCCCGCTACCCCCCGTGACCAGCGCTCTTATCATTTAGAAGTACCACGGACAGCCGCCCTCTCAGCAGCTCCCGCCCTCCGGCTTCGACGCGGAAATCGTACAGCAGGCGGCCGCTCTCCGCCGCGAGGCGTGTCGCCGATACAACAAGGTCTTCGCGCTCGGTGTCGAGCCGTGCTACGGAGCAGACGACATCACGCAGGGCCGCCAGGTATCCGCTTTTTGGTCTGGAGGAATTCGAACTCAACCCCCCATGGACGGCTACCGCCTGCGCCGCGTATTCCACGCCGATGATGGCGGCGAGCCCGCCCTGCCGACGCAACGGATTTGCCGGGTCGCGGTGGCTGACGGCACGGCAGGTGATGGCGTTCTCGTCCCACGCGAGCACTTCCTCGAGCAGGCACATGGCGCCGCGATGCGGCACCAGGCGCTCGATGCCGGCGCGGTCCACCTTCAAGCGCGTTTTCGAACCTGCAGGAAGCCTTCGATGAAAGGTAACCGCACGAGCGCTTCGCCGGGCCGCGCAAGCGCCGCCAGCAGCGGCAGGCACGCCGCGCTGGCGTTGCCTTCGAAATCGCGCATCGGCGGCGGAGTCGGCTCGCTTCCCTCCAGCGAGATTTCGAGGCCGGTGCCGGGCTCCAGGACGAGCGCGGCCGCAAATCCGTGGCGCACCGGGCGGTGCGGCGCCAGCGGCGCCGGATAGGGCAGATCGACTGCCACCAGCAGCACCGGGCGCTGCTCGGTCGCGATCTGGCAGGCCGCCTCGAGCAGCCCGGCGGCGAAGGATGCGTCGTAGGCACAGAGCGCGGTGGAGGCGGCATGCGAATGCGCGCCGATGCTCCAGTAGCCAGTGGCGGCGTTATGCACCGAGTTGTGGAAGTCGGTGGGCGAGACCGCGGCGGCCGGCGTGGCGAGCGCGCTGCACAGGCGATGGACGATGTCGCCGTCGCCGTCGCTCGACACGAACACTACCGCGAGCGCGCCGGCGTCGAGCCCGGAGCTCGCCACCGCTTCCTGCGCCACGGCGAGCGCCCAGGCGACCGATGGCGCGCAGCGCCGGCGCTCCGCCGGCGGCAACAGGCTGACCGCCGGCCGCTGCACCGCGCCGGGCTCGAACGCGGCTGCGCCGGACAGCACGCGCGCGCCGGCCGGCCATCCCTGCAGCCCCGGCGCGAGCAGCCCTATGCCCCGAACACCAAGCTGCAGTTGCTGCCTCCGAATCCGAACGAGTTGGACAGGGCGCGCCGCACCTGCGCCGCGCGGTTCTCGAGCAGGACATTGCTTTCCAGGCCGGGCTCGATCGCGCTGGAGTTGAGCGTAGCCGGCAACAGGCCGTGCTCGAGCGCGAGAAAGCACACGATGGCTTCGACGATGCCCGCGGCGCCAAGCGTGTGCCCGGTGAAGCCCTTGGTCGAGCTCACCGGCACGCGCATGCCGAAGAGGCGCACCAGCGCGCGGTCCTCGGCGCGATCGTTCGCCGGGGTCGCGGTGCCGTGGGCGTTCACGTAATCGATCTCGCCAGGCTCGAGGCCGGCGCGGGTCAGCGCCTGCTGCATGGCGCCGAGCGCGCCTTCGCCGTCGGGTTGCGGCGTGGACATGTGGTAGGCGTCGCTCGACTCGCCATAGCCAAGCAGCGCGATGCTCGAAGACCCGATTTTCTCGACCAGGGCAAAACCCGCGGCTTCACCGATCGACATGCCTTTGCGCGCGGCGTCGAATGGCCGGCACGGCTCGTCCGAAACCAGCTGCAGCGAGGTGAATCCGTGCATCGTCGTCAGGCACAGGCTGTCGACGCCGCCCACCACCGCGGCATCGATGATGCCGGCCTCGATATAGCGCGCGGCGCTCGCGAAAACCTTGGCGCTCGACGAGCAGGCGGTCGAGATGGTCATCGCCGGTCCCTCGAGCGCAAGCGCCCGGCGCACGAAGTCGGTGATCGAGTAAAGGTTCTGCGCGTGGCGGTAGTGCAGATCGCGCGGCAGATTTCCTTCCGCGTCGCGCTGGCGATAGGCGAGCTCGGTGCGCAGGATGCCCGAGGTGCTGGTGCCGAGGAGAACGGCGACGCGTTTCGCGCCATATCGATTGATTGCTTTTGAAACTGCATCCTTGAACCCGTCCTGCGCCAGCCCGATCTGCGCCAGGCGGTTATTGCGGCAATCGAACTCGGCGAGCGCGCCGCCGATGGGCGCGTCCTCCAGCCCGCCGACCCTTCCGATCCAGGCGCGCAGCTCGGCGCGATCGAAGTCGTTTGCCTTGAGCCCGCCCTTGCCGCGGCGCAGAGCGTCGAGCAGCGCGGCATTGCCGCGGCCGAGCGCGGTGGTCGCTGTATATGCGCTGATGGCCAGCGGATTCATCTGCGCGCGAGCGCCGCGGAAGTCAGGAACGCCGCGGCTGCGCCGACGCCGACCGTGAGGCCGATGGCGTGCAGCACCGGGTTGGAAGAAAACGCGAGCGTGACGAAGGCGAGCAGCGTCGTCGCGCAGGTGACGTAGAGCGCGAACAACAGCCGGCTGCGCAGCAGAAGGTTCTGCTCCGGGCGGTCGAAGAACAGCGAGTAGTTCAGCCCGATCCCCATGACCAGCAGCATCGCGATCAGGTGGAACACGGTCAAGCGCTGTCCCACCAGCTGGAGGAGCGCCGCGCTGATGAGCAGCGCAAGCGCAACGGGCAGCACGACCTGCACCACGGCCCGCGCGCTGCGCAGGCCGAAGGCGAGCAGCAGCACGATCGCGCCCATGCCGAGCGCGCTCAGGCGCAGCGCCTCGAGCCGGTAGCCGGCGAGCAGCCGCTCGGATTCTCCCTTCAGGTCGAGAACCGGGACCTCCGCGCCGAGCGCCTGGGCATCCGCCACGCCGTAAAGCGGCACCAGCACCGCCCAGCCAGTTCCCGCCGGCACGACCAGCGTCTGCAGCTTGATGCCGAGCACAGTGCCGCGCAGGTCGCCCTCAGCCAGCGGGCCGCGCGCGCGGCTTTGCTCGACCTCGCGCAGGAACGGCTCGAACACGCCGCGCTGGAACGGCAAACCGGTCAGGGCCTGCTCGAGGTTGGTACGCAGCGTCGCCGGCTCGGGCAGGGCGGCGAGGCGGCGCTTCTGCTCCGCGAGGCTCGGCACATAGCGCGTGGCGAGGTCGTAGCCCGCGATCACTTTGCGTCGCACCAGCTCGTCGAGCTTGCCCTCGAGCGCCTCGGCGCCTTCCAGCGCCGCTTCGCGACTGGGCCCCTGCACCAGGATGAGGTGGCGCACGTCGGGCGCGCCGAGCTCCCGGCGCAACTCGCGATCGGCGGCTTTCAGCGGCTCCGGCACCGGGCTCATCGCCGCGAGATCGTCTTCCCAGAGCTTGCCGGCATTGCGGACCAGCAGCACCACCGCGACAAAGGCCAGGATCCAGACCAGCGGCGCGAAGCGCCGCGCGGCCAGAGTGGCGCGCTCCAGCGCGGGCGGCGCCGCGAACGGCCGCTCGGTGACCGGCCGCTCGCCTGCCAGCGCCGGCAGCACGTAGCCGGTGACCATCCCGGCCGCCAGCACGCCGCTCATCGACAGCAGGCCGAGCTGCGCCAGGCCGGAGAAGCTCGACAGCAGCATGGTGAGGCCGCCGAGCACGGTGGTGAGCACCGCGAGGCGCAGCGTCGGCCAGATGCGCTCGAGCGCGCGCCTCAGGCTCTCGCCCGGGGCGGCGTTGAGACAGGCGTAACTCGGGTAGTCGACCGCCTCACCGACGAGCGTGGCGCCGAAGCCGAGCGTGATGGCGTGCACGTTGCCGAAAGCGAGGCTGACCGCCGCGCCGCCCACCAGCACGCCGCTCACCACCGGCACGAAGCAGAGCGCGATGATGCGCGGCCGCCGATAGATGCGCAGCAGGAGCAGCAGCACCAGCGCGCCCGAGACCAGCGAGAGCAGCCACGCATCGCGCTCGATCTGCGTGCGCGAGGCGGCCGCGAACACGCCCGGGCCGCTGACTTCGACGTTCAGCTTCGGGTCTACCGCCTGGTGCACGGCGGCGATCGCCTGCTCCTGCGCCAGCGCGTCGAAGCCGCCGGCGACGGTTTCCGCCACCAGCAGCGCGCGCCGGCCATCGGCGGTGAACCATACGCCGCCGCGCTTGGCGGGCGAGGCCGCCGGCAGGCGCTCGAAGATGCGCCGCAGCTCGCCGGTCGGATCGCGCGGCAACACCGCGCGCAGCGGCCCGGCGGATTGCGAGGCGAGTTCGGCGAGCGCGGCTTCGAGCGACGCGCGCAACGCCGGCGCGCTGAAGCGCTCCTCTCCGGCCGCCGGGCTGAGCACGTAGCGGTAATTCATGAACGCTTCGCGATCGGCGCGCAGGCCTTCGTCGCCACCGTTCTGCACCGACGCGAACAGCGCGTTCGAGCGCAGCTTCGCGGCCAGCGCGCGGCTTGCTTCGGCCAGACGCTCGTCGTCGCTCCCGCTCACGGCGATCAGCAGGATGCGCGAGGCCACGCCGCTGCGCATCTGGTCGAGCAGGAGCTGCTGCGCGGGCGTCGCCGAGGGCGGCAGGAAGGCGCCCAGGTCGGCGACCACCCGCGTGTGCGCGAGCTGCCAGCCGCTCAGCGCGAGGATCAGCAGCCAGAGCGCGACCGCCAGGCGCGGCCGCTTACTTCCCATCATGCAGGATGGTCATGACCGAGCGATCGCCGGTGCTCTCGAGCACTTCGATGCGTTGCGGGCGCGCGGCAGCTCCGGACACGGTGATGGACTCGACGTGCGCGCGCACCTGGGTCGCGCGCGGCACAAGGTGCAGGCGCCAGGCGTCGCGCGCGCCGGAAAACTGCACGCGGTAATGGCGCTCGAGCTGGGCGCGGTCCCCGGCCAGCGTAGCGCGCACGCTCTCCACCAGCGTGCCCAATGCGGGCTGTTCGCGCAACGACAGGGAACGCCGCTCGCCCCTGGTCATGTTCACCAGGCTGAGCACCTCGCCATTGACCGTGAGCGTTTCGTCGAACGGGCTTTCGACGTGCTTCACCAGGCGGTCGGGGCGCTCGTAGCTCAGGCTGCCCTTGAGCTCGAGCGGATGCGTGAGCATCGCCAGATGGCGGGTCTCCACGAAGCGCGTGCGGCTTGCCGGCACTGCGGCCATCTCGCTCATCAGGGCGTCGAGGTTCCAGCCCTGGGCGAGCGCGAGCGTCGCGGCGAACGGGAGCAGCGCGAGCAGGTTACGCACGCCAGAAATCATAGAAGTTGAACCAGTTGTAGGGCGCGCGACGGCAGTAGTGCTCGAGGCGCGCTGCGTAGCGCGCGATCCAGGGCTGGAGCTGGGCGCTCCGGTCCTTGCGCGCGATCTGCAGCTCGTCGGTAAAGAGCTCGAAATGGATGGTGTAGCGCCGGCCGCCTTCGAACAGGCCGAAGAACAGGATCACCGGTGCCTTCAGGATCGAGGCGAGCAGCAGCGGCCCTTGCGGGAAGGTCGCGGGCTGGCCGAAGAAATCGCAGCGCACCGTCTTGTCGGTCTTGAGCGTGCGGTCGCCGAGGATGCCGACGATCTCGCCGCGCTCGAGGCATTCGTGCACGCGCAGCAGGGTGTCGGGTCGGCCGAGCGGGATCACGCGTTGCTTGAGCTCGGGGCACAGGTCGCTCGCCACCGTGTCGGCATTGGAGGCATTGTCCGGATAGAGCAGCACGTTGACCGGTACTTTGCACTCGAGACTGCCCAATACCCTCAGCACCTCGAAGCTGCCGACGTGGGCACCGAGGAGCACGCAGCCTTTTCCTCTCGCCAGGGTTCTTTCCACCGCGTCGAGGCCGTGCTGTTCGATGTCGAATTCGGCGGTGCGGCCGGCGAGGAAATACACGCGGTCGTGCAGCGTCTTCGCGAACGTCAGGTAGTGGCGTGCGATATCGAGCAGCCGCGCCGGGCGCCCGAGCACGCGCCCGAGATAGTCCCGCGACGCGGCGCGCGATTGCCGCGAGGAAGCGAGGAAATACGCGCAGGTCGGATAGAGCAGCAGGCGCCCGAAGGTATGGCCGACGCTGAGCAGCAGGCGCACGCCGCCCTTCATCACGGCGAGGCTGCCGCGCTCGCGCTGCTCGAGCCAGAGCGAGCTCATGCCAAGCGCAGGCTGCCGGACGCGATCAGCGTTCCACCCCGATGCACGCTGAACTTGTTCTGCTCGATGCGGATGACGAATTCCTCCGCGGGGCGCAGGGGCGCGTGGAATTTCGCCCACGGAATGTCCATCCTTCCGGGCAAAGCGCTCAGCACCTCGTCCAGCAGGACGACGCCGGGCACGATCGGGTCGCCCGGGAAATGGCCCGCCAGCGCCGGATGATCGGCGGGGATCGTGCCGCGCTTCTCGATCACGACGACACCGACTCCAGGGAATCCACCATCTCGAGGAGCGCCTTGTGCGTCAGCTTGCCGTTCTCGCTGCGCGGCAGCGCGGCGACGAAATGCAGCGGCCGCGGCAGGAACGCGGGATCGATGTGCCGGCGCAACGCGGCGCGCAGCGCGCGCGGCGTGACGCCCGGCGCCACCACCAGCGCGCCGACGCGCTCGGCGCCGTCGCGCAGGTAGAACACGCCGTCGCGCACGCCATCGATGCGCAGCAGGGCGGCATTCAGCGCTTCGATCGAGCTGCGCTTGCCGGCGATCTTCACCAGGTTCGCCTTGCGCCCGTGCAAGGTGAAGCGGCGCTCGCCGACCAGTCGCAGCTCGTCTGCAATGCGCTGCGGCTGAAGGATGTGGCCACCCTGCACCGAGAACTCTCCGTCGCGCTCGGTCAAGTGCACGCCGGGACACAGCTCCCAGGGCTCGTCGAGCGCAGTGCGGCGCGTGGCGATCATGCCGGCTTCGCTCGAGCCGTAGATCTCGAACACCGGCGCCCCCCAGAGCTTCTCGGCGTCCTGGGCGAGCTGCGCATCGAGCGGCATGGTCGAGCTCAGCACGCCGGCCAGCCCGGCCAGCGGCTGGCGCGCGGCCACGCAGGCGCGCAGATGCAGCGGCGAGGTCATCAGCCAGCGCGGCGCGGCGGCCTCGGCCAGCGCGGCGCCGAGATCCGCCGGCAGCAGCGGCCGGCCGGAGTGCATCGCCAGGCCGTTCTGCCACGGCAGCATCACGGTGGCTTCGAGCCCGAACATGTGCTGCGGCGGCACCGTGCCCACGATCGTGCCCGCCGCCTGGATGCGCGCCGCGAGCGCGCGGGCGCCCGCGACCAGCGAGCCCCAGGTTTTCGCATGCGGCACCGAACGCCCGGTGCTGCCCGAGGTGAAGACGATCGCGGCGACGAGTTGCGGATCGACGGAAAACGCCTTGTGCGCCGAACCCGCGCGGTGCTGGAACACCTCGGCCTCGGTCAGCGTGTGACAGTCGTGGCCGGCGCAGGAATCGCGCACCGCTTCGGGCGCGCGGCTCGGCGGCAGCAACGTGGTCTGGCCTGCGATCAGGCTGGCGGCGAACGCCACGGTGAACGCGTAGCGGTCTTCGCAGAGATTCACTACGTAGGGCTTACGAGGCAGCTGCGCGGAGAGCGCTTGCGCGGCCGCTTCGAATTCGCGGGTGGTGACGGCGGCGCCGCGGTGCCAGGCGAAGACCATGTTCGTCATCCTAGCGCTCGAACAGCTTGGTCCGTCTTACGTTGCGCAGCAACTGCAGCGGTGAATGGTGGCGGTAGTTGCGAAAGCGCACGCGGCGGTAAGCAAACTCGCCGAGGAACAGCGCTCCGACCAGCAGGTAGTTGATCAGGTTGGTGAACAGCGACCACGCGTCGCGATGGCCCGACAGCGCCAGGGCGAAGGAGATGCCGGCCGCGGCGACGAAGAGCAGGGTCCACAGCCAGGTGAGCAGTCGCGTGTAGGCCGCAACCTCGGGACTCAGCGTCGCCTGCTCCATGAGCGCGAAGCGCGAGATCAGCGGCATGCGCCCGCGCAGCAGCGTGCGGCCGAACACCCAGGCGAGCGCGAGGTTGATGGCGATCGGCGGTACGAACAGCAGCCAGTCGGCCGGCGGCGCGAGCCAGTAGAGCGCGCCGCCGGCCGCGGGCGGCGCCAGCCAGCGCAGCGGGTTGTGGATCCAGACGGCGGCGAGCACATAGGCGACGAGCGCGGCGAGCAGCGCGAGCGCGGTCGCCGGCTTGCCGAAATGAGCGACCGCGGGATAGGAGGCGAACAAGCAGAGCCCCAGCAACCGCCACGCCCCCACGGCGAGATTACGGGCCGCGTTTCTCCGCAATGTGGGAGGCCAGGGCGCGCAACGACGCGAAGATGCGATCGTTGTCGGGATCGTCGGAGCGCAGCTTGAAACCGTATTTCTTGGAGATCGCGACCGCGATCTCCAGGATGTCGATCGAGTCGAGACCCAGGCCCTGGTCGCCGAACAACGGCGCTTCCGGGGCGATGTCGCTCGCGGCCATCTCGAGGTGCAGTACCTCGACCAGCATGTCGGCGAGCTCGCGCTCGAGGGCGGGGGCGGATTGCGCGGTGTTCATCGCATCACTGGCCGACCGACGCCAGCTCGACGCGGATCGAGCGGTCCAGGTTCTGCACCCAGGTGTTATACGCCGGATGCACCGACGTGCCATCGTTGCGCACGCTGGTCTCGCGCATCTTGATGCTGTACGCCTTGGTGTCGTGATCGATGTTGACCGTGGCGCTGTGGTTGCCGCTCTGGAAGCGCGCGCTCAGCCGGCCGCGCGTCTCCGGCTGCGCTAGCCAGCCCGAGCGCGCCGCGCCGCGCACGATCGCTTTCTGGACGTCCTCCATCGTCAGGCCCTTGCCGGCCGGCGCGGGGATCGGCGCCGCGACGACCTCGTAGATCGGCGCCGCCTTGCAGCCGGCAAACAACAGCACCGAAAGCGCCAGCGCGCCCCCCATCAACTTACCCAGCCGACTCATCCTCATCCCCCCGCATTCTGAACGTAGCTGCGAATCGCCTTGTCTAGGTTACCGATCCAGCGGTTGTACTCGCTGTGAATCAAGCCGTCTTTTGCTTCCAGGTTGCTGCTGTCGCGATATGTGATGCTGTAGCTCCTGGTGTCGTACTCGACCTCGATCTCCGCCACGTGCGCGCGCAGCGCGATGCGGCCGGCGATTTTTCCCGGCGCCGTCGGCTGCATCGACCAGCCGAGACTGTGGCCCGCATCCACGATCGCTCTGGAGATTTCGCCCATCGAGAGCGGCTTTCCGGCCGGCAGGGCAAACGGAGCGTCGACCACGTCGGCGATCGGCTGAATCGTGGCGCAGCCCCCGAGCCCGAAGGCGGCGACCAGCAAAATGCCCATCACTTTCAGGCAGATCTCCCCTCGAAGCCGGTGCGATTCCGGCGCGGATTATAGCTCGTAGGTTGACGCTGGCCATGCCTCAAGTAGACAATGACCACATAAACGTTTGGTGAAATGTAGACGATGGCAACATACCACCACGGGGATTTGCGCGCAGCGGTGCTGGCGGCCGCGTGGAAGATGATCGAGAAGGAAGGCGTGGACGGGCTCAGCGTGCGGGAAGCGGCGCGCCGCGCGGGTGTCTCGCATAACGCGCCTTATCGGCATTTCGCGGACCGCCAAGCGCTGCTCGCGGCGCTGGCAGCGGAAGGCTTCGAGCATTTGAACAAAGCGATGGAAGGGCGAACCGGGCGCGAGCTCGGCGAGAGCTATGTGGCGTTCGCGCTTTCGAATCCGCAGCGCTTCCGGCTGATGTTTTCCGGGGGTCCCGCCGGCGCAGAGCTGAAGGCGCACTTCGCCAGCTCGTTTGCTCATCTCGGTGCCGACGCGGCGGCGGCGGGCGCCGCGGCCTGGTCACTGGTGCACGGCCTCGCTTCGCTGATCCTCGAAGGTCACCTCGAGGAGAGCGAGATCCGCAAGGTGATCGGGGCGATCCGCTTCGCCTCGAGCGCTCAGCGCTCCGCGTAGGCGCGAAAGGCTTTGCTGCAGCCCGCAGGGTCGGCGTGGCAACGCAGCAAGCGGAAAGCTGGCCGTGTGACGCGCACCGAGGGGCTGTACGACCCCCAGAGCTCGAGTGCCTTCGGCTTGGCGCCGCTCGCGACGTAGCCGGTGAGCGCGGCCAGCAGCAGATATTCGCGCGCGTCGCTCACCAGCGTCTGCTGCTCGCCGAGCAGGGAAGCCGCGAGCTCGGCCATGCGCGCGGCATTACGGGCGCCTACCGCCTGGAATAGCGCGAGCCACCGGCGCTGGTAGTCCTGCAGGTACGGATAGCACGCACTGCCGACGATTCGGCCCCACACGGCACCGACGTCGTCCGGCGCGAGGTAGGGGTTGATCGCCTTGGCGACGCGGATCGCGCTGTGCAGCCAGATGTCGAGCTCGCGCGGCTCGCGGCACTCGAGCAGGCGCAGCTTTACCAGCTCGAGGTCTTTCTGCAAGTCGCGCGGCACCGATTCCGGGACCGGCGCGCGCTGCCGCAGCAGGAAGTCGCGCGCGTACCACGCAAGGCGCGTGTTTTCCACGCGCTCGAAAGCGTATGCGCCCTGGAACAGCGGATTGACCGCGCGCTTGCTGCGCCCGGGCTCGAGCATCTCGAGCAGCGGAACCTCGGCGTTGAGCAGCGCCACCACTTCCGTGGCGCTTTTCTCCGTGAAGCGGTGGCGTGCGGCGTTGCGGTCCAGCACCGGGGCATAGTCTGAATTCGGCGGCATGCCATAGCTCGCGAACAGCGGTTCGAGCGTCGCGCGGCTACCGAGATAGCGCGCGTCCATGTCGCCGGCGCTCAGCACGTGCACCGTCCACAGCTCCTTCGCCACGCCGGGCTGCTCGAACACGCGCGCCTGCGGCGGCAGGGGGATCGGCGCGTCCGCCGCCATGATCAGCAGGTCGTAGTCGCTGGGCGCAAACACCGCGTAGTGCGGAAACTCGGCGCCGAGCGCGCCCAGCACGGTGGCGACGAGCGAGGCATCCATCTCGTAGAGCTGGATCCACTGCACCAGCAGCCCGCCCTCGTTCAGGTGCTTGCGGATGCGCCGGTAGAACTCGCGCGTGAACAGGCCCGACACGCCGCTCACCCAGGGATTGGACGGCTCGGAGATGATCAGGTCATAGCGGCTGTGGTGGGTCGAGAAAAAGCCCTTCGCGTCGTCGATGAAGATCGCGCCGCGCGGGTCGACGAACGCGGCGCTGTTGCGCGGCATGAAGCCGCGCGAGGCCTCGGCCATCGCCGACTCGATCTCCACCGTCTCGACGCGCTCGATGTCCAGGCTTTGCAGCAGCGTATGAGTCGTGAGCCCGGTGCCGATGCCGATGACCGCGGCGCTCCTGGTTTCGGGCTTGAGCGAGAGCGGCAGCGCAGCCGTGAGCACCATGGTGATCTCATCGGTGCCGCGCTCGCCGGCGGGATCGAGGTTGATTGAGCCGTCGGACTTGCCGTTGGTGCGCAGGCTCACCGCCTCGGGATATTTCACCAGGTGCACGGTGGCGGTCTTGCCGTCCTTGTTGAACAGGATGGTGGCGTCGCGCGACGAGCCGATGTCGCCGTGGCGGAACACGCCGGCGGTCATCTTGTGCGCGTCGAGCTGCACCCCGAGGGCGAGGGCGATCAGCAGGACAGCGGACAATCCCGCTGCCCAGTAGAGACCTTTCCTCAGCTCCAGAAAACCGAGCAGGGCAAGACCGAGCGCGACGTCGACGATCGCTCCGGCCAGCAGCGTTCCTTTCAGGCCGATGAGCGGCAGGCCGGCGTGCACGGCAAGCAGGACGCCGGCGATCGCGCCGAGCGTATTGGCGGCATAGACCTGGCCGATCGCCTTCTCGCCTGCGCCCCGGCGCAGCAGCGCGCCAGTGATGAGCGGCAGCGTCATGCCGGCACAGAAAGTTGCCGGCAGCATGACCAGCGCGGCGATGCCGGCGCCCGAAAGGTTGAACAGCAGGTAGCCCGCGTCGCTGCGCGCGAGGCCTTTGAGCAGCGCCTCCATCAGCCCGAACGTCGAGTCGTAAACGGGCAGGGTGGCGGCGGCGGTGAGGCCCATGACGACCTGCACCCAGGCGAGCAGGCGCACCGGCTCGGCGCTCGCATCGACCCGGCGGCGCACCGCGAGGCCGCCCATTGCGAGTCCGAAGATGAAGGTGGCGAGCATCACCTCGAACGAATGCGTCGAAGCGCCGAGCACCAGCGACAGCATGCGGATCCAGCTGATCTCGTATATGAAGGAAGCGAGGCCCGTGAAGAAGGCGACCGCGAGCAGAAGGTGAAGGCCAGTTTGTCCATCAGGCATTTCCCTGACCGGCTGGTGCCGTGCCGGCCGCGAGAGGAGCCACACGACCAGCGCGATGGCGAGGTTGAGGCAACCGGCCACCAGCAGCGTTCCAGGCAGGCCGAGCTGATCGATGAGCAGGAAGCCGCTCGCCAGCACGCCGGCCGCCGCGCCCAGGCTGTTGGTGAAGTAGAGCATCGCCAGCGATTCGCCCGTGCTGCCGCGATGCGCCCGCGCGAGCCCCGCGCTCATCAGCGGGAAGGTCATGCCGAGCAGCACCGATTGCGGCAGGATCAGCGCGCAGGACAGCGCGAGCTTCGCGCCGAGCGCGAGCCACTCCTGCCCGAGGCCCGGCAGCAGCCAGTCGTAGGACCAGTCGGTGAGCGCGGCGAACAGCGGGTGGAAGACGAGCGAGGCGAGGCCGATGACCGCCTCGACCACGGCGTAAGCCGCGAGCGGGTTCGCGAGGCGCGCAGAACGGCGCGCGCACCATGCCGCGCCAGCTGCCATTCCGCCCATGAACACCGCCAGCACCAGCGACTGCGCGTAGGCCGCGTGCCCGAGGAACAGTTTCAGGTATTGCGTCCAGATCGACTCGTAGATCAGCCCGGCGAAGCCGGAGACCGTAAACAGAACGTAGAAGGCGGAGCGCGACACCGGGCCCGATGCTAATTTAATTGTCGCCATGACGTTTCGACTTTCCGCCTTCTACTTCCTGTTTTTCGCGCATGCGGGGGTCTACGTCGCGTACTTTCCCCTTTACCTGGCGGCGCGCGGCTTCGGCGCGGCCGAGATCGCGTGGGTGCTGGCGCTGCCCGCGATCGCGCGTATCTTCGCGCCTGCGTTCTGGGGCTTGGTCGCCGATCGCACCGGCGCGCACCGCGGCATCGTTGCCTTTTCGTGCGCCGTTACCGCCGTCGGGTTTGCATCGATACCGTTCGTTGACGGCATCGCATGGGTGGTCGGCGCGATGAGCGTGCTCGGGGCGGCCGCGCTGCCGCTGGTCGAAGCGATCACGCTCGCCTCGCTCGCCGGCCAATCCGGACGCTACGGTCCGATCCGGCTGTGGGGCTCAATCTCGTTCCTGGCCGTCGTGCTCGCCGGCGGCGCGTGGCTCGACCGTTACCCGGTGACGGCGCTGCCGGCGCCGATGGTCGTCTTCATGGCGGCGGCCTGCGTCGCGGCGCTCTCCTTGCCGCGCGGGCACGCGCATGCCGGCGCGCATCGTGTGGCGCTACGCTTCACTCCCGAAATCGCGGCGCTGCTCGGCGCCGCGTTCTGCAACGCGGTCGCGCACGGCGCGCTCTACGCTTTCCTCAGCCTGCACCTCGAGGCGCTGGGCTATAGCGGTACCACGATCGGCGTGCTCTGGACGATCGGTGTCGCCGCCGAGATCGTCGTGTTCCTCTATTTGCCGCAGCTGTTCCGCCGCGCCACGCTTTCGGCAATCCTGATCGCGAGCCTCGCGTGCGCGGTGGTGCGTTTTCTCGCCATCGGCTGGGCGGCGCATGAGCTCTGGATAGTCCTGTTGGCGCAGTTGCTGCACGCCGCCACTTTCGGCTCGTTCCATGCGGCGTCGGTTGCCGCGGTGCACCGCATCTTTCCCGCCGAGGCGCAAGCCCGCGGCCAGACGCTGCTTTCCAGCATCGGCTACGGCGCCGGCGCGGCGAGCGGGCTGCTGCTCGCAGGATGGTGCTGGCAGGGCGGCGGCGCGCCCCTAGCCTTTTCGGCATCCGCCGCTTCGGCACTGGCAGGCGCTTTTATTGCTCATCGGTTGAAACGAGCCGGGCTCTGATCTGTCAACTGGAGCAGGCGCCAACCGTTGAGGATTGCTATGTTGCGTGTTTCGATCGTCGCTTTTTCCGTCTCCCTGGCAATGCTCGGCGGCTGCCAGACCGTGGACACCACCAAATCGGGCGTGGTCGGCGTCGACCGCGACCAGCGCATGATGGTGTCGTCCGATGAGGTCAACGCCGGCGCACAGAAGGCTTATGCGCAGATGATGGCCGAGGCCAAGCAGAAGGGCGTGCTCGACAAGGACGCCGCTCAGCTGCAGCGCGTCCAGGCGATCACCAAGAAATTGGTCGCGCAGACGCCGACGTTCCGCGATGACGCCGCCAAGTGGCCCTGGGAAGTGCACGTCATCAGCACCGAAGAAGTCAACGCGTGGTGCATGCCGCACGGCAAGATGGCGATCTATACCGGCCTGATCCAGAAGCTCAACGCCACCGACGACGAGATCGCGGCGGTGATGGGTCATGAAATCTCGCACGCGCTGCGCGAGCACTCGCGCGAGCAGATCTCGCGCCAGATGAGCACGCAGCTCGGCATCGGCGTGGTGGGCGCACTGCTTGGCATCGGCGATCTCGGCCAAAGCATCGCCGGCCAGGTGGCGAACGTGACGCTCAACCTGCCGAACTCGCGCCAGGCCGAGACCGAAGCCGACCGCATCGGCATCGAGCTCGCGGCGCGCGCGGGTTACAACCCGGAAGCCGCGGTCCAGCTGTGGGAAAAGATGTCGAAGCTCGGCGGCGGCCAGCCGCCGAAGTGGCTCTCCACGCACCCGCCGCATGAAGACCGCATTAACGACCTGCGCAGTTACGCGCAGAAGGTGATGCCGCTCTACCAGGCCGCGAAAGGCAGCGCCGCCACCGGCAAATAGCCCTTAAAATCCCATGTTCCGCAGCGGAACATGGGATATGGGTCAAACGCTTTACGACAAGCTTTGGGATAGCCATGTCGTGCATGTCGAGGAAGACGGCACGGCATTGCTTTACATCGATCGCCATCTGGTTCATGAGGTGACCAGCCCGCAGGCCTACGAAGGCCTGCGCGCCGCGGGCCGCAAGCCGTGGCGCATCGGCTCGGTGGTCGCGACCGCCGATCACAACACGCCGACCACCGACTGGGATCAAGGGATCGAAGGCGTGCGCGATCCGATGGCGAAGCTGCAGATCACCACGCTCGACGCCAACATGCGCGAGTACGGCGCCAAGGTGTATTTCCCGTATCTCGACCAGCGCCAGGGAATCGTCCACGTCATCGGGCCGGAGCAGGGTGCGACGCTCCCTGGCATGACGGTGGTTTGCGGCGACTCGCATACCAGCACCCATGGCGCCTTCGGCTGCCTCGCGCACGGCATCGGCACCTCGGAAGTCGAGCACGTGCTCGCCACCCAGTGCCTGACCGCGCGCAAGATGAAGAACATGCGCGTGAACGTGGAAGGCACGCTCGGGCGCGGCGTGACGGCGAAGGACGTGGCGCTCGCCATCATCGGCAAGATCGGCACCGCCGGCGGCACCGGCAGTGCGATCGAATTCGCGGGCAGCGCGATCCGCGCGCTGTCGATGGAAGGGCGCATGACGGTGTGCAACATGGCGATCGAGGCCGGCGCGCGCGCGGGCATGATCGCGGTCGACGACACCACGTTGCAGTACCTCAAGGGCCGGCCTTTCGCACCCAAGGGGCGCGACTGGGATCAGGCGGTGGTCTACTGGCGCACGCTGAAGAGCGATCCGGACGCGAAATTCGACCGCGAGGTGGCGCTGAACGCGGCGCAGATCAAGCCGCACGTCACCTGGGGCACTTCGCCGGAAATGGTAGTGACGGTGGAAGACACTGTGCCGGATCCCGACCGCGAGAAGGACAGCCTGCGCCGCGAAGGCATGGAGCGCGCGCTGACCTACATGGGACTGAAGCCGCGCCAGCGCATCACCGACATCAAGGTCGACAAGGTGTTCATCGGCTCGTGCACCAATTCGCGCATCGAAGACCTGCGCGCAGCGGCCGCGATTGTCAAGGGAAAGCGCGTCGCTTCGAACATTCGCGCCGCGCTGGTGGTGCCGGGCTCCGGCCTGGTGAAGGCGCAGGCGGAGAAAGAGGGGCTCGACCGCGTATTCCGCGACGCCGGCTTTCAATGGCGTGAGCCCGGCTGCTCGATGTGCCTCGGCATGAATCCCGACCGGCTCGACGCGGGCGAGCGCTGCGCGTCGACCTCCAACCGCAATTTCGAGGGACGCCAGGGCGCGGGCGGACGCACGCATCTCGTCAGTCCCGCCATGGCGGCCGCCGCCGCGATCGCCGGCCATTTTGTGGATGTCAGAACATGGTGAAGTTCACTGTCCTGAACTCGCTGGTGATGCCGCTCGACCGCGCCAACGTCGACACCGACCAGATCATCCCGAAGGAATACCTGTCGTCGATCAAGCGCACCGGCTTCGCCGAGGGACTGTTCGGCGCCTGGCGCAAGGATCCGCAGTTCGTCCTGAACCAGGCACGCTTCAAGGGTGCGCAGATCCTGCTCGCGCGCGAGAACTTCGGCTGCGGCTCCTCGCGTGAGCACGCACCGTGGGCGCTGATGGACTACGGCTTCCGTTGCGTGATCGCGCCGTCGTACGCCGATATCTTCTTCAACAACTCGTTCAAGAACGGCTTCCTGCCGGTGATCCTGACGCCGGCAGAGGTCGACCGCCTGTTCCACGAGTGCGCGGCTTTTCCGGGGTTTCGCCTTGTCGTCGACCTGGAAGCGCAGACCGTGTCCACCACCGACGGGTCGCAGAGCTATCGCTTCGACATCACGGGTTTCCGCAAGTACTGCCTGTTGAACGGGCTCGACGAGATCGGCCTCACGCTGCGCCACTCGGACAAGATCGCGGCCTTCGAAGCGCGGCGCAAAGCACAGCACCCCTGGTATTTTTGAGATGAACGTCGCCGTGTTGCCCGGTGACGGCATCGGGCCGGAAATCATTGCGCAGGCGCGCCGCGTGCTCGACAAGCTCGGCCTGAAGCTCGAATTCCAGGAAGCGCCCGTCGGCGGTGCCGCTTACGAGAAGCACGGCCACCCTTTGCCCGCGTCTACCCTCCGTGTGGCAAAAGACGCGGACGCAGTTCTCTTCGGCGCGGTGGGCGATCCGCGCTACGACAAGCTCGAGCGCGCCAAGCGGCCCGAGCAGGCGATCCTCGGCCTGCGCAAGGAGCTCGGCCTGTTCGCCAACCTGCGGCCGGCGCGCGTGCATCCCGAGCTCGCCGCGGCGTCCGCGCTCAAGCCCGAGGTGGTGTCGGGCCTGGATATCCTGATCGTGCGCGAGCTGACCGGCGACATCTACTTCGGTCAGCCGAAGGGAATCCGGCAGAAGGGCAAGGAGCGCGAAGGCTTCGACACCATGCTCTATAGCGAAAGCGAAGTGCGGCGCATCGCGCGCGTGGCGTTCGAAGCGGCGCGCAAGCGCTCGCGCCGCGTCTGCTCCGTGGACAAGGCGAACGTGCTGGAGACTTCGCAGCTTTGGCGAGAGGTTTTGATCGAAGAATCCAAAACCTACTCCGACGTCGAGCTCACCCACATGTACGTGGACAACTGCGCGATGCAGCTGGTCAGGAATCCGAAGCAGTTCGACGTCATCGTCACCGGCAACATGTTCGGCGACATCCTGTCCGACGAAGCCTCGATGCTGACCGGCTCGATCGGCATGCTGCCCTCGGCGGCGCTGGACGAGAACGGCAAGGGACTCTACGAGCCGATCCACGGCACCGCGCCCGACATCGCGGGCAAGGACATCGCCAATCCGCTCGCGACGATTCTTTCCGCGGCATTGATGCTGCGCCATTCGCTCGGCCAGCCGCAGGCCGCCGAGCGCGTCGAGCGTGCGGTTTCCAAAGTTTTACAGTCCGGACTGCGCACCGCCGACATCCATACCGCGGGCACGCGCAAGGTTGGCACCAAAGAAATGGGCGACGCCGTGGTCGCCGCCCTTTAAACTATGGGCATGTTGCGGGTCGGCATCGTCGGTTGGCGCGGAATGGTGGGCTCGGTCCTCGTGCAGCGCATGCGCGAGGAGCGCGACTTCGACCATCTCGAGCCGGTGTTTTTCTCCACCTCGCAGGCGGGTGGCCAAGGACCGGCGATCGGCAAGCCGGTCGAGAACGTGAAAAATGCCACAGACGTCACCGAGCTGAAGAAGCTGCCGGTGATCATCTCGTGCCAGGGCGGCGATTACACCAACGAGATCTATCCCAAGCTGCGCGCCGCTGGCTGGAAGGGCTACTGGATAGACGCCGCCAGCGCGCTGCGCATGAAGGACGACGCGGTGATCATCCTCGATCCGGTGAACATGCCGCTGATCAAGGACGCCGTCGCCAGCGGCACCAAAGACTTCATCGGCGGCAACTGCACCGTGAGTCTGATGCTGATGGGCATGGCCGGGCTGTTCCAGCGCGACCAGATCGAGTGGATGACGAGCATGACGTACCAGGCCGCCTCGGGCGCCGGCGCGGCGGCAATGCGCGATCTCGTGGCGCAGATGGCCGTGCTCGGCGACAGCAGCCGCAGCCTGATGAAGGATCCCGCCTCGGCGATCCTCGACATCGACCGCGCGGTGAGCGACTCGATGCGCTCGCGCGAGCTGCCGAGCGAGAACCTCGGCTATCCGCTCGCTGGCAGCCTGCTGCCGTGGATCGACAAGGACATGGGCAACGGCCAGAGCCGCGAGGAATGGAAAGGCCAGGCCGAGACCAACAAGATCCTGGGCCGCAGCAACGGCAGCGTCATCCCGGTCGACGGGATCTGTGTGCGCGTCGGCGCGATGCGCTGCCACAGCCAGGCGCTGACGATCAAGCTGCGCCGGCCGCTGCCGATCGACGAGGTCGAGGGCATGCTGGCAGACGCCCATGACTGGGTGAAGGTGGTCCCGAACCGCAGGGAAGAAACCCTGGCCGAGCTCACGCCGGCCGCGGTCACCGGCAAGCTTTCGGTTCCCGTGGGGCGCCTGCGCACCCTTCCCATGGGCAAGGACTACCTGGCGGCCTTCACGGTCGGCGACCAGCTCCTCTGGGGGGCCGCCGAGCCCCTCCGGCGCATGGTGCGGATCCTTTTGGACGCCGGGGTGAAGCAGTAAGAATGTAAGAAAGTTTCTCGATTTGCAGGCCTAAGCCACTGATGTTAAGTTACTTGGTCCTGCTACTAAGAAGACTCAGGGGTGGGTTCAGTGGGCAGAGCGGTAAGCATCGCGATCCTTGCAGCCGCGCTGGCGCTAGTTGCGCCGGCTAGCGCTTTAGCCGCTGGCCTCGGCAAGCTGAACGTCCTGTCTCCGCTCGGCCAGGCGCTGAACGCGGAAATCGAAATCGTCGCGCTGCGTCCCGGCGAGGAAGAGACGCTGGTCGCTCGCGTTGCGCCACTCGACGCATTCACCGCAGCGGGTATCGAGCCCACGGCGATGCTCAACACGATGCGCTTCGCGGTCGAGCGCCGCGGCAATCAGCGCTTCCTGCGCATGACGACGACGACGCCGGTGAACGACCCGTTCGTCGAGTTGCTGATCGAGTTGCAGTGGAGCGGCGGGCGCCTGGTGCGCGAGTACACCTTCCTGCTGGATCCACCCGAATACAAGTCGCGACAGGCGATCGCTGCCGCAGCCAAGCCCGCGGCCCCGGCACCCGCAGCGCCTGCTCCGGAAGCTGCGAAACCGCCGCCCCCCGTCGAAGCCAAGCCGATCGAGCCCGCGCCCGCGGCACCTGTCGCACCGGTCATCGTCCCGGCGCCCGTGCCGTCCGATAGCGCTACTACCACCCCCGCACCGTCGGCGGCCGCGCCGTCAGAGCCCGCGAAAGAGCCCGCACAGGAACCGGGCAAGGAAGCGACGGCAGAGCCGGCTAAGGAACCGGCCAAGGAAGCGGCGCCGAAGGAAGCGGAGCAGGCCAAGGAAGAAGCCGCCAAGCCCGGCGGGCTTGCCACTCAGCACGAGGTGAAAAAGGGCGACACGCTCGGCGCCATCGCGCGCGCCAACCTGCCGCCGGGCATCTCGCTCAACCAGATGCTGATCGCGATCTACCGCGCGAACCAGGACGCCTTCATCCGGGAGAACGTGAACCTGGTGCGCGCCGGCCGCATCCTCAATATTCCGACGGCAGACGAAGTCGGTGCCGTCGATCCCGCCGAAGCGAACAAGCTGGTGCGCTCGCACATGGCGGAGTTCCGCGAGTACCGCAGCCGGCTCGCCGCCGTGCCCGCGCCCGCGGACGCGACGCCGGGACAGAGCGAAACGCCCGGCGCGATACAGCCGAAGCCCGAGGCGCCGAAGCCTGCGCCAACCGATCAGGTCCGTCTGTCGAAGGCCGATCCGCAGAAGCCCGGCGCGACGGCCGCGGCGCGCGCCGATGACGCCGCCGCGCGCGAGCGCGCGCTGCAGGAAGCGCAGTCGCGCGTTAAGGACCTCGAGAAGAGCGTGGCCGACCTTCAGAAAATGCTGGAGATCCGTAACCAGCAACTCGCCGAGCTCGAGAAGAAGGCGGGGGCCAAGCCGGCGCCGACGCCAGCGCCTGCCGCGCCCGCAGCTCCCGCGCCCGCGGCGAAGGCGCCCGAAACGCCCAAGCCGGCCGCGGAAGCACCGAAGCCTGCGCCGACGCCGGCACCCGCGACGCCGACTTCCCCGGCACCGGTGGCGAAAGCCCCGGAAGCACCTAAGCCCGAAGCACCCAAGCCCGAAGCGCCCAAGCCGGAAGCAGCCAAGCCGGAAGCTCCGAAGCCGGCTGCACCGACGCCCGCGACACCCGCGCCCGCCAAACCCGCCGTGAAACCTGCGGCGCCGGCGCCGGAACCGAGCCTGATCGACGAGTTCCTCGATAACCCGGTCGCCCTCGCCGGACTGGGCGGCGTGGTGCTCCTGCTGCTGGTCTACGCCATCTGGGCCTGGAGAAAAAAAAAGGCCGCGCAGGCTAGATTTCAAGACAGCGTGATGGGCGCGGCGGCGGCGGGAGCTGCCGCTGGCACGCTCGCCGAGCCCACCATAGCGCCCGCCAGCGGCGGTGCCGCGGCGACCCCGGCCAGCGCTCCGGCGCCCGGCGCGGCGGCCGAAGAAGTCGACCCCATCGCCGAAGCCGACGTCTACATGGCTTACGGGCGTGACGCGCAGGCGGAAGAGATCCTGAAGGAGGCGCTGCAGAAGGACTCGAGCCGCATTCCGGTGCACGCAAAGCTGCTCGAGATCTACGCCAACCGCAAGGATGCGAAGGCTTTCGAGCAGAACGCGCTCAAGCTGAAAGGCCTGACCAACGGCGCCGGCCCCGAATGGGACAAGGCCGCGTCGCTCGGGCGCTCGATCGACCCGCAGAACGGCTTGTACACGAGTGCCGGCGGCGCAGCGCCGGCGGCAGCGGCGGCAGCGGCCATGCCTTCCTTCGACGCGCCTCCGGCACCCGCGCCGACGCTCGATTTCGATATCGGCGGCGCTGGGCAGGCTGCCGCGTCCGCGCCCGATCTGACGCTGGACATCGGCGCGGCACCGAAGGCCGACGACACCGGCCTCGACTTCGACGTGACCGGCGGCGGCCAGAAGAAGGACGTTTCCTTCGAGGAAACGGTGGTGGCGCCCAGCGTCGCCGACAAGACGCAGGCAATGGACTTCAACCTCGACCTAGGCTCGCCCGCGGAACCGGCGGCACCTGCCGCTGCGGCGCCCGCCGCCGACCCGGGGCTCACGTTTGACCTCAACCTGGATCTCGGCGGCGGCGACAAGAAGGCCGAGGCGCCGGCTGCCGCGGCCGATCTTTCGAGCATCAGCCTCGACCTCGGCGGCCCGGGTGACGCGCCCGCCGCGGGGGGCGGCACCGATCCGAAGTGGCAGGAGATCGCCACCAAGCTCGACCTTGCCAAGGCTTACGAAGAGATGGGCGACAAGGACGGCGCGCGCGAGCTGCTGAACGAGGTCATGAAAGACGGCGACGCCGCGCAGAAGGGGACCGCGCAGCAGCTGCTCGCCAAGCTGGGCTAAGAAAATCGGGGTCTACCCCGATTTCTATGTCCCGAATCGCACTAGGACTGGAGTACGACGGTAGTCGCTTCCTCGGCTGGCAGACCCAGCCCGGCGGCGGCACGGTGCAGGATGCGCTCCAGCCAGCGCTCGCCGCGATCGCAGGAACATCCGTGGAGGTTACCGGGGCGGGAAGAACCGACCGCGGCGTGCATGCGCGCCTGCAGGTCGTGCACTTCGACACCGAGGCGAAGCGGCCGTCATCAGCCTGGGTGCGGGGCGTGAATGCGCTACTGCCCGATTCGGTGGCGGTGCTCTGGTCTCACGAGGTGCCGGACGACTTCCATGCGCGTTACAGCGCTCGTGCGCGAACCTATCGCTATGAGCTGCTCAACCGCCCGGTGCGCGCGGCGCTGGAGGCGCAATACGTCGGCTGGTTCCATCTTCCGCTCGACGTGGAAAAGATGCGCGCGGCGGCGGCGCTGTTGGCCGGCGAGCACGACTTTTCCGCCTTTCGATCCTCCGAGTGCCAGGCGAAATCCCCCGTCCGCACGATCGACCGCTTCGAAATCACCCGGCAAGGTGAGACCATTCACTTCGTCGTGCGGGCGAATGCTTTTCTCCATCACATGGTGCGCAACCTGGTCGGCACGCTGGTGTACGTCGGCAAGGGCAAGCATCCTCCCGAGTGGGTGACGGAGCTGCTGCGCTCGAAGGACCGGACCAAGTCGGCGCCGACTTTCGGCCCGGAGGGTCTCTATCTGGAGAAAATCGACTACGAGGCCAAGTGGGGACTTCCGGCGTGAGAACGCGCATCAAGATCTGCGGCATCACGCGCCCGGCCGATGGCCAGGCCGCGGCGAATGCTGGCGCGGACGCGATCGGCCTGAATTTCTACCCGCCGAGCCCCCGCTATCTCTCGGTCGAGCGCGCGCGCGAGATCCGCGATGCGATGCCACCCTTCGTGCAGACGGTAGCGTTGTTCGTGAATGCCGACGCCGCGCAAGTGTCCCAGGTCATCGGCCGGGTGCATCCGGCGATGCTGCAGTTCCACGGTGAGGAAAGCCCCGAATTCTGCGAGCAGTTCGGGTTGCCTTTCGTCAAAGCCTGCAGAATGAAGGAGGGGGTGTCTGCGCTAGAATACCTGCGCCCTTTTTCACGCGCGGCGGCATGGCTTTTCGACAGTCATGTCCCCGAGTACGGTGGCGTTGGCGAGAGCTTCGACTGGTCTTTGGTTCCCTCGACTGACAAATCCGTCATCTTGTCAGGCGGGTTGTCCCGGGCGAACGTCGCCGAGGCGATCCGCCGCGTGCGGCCTTGGGGCGTAGACGTGTCGAGCGGAGTCGAATCGGCGAAAGGTATCAAGGACGCCGCCAAGATCGCCGCCTTCATTACAGAGGTCCGGAATGCGGATGTATGACCTGCCCGATGCGCGCGGGCACTTCGGTCCCTACGGCGGGATCTTCGTTGCCGAGACGCTGACCGCGGCGCTCGAGGAGCTGCGCGTGGCCTACGAGCGCGCGCGCAAGGATCCCGCGTTCGAAGCCGAGTTCCGCTACGAGCTCAAGCATTATGTCGGGCGCCCGAGTCCGGTCTATTTTGCAAAAAGACTGACCGAAAAGTGCGGCGGCGCCCGCATTTACATCAAGCGCGAGGACCTGAACCACACCGGCGCGCACAAGATCAACAATACGATCGGGCAGGCGCTGCTCGCACGGAACATGAAGAAGCCGCGCGTCATCGCCGAGACCGGCGCCGGCATGCACGGCGTAGCGACCGCGACGGTCGCGGCGCGCTACGGCATGGAGTGCGTCGTCTACATGGGCTCCGAGGATGTGAAGCGCCAGTCGGCCAACGTGCATCGCATGGGCGTGCTCGGCGCGAAAGTGGTGCCGGTGGAGTCGGGCTCCAAGACCTTGAAGGACGCGCTCAACGAGGCGATGCGCGACTGGGTGACCAACGTCGACAGTACCTTCTACATCATCGGCACTGTCGCTGGCCCGCATCCCTATCCGATGATGGTGCGCGATTTCCAGTCGGTGATCGGCGAAGAGAGCCTGGTGCAGATGCAGGAGCTTGCCGGACGCCAGCCCGATGCGGTGATTGCGTGCGTCGGGGGCGGCTCGAATGCCATGGGCATCTTCTATCCGTACATCAAGCATCTGAAAACCCGCCTGGTGGGTGTCGAAGCCGCGGGTGAAGGCCTGTCCACGGGCAAGCACGCAGCTTCGCTCTGCGCCGGCAGGCCCGGCGTGCTGCACGGCAATCGCACGTATCTGCTGCAAGACGCGAACGGTCAGATCACCGAGACGCACTCCGTCTCGGCTGGTCTCGACTATCCCGGGGTCGGTCCGGAGCACGCGTGGCTCAAGGACAGCAAGCGCGCCGAGTACGTCGCCGTGACCGACGAGGAAGCGCTGGCGGCCTTCCACGAGCTGTGCCGCGCCGAGGGCATCATCCCCGCGCTCGAGTCCGCGCACGCGGTCGCGCAGGCAATGAAGATGGCGCCCGCGATGAAGAAGGACGCGATCCTGCTGGTCAACCTCTCCGGCCGCGGCGACAAGGACATGCACACCGTCGCCGAGCGCTCGGGCAAGAAGCTTTGATGTCGCGCATCCAGGGCCGCTTCGAGGCGCTCGCGAAAGCGAAGCGCAAGGCGCTCATTCCCTACATCACCGCGGGCGACCCGCATCCGTCGCTCACCGTGCCGCTGATGCGCGGCCTGGTGGAAGCGGGCGCCGACATCATCGAGCTCGGTGTGCCGTTCTCCGATCCGATGGCCGACGGGCCGGTGATCCAGCGCGCGGGCGAACGCGCGCTCAAGCATGGCGTCGGTCTTTCCGACGTCTTGAAGCTGGTGGCTGAATTCAGAAAAACCGACGGCAAGACCCCGATCGTGCTCATGGGCTACGCCAATCCGATCGAGGCGATGGGCGCGGACAACTTCGTGGCGGCCGCCTCGGCGAGCGGCGTGGACGGTGTCATCGTGGTCGACTATCCGCCCGAGGAGTGCGAGCAATTCGCGGCGCAGGCGAAGAAAGCCGGCATCGACCCGATCTTCCTGCTCGCGCCGACCTCGACCGACAAGCGCATCGAGCAGGTAGGCCGCGTCGGCAGCGGATACCTTTACTATGTCTCGCTGCGCGGCATCACCGGCGCGGCCAACATCGACCTGGGAGACGTCGCCGCCAAGATCCCGAAAATACGCGCCGCGACGCGCCTGCCCATCGGCGTGGGCTTCGGCATCCGCGACGCCGAGTCGGCCAAGCGCGTGGCACAGTCGGCCGACGCGGTGGTCATCGGCAGCCGTATCATCCAGGAGATCGAAGCGGGCGCGAGCGATCAAGCCGTATCCCGCGTGAAGGCATTCCTCAAACCCATCCGGGAGGCACTGGACGCATGAGCTGGTTACAGAAGCTGCTGCCGCCCAAGATCCAGCGCACTGGTTCCGGCGCGCGCAAGACGGTTCCCGAAGGCCTGTGGACCAAGTGTGCCGCGTGCGACGCGGTGCTCTACAGCACCGACCTCGAGAAGAACCTCAATGTGTGCCCCAAGTGCGGCCACCACGAGCGCCTCGGCGCGCGCCCGCGCCTGGACGCGCTGCTCGACCCCGACGGCCGCTTCGAGATCGGCTCCGAAGTGCTGCCGCTCGACCCGCTCAAGTTCAAGGATTCGCGCCGCTATACCGAGCGGCTGGCGGAAGCGCAGGAAGAGACCGCCGAAGGCGACGCGCTGGTGGTGATGCAGGGCTCGATCAAGTCGCTGGGGGTGGTGTGCGCGGCGTTCGAGTTCGACTTCATGGGCGGCTCGATGGGCTCGGTGGTCGGCGAGCGCTTCGTGCGCGGGGTGCGCGTCGCGATCGAGCAGAAG
>Ga0207648_10000679_pt1 | contig 38160 bp, 35 predicted proteins | sample KBSMisM32_FD_184310 | JGI IMG/M metagenome (GOLD analysis project Ga0207648, IMG submission 184310) | Miscanthus rhizosphere microbial communities from Kellogg Biological Station, Michigan, USA - KBS Miscanthus M3-2 (SPAdes) (version 2) | ecosystem: Host-associated > Plants > Roots >... | reverse complement strand
CGGCGGCCTTCGCGATCCCGGCTCGGATGCTCATCGTGTAAACGGATTTCACGTGGCGATAGGTGTCCGGCTCAAAATAGAGATGTATATCCATGTCACTATCTTTCTTAGGCTTGTACCGAAGATCGATTAATTTCTTGCCGTCGATCATCTTAAGTCCGTCGTACGAAAGCTTTGCCTTGCGATCGCCCAGGTTCAAGAGAGGCCAAGATGTTGATAAAACTCCACCCAGCAAGCCTTCTCGAATGATGACGTCTTGTGTTCGGATAAATTCTCCGAATATCGAGCGCGCCTGCTGCGCTGTTGCGCCAGCTATCTGCACGCGATCCCCGTCGAAAACGATGCGCTCCCCGTGATAGTCAGTATTTGGAAATTTCATCATGAACTGAAATTTTCGGCCCGTGGAGACCAGCACGCTTTTGCCATCGATAGTCGCAGACCCACCGGTCAAGATCCGAAACTGGGCTGCGCCTTCCGCAACCCGACCCTGACCGCCCGTGCGAACCGCTTCTGGACCAATCGAATTCAAGTGGTTGGCAACAATTTGATCCGTATTTACGACCGGTTCCGCAGCGAATGCCTGAAGGGACACAAGACTAAAGAAGAAAGCAACCGCGAACGCTACTCGCACTACGAATTTCATCACTACCCTCGAGGTTGCATGAACATCAATAACGTCGTGATCCGATGCAACAGGATTCTCGCAACCGGAAACGGATTTTATCACCAAATTTTCTGAATAGCCGAAAATGTGCCGATAGCTAATGAGCTAAAGCCTCGCTCTTGGCGCTGCGCGTCATTAATTCGTGGATCGCATCTGCTGGCGCCTTACCTTGTTGAAGAATTGCATACATTTGCTCCGTGATCGGCATCTCGACACCGCGAGAGCGGGCGAGACCCACGGCGGCATTCGTAGTGAAGACCCCCTCCGCGACCATGCCGTGCATGCCCGCGATGATGTCGGAGAGCTTTCGCCCCCGTCCGAGTTCCACTCCTACTGAGCGGTTTCGAGAAAGCCCACCGGTACACGTCAGAACTAGATCACCAAGGCCCGCAAGTCCAGCCATGGTGTCAAGGCGGCCGCCGCAAGCGACAACCAGTCTCGTCATTTCCGCAAGACCGCGTGTGATCAAGGCTGCTACCGAGTTGTGGCCGAGTCCCAACCCGTCGCACACACCGGCCGCGATGGCGATTACGTTCTTTAGTGAGCCGCCCAACTCGACGCCAATCACGTCATCATTGGTATAGACACGGAAGCGTGGATCGCTGAATTCCTCCTGTACGGTATGCGCAAGCTCTGCATCGCGAGATGCGACGGTAATTGCCGTCGGATCACCCCTTGCCACCTCCTTGGCAAACGATGGTCCACTGAGAGCGGCAACCCGCACGGAGTGGTTGTTCTTTTCCAAGACTTGCGTGACTACTTCTGACATTCGTAGCAGAGAGCCTTCCTCAAGGCCCTTTGTGGCGCTTACGAATAACATTTTGGGCGATACGAATGGAAGCATTTGCATGAATACTCGTCGGCAGTGACTCGACGGCATTACGCTGACAACTATCTCTGCTCCGTTCAACACTTCGTCAAGCCGATTCGAGACATTCACCGCTTCCGGAATTACCGTTCCGGGGAGATACATTTCATTCGTTCGTCCGTCGTGGACGGATGCGGTCACTTCCTGCTCGAATGCCCAGAGTCGTACATCGTGGTTTCGTTTACGGCCGAGGACAATCGAGAGCGCCGTGCCCCACGCACCTGCACCGATCACCGCAATTCGGCTCAAGAGTGCCTCCCGAACTTCGGCTCAGTCCCGCCGACAAGTCGTTGGAGATTAGTTCGGTGCTTCCAAATGATCAAGAGTGCAGACAGAGTCATCATGGCAAGTACAAACGGCTGATTCCCGTACTCGTGGAAAAACAATGCAGCCAGCGGGAAGCAACCAACGGCGATTACGGAGCTAAGCGATACGTAGCGAGATAACAGGAATACCAAGACAAAGACCCCAATCACGAAGAAGATACTCCTGGGCGCGATGACAACGAGCGAACCAAGCGCTGTCGCGACTCCTTTTCCGCCGCGGAACGCCAGCCAGACCGGAAAGAGGTGACCTACAATTGCAAACAGGGAAGCAATGGCGGCAGCTGTGAATGACAGACGAATAAAGGGCTCCATCATTCTGTGAGCAGCTTCAATTTGTTCCGGTGCGGCCACCAGAACGTTGTGAACGCTTGAACTGCGCGCTACGACCCAGAGCGCGATCTTCACCGCAGCAAATCCTTTTCCAGCATCAAGCAGCAACGTGAGGATCCCAAGCACGGGCGATGACCGCGCCACGTTGGTCGCACCAATGTTTCCACTGCCTGAATTGCGCACGTCCTGCCCGCGAAAAATGCGCACCAGAAGGTAGCCGAATGGAATGGATCCAAGCAGGTAGGAAATCGCGCCTATGAGAAGAAAAATCATGAAGACCGACATAAAGTGAGGCGCAGGCACGCCAACCTCATGACGCCCGAAAAAGATGCCCTAGACGAGTTCAAATCGGGCGATCTTCGTGTACACGGCGCCCCCGCGTTGCACTTTGCTTTGGTAAAGAAAGAATTCCCGGGCGGTCATTGTACCGAACTCAGGTGTTGGTATCTTCCGAAGCTTCTCCTGCAGACGTGAAAAGGTCAAATTCGGACGGTCGTTTCTTTTCCACCGCGGGGCGCCTGACGCACGAGAGCCCCGTGCCAGGGTGAGATGTGGCTGATAAGCATGAACTTCTTTGGCGATGTTCAGCTTCTCCAGCGCAGCATCAACTCTACCTGCCAGTGTACCTAGGTCTGGGCCTGCTTCGATTCCGATCCAGAAGACTCGTGGAGCGCTCGCGGTTGGAAAAAATCCGAATCCCGCGGAGGGTGAGAGCAAACGGACTGACCGAAACGGGGGATAGCGCTGCCCGAATTTGCTCAAGCATCTCAGAGGACACTTCTCCGATGAACTTCAAAGTAATGTGGAGGGATTCGGCGCGCACCCATTTGGCATCCGATGCGAAACCACCGACGCCGTCCTGAAAGAGAGCGATCCTTTCGCGGATCGCATCATCGATATCGAGGGCAACGAAAAGACGCATGCAAACTTGCTCTTGGCGCTTGGCGTTGAGTGAACTGATGGCAGGGCCGAGGTGAGAGTATAAGGGTCTACATCAGCTTTCTTCTGACCATATCTAGTGCCATCTGCGTTGCGAAATGTCGAACCCGCTTTCGATCGCCGGGATACTGTTTTTCCACCACCTCGGTTCCAGTCTCACTCGCGAGCGCGTGATACACAAGTCCGACTGGCTTCGATTCTGTCGCCCCGGTCGGGCCGGCGATTCCCGTGATGCCCAGCCCTAAAGTTGCACCGCACTTCGCGCGAATTCCCTCTGCCAGAGCAGCGGCAACTTCCTTACTGACCGCGCCGTGCTTCTCAATGAAGTGATGTGGCACTCCTGCGAACTCCGCTTTCAAATCGTTCGAATACACAACAGCCCCACCCAAGAAGTAGCGGGAACTGCCGCTAACGGAAGTGAGCCTTTCAGACAGCAGTCCTCCAGTGCAGGATTCCGCAACCGCCAACGTTGCACCACGCATCTGGAGAAAGAGTCCGACGATTTGTTCCAGAGATTCGTTGTTTCGCGAAAAGACAAAATCGCCGAGCTCGTCTTCTACTCTTCCAGCGACGTCTTCGACGCGGGCCTCCGCTTCCTCGAGTGTCTTCGCTCGTGATCGGAAATGCAGCAAGACCTCTCCGGCTCCCGCTAGGATCGTGGTTTGCACATCCGAATACGTTTTGTAGATCGGCGCTACTCGCGCATCAACCGCAGACTCTCCCATGTTCGCAATCTTAAGCGTCCGTGCTGCGATGAAGGCTGGCGGTAATTTCGCTCGAAGCCGTGGAACGCACTGCTCGTCGAACATTGCCTTCAATTCAAAGGGAGGCCCGGGAAGAAGCATGATGATCTTTTCGTGTCCGTCATACATGCCACTTAGCCACTGACCTGGTGCGGTTCCATTCGGATTCGGCAAAACGATCGCGCCGGTGAGCACATCTGCTTGCTTTGCATTGTTCGCGGACATCTTCCAGCCGCGTTTCGCAAATCGCGCCTCAATCTTGGCAACGATTTCTGGATCGCGGTCAAGTTTCAACTCCAACGCTTCCGCGACGGCTTCACGCGTCAAATCGTCTTCTGTTGGTCCCAGCCCGCCCATGAAAATCAGAATCTGTGCTCGCGCCAGCGCCTGACGTGCGGCAGTAGCGAGAAGTTTCTGGTCGTCGCCGGAGATGACCTTGAAGATCACCTCCACACCCATCTCATTCAGCTTCTCGGTAAGAAAAAGGGAATTGGTATCGGTGCGATGCGGCGTGAGCAATTCCGATCCAATGGCAATGATCTCCGCGTTCACGGGAGCAGTTTATATGAAGAGGTCCGGTGGGTGGTGAATGGCTACCAGCAGCGTTTCGCGGTCTACCGTACCAGCGCGAGAATTCGCACAGGGCCGCCGGAGCCGCCTTCTGTCTTCATGGGAGCGGCTACAACGATTGCGCCGGATTCCGGTGCAACATCCAGGTTCGCTACGTTCTCGAGTTGATAGGTGCCTTTGGAGAGACTGTATTTGTGAACCTCGAAGTCTGCAGACGGGCCATAGTCGATGCTGAGCGTGTCGATTCCAAGACCCACGATCGATCTCGCATCCAGCAGAAATTTGACTGCTGCGAGGGAGAATCCCGGAAAATGCATCGTGCCCTTTGCATCCGCATTGCGATAGTCCTTCACCGACTTCCAGCGGTCTTCCCAGCCGGTTCGGGCCATAACAACCGAGCCCATCGGTACCTGGCCGTGAACTTTTTCCCACTGGGCGATGTCTTGAATGCTGAGCCGATAGTCTGCCTCCGCACTTACTTCTTTGCGAATATCGATCACAACCAGAGGTGCAATCAAGCGCTCCGTGGGAATCTGGTCGACCGTCCAGGAACCTCGCACAAAATGCGCCGGGGCATCGATGTGAGTGCCGAAATGCTCAGGCAAACTAATCTCACGGGCGAAATACTGGTCCTTATCAATCGTAGCGACGGTTTTCGCCTGATATGGAGATGTTGCTGTTGGCGGCTCATAGGTTGGGACGGAAGCGCCAATGGTGTGGGTCAAATCGAGAACGCGCGAGAATTCGGGTTTAGTTCCGTCTGGATGACGTTGCGCAAAAAGTAGCAGAGCCAGCGCGAGAGCGTATCCGACGATGAGGGTCTTAAAGCGCATTTCTCTCCGGCTGTCCTTCGAAACAGAGCCGGGCTGGCGTGATCTACTTAGAGGAGCAACCCAACTACTAGACGATAGGAAACTGGCCCAAATGAACTTTGATTCTCGCTTCTAGGTGCGAGTTGCAGCAAGGAACTGCCGGACATGTACATTCGTGGTGCATTTCGGCGTTAGGGTCGCTATCAAATTGAAAGAGAAGGGCAATAAGGATTGATCGCAAAACTCGGAAGGACATTGAAAACTGCTCACAAAGGTCTGAATTTGGGTGAAGAATGAGTTTGTTAGCGATTTTCGCGCTCAACAGAAGAATCGTGAAGCCGTCTCGGGTTGGAAACAGGCGCCGATTCATGTCGAAAGGCGATACATTTTTGTCCTGTATAATCATGCGTTTTGCGCACGTACCAACGTGTAAGGAGATCGAGTGGCGCAGGCGGAAATCGGAATCATTGGCGGCAGCGGACTCTATTCCATGCCGGGATTCAGTGATGTGAATGAGGTAAAGCTACAAACGCCATTCGGCGAGCCATCCGAATCGTACGTTCTAGGGGTGCTTGAGGGCCGACGAGTGGCGTTTCTCGCACGACACGGTCGCGGGCACCGTATCTTACCGACCGAGTTGAATTTCCGTGCGAATATTCATGGTTTTAAACAGCTTGGAGTGGAACGAATCATCTCGGTTTCGGCAGTCGGATCGCTGAAAGAGGAGCACAAGCCGCTGGATTTTGTTGTCCCTGATCAATTTTTCGATCGAACGCGTCATCGAGTGGACACGTTTTTTGGCGACGGGGTTGTTGCTCATATTTCCATGGCTGACCCAGTGTGCGGAGAAATGGCAACTGTAGTCGCCGCAGCATGCAAGCAATCTGGTGTCAGTGGAAAACGGGGCGGGACCTACCTGTGCATGGAGGGACCTCAGTTCTCTACGAAGGCTGAGTCGAATGTCTATCGCAGTTGGGGCATGGATGTGATTGGCATGACCAACTTGCAAGAGGCGAAGCTCGCTCGCGAGGCCGAACTCTGTTATGTCACGATTGCGATGGTGACCGACTACGATTGCTGGCATCCACACCATGATTCGGTTACGGTCGATCAAATTGTCGCGGTCCTCGTTAAAAATGCCGAGAATGCGGCAAGGGTTGTGAAAGCCACCGTCAGTGCTATGCCAGCGACCCGAGGTTGCAAGTGCGGAGCCGCGCTAGCTCATGCCATCCTCACCGAGCGGGACAAAATTCCTGCCGCAACGAAGGCAAAACTGAAATTGATTTTAGGAAAGTACTTAACGTGACGCTTACGGCAGCCGTTCAACGGCATGAAGCGACGCATCAGTGAATTCTTGGGAGATGCATGAGCATATTGGTGGTTGGGTCGGTTGCGTTTGACACGATTGAGACACCGTCGGGGCGACGCGAAGATATTCTAGGCGGCGCGGCGACTTATTTTTCGCTGGCAGCCAGCTATTTCACTGAAGTTCGCATGGTCGCCGTAGTAGGCGATGACTTCACCGGGCAGCATGAAGAGGTCCTTAAGAAGCGAGGAGTGGACACTCGAGGAATCCAGCGGTCCGCCGGCAAGACATTTCGATGGGGCGGCCAGTACCTCGATAACCTGAATGAGGCGAAGACAGATTTCACGGAGCTGAATGTATTTGAAAAATTTCAGCCCCAAATTCCGTCCGCTTACCAAGATACGCAATTCCTGTTTCTGGCCAACATCGACCCGACCCTTCAAGCGGCAGTGAGGCTGGAGATGAATGGTGTGCGCATGACCGGCGGCGACACCATGAATTTCTGGATCAAGGGCACGCCGAACGAATTAAAAGAGACCTTAAAACTGGTCAACGTTCTTTTGATCAACGACGCCGAGACGAAAATGCTCGCCGGCGAAAAGAGCCTACCGCGGGCGGCGCGCAAAGTTTTATCCATGGGTCCACAAGCTCTCGTTGTTAAGCACGGCGAGTACGGTGCAACAATTTTTTTCAAAGAAGGAGCATTCGGAATTGGATCGCACCCGTTTCGAGCTCCGGCGTTACCGATCGAAGAAGTGAAAGATCCGACGGGAGCAGGCGACTCTTTCGCGGGCGGATTCATGGGTTACATCGCGTCGCAGGGCGAACTTAATCGTGAGGTGCTCAAACGCGCACTTTTCTACGGTGGCGTGTTGGGTTCTTTTGCTGTGGAAGAATTCGGCACCGAACGTCTGCAAAATCTAACGCGTGCCGAAATCGACGCGCGCTTCCAGATATTCCGTGAACTGACTCACCTAGGATGAAGGAACCTGTTTCCCGCCGCGGCGATCTGGACACCGCCCTGGTGTTCGCGTTGGCTGGATTTGCGTCGCTTCTTGCGTTCCTGTTTTATCTGCAGCGAGCTGACGTTTTACTGTATGGCGACGCCGTTGCCCACATCAATATTTCTCGCAAGGTGTTTGATTCGCAAACTCCCGGCCTTCTGCAACTGGGTACGGTCTGGCTGCCCCTTCCTCATCTGTTGATGCTTCCATTCTTGCTTTCAAATTGGATGTGGAAGACGGGGATTGGCGGATCGGTGCCATCAATGCTGGCGTACGTGTTCCTTGTGTCGGGAGTGTTCCGGTTGGTTCGAGGAGCGTTGCCGCGCAATGCGGATGGCAGCGAACTCGCGAATGGCTCCGCATGGATGGCAGCGGCAATTGTCGGCTTGAATCCAAATCTGTTGTATCTGCAATCCACAGCGATGACGGAGGTTTTGTATCTCACGTTCTTTCTGTGGACGATTGTTTTTTTTGCAGAATTCACAAGAGCTCTCGGCGATGAAGATGGCTTGGGTGTTTCGGCACGTTCGAAACTGATTCGATGCGCGTGGTGCGTAGCGGCCGCGGAATGGACCAGGTATGACGGTTGGTTTCTTGCGGCGATCGTCAGCCTTTTGGCCCTCGGCATTCTCTACAGATTTCGAAATTCAGCGGGAGCGAAATTTCTAGCCCTGAAATTCCTTTTAGTAGTGTGCGGCCCCGCGATTTTGTGGCTCGCGTATAACGCGTTGGTGTATCGAAACCCGATGGAGTTTGCTACGGGGCCCTATTCGGCGAAAGCGATTGAGCGCAAAACAGCGGTACCTGGATACCCTCCGCACCCAGGCACGAAGGATCCTCCGATAGCGGCACTCTACTTTTTCAAGTCGGCACAGGTAAATATGGCCGAAGGAGGATGGGAACGAATTTGGGTGGTTCTCTTGATCTGTGGAGCGGTAATCTGCGCGCGATCGAGTCGCGGGTTGCGGCCGCTACTGCTTGTCCTGGTGCCACTACCGTTCTACATGCTGTCCGTGGCCTACAGCGGAGTGCCGGTTTTTGTTCCGCCGTGGTGGCCGTTCTCTTATTACAACGTTAGGTACGGAGTACAACTGGTGCCGGCGTTCGCAGTGATGAGCGCCATCGTAATGGCTGTCTTACTTGGATGGATGAAGTCACGGCGTGCACGAGTCGCACTTGGAACCTGTACCGCGTTGCTAATCCTGTGCAACTACATTTCGGTCTGGAACCGGGGGCCCGTTTGTTTCCGCGAAGCATGGGTTAACTCGCGAACGCGGCTAGCCCTTGAAAGTGAGTTGGCGCGCAATCTTCAACTACTGACGCCAGACAACACGATGTTCCTCATGTATCTAGGCGATCATGTCGGGGCCTTGCAAGGCGCAGGCATTGACTTGAAGCGAGTCATTCATGAAGGGAACCACCGCCCCTGGATAAAACCCACAGATCCCGATGGCTTGTGGGAGCGGACTTTGGCAAGCCCACGGGAACACGTCAGGTACGTCATTTCATTTGAGGGTGACGATGTGGACCGGTTGGTGAACCGCGACGGACTGACACTGAAATGGGTAGTCCATACCCAGGGGCAACCGACCGCGCGCGTCTGGGATACTCAGTAGCTGCCGACTAACGATTCCCGCTTCATCCCGCGAGTGCGACGTCGCTTCAACTGTTCCGCGCGCATCAGGCAGGTTAACTCGACCGCCGCGTGCGTCCAAGTCTAAGCGTATCTGAGTGATAAAATCGGGCTCGCATCCCCATGACCCCTATTGTCCAGCATACGTTGGACCTTCTCCGCAACGAGATGGGCGTGGTTCTGTCTTCCACGATGCTGCGGTTGGTAGTGGCGGCGGTGTTGGGTGGTGTGATTGGACTCGAACGGCAGCTTCGAAAAAAGCCAGCCGGATTGCGGACGAATATGTTTATTTGTTTTGGTTCCGCGATGTTCACGATCATGTCGGATCAGTTGGCATCAACCTACGGAGGTGACCACACCCGTGTGGCCGCGCAGATTATTCCGGGTATTGGTTTCATCGGTGCGGGATCCATTCTGCATGCCAAGGGTTCGGTTACCGGTTTAACGACAGCGGCCACATTGTTCGTGGTGGCATCGGTCGGAATGGCGGTGGGCGGCGGACTGTACATCACTGCCGTGTTTGCCACGCTGATGATTCTCGCCGCGCTCGCGTTGCTCGGTAGATTGGAGCAAAGCTTCGAACTGAAGACTTTCCGCCAAAGCTACGAAGTGGTAGGGCGCAGCGTCGAAGAGTTACTTGGAGTGTTGAACCGAATTCTTGGTGAGGAACACTTGACGATGCAAGGTGTGCACGCAGCCACGATGGGCGGACAGTCGCGTGTTGTGTTCGAAGTAGATGGACCCAGCGAAGAGCATGAGATGCTGAAACTCCGGTTGCACGAATCCAATGCATTTCTGAGTGTCCAGCGGGTCGGGAGTACTGAACGCGAATGACTGCGGAATTCGGTTCGGCTGGGGTCTCCTTTGTAAAAGCTAGCGCCTGCGGCAACGATTTTCTGATCATAGAAGGCGAACAATTCTCCGGAAACCTCGCGGAGTTTACCCGGCGCTTGTGTGATCGCCGCAAGGGTGTGGGTGCGGACGGAGTGGAATGGCTTTATCCCGCGAAAGATGCGGATGTGGAAGCTCGACTCATCAACGCAGACGGTTCACCCGCGGAGATATCGGGGAACGGAACTCGGTGTGTCGCAGCGTCGATGGCCTCACAGCACAACAAGGAAAGATTCGTGATTCGTACCGGTGCGGGTCTGAAAACATGCAATCTAACGTCGCACAGCGGGAATGTATACGAATTTGAAACGAGCATGGGTGTTCCGGTCGTGGAAGAAGAACTCTCGCTTGTTTTGAATCGTGGCGTCGTGCGCGGAATTCCCGTGTCCATGGGCAATCCGCACTATGTTGTGTTCGTAGATGAGATATTGCCCGATTGGATGTTAGAAGCTTCAGAGATAGGTCATCACCCGCATTTCAAACAGGGTGTGAATGTTGAAGTTGTTGCCATCGAGGATGCGAACAACATTGATGTCCGGTTCTTTGAACGCGGCGTTGGAGAAACGTTGTCATCGGGAACAGGATCATGCGCTTCGGCAGTGGCGGCAATCTCGACTCAACTCGCCGGTTCTCCTATTCAAGTACGAGCGTTGGGAGGTGTGCAAACCGTGCGCTGGGATCACGAGGTTTTGCTACGCGGGCCCGCCGAGATAATCTGCCAGGGCGAGATTCTGCTGCAATAAGAGATAGTCGTGACGGCCCCGGCGCGAGCAGACGGAGACTGGACAGCATTCGATTGGGTAATGGAACCGCAAACGCGAGACGCAAGCCGCCAGCACTGAGGCGAGGTGACACGATCGGAATCGTTGCGCCCGCCAGTAACATCCAGCGGGAATTGCTCGAAAAGGGATGCGAAGTTCTTCAAAACCTCGGTTACAAGTCTGTCTATCAAGAGTCGATTCTAGAAAAGAACCTGTATTTCGCGGGAACGGCTGACCGCAGATTGCGTGAGCTTAAAGAGATGTTCGCAACCCAGGATGTGAAGGCAATTTTGTGCGCGCGGGGCGGATACGGCACAAACTATCTGCTAAGCGGACTTGAAGTGAAAAAGATGGCGTCATCGCCCAAGATTTTTATTGGATATAGCGATGTGACAACGTTGCTTACGCACTTTATCGACGCTGCGGACTGGGTAACATTTCACGGTCCGATGCTCACGAAAGACTTTACGAATGACGATGGTGTCGATCTGAGCTCTTGGGAATCGGCGCTGAGTGGAGCAAGTTCTTGGTCGGTCGATACGGGCGCTGACAGCGGGGTGAAAGGGCTTTCCGACGGAGACGCCGAAGGGGTTTTGTACGGCGGGTGCCTTTCCATGTTGGTGGCATCTCTGGGAACTCCTTACGAGATTCAGACTGAAGGTACGATCCTGTTTATCGAAGATGTAGCTGCCAAGCCATTTCAGATCGACCGCATGCTCATGCAGATGAAACTGGCGGGAAAGTTTGCGAAGGTCAGGGGAATCATATTTGGCGAGATGATTGATTGCGTGCAAGGACAGCAACAGGACTACACGCTTGAGGAAGTCGTGATGCGGATTGTGTCCGATCTGAGAATTCCAGTGGCTTACGGTCTTCGGTCAGGGCATGTGACGCGATTGAACGTTACACTCCCGTTGGGGGTCAGAAGTTCTTTGAAGGTAAGCGGCACAAAAGTTGAGATCAAGATTCTCGAATCTGCAGTTCGCGACTGAAGTTGCAGTCGTGAATTCCTATCGGATCTTGAGGCGGCACGCGTCGGAAGGATAGATGGCTGACAAGAAACACATTCATTTGATCGGCATTTGCGGGACGGCAATGGCGGCCCTGGCCGGCATGCTCAAGCAGCGCGGGTTCAAGGTGACCGGTTCAGATGCCGCCGCGTATCCGCCGATGTCGACGTTTCTCGAATCGCTCGGAATTCCAGTGGCGCAGCCGTTTGCTGCAGCCAACTTGAGCAAGAAACCTGATTTAGTGGTGGTTGGGAATGCCATCTCACGAGGAAACGTTGAGCTTGAGTACGTGCTTGACACGCGAATCCGTTTCACATCGCTTCCACAAATCCTGCATGACGAGTTTTTGCTTGGGAAAGAAGTGCTTGTTGTGTCGGGTACCCACGGGAAAACGACAACCACTTCGATGCTCGCATGGATATTTCATTCCGCCGGAGAACAGCCTTCATTTCTGATTGGCGGCATTGCCGAAAATTTCGGATCAAGCTTCACGGTTGCGGAAGGGAAGCACTTCATCCTCGAAGGCGATGAGTACGATACAGCCTTTTTCGATAAGGGCCCAAAGTTCCTGCACTATTTTCCAGATGCGATCATTCTCACTTCGGTTGAGTTTGACCATGCTGACATTTACAAAGATCTCGAGGCAGTGGAGATTGCTTTCAAGCGTCTGGTGAATCTGGTGCCTAAGCGCGGCCGCATCATTGCCTTCGATAGTGGAAAGAGCCTCGAAACCTGTCTAGCGAAAGCATTCAGCCCCGTCGAGCGGTACGGAACTGCTGAAGGCTCCACTTGGCGAATTGCAAACATCAAAGTTGGTCCTGAGGGAACGCAATGGTCAATTTTTAAAGACGGCCAGATTTGGGCTGACATGGAATTCTCGTTGGCTGGTGAATACAACGTTCGTAATGCCACGGCCGCAGCGGCGCTGGCGAGCGCCTATGGTATTTCCAAGGACAAGATTCAGTCCGCGCTGAAAAGCTTCAAGAGCGTCAAGCGGAGATTGGAAGTGCGAGCGCAGGTTGCCGGAGTTACCGTTATCGATGACTTCGCACATCATCCCACGGCGATTAGGGAAACGATTATGGCTCTTCGAGGGCGTTATCCGGGATCGCGGCTGTGGGCGATTCTGGAACCGCGGTCGAATACCATGCGACGAAAAGTTCTCCAGGATGATCTTGCGGACAGTCTTGGCTTGGCGGACGAGGTAATCATTGCGAATGTTTTTAAATCGGAGGCGATTCCGGAAATCGAGCGACTGGACCTTCGCCATGTGATCGCGAAAGTCCAAAAAGGGGGCCCGCGTGCTCGCATTCTGGCCGACGCAGATTCCATCGTGGATATTGCTGCACCTGAAATGAAGTCCAGGGACGTCGTGGTCATCCTATCCAACGGCGGATTTGGTGGTATCTACGAAAAACTTCCCAAACGGCTGAAAGAATTGAGTCAGGGTGCCAACGGATCACAGGAGCTATCGTCCAACGCTTGATGCGGATGATTTCAGCAGCGCGCGCCGTGATTCTGGTATTTGTTTGCGCCAGCACTCTGACCAATGCGCAAGACCAGCCCTCGACAAATCAGCGGGGGCCTTCCACCCAATACACGATTTCGCTGGCAAAAGCCCAAGCGCACATCATCACCGTGCGCATGGATCTGGATAAGGGGCTGCCGGAACGACAACTACAACTTCCAGTTTGGAATGCGCTTTACCAGGTCCGCGATTTTTCCCAATACGTCTCGTGGGTGAACGCGACAGACCATCAAGGCCGTCCGCAACCTGTCAGGAAAATCAACAAGAGCCTGTGGCAGGTATCTGGAGCGGGCAACGGTATTCGAATCACGTACGAAGTCTATGCAGACGTGGCGGGTCCTTACAGCGCTCAATTAGACGCTCATCACGCGTTCCTCAACATGGCGGATGTGCTCATGTATGCGGTTGACTCTCGATCAGCCGCATTGACCGTGGAATTTGAAGATATTCCGAAGGGCTGGAAAATTGCGACTGCCTTGACGCAGTGCATGCCTCCGCGTTTTTGTGCTCCCAACTACGACAGGCTTGTCGATTCTCCGTTTGAGGTGGGCACGTTTCGCGAAGACGATTTTGATGAGGGAGGCGCTCGTTATCGGGTAGTCGTTGATGCCGATCCATCCGACTACGACATGGGAAATCTCGTAAAGGCACTACGAGCGATCGTAAAGAACGCAACACGCTGGATGGACGATCGTCCTTTCGAGAGTTACGTTTTCTTCTATCACTTCCCTCGTGGTCCAGGCGGTGGCGGCATGGAGCACGCCTATGGCACGGCGATCGAGATCAGCGCAGCCACATTAAAAGAAAGCCAGGACTGGTTCAACGATGTTAGTGCCCATGAATTTTTTCACCTTTGGAATGTAAAGCGCATACGTCCGCAAACGCTTGAGCCCGTCGACTACACGAAGGAAAATTACACGCGTGCTTTGTGGTTCAGCGAGGGTGTGACAAGCACGGTCCAAGGGTACATCCTGCTTCAGGCAGGGCTGCTCGATGAGCGACGTTACCTGCAGCGGTTGGGTGATCAGATCACTACACTGCAGCAAAGGTCGGCGCATAAAACGCAGTCAGCTGAAGAGTCGAGCCTCGACGCGTGGCTGGAAAAATACACCTACTACCGCGAGCCGGACCGCAGCATTTCCTACTACAACAAGGGTGAACTGCTTGGCGTGTTGCTTGACCTCAAGATTCGCGAAGGAAGTCAATTTACAGCATCGCTGAGGGAGCTTTTCCAGTGGATGAACAAGCATTACGCTGGCCAGGGCAAATTTTTCGATGACTCCGAAGGGGTGCGTCAAGCTGCCCAGTCGGTATGTAAGTGTGATTTGCAGGAGTTTTTTGATCACTATGTTTCGGGCACAGACGAGATTCCCTGGGATCCTATGCTCTCGAGCGTGGGATTGCGCGTTGTCCAGCAATCGGTGGAAGTCGCAGACGCTGGTCTTGACGTACAACGAGTTTTCGGGGGCATGGTAATTCTCGCAAGTGTCGATCCAGGAAGCGACGCAGCGCGAGCAGGTGTGCTTGCCGGTGATACGCTACTCAGCATCAATGGCAAAGCAATTGGGCCAGACCCGCGAGCATCATTAGGGGCATGGCGACCGGGAGACACGATCCGGTTAAGAGTGCGGAGGGGCGTAGATGAACACGAACTGAAGTTCAAATTGGGAGCAAAGAAACAGGTCGAGTATGTGGTACGAGATGTCGAGAATTTGTCGGCCGAACAGAAAGCCCATCGCGAAGAATGGTTGAAAGGAAAGACACGCGAGGCTACGCACCCGTGATTCACACCCTCATCATGTTGGCTTTTTGGGCTGTGGCCTTGCCATTCGCCGCGTTGATTTGTTTTCCATGGACATTTCTAACAGGAAAGATTGGATTCCTTTATCGCACTGGGATGTGGGCGGCCTGGACTGGGGTGCGATTGGCCGGAGTCAAGGTGAAGGCGCTCGGTCTCGACAGGATCGACCCCGCAAGGACGTACATTTTCATGTCCAACCATGTCTCAAACATCGATCCGCCAATCCTGTTGCCGCTCATTCCACGCCGCACGTCTGTAATGGCCAAAAAGGAATTGTTCAGCTATCCGTTGCTCGGAAAAACGATGCGACTGGGTTCCTTGGTGCCCGTTGATCGAGGGAATCGAGAAGCCGGGATCGCGGCCGTTAGAGAGGCAGAGAAGGTCATTCGGTCAGGAATCAACATGACGATCTACGTTGAAGGAAAGCGCTCTTTCGACGGTAAGCTTCTGCCATTCAAAAAAGGCCCGTTTTATCTTGCGAGCGAGTGTCGAGTGCCCGTGGTCCCAGTGACCATGGTTGGTACTCACGAGATCATGCCCAAGACACGATTTGGGATTAAGCCGGGAACGGCGACTGTGATTTTCCATGACCCGATTGAACCTGAAAACTTTGGAAGCCGTGACGAATTAATGGACAAAGTTCGGATCGTAATCGATAGCGGGTTGCCACCAGAAATGCAGACTTGCCGCAGCGAGGTGCGCGGCGCATCGCAAACCGGATAAACCGCGTCACTCTTTTGCTAAACCTCTGACCACCCGCGCGAGCTCCGGCAACTTGTTAAAAACGGCTGAACATCGAAGCCAGAGTTTGTTGTCGATCGCTGGATAACCACTCACTACAGCCCCAGAAGCCACGTCACTCGGAATCCCGCTCTGCGCGGTTGCGATTGCGCCGTCACCAATCTTGCAATGTCCGGCAACGCCGACTTGTCCGGCCAGAATCACGTTCTTTCCTACGTCGGTTGAGCCGGCGAGGCCCACCTGCGCGCACAGCAGCGTATTTTCTCCGACCTTTGAACCGTGACCGACCTGGACCAAATTATCGATCTTTGAGCCGTTGGCGATGCAGGTTTCTCCGACGCTGGCGCGATCGATGCACGCGTTGGCTTGCACCTCGACATTGTCCCCTAGCACCGCTGGTCCAGACTGAACGATCTTGTACCAGCGACCAGTCTCGTCTTTCGCAAAACCGAAGCCGTCGGCGCCAATCACAACTCCGTTCTGAAGAATTACGTTATTGCCAATTCGACAGTGCTCTCGCACGACCGAGTGAGCGTGGGCGAAGAAATGATGTCCGATACGAGCGCCGGAGTAGAGCACGACGTGGGCGAGCAACACGGCATCGTCGCCGACTACGACGTCGTCGGCGACCACCACATAAGGTCCCAGATGAGCCCCTTTTCCGATCTTTGCGCTAGGCGCAACGATCGCGGTCGGATGAATTCCCGGGGAGTAACGAGGCGGCTGATAGAAAAGCTCGATCGCACGAGCGAAGGCGAGATACGGGTTTTTAGAGCGCAACATGGCCACGGGGACCGACGGAAAGTCCTCGGACACAATGATGGCTGAAGCGCGCGTCGTTTTCGCGGCCGAGCCATATTTTGGGTTGGCGACGAACGTGATGTCGCCGGTGGCCGCCTCCTCGATGCCTTTAACACCGGTGATGTTGATATCGGGCGAACCGTTCTCAAGTCGGAGGTCGAGGGCCGCAGCGATCTCTGCAATTTTCATGGGTCAAAACGCTCGGGGTGATTGTAAAGGAATGGTTGGTAGGCAGGGTCTGCGCTGCTGAGTTTGCTATTGCTCGAACATCGGGACCTGACGTGTGTCCGGTGGTCCCTTGCGGGTGCGGCGAGTTGCGCCGATCACGGCCAGGACGGTCATCGAGGAGATCGCACTGCGCGGCACAAAAACCCGCTGAGTATTCGAACGCAAGTCCGGAGGATTGATTAGAAACCCATCTGAGGTGTTTTGGGTCAAATCATTCGGCATCATGCCTTCGACAGTCTCGTTGTCTTTGAACTTCAATCGAACCCACAGGCCCTCGGTGCGTGGCCTGGTCGTGAAGGTCTTGCGGGTCAAGTCTTCCGAGTCGCCGAACTCACGAACAAAATAAACGCCCTTGATGTCATTCAAGTCGATTGCGACCACAGTGCCAGACGTGTTGAGAAGCTCAAGCTTCCCCTCAACGATATAGTTCGCGGGCGATACGTACCCGTTCACTGAATCGCGATCCATCTTTCGAACGATCACCTTCTTATGAGTCGAGGGCATGAGGTCAGGGTTGAGCCCGCAAATCGCCAACTGTGCAGGCCCCGAAACATGTCGTCCTGAATTTTCGCACCTTTTGGCAGGCTACGCCGAGTTTGCAGCTCCTCCGTAGCCAGAACGTAAACGGGCGCGAGTCACGAGATCAGTTTTTAGAAGCGCTTGGGATGTGTTCTGGGTTCTAGTTGTCCATTTGGCCAAGTAGCACATGTACTAAGGCAAAGCCCAGACTGTACCCCCGTTCCTTGCTACTGCCAGCATTTCGTAGTGGAATGCGAGCAGGAGAAAAGGCAGCAAATGGCTGCTAGCTCCGGTCGAGGCGAGGCTGACTTCAGCATTCGGACCCGGCCACGAGAGGGCCCGTAAGGACCCCCATCCCCTTCGGAGGTTGAGTCATGAACCTAGAACGCCTGACAGCATGGACTCTGGTTGCGATTTACTACTGTTTAGGTTGCGGAGTGATCGTTCTCGGACTTCGCGGCGCTTTGTAAAGACATTCAGCCCTAACCCCTTCCAAGCGAGTCGCCGTCGGCATCCCCAGCCGGCGGCGATTCGTGTTTGCGCCAACTTCGGGCTACTGGCGCGGATTTGCGGGTCTTACCCCGCAAAATGCTGGAACATAACCTCTTTAGGTTGCGCCACACGTGACGTTGTGTTATTTTCACTTGCTTGCCGTTCCTTCACTCAAGCACTGTAAGTCATTGGTACAAAAGCCACTTACATTGTGGTCTCAGAGCCGCTGTCGCCTTTGAAATCGCGCCTGTGGAAAACCTGTGGATTAGTGAAGTTTGTCTGCAAGCCTAGATAAATGGCTGATTACATTTACACGATGGAACTCCGGCTGACGCCGGACCAACAAAAAGCCTCCGCATTGGTCCAAGAGACCGCACGATCCGCGGAGATGAACGTCTACCTCACCGGCGGAGCTGTGCGCGATATCATCAGCGGCTTTCCGATCCGGGATCTTGACTTCACGGTTCAGGGCAATGCTCTCAAGCTTCAGAAAGATCTGGAGCGAGCAGGTGCCGTCATCGGTCACGCTGATGAGGACCTTAAAGCCCTTTACGTAACGCTGCCGGGCGGAGTACGCGCAGAGATCGCGATGGCTCGCACCGAGCGCTACGAGAAAACCGGTAAGCCCCCAGTTGTGACCCCGGCAACCATCACGGATGACCTTCGGCGACGCGATTTCACCGTCAATGCCATGGCTCTTTCCCTGAACGAAGGTTCTCGAGGATTGCTGATGGACCCGTTCAACGGGGCGGCTGACATCGAAAACAAGCTTCTTCGAGTCATCCAGAACTACGCTTTTCTGGAAGACCCCTCTCGGCTGATTCGTGCAACCCGGTTCGCGGCGCGATTTCACTGGCCGCTTGAGGAGCGCACGCAGCAGCGCTACGACTCAGCTAGGGAAAATAACTACATCGATCACGTTAGCCATCGTGCCCTTGGACATGAAATAGAGCAGCTTGCCTACGAAGACGATCCGCTGAACATCATCAAGGTCTTGGAGAAGGAAGGTTGGCTCAAAGTACTCCATCCGCACTGGGCCGTGGCGAAAGTGGACTCGAATGGACTGGCGCAACTGATGAAAACGCGCCAGCAAATGAATGAGCTCGGCTACACTCCCGATCCCGCGGCGGCAGTGATTTACTTCTTGACCGCGCGCATGGGAGACAAAGACATCGCGGATATGCGTCGGGCAATCCCACGAAAGAATTTGGTGGACGCGTGGAAGGACCTCGAAGACAACGCGAAGACTCTATCGAAGCGTTTAGTCGGAAAGGAAGCAGCCACGCCGTCCAGGACTTGGCAGCTTTTGTCGAACGAGCGTCCAGAGATGGTTCTATTCCTGGCCGTCACGGCGCGGCAGCAAGCAGTGGCGCAGAAGATCAAGAATTTCTTCACAAAGTGGCGCTTGGTACAGCAAAAAGTGCCACTGCCAGAGATGACCGAGCTACACATCACGCCGCAATTTGCGGGCTATTCGAAGATCGCCAATGATGTGTTCCTCCTGTTACTCGACGGCAAGCTACGGTCCCATACAGAAACAATGAAGTACTTGAAGCCCTTGGCGCCTCCACCACCGCCACCACCACCACCTCCGCCGCCGAAGCGCGGACGTGCCGCCAAGGCCGCCGCAGCTGCAGCCGCCGAGGCTGCAGCGCAAGCTGAAGCCAACAAGAAGAAAGGCAAGGGGAGCAAGGGTGCGGCTGCTCCTGCCGCTGCTGCTATTGCTTCTTCCAAAGCAGTACAAAAGGCGAGTGCAAAGGGGAAGGCGGCATCTACGCCACCGGTCGCGATCAAAGCGCCTCCGGCTGTGGCAAAGTCCGCTCCTGCTAAGAAATCCGCGAAGCCGACCAAAGCGGTAGTCAAGGGAAAAGCAAAGAAGAAGTAGATGCGCTTGTACTGAACTATTTCATTTCTTTGCGGTGGCAGGACAAATAGTTGCACACTGCTCTCTTTTGTATCTATTACGGCCTGCGCCCAGCCTCGCAGCCGTTAGAATGAAGTACACGCACTTTCCGTTTACAGGCAGCCGACGCACATGAGCTCTCAGTTCGTCCATCTACATCTCCACACCGACTACTCCATGCTCGATGGGGCGTGTGACGTCGAGAAACTGGTGAAGAGGGTGAAGGAACTGGGCATGCCTGCGGTCGCGATGACCGATCACGGCAACATCTTTGGAGCAGTGCACTTTGTAAATGCTGCTCACAAAGAAGGCGTGAAGCCGATCGTTGGCTGCGAGCTGTACATCTGCAAGAAAGATGACCACGACATCCGGCGAACGCCTCCGGAAGGCGACACCTACAATCACCTGCTTGTTTTGGCCGAAAGCGAGGAAGGTTACCGGAATCTCACTAAGATCACCTCTGAAGCTTCGCTGCACGGTTTTTATTACAAGCCGCGCATAAGCAAGAAATTCCTCGCCGAGCACTCGAAGGGTTTGATCGGTCTCTCAGGCTGTTTAAAAGGCGAGGTCGCGGAGCGTCTGACAGAAGGGAAGTACGAGGCCGCGCGAGAGGCTGCCTCCACCTATCGCGATATTTTCGGTAAGGACAACTTTTTTTTGGAAATCCAGGATCAGGGGCTGGAAATGGAGCACCGCATTCACTCGGGCCTCTTCCGCCTCGAAAACGACTTGGGATTGCCTTTGGTCGCTACCAATGACAGCCACTACCTGTGCGAAGACGACGCGCACGCGCAGGATGTAATGCTGTGCATTCAGACTGGCAAGTCGATTCAGGAAACCAACCGGATGAAGTTCGAGGGTAATCAGTTCTTCGTCAAAAGCCACGAAGAGATGACTCGAGTTTTCAAGGATGCCCCGGATGTCTTGACGCGCACCGTAGGTATCGCGGAACGCTGCAATCTGCGCCTCGAAAAGGTCAGCAACCCCTTCCCACATTTCGACGTGCCGCCGGGCTTCACTCTGGATAGTTACTTCGAGCATGTGTCGCGAGAGGGATTTGCGCGACGTAAAGAAGTTTTGATGGTTCTCGCGGATCAAGGAAGGTTGAAGCATCCACTTTCTGACTACGATCAGCGGTTGTCGCGCGAACTGAGCATCATTCAGCAGATGAAGTTTTCCGGATACTTCTTGATCGTGTGGGACTTCATTCGCTACGCGCGAGAGCACGACATTCCGGTTGGGCCTGGCCGCGGATCAGCCGCGGGTGCACTCGTTGCATACTCGCTTGGTATTACCGACATCGATCCCTTGCAGCACGAGCTGCTTTTCGAGCGCTTTCTCAATCCTGAACGGGTTTCGATGCCGGATATCGATATTGATTTCTGCATGAATCGCCGTGGAGAAGTGATCGATTACGTGACTCGCAAGTACGGGCGGGAGAATGTGGCACAGATCATCACGTTCGGTACCATGGCGGCCAAAGCCGCAATCAAGGACGTGGGTCGTGCCATGGATATGCCATACAGCGATGTCGATCGCATTGCGAAGATGGTACCCACCACGCTGAACATCAAGCTTGAGGACGCAATCAAGGAGTCTCCGCAATTACAGGAAGCCTACGATAAGGATCAGCAAGTTAAGCAATTGCTCGACACGGCAAGAAAGTTGGAAGGCTTGGTGCGCAACGCCGGCGTACACGCTGCGGGGGTTGTGATTGCGCCGCGACCGCTAACCGACCTCGTGCCGCTATTCCGCACGAAGAATGAGGAAATTGTCACAGCTTACGACATGATGGCCATCGAAAAGATGGGGCTGCTGAAAATGGATTTCCTTGGCCTGACCACTCTTACCATCCTGGATGATTCGCTAAAACTCATTAAGCAGACCAGGAATGAGAGCTTAAATCTGAACGACATTCCTCTGGATAACGCAGCCACCTATGAGAAGGTGTTTCACAAAGGTCTAACATCGGGCGTGTTCCAGTTTGAATCGCATGGCATGCGAGACGTGCTGCGGCGCTATCAGCCGAACTCTATCGAAGATCTAACTGCTCTCAACGCACTCTATCGCCCTGGACCGATTCAAGGCGGGATGATCGACGACTTCATCGAGCGCAAACATGGGCGACGGAAAATCGAATATGAGCTTGCAGAACTGAAAGAGATCCTGGCCGAGACGCTAGGCGTCATTGTTTACCAGGAACAGGTGATGCAGATTGCCAACCGGCTCGCTGGCTACTCTCTCGGTGAAGCAGACTTGTTGCGCCGCGCCATGGGCAAGAAGAATGCCGATGAAATGGCAAAGCAGCGCGAACGCTTTGTGCAGGGCGCTGTAAAGCGGGGATTCCCACAAAAGAAGATCGAGAAGATTTTCGACCTGATGGCGCAGTTTGCGGGATATGGCTTTAACAAATCGCATTCTGCAGCCTACGCATTGCTGGCTTATCACACCGCGTATTTGAAGACGTACTATCCAGTCGAATTCATGGCGGCATTGCTTACGTCGGTGACTGGAAGCACCGATGATGTTGTGAAGTACATCAACGAATGCCGCGAAATGGGCATCGCCGTTGAACCACCTGACATCAACGTTTCGGACGCGAACTTCACTCCACACGGAGAAGCCATTCGCTTTGGTCTCGCGGCGGTAAAGAATGTTGGCGGGAATGCGATTGAATCGATTGTTGCAGCTCGTACGAAGCTAAAGCGACCATTCGCATCGGTATTTGAATTTTGTGAGGAAGTCGACCTACGGCTTCTAAACAAACGGGTTCTTGAATCTCTGATCAAAAGCGGCGCGATGGACCTTATGGGCCGTCGTGCTCAGTTGATGGAAGTCCTGGACAAAGCCATTGATCGCGCGCAAAAAACCCAGCGTGACGCTGAGTCCGGTCAACACGGCTTATTCGGTGTATTCCTGGACGAAGAACCGGCGTCAAATGACAAACTTCCTAATGTTCCGGACTGGGATGAGCATACGCGCCTGACCGCCGAGAAGGAAATTCTTGGCTTTTTCATCACCGGACATCCTTTGGAAAAGTACAAGGAAAAACTAGAAGACCTCAATGCTAAGTCGACAATCGACATCGCGGCGATGACAGCGTCTACGGGAAAAGACGAAGTGATCACAACGGCGGGCGTAATTACCAGTTTGAGGATTGCGAAGTCGAAAAAAGGTGATTTCTACGCGCAAGCTGCGCTCGAAGATATGTCCGGCAAAGTGGATATGATCGTTTTCCCAGAGGCCTACCGCCGCCTGCAGGAGAAGGTAAAACTGGAAGTTCCGGTGCTGGTCAAAGCGGGTGTCCGTATTGAAGAAGGCGCAAATCCCAAGATTACAGTTGCCGACATTAGTGCTCTCGAAGAGGTAAAAGTGCCGCTCCCGAAAGCACTGCGCATTCGCATACCGATTGAGACCTCTACGGAACAAACCGTCGAGGCACTGCATTCGGTTTTTAACGAGCGCAAAGGGGACGCGAAGGTATTGTTTGATGTGGAACGGCAAGGGGAATTCATGGTGGTCATGGAAGCAGAGGGCTATAATGTGCTTCCGGACCGCAATTTCATTGCGCGCGTCGAGCAGTTGTGTGGCCGAGGCAGCGTGCGCATTATCAATTGAACGCGAGCGTTGAAAGTCTGCGCCGGATGAAAACTGCAAAGATCAGAATGGCGACCTCCGCTGCTGTCGTCCCGTTGAACGGGTTCGACCAGCCGATGCTTGGCGCTGAGTTTCTGCTCTCGATGGTAGAGAGCCGTTGGTTTTCGAGGAATGGTAACGGAAGCAATATGGATTCGGGACTGAAAGCGCAGCAGGAGTTGGAGCAAATCGAGCGCCAGATTGCGCATCTGGAATCTGCCGTCGGCCCCAATGAACAAACAAAGAGGCAACTTGCTTCACTGCAGGAACGTGTCGACGGGTTGAGACGCGAAGTGTCTTCCCACCTGAGCGCATGGGGAAAGACAGAATTAGCACGTCATCCCCAGCGCCCGTACATGCTGGATTACGTTGACCGCATTTTTACAGACTGGAGCGAAGTACACGGAGACCGTGGCTTCGCCGACGACCCTGCCATCGTCTGCGGAATTGCAAGGTTTCACGGACAAGAGGTTGTCATCGTCGGTCAACAGAAAGCGCGCGATACGAAGCAAAAGGTGTATCGGAACTTCGGCATGCCCAACCCGGAGGGCTATCGGAAAGCGCTGCGAGTCATGAAATTTGCCGAGAAATTCAGTCGACCGATTTTTACTTTTGTGGACACTCCAGGAGCGTATCCGGGACTTGGCGCCGAGGAGCGCGGTCAGGCTGAAGCAATTGCGAGAAACCTTCGAGAAATGGCACGACTGCGCGTGCCTATCGTCAGCACAATCACCGGCGAAGGTGGCAGCGGCGGCGCCTTGGCGATCGCGGTCGCCGATCGAGTATTGATGCTCGAGAACTCCGTGTATTCCGTTATTTCTCCGGAGGGCTGCGCGTCCATTATGTGGCGCGACGCCACGAAAAAAGATATCGCTGCCCAGGCTATGAAGATTACCGCTCCCGATCTGAAGGGCATGGGGCTGGTAGATGGGATTGTGCCAGAACCTGCGGGCGGCGCGCATACCAACCACGAGGAAGCCGCAGCCCTGCTCGACGCGGTTTTGACAAAGGAACTCGCAACTTTGACCGCCGTTCCGGTCAGCGAATTGATCGCCTCCCGATATAATAAATTTCGAAATATGGCGCAATTCTACGTGGCAGAAGGCTAGTGGATAGCCGGGTTCCAGCCCGGTAGCTGCATGGCTGGGGCGCCCACACTGCCGTATAATTACCTGTTTCACTCCGTCACAATCAGAAATCAGAGCTGCGGAAGCTGCTCGCGACCACAAGGATGGTAAAGGGATGGCCACCACGGATGTAGTGCCTCAGGAATCTACCGGGCATCTGGGGCAGAAAAACATCGTCAACGACATGAGTATCCAGGTCGCGACGGTGAACGGCTCGGGCTCACAAAGCTCAAACACGGTTCTCTTACGTAGCATTTTCCAAATGGGAGTGCCAGTTTCCGGCAAGAATTTGTTTCCATCGAACATAGCTGGATTACCGACCTGGTACACAATACGGGCCAACAAAGATGGTTACATCGCGCGCAAGAAAGAAATTGACTTCCTTATAGCGATGAATGCGGAGACCGCGCAAGAAGACGTCATGTCCCTTGCCGCCGGTGCCGTAGTTTTGTATGACGAGCCGCTCGGGCTCGACAAGCTTCGGAACGACCTCGTCTTCTATGCCGTTCCATACGACAAACTGGTGGCTCCCGTCTGTCCCGAAGCCAAACTGCGGAAACTTGTAAAGAACATGATTTACGTGGGCGTTGTCGCGCATTTGCTCGACATCGAGATGAAAGAAGTTGAAAAAGCCATTGCGAAGCAATTTTCGCGCAAGGCTAAAGCTGCAGCGCTTAACATGGGCGCGGTTCGCGCCGGCCATGAATACGCATCCTCCACGCTCAGCAAGAAAGATCCATACCGCGTTCAGCGGATGGACAAAAACACCGGCAAGATCATCATCGACGGGAACGCCGCCTCGGCTTTGGGGTGCATGTTTGCCGGCGCAACAGTTGTGAGTTGGTATCCGATTACGCCGTCCTCTTCTTTGCCTGAGGCAATGATCGACTACATGAAGGAGTACCGCATTGGAGCCGACGGCAAAGCGACTTTCGCCATCGTGCAGGCCGAAGATGAACTGGCGGCCATCGGTATGGTCATTGGCGCTGGCTGGGCAGGAGCTCGCGCGATGACCGCGACCGCCGGGCCTGGGATCTCCCTCATGGCCGAATTTGCGGGCCTTGCTTACTACGCGGAGATTCCGGGTGTCATTTGGGACATTCAACGGGTTGGCCCTTCCACCGGCCTCCCGACCCGGACGTCACAAGGCGACATCCTTTCGACGGCGTTTCTCAGTCATGGCGACACGAAAAATATCCTACTTCTCCCTTGTTCGCCTACAGAGTGTTTCGATATGGCAGGTGACGCGTTTGACCTGGCAGAACAGTTCCAAACGCTCGTTTTCGTCATGTCGGACTTAGATCTGGGGATGAACAACTGGATGTCAGAGCCTTTTAAATATCCCGAGAAGCCGATCAAGCGCGGGAAGGTTCTTGATGCTGAGGCTCTGGCAAAGCTTGGTAGTTTCGCGCGTTATAAGGACATCGATGGTGACGGCGTCGGATATCGCACGCTGCCTGGAACTGATCATCCGGCGGCTGCCTATTTCACACGCGGCAGCGGACACAACGAAAAGTCTCAATACAGCGAGCGGCCGGATGACTTCGAAAAGAACATGGAGCGTATCAACCGGAAATTCGAGACTGCTCGTTCGTTTGTCCCTCGGCCCGAGGTTTCAACTGGCAAATCGAAGATTGGGATCCTCGCTTATGGAACTTCCCACTGGGCCATCATCGAGTCTCGCGATCAGTTGCGGAAGGAATATAAGGTCGAAACCGACTATCTGCGCCTGAAAGCCTATCCGTTTACCCGCGAAGTGCAGGACTTTGTGGAAGAGCACGATCGCGTTTACGTCGTTGAGCAAAATCGCGATGCCCAGATGGCAGCACTGATGAAGCTTGATCTGAAGCCTGAATTATTGCCACGACTCCGCAGCGTCGCGCACATTCATGGCCTTCCGATCGATGCGCGTTCCATAACCGACGAGATCATGACGATGGAGGGCAAGTAAATGGCTACGACCCCGACCAGCACCCCGGCTCCGAAGACCAATCGCATTGGGCTTCCGGTAATTGAATATCGCGGAGGCAAGACTACGCTCTGTGCCGGCTGTGGACACAACGCTATTTCGGAACGCATCATCGATGCGATGTATGAAATGGGTGTATCTCCCGAGCGCGTTGCCAAGTTCAGCGGGATCGGATGCTCATCCAAAAGCCCTGCCTATTTCATGAGCCGCTCTCACAGCTTTAATTCCGTTCATGGACGAATGCCCTCGGTTGCGACCGGAGCCATGCTCGCGAACCGCAATCTGATTGGACTCGGGGTAAGCGGCGATGGAGATTCGGCATCCATCGGTATTGGGCAGTTCGTTCACCTCATGCGACGCAATCTTCCGATGATCTACATCATCGAGGACAACGGCGTCTATGGGTTAACGAAGGGACAGTTCTCCGCGACTGCTGATGTCGGTTCGAAATTGAAGACCGGCGTTATCAACGATCTCCCGCCAATCGACACCTGCGCTCTGGCGATTGAATTGGGCGCCACGTTTGTTGGCCGCTCTTTCTCGGGCGATAAGAAGCAACTGCTCAGCATGCTGAAGGCTGCGGTCGCGCACAACGGAACCGTCATGCTCGACGTGGTTTCGCCGTGTGTCACGTTCAACGATCACGATGGATCCACGAAATCCTATAAATACATGAAGGAACACGAGGAAGCGTTGCAGGAGATCAGCTTCGTCCCCGTTTTCGAGGAAATTGACGTCGAGTATGATCCTGGAACAACGGTTGAAGTGACGATGCACGACGGCTCCCGCTTGAGATTGCGCAAACTTGAGGAAAGCTATGACGCCACGAATCGGATCGAGGCCGTGAGACGTCTCATGGAGGCGCATGCGAAAGGGGACGTGCTGACCGGAGTGTTCTATCTAGACCCCAAAGCGCCCAGTTTTATCGACATGTTGAATCTGGTCGATCAGCCGCTCGCGACGCTGCCGGAATCCATGGTGCGTCCAGGACGCGAAGTCTTGGAAGAGGCGATGGAAGAGTTACGCTAACTGGCGAAGGTGATGGAAAAGCCCTCCGCATGGAGGGCTTTTTGTGCGAGGAAGGTTTGCGACTAACTGGCTTCCGGGAGCTTCTGTTTCTTCGGTCCACCGCTGTGTTCGGCATTCTCGCCACGCTCGGGAAAATCGGTGTCCGACGATTTCAGCATGGGATCTTGGTCGCGATGTCCGAGCTGGCCCTGCATGGAATTGTTACCGGTTTGAGTGCGGTCGTCTTGTTCCAAGGCACCCTTGAAACGGTCTTGATCTTTCCCAGGGGTCGAAGTCATTTGATAGTGCTCCCAGCGAGCGGAATAGGAGAACCTGCAAAGGCAGCCTATCCCGAAAACCCGCGTTACGCAAAGGGTTTAAAGTGGCGAACGGGACTACGCCCGTCCTAAGGAGGTAAATAAATGCAACGTATTATTCTGGCGGCCATCGCAGTCGCCAGTCTTGCCCTCAGTGCCAGCGCCCAGTCGTTGCCAAACCAAGCTCCTTTCGCGCCTGGAACTACAAGCACAGCTTCCGGTGCACGAGCCAAGCCAGCTTCTCATCATCATCACGTCAAGCATCATCACAAAAAACACCACGCCAAACACCACCAGTCAGCGTGAAGGCTCGCCGGTGATCAAAGTCTCGGGGTTAGGTCCTGAACCTAACCCCTTTGCCTGTTTACTCATGGGTCCCTAGATGTCAGACAAACCAGATACTCAATGCCACTTACCGGGCGGGAACCGGCGCGTTCTGTGACCTGAAAAGGTATCGTGCCAGCCAGACGATGAGCGCTAGCACAGCGCCGAGAAAGATGAACGGAACTACAAAAATCAGAAAGAGCCAGCCTTTTCCCTCTAGCGCCGTACTATCGCCACCAATTTGAGTGTCCGGCTGTCTTCGAATTGCTCCTGCAATCGCGGTGGCGTCGCCGCCAATCGCAACTCCCGATTGGGCACGAATATCACCTCCGATTGCCGTGACATCCCCGGCCACGGGTACCCCTGCTTCGATGTTAATGCTTCCGCCAATGGCGGTTATATCCCCTGTCGCGGGCCCGCGCAGGTAGATAGAACACAGAATGCAGGTCACGTCTGAAACAGGCTGACCAGCGTCGACTCTTATTGTCCGCCCAAACTGGACCAGGCTGTGGTTCTGTGCCGAAGCAATTGTGGTCGTGAGTATGAGGATCACGGACGCTGCAATCATGCGGCCCAATTTCAACTTGAGCATACACATCTCCTGAGACCCGGGAGGGCTTTATTAGGATACGCCGACTCCCCATCGAAAGTTCAACGTTAACTAACGCTCCTAGGGCGCGCTGGTTGGGTGGTGACTGTCCAGACTGTAATTGCGGACCGCACCGAAGCCAGTGATGCTGATGTGGACGATTGATATCCACCGCTCAAGGCTGTGGTGTCTTGTCCGGTGCATCCAGTAACTGAGGCCAATTGACGCCGCCGTCCCGGCCGCTTCCAGGGCAGCAAATCCAGCCGAATTGTTGACGACATCGTCCGGCAGCAGGATTTCCTCACGACCGCGCCGCTGCATATTCCGGGTGGAGGCATAGTCGAGGGCTCGCATCGCTCCTACGCCCGAGAACAATAATATGTTGGTGCGATCCCAAAAGCGATGGGGTTGCTGTGTGGGTGCTTTCACTTCTAAGGGTGGAGTGGCAACTTTACGAGTGCTTGTTGGCAGACTGTCAACAGTGGGAATTGGCAAATCTTGCGCACATGCGAGACTCGCGAATAATGCGAATGGATACAAGAACAGGCACCGATACTTGTGGGCCCTGCATCGTCGTACGGGTCCGTTCACCATTTTGAAAATTGTAAAGGCGACAACGACGACCTTTCTGTTCGCAGTGGTAGCGTCCAGGGTTCGTCCTCAATAGGTCCGCCAGAAATCAGCCATTTCTTTATAATTAAGAGTTTGTACAGACAGGTTTTCTGGAGGTAGGGAATGGCGGCTTCGTACAACGGGGTTCCGGTGCCCACAAATGGGACGAGAATCGGCTACAGCAACGGCAAGTATCAAGTTCCGGACAATCCAATCGTCCCCTTCATCGAAGGCGATGGAACAGGCCGAGATATCTGGAAGGCATCGGTGCGCGTGTTCGATGCCGCCGTCGAGAAAGCTTATAAAGGCAAACGGAAAGTAGCGTGGTACGAAGTCTTTGCCGGCGAGAAGGCCATGGCAAAATTCAAAACATGGTTGCCGGACGACTCCGTCAACGCGATCCGCGAGTTCCGTGTAGCGATTAAAGGACCTCTCACTACGCCAGTCGGGGGAGGAATTCGCTCCCTTAATGTCGCCCTGCGACAAATGATGGATCTCTACTGCTGTGTCCGGCCGGTCAAGTATTACCAGGGCACCCCGTCTCCGGTGAAGCATCCCGAGAGAATGGATGTCGTGATCTTTCGCGAGAATACGGAGGATGTTTACGCCGGGATCGAGTGGGAGCAGGGTACGCCTGAAGCTGCGCGATTGATCGAATTTCTCAATAAAGACATGCTCAAGGGCGGAAAAAAACAAGTGCGTCTTGACTCAGGCGTCGGTATCAAACCGATTTCTATCACTGGAACCAAGCGGCTTGTTCGAATGGCCATCCAGCACGCGCTCGAGAACGGCCGCAAATCGGTCACCCTGGTGCACAAAGGAAATATTCAGAAATTCACCGAAGGCGCATTTCGTAAATGGGGATACGAACTGGCAACCGAAGAATTCCGTGACAAGGTTGTGACCGAGCGAGAAAGTTGGATCATCGATAACAAGGACAAGAATCCAAACTTGACTGTCGAGCAGAACGCGAATCTCGTAGAGCCTGGGCTCGAATTTGCTCCCGAAGAATTTCGCCAGTCGGTGTACGCAGAAGTGAAGGATGTATTGAGCAAGATCTATTCCACCCATGGTCAGGGCGCGTGGAAGAAGAAGCTCATGGTCAATGATCGAATTGCCGATTCCATCTTCCAACAAGTTGTGACACGCGCCGACGAGTATTCAGTGTTCGCGACTCCCAACCTGAACGGGGATTACATCTCGGACGCCTGTGCTGCGCAGGTCGGCGGACTCGGCATTGCGCCTGGCGCAAATATTGGCGATGGCTACGCATGCTTCGAAGCAACCCACGGAACCGCTCCCAAGTATGCAGACAAGGATGTGATCAATCCGGGCTCGGTCATCCTTTCCGGCGTGATGATGTTTCGATTCTTGGGATGGGGCGAAGCCGCAGATCTGATCGAACATGGACTTGAACGCACGATCGAGCAGAAAAAAGTCACTTACGATTTTGAGCGGCTGATGGAAGGTGCGACCAAGGTTAAGACCAGCGAATTCGCAAACGCCATCATCGAGAACATGAATGCGGATGTATTAGCGGGAGCGCGATAGCAGTTCGTTAAAAACAAATTTCATAAAAAGGGGACTTATGCGGAAAAAAGTAACAATCGTCGGATCCGGCAACGTCGGCGCTACTGCTGCCCACTGGATTGCGTCGAAAGAGCTTGCGGATGTCGTGCTCATCGATATCGTGGAAGGCGTTCCGCAAGGGAAGGGCTTGGATCTGCTCGAAGCGATGCCTATCGAGAAGCGTGATTCATTCGTCGTCGGTACCCAGGATTACAAGGACACTGCAAATTCAGACATCGTTGTTATCACGGCAGGTGTTCCGCGCAAGCCCGGCATGAGTCGTGATGATCTACTGAATACCAATTACAACATCATGAAGGCAGTCGTCGGGGAAGTAGTGAAGTATTCACCCAACTGCATTCTCATTATCGTGTCGAATCCGTTGGACGCTATGGCGCAGGCCGCATATAAACTCAGCGGGTTTCCCCGGGAGCGTGTTATCGGCATGGCCGGGGTACTCGACTCTGCACGCTTCCGTGCTTTCATTGCGACCGAGTTGAAAGTTAGCGTCGAAAACGTTACTGCATTCGTTCTAGGCGGCCACGGCGATACCATGGTGCCCTTGCCGCGTTATTCAACGGTTGCAGGTATTCCTATCACGGAACTCATCGAACCTGCCGCGCTGGAGCGACTCGTGCAGCGAACCCGCGATGGCGGTGCTGAAATCGTGAAATATTTAAAAACTGGGTCGGCTTACTACGCCCCTTCTGCGGCTGTTGCGGAAATGGTCGAGGCGATTCTCAAGGACAAAAAGAAGATTCTGCCGTGCGCAGCGCTCCTCGATGGCGAATATGGCATCAAGGGGTTGTATGTGGGCGTGCCTGTCAAGTTGGGATCGAAGGGAATCGAACAAATCATCGAGATCAAGTTGACTCCCGCGGAGAAGGCGGCGCTCGACAAGAGTGCAGATTCGGTAAAGGAATTGGTTGGCGTGATTGGGGTCTAATGCTGGCCGCAAAAAGTAATCCCGCCCTGAACAGGCGGGATTTTCTTTCTTCCATCAAAACAAAATAGCTAAACGCGTTCGATAGTTACCGATTGCAAAACAACGTCTTTCTTCGGGCGGTCTTGCCCTCCTCGAGGAACCCCTGAGATCTTCTCGACGACATCGTAGCCTTCCACCACTTCACCAAAGATAGTGTGCTTCCCTGTGAGCCATTCGGTGGGCGCGACCGTGATAAAGAATTGGGAACCGTTTGTATTCGGACCAGAGTTGGCCATCGCCAGCTTTCCCGGCTTATCAAAGCGGTGGCTAGATCCCTTGGTCTCATCTTCAAACTTGTAGCCGGGACCTCCCATTCCGCTGCCCATCGGATCGCCACCTTGGATCATAAAGCTGGGAATCACGCGGTGAAAAATCGTGCCATCGTAGAGGCGATCCTTAGATTTCTTTCCGGTGGAAGGATGCGTCCAGTCGCGCTTGCCTTCTGCCAGATCCACGAAATTGGCCACCGTTTTCGGTGCGTCTTTCTCAAACAGACGACACACGATCGCGCCCTCTGAAGTATTGATTAGTGCGTATGTGCCGGATTGCCGAGCCATAAATTCCTTTCTGATGGTGCTAATAAAAGATCGGTGAATCACGATTCCAGTTGAGACCACATCAGTTCGGGGTAGTCGTTTTAGGTGGGGCGGCGGGTTTTCGGGTTGTGCTGGGTGCCGCACTCGGTGTTGTTCTGGTGGCGGGGGCTTTCGTCGCTGCTGCTCCGCCGCGTTCAATCGTAATGTGATTGATTTTAACGGGATGGAACGGCCGATCATCGCGCGGATCGGTTGCCATGCGCGCAATCTGCTTGACCAACACCATGCTGGCATCATCGCACTGCCCAAAAATGGTGTGGTGCCCGTTTAGATGGGGTGTTGGTGCTTCTGTAATAAAGAATTGTGACCCGTTGGTATTAGGGCCGGAGTTGGCCATCGCGAGTCGGCCCGGTCGATCAAAGGTGAGGCTCGAGACGATCTCGTCATTGAATTTGTATCCGGGATCTCCGGTTCCGTTCCCCGCGGGGTCGCCGCCCTGGATCATGAAATTCGGAATGATACGATGAAATATCGTTCCGTCGTAAAGGGGAACGCCCTTTTTCGTAACGTGTGTCGTTGGGCTCTTCCATTCCCGAGTTCCGTTTGCCAGTCCGATGAAATTCATGACCGTTGTTGGGGTTTCCTTCTCGAACAACTTGCAACGCAAGGTTCCCGCCGTGGTATTGAAAACAGCCGTTGGTTCGCCTGCGGCCGCACTTGTGCCTGCTGCCGCTGCCGTACGCTTCGGAGGCGTAGCTGGTTTCGCGGCCTGAGACCACGCTGTTAGTGACGTGAAAGCCAGGAGTAGGGAAGCCGTAAAGACTCTTCGCATAGACGCTCCTTGCAAGAATTTCCGCATACAAAGCATAGAAAGATTGTACGACAGGTCAAAGGTCATTTCGTTGAAGCCTTAGTCTCAGACTGCATCTGGCGACTGATCTTCTCAACCTCGCCGAAGACTCGAAGAAGATTGCCACCCAGAATCTTGTGAATCTCTTTCTCGTTATATCCGCGGTCGAGAAGGGCTTGAGTAATCTTAGGCAGATCCGCCGCTGAATCGATTCCTTCGGGGGTTGCCCCGCTGACGCCGTCAAAGTCAGAGCCCAGTCCCACGTGGTCGATTCCGGCAGTCTTCGCAATGTGGTCAATGTGATCGATCAACGACTTGAGCGGCGGACGCGGCACCTTGGCGGCCCACTCGCGTTCGATGCGATCAATATCGAGATAAGTCACGGACTGACCAGCGTCTTTCCGTTCCTTGATCAAGGCGGCAACTGCGGCATCGCGCTCCTTTGATTGAGCGGTGAAGGCTTTGCGATAGTCCTCGTCGATGAAGGCGTTGAAGAAATTGACCTGAACCACGCCGCCGTTTTTGGCCACCGCACGAAGCATGTCATCGGTCATATTCCTGGGCTGATCCGTCAGTTCCCGAGAGGAAGAGTGGGAAGCGATCACCGGTGCTTTCGTCGTGGCGATGGTGTCATAGAATGTCTTGTCCGATACATGAGAAATGTCGACCAACATTCCCATGCGATTCATTTCAAGGACAACTTCACGCCCGAAATCTGTCAGCCCGTTGTGATGCTCAACCTTCGGATCGTTGATGTCGCCTGACGAGTCTGCCCACTCGTTTGTATTTGACCAACTCAACGTCATGTATCGAACACCCAAGCGATAAAAGTCGCGTAGCAGTCGAATATCGTTTTCGATGGAGTGTCCCCCTTCAATCCCCATCAGGGCTGCAAGCTTCTTCTCTTTATGAGCGCGTTGAATGTCCGCGACACTGAAGGCCATCGTCATGCGATCTGGGTGTTTCGCCGCCTGCTCATACACGGAATCGATGAGATCAAGCGTGTGTTGAGCAAAGCGCCCCTGATTCGTGTTGGGTTCGACCCAGATGGAGAAAAATTCAGCGTCCAAATTTCCGGCCTTCATCTTGTCCAGGCTGATGTGACCTATGTCTTTCGGGTCGCTGGTGCCAATGTCGAATTTCTCATCCAGAAACCGCTGAGGCGTATCCGCGTGAGTGTCTACAACGATTGCCGAGTTATGAATTTGACGAGCCTTTGCGCTGACCGCACTAGCAGGCGTCTGACATAACGATGAGGTTGAGATGCAAGCTAGGGCGCAGAGAAAGAGGAGGTTCTTGCCGTTCGTGAGCATAGGGTGTGTTGGTTGCAGACGAGCATTGTACACGCGAGGTGGGCGGCGATGGCCGTTAACGAAGCACCTGAAGAGCCTTCTCAACGCAAAGTTCAGGAAGTTGGTCGGTATCGATGACAACTTTGGGCAACGTGATGGGCTCGAAACGGGCCCTCACCTCGAGATAAAGAGCGAATGTTCGATTGCGTGCAGGATGCGACGGATCGGGATTGCAATCCAGGCGTGTTCGCGCAGATTCCTCCGAACATACGCATTCCAGAATTTGCCAAGACTGATGGAAGCGGGCGGCAGCCTTAAGGACATCCTCAATCTGATATCGGCGAGAAAACGGTCTGCCGTCGAGGAACACATGTCGATCGGCTTTTTTGGCTAACAGGTAGCCAGCCGTCTCCAACATGATTTTCAAACAGAAGTCATCTTGGGCTGCGGAATACTCGACATCCTCTTGCGCGAAGAGTGCGTGGCGAATCTCATCTTTGCTCAGTACGGCACCCGACAATCGGGACGCGAGGACTCGCGCAAGGGTCGTTTTACCGGTGCCGGGGAGTCCGGCCATCAGAATAAGCAAGGATGCTACTTCGTTCCAACTTGAGCTGTTTCAGCTTCGAGGGGCCGGTCCAAAGGAATCACGGTCTGGCTGCTACGCCATTCTCCGTAGTGGTCTGAGACCATGACGTGGAAAACCCACTGCCTGCGCTCCTCTTCAGGCTCAATCAGGCCCAGAGCGCGAAGGTAGAAGAGATAGCGATGTACAAAGTGAACCTGTTCGCGCGTCATGCCGCGACGCTGGATATCTAATGTGACGCCAGCCAGGTGAGATGAAGCAGTGTCCCCTTCCGCCGGTGCGGCGTTGCGATTGTGGCGGCGCAGCTTTTTCTGAACCTTGACCGTGCGCACCGCGGAGTTCACTTGAATCTGTTCATGAAACCGGTTGTAGTATGCCTGGCTCAAGTCTTGGACGAAATCGCGCGTCCATGGACGACAATAACGGCGTGCAGGATCAAGGCGCCGATCGATCTTCAGGGTCTGCCCTTCGCGGATCTCTACCAGCTCGGCTTTTGCCTTCAACGCTTCCAGTTCGTCATCGTCCTGGATGCGTGGCAATTCGAGTCGATCAATCTCTTCGTTTTGCTTGAGCAGAGATTCACGGGACGGACGGAACATCGGGTTCCATCTCAATCGTCGACCGTGACGACGAACGGATATCTTTTTGCGAACGGTTGGAGCGGTTGTGCTGTGCAGCGCCATGCATGGTGTACACAGCGCTACCAGTAACAATCCGAGAACCGAGTAGGGAAGGATTCGCATGCCACCAAGAAAAGCTTCGCACCCGTAAAGCGGCGCACAGGGGCGAAACAGGGCGCGATTGTAAACCACCGCCTGCCGCTTCCAGAAGCGGTAAATCGCTTTTTTTAACACCGAAGACCTACGAGGCACTGGTTACCCCTGGTTACCAACGATCGGTTTTTGCCGATCCCCCAATGATGAAGAGCACGCCGCATGCCGCTAGGCGCCGGACTTCCGACCTTTGGAAGGCATTGAAAATTAACGAATGGCTATGGTCTAACGTCCGACAATCGGCTCAAGACGCTGACATTGTTTTGCATCGACGACGATCTTTGTTAGTTTTCGCTGACTACGGTGGGTTACCGCCGCAACAGGTCGCCAAGCGCTTGCTTCATGACGTCCCGTCCAACTTCAGAAATAGACTTCGTCAGGGGGATATCCTTAGGACAGATTTCGACGCAATTCTGGGCGTATCCGCATTCTTGAATTCCGCCGTCTCCCATCAGGGCGGTCAGGCGCTCACGCTTCAGTGCGGCGCCCGTTGGATGGGTGTTAAATAGCCGTGCCTGCGAGATGGCGGCGGCCCCAACGAAGTCCGTGGAATCGTTGAATTGCGGGCAGGCTTCCATGCAGCAGCAGCATGAAATGCACCGCGAAAGGGGGTACGCTGCTTCCTGCTCTTCCATCGATACGCGAGGCCCCGGGCCGAGGTCATACGTTCCATCCACAGGCACCCAGGCCTTCACGGCTTTTAAATTTTCGAACAGAACGCTACGATCCACAGCCAAATCACGGATGACTGGAAATTTTGAAAACGGCTCCAGCTTGATAGGCTGGTCCAACTTGTCAATGAGAGCCGAACACGCCATGCGAGCGCGCCCGTTGATGAGCATCGCACACGAGCCGCAGACTTCCTCAAGGCAATTCGAGTCGTAGGTGACGGGAGTGGTCTTCTTACCGTCGCGAGTCACTGGATTCGCGGCAATCTCCATCAGCGCCGACGTGACGTTCATGTTCGGCTTGTGGGCGATCTCGAACTCTTCCCAGGTCGCTTTGGCACCGGGAGTGAGCTGGCGTTTAACTTTAATGATTACCGTTTTGCTGTTAGCCATTATTTCCTAGCCTATAGCGCTTTGCTGTTTACGTCTCAATCTCATCACTGTCGGCAACTATTTCGCGGCGTCGTATTTCCTAGGCCGTGGTGGTATCAATGACGCATCGATCGGTTCAAACTCAAACTTCGGTTCATCCGCGTCGGGTGCAAACGTTGCCTTGGTCGTTTTCATCCAGTTCGCGTCGTCCCTATCCGGGAAGTCGGGTTTGTAGTGAGACCCGCGCGACTCGTCACGCATACCGGCGCCTTGAGCGATCACCCTGGAAAGCTGCAGCATGTTGTAGAGCTGACGAGCGAACGCGACAGTTGTATTAGCCCACTGTGTGCGGTCGCTCAAGTTGATCTTCTGGAAGCGCTCGAGCAGTTCAACGAGCTTCGCATCCGTCTCTTTTAGGTTCTTGTTGTAGCGGATGACCGTGCAATTCTTGGTCATCAGCTCGCCAAGTTCACGCCAAAGCAGAAATGGATTTTCGTTGCCATCAGCGCTCATCAGGCCAGCATTGATTTCTTCCTGCCGCTTGCGCTCCGCGTCGAAATGGCCGTTGCTTGCAGCCGCCGGCAAACTCTTGGCATATTGCACCGCCGCTGGCCCCGCAACAAATCCGCCGTAGATACACGAGACAAGCGAGTTCGCGCCGAGACGGTTTGCGCCGTGGTACTGATACTCAGCTTCGCCTGCCGCGAAAATGCCTGGCACATTCGTCGCCTGGTTGTAATCCACCCACATGCCACCCATCGTGTAGTGCATCCCCGGAAAGATCTTCATGGGCGTATCGCGTGGATCGTCGCCCACAAACTTTTCGTAAATTTCCAGAATGCCTTCTAGCTTGCGGTCGAGAATCTTGCGATCAATATGCGTCAGGTCGAGATACACCATCGGCTTGCCATCGATGCCGAGGTTGTGTTCATACACGACTTTGAAGATGGCGCGCGTCGCCACATCGCGGGGCACGAGGTTGCCGTATTTCGGATACCACTCCTCGAGAAAATACCAGCGCTCGCTTTCGGGAATCGACTTCGGATCGCGCGAATCTCCTGCCGTCTTCGGGACCCA
>Ga0207648_10000676_pt1 | contig 38221 bp, 37 predicted proteins | sample KBSMisM32_FD_184310 | JGI IMG/M metagenome (GOLD analysis project Ga0207648, IMG submission 184310) | Miscanthus rhizosphere microbial communities from Kellogg Biological Station, Michigan, USA - KBS Miscanthus M3-2 (SPAdes) (version 2) | ecosystem: Host-associated > Plants > Roots >... | reverse complement strand
TTCTGAACGGCACCCGCAACTGCGGCATCGTCCAGTACAAGAAATATGGTCCGCGACATTCCTTTTGCGGCACGCGCAACGGTGGTCTCTGAAACTTTTGCACAGGACCTTGGAATTGTCTGTGCGCTACCGTACATGCCAGATCCCAGCGGCCGGTGAGGGGCGGTCTATCAGTGGTCCACCGAACAGATCAGCGCGTGGACGACGGTCATACTGTCCAACTGGAATTGCACGTTCCGCCCGGCGAACAGGAGAGTCTCCGTGCCAGAGCCGTCGCCGGCCCTCTCGAAGAACCAGTTGATCGCGGCGCTGCCGCCTCGGGACCGTCAACACCTGCTTGCGCGCTGCGAGCAGGTCGAGCTGCCCCTCGGCGCAGTTCTCTGCTCGCCTGGCGAGCGTGTTCGCGACGTCTATTTCCCCGTTGAGAGCTTCATTTCCCTGATCGCGCCGATCGACGGACACGCGGGGCTCGAGGTGGGCCTGGTCGGCGACGAAGGGATGCTTGGAATCTCGTTGGTCCTCGGCATCAGCACCGTGCCGCTGCACGGCCTCGTGCAGGGCGCGGGCACGGCCTGGCGAATGGAAGCGGCGCCATTCTGCCGCGAGCTCACACACAGCCCACCCCTGCGAAATCGCCTGAACTTCTACGTCCATGTGATCTTGAGCCAGCTGGCACAGACCGCCGCCTGCACGCGCTTCCATGTCGTGGAGGCGCGGCTTGCGCGCTGGCTCCTCATGACGCGAGATCGGGCGCATTCCAATAACTTCCGCATGACCCATGAATTCCTCGCCTACATGCTGGGGGTGCGTCGCGCAGGCGTCACTCGAGCCGCCAGCGCGCTGCAGACGCGCAAGCTGATCCGTTACGCGCGCGGCAACATCACGATTCTCAACGGACGCGGTCTGGAAGCCGTCGCGTGCCGGTGTTACGCAGCCGGCAACGAGACGTATACCAGCATGTTGTGTTGACCTCGTGTCGTGCCAAAAAAACGCCGCGCAGCGTGAGCCGCGCGGCGTGAAGTGGCATGAAGCGCCGTGTGGTACCTCGCCACTCGACAAACTTATCTCGACGCAAGGTCCGGATTGCTGATGATGACCTCGACGCGACGGTTCAGCTGCCGGCCTGTGGCCGACTCGTTGTCTGACACCGGGGCGCTCTCACCCAGGCCGGACGCGGTGAGCCGCCCCCGGTCGATGCCCTGTCCAACCAGGTATGCCTGCACCGATTCCGCGCGCCGGCTGGACAACCCCTGGTTGTAGTCGTCGCTGCCGACGCTGTCCGTGTAGCCCTCGATCAGGACGGTGCGGTTGGGGTAGTTGTTGAGGAACATCACCAGCGTATTCAGGTTGCCGGCGGCGGCCGACTTCAGTTGTGCCTTGCCGCTCTCGAACAACACATCGCCGAGCGTAAGCACCAACCCGCGGTCTGTCTCCTTCGCCTGCAACTCGTCAATCTGCCGTTGCAGTTCCGCGGACTCCGCCGCCGAGGCTGCAGCCGCCAACTTGGCCGCATCGGCTTCGCGCGTGCGGGCGTCGAGACGTGCACCCTCGCGGTCCGCGCCTAGCGCGGCACGCTGATCTTCTGCGAGACGGGATTCGGCAAGCGCCCAGGCCGTGTCGACCTTTCGATCGGCGATGTAAACCCGATGAGCTCCCAGCGCTGCGTCCTTCTGCGGTGTTTCGGCCGCGCGCACGGCGGCGTCCGCTTCCTGGATCGCCACGGGCGCACGGGTTGCGAGTTCCTGATCTGACCGCAATTGCGTGAGCTTGCTGCGTGCCTGTGCCGCACCCGCCGGTATCTGCGGTGCAGCCGCGCAGGCCGCCAGAAGGATGGACGACACGGTCGCCGCGATCAGGGCATTCGTGTTCATTCTATGGGTTTTGGCGGTCATGGCGTTGCTCCTGAGCTGCGCTCCATCTCTTCGATCAGAGTCCCGGTGCTCAGCTTCATTTCATCATTCACGGCCTTGGCTTTTGCCGCAGAAGTCTTCGCCGAGGCGAGCTCCGCGTTTGCGCGCGACTCGTCGGCAAACCGCTCAGCCATGACCATTTCCTTTTCGTTGACGGCGGTGTCGGCGGACGCGAGCTTCGCGCGCGCCTCGGCCAGCTCGCCTGCGGCGTAGTTGCCGGCCTCTGCCCGCTCCGCGGTGGCAATGGCCTGCTGTGCAGCCTGGAGGCTTGCAGTGGGTGCCGGTGGCGTGGATGCGCACGCTGCGAGCATCAGCGCGCCGGCGACAGCCAGCGGGGCATGCCAGCGCGAGCCGCCGCGGCGATCTTGCGATGTAACGTTCATTTGAGTTCCTGCCTGGTGACGGTGGACCACCGGTTTCGTCGGTCGTCCATCAAGAAACGGAGTGTGCGCGGTCGAGCTGAGGGCGTCGGTGCGCCTGCGTACATAGAGGCCGCGAGGCCCTGCCTATGTGCGGTACCGCACGCTGGAGGGTCGTTGGAGCGTATAGTTCATTCCGCGCACCGCACTCGTTGCTACTGGAAGACGCGTCATGTCCGGTCCTCACGATCCTCTGCAGAACGGGGTGCTGGCGTCACTAGGGCCAGCCGAGCGTGAGCGGGTCTACCCGCACCTGCAGCTCATCCCGATGCCCCTCGGCAAGGTGCTGTACGAGCCCGGGGATGCCCTGCGCCACGTGTACTTTCCGACCGACTGCATCGTGTCGCTGCTGTACGTGATGGAAGACGGCGCGTCCGCGGAGATCTCCGTCGTGGGCAACGAGGGTCTGATCGGCATCGCGCTTTTCATGGGCGGGGAGACCACCCCAAGCCGGGCGATCGTGCAGAGCGCCGGCCACGCATACAAGCTGATCGGCCAGCTGCTCAAGGATGAGTTCCATCGAAACGGGCAGATGCAGCTCAAGCTCCTGCGCTACACGCAGGCCCTGATCACCCAGATGGCCCAGACCGCGGTCTGCAACCGGCATCACTCGGTGGACAAACAGTTGTGCCGCTGGCTGCTGCTGTCGCTCGACCGCCTGGCCTCGGACGAACTGACCATGACCCAGGAGCTGATCGCCAACATGCTCGGCGTTCGGCGCGAAGGCGTCACCGAGGCCGCCGGCAAGCTGCAGAAACTGGGGGTCATTCGATACGCCCGTGGCAAGATCACGGTGCTGAACCGGCGAAAGCTCGAAGAGCAGTGTTGCGAGTGTTATGCCGTCGTCAAGAAAGAGACGGATCGGTTACTGGCTTCCTGAGATCGCACGCCCATAGATTGCAAAGTCGGGTTAGCTGGTGCGCGGCCTGTTAACCAGACGAGAGTCGGCGGCCGACTGCCCTTCAGACGGCACATCGCGGTTGCAGGCGTCAACCCCCGTTGCGCCGCCGTCGTCCTCCCATGCTTCCAGGTGCGCGACGTGCCCAACCATATCGTCATCGCGATACTCACGTCGTACGGGCACAGTCTCAATTCGCGTCAAGACGTCACGCGACTTCCCCAAAGGTTCCGCGCGAGTTGCGAGCGACCGGTCGCCACGTGGTCCGTGATCTCGGCCTGGGCGGCGCGCATGCCGGCAGCTTCCCGGGAATGTTCGCATGCACTGGAGGAAGCGAAATCCGCGCACCCGCAGTGCCATCCACCGCCGGATTCGAAGAAAACGCGAAAGCGCTCTATCAAGTACTCGCTCCGTACGAGCGAGCCGCGACGCCCGGGATTCTCCACGCCAATGTCCTCACAGTCTCCGTCAGCCTGCCTGAAAGCGTCCGCGAAACAGTGCTGGTACGTCTGTACGCCGGCGCACAGACATCCCGGCGATGGACGCCGGGGCGCAACAGTCGCGGCACGGCCGACGCACGTTCACTCCGGAAACCCGACCATAAGTCGCCGATCTTCGTCCCAAAGCTTCATGCGCGCGCACTCGAGGCTGGTACGTAGCGTCAGGCTGGGTGCGTGCCCCAGCAAGGGGCTGGATTCAAACGCCGCGCGCAAGCGGTAGTTCGGAATACGCGGTGCCAGGTGATGTATGTGGTGGTAGCCGATGTTGCCGGTAAACCAATGCAGCACCTGCGGCAGGTCGTAGTGCGAGGCGCCCGCGACCGCGGCTTGATTGGGGTCCCAGTTCTCCGCCCGTGACCAGTAGGCGTACTCAAAGGTGTGCTGTACATAGAACAGCCACACGCCGACTGCGCCGGCAACCAGGAGCACCGGGAGTTGCACCAGCAGAACCGTGTCCCAGCCTACGACCCCGCACAAGGCGACGCCGGCCAGCAGAAGCATGAGATCGTTGAGCAGCACGCTGCGCCACTCTTTCCTCCACGAAAACGGCAGATCCAAGGGCACCCGATGCTTGATAACGAATTGCCAGATCGGCCCCAGACCCAGCAGCACGGGCATGCTGCGATAGCAGCGGTAGCCGAAGCGGCTCAATCGCGAACGCGAACGATACTCGTTGAGAGTGAGTGTCAGGACATCGCCGAACCCACGGCGGTCGAGGTTTCCCGAGGTGGCGTGATGTACGGCGTGGGTCTTCTTCCAGTAGCCAAAGGGAAACAGCGTGATCAACCCCAGACACGCACCGACCCAGTGGTTCGCGCGCCGGCTTGCAAAATACGAGCCGTGGCCGCAATCGTGCTGGATGATGAACAGGCGCACGTACAGCCCGGCTGCGGGCAGCGAGAGCAGCAGCGTCCAGCCGTAATGCCACTGCGCCTGCACGGTCCACGCCATCACCAGCCACAGCAGTGCGAACGTCGGCAGCGTGTTGGTCAACTGCCAGATCGACCGACCCAATGAGGGTTTCGCGAAAGCCGCGCAACGCTGTCGCGCTGACAATTGGGTGGCCAACATTGCGCCGCTCGGAGTCTGCAGACGAACGAAATGTTCCCGGGCGCTTGGCGTGTCGTCTGTGCGCTTCCGTACAGACGAGCCGGTAAGCGGAACCACGCTGCCCGTTCAGGGCAGCGACCCTGAATCAGCGTGAGGAAACCTCGGGCCCCGCAACGTCAGCGGGGCGAACGACCGCGTGCTCAAACGCGGGTTTTGGTGTCGGCTTGGGCGGCGGCGTCTCCCACAACCTGCGGATCCGGTCCAGGAAGCGTGTCCAGCCTGGGTGGGTCTTGTCAGCATTCATCTCTGTCTCCTTCAGCGTCGTGCGGAAGGATGCGCGTGCCGTTGATGGGAGTCGGTGCGCTGACCAACATACGGTGCGCCGTGCCGCGCTTGGCCTGACAGGCGCCAGGTTGCGACTCGAGACTATTTGAGAGCCGGTACCTGAACCTCGATCACGCGCCGATCCTTCAAGTCCACGCGGCCACTCAGGAAAGCCGACGAGCCGATCTCCAGGGCGTACATCAGCGCGCGCGACTGCGATTCGGGCGCGCCCCGCACCGACGAAGGCGGCCCGAGAATGTCGATCACTTCGAATTCGCTCATTCCAGGGCGAACGCGACCCCAGTTCGCCGCGCTCAGCCACGCCGGCGAATCAGCCATGGCCGCGGGGCACCCTACAGACGCCTCTGGCCGGGTGGCGGCGGCGGCATTGCGCTGCTGCAATTGCGCGACCTGTCGCGACAGCTCCTCGACGCGACGTTCGAGCTCGATGACGTCCTGTTCCAGCTCGATGACCTTGAAATTGTCCGCAGCCGTGCAGGGCAGGCAGAGCGCCAGCAGCAGACCACCGTAGATTCCACGCATAGGTCCTCCCGGACGCCCGGCCCCCAGCCGCCCGTGTTCTGACAACCTTGCCGCGTGCGCGTTCGGCCTCTGACAGCCCGCGGGAAGACCGGTTCAGCCGGACAGCAGCATCCGCCCGACGTAATAGGCGATCGCCGCCATCGCGGCAGCCGCCGGCATTGTGACAAGCCAGGCGATCACGATGTTGCCGGCCACACCCCAGCGTACGGCGCGCGTGCGCTGTGCGGCGCCGATGCCGACGATCGCGCCCGTGATGGTGTGCGTGGTGGAAACCGGGATTCCGAAGCTCGAGGCGAGGAACAGCGTCATGGCTCCGCCCGTTTCTGCCGCAAAGCCACCCACGGGTCGCAGCTTGGTGATCTTCTGGCCCATGGTCTTGACGATCCGCCAGCCGCCGAACAGCGTGCCTAGAGCGATCGCCACGTAGCAGCTGACGATGACCCAATAGGGGAGATGCTCCCGCGTGGTTATGCCGGCCGTGATCAGCAGCAGCCAGATGATGCCCATGGTCTTCTGGGCGTCGTTGCTGCCGTGCCCGATGCTGTACAGCGCCGACGAGATGAGCTGCAGGCGTCGGAACCACTGGTCCACGCGCCGTGGCGACCCGCGCAGACAGGCCCACGACACAGCGATCATCAACAGGGCACCGAGCGTCATTCCGAGCAACGGCGCGACGACGATGAAGGTCGCGGTTTTCACGATGCCCGGCGCGAGCAGCGGCCCTGTGCCCGCTTTTGCGAGCGTCGCGCCGATCATGCCGCCGATCAGTGCGTGGGAGGAACTCGACGGGATGCCGTAATACCAGGTGATCAGATTCCAGACGATCGCGCCGACGAGCGCGCCGAAGATCACGTAATGGTCGATCGCATCGGGATCGACAATGCCCTTGCCGACGGTCGCCGCGACCTTCAGATGAAAAATGAAAATCGCGACGAAGTTGAAGAACGCAGCCCAGATCACCGCCTGGTGCGGCCGCAGCACGCCGGTGGAAACAACGGTCGCGATCGAGTTCGCGGCGTCGTGAAAACCGTTCATGAAATCGAAGGCCAGCGCAAGCGCGACCAGGACCACAAGGGTCGCGAACGGGATCGTAGGGTCCATGCTCAGACGTTCTCGACGACGACCGACTCGATGACGTTCGCGACGTCCTGGCACTTGTCAGTGGCTTCTTCGAGATACTCGTAGACATTCTTGTGCATGATCAGCTGACGCACGTCCTGCTCCTCGCGGAACAGTCGCGAGATACCCGTACGCATGGCCTCGTCGGCCTCGCTCTCGAGCGAGTCGATCTCCTGCGCGATCGCGAGCATCTTCGAGGCGTTGTCCATGCTGGGCAGCAGCTGCACCGCCGCCTGCACGCGCTCGCAGCTCGCCTCGAGCAGCCGCACCAGCCGCGGCGCCTCGGGCGGCAGCTGCTTCATGTCGTAGAGGTGCACGGCCTCGGCCGTGTCCTGGATCAGGTCCAGGATGTCGTCCATGTTCGAGATCAGCCGGTGGATGTCGTTGCGGTCGAAGGGCGTGATGAAGGTCGAGTGCAGCAGCGACACCGTGTCATGGGTCACCTTGTCGGCCGCGCGCTCCGCCTCGCCGATGCGGCGGATCAAGTCCGCCCGCCGGCGTTCGTCGCCGAGCTCGTGCATCAGGTCGGCCACCAGCCGCCCGCCCTCCACGACGTATTCCGCGTGGCGGTTGAACAGTGCGAAAAACCGCGTCTCGCGCGGCATCAGGGCGGAAAAAAATCCCATCGTGTCGTCCCCCCGGACCGGGCTGTCATCTTTCTGCCATGAAGTATCGGCCAGCCGGGCGAATCGTGGTAGCGTGACCGTTCCCGCCGTACCCGGCCGGACCCCGGACCATGACCAGAGCCACGCCCGACTGCATCCGCATTCGAGGGGCGCGCCAGAACAATCTGCGCGCGCTTGACCTCGACCTTCCGCTGCGCGAGCTCGTGGTGGTGACCGGCGTTTCCGGCTCCGGCAAGTCCTCGCTGGTGTTCGATACGGTGTACGCCGAGGGTCAGCGCCGCTACGTCGAGACCTTCTCGCCGTATGCGCGGCAGTTCCTCGACCGGATGGACAAGCCGCGGGTCGACCGCATCGACGGAATCCCGCCGGCGATCGCGATCGACCAGACGAACCCCGTGCGGACCTCGCGCTCGACGGTCGGTACGATGACCGAGCTCAACGATCATCTGAAGCTGTTGTACGCGCGCGCCGCGCAGCTTCATTGCCGCAACTGCAGTGCGCCGGTCCGTCGCGATACGGCGCAGAGCATCGCCGACGATGTTCCGGCGCGCGCACGGACGCTCACCGACCCGCGGCTGATCGTGACCTTCCCGGTCGAGGTGCCCGACAACTTCAGCGAGGCCGAGGTACTCGACCTGCTTGCGAAGCAAGGTTACACGCGAGTGCATGCGCGGCGCGGCCGCGTGCTCGAGATCGTCCAGGACCGGTTGCGCCTAGCTGGCGCCGAGCGTGCCCGACTGGTCGACACGCTCGAATCGGCGCTGAAGCTCGGTCGCGGCCGGATCTCCGTGCATGCGCAAACCGATCCTCCGCAGGAGTGGCGTTACTCGTCGGATCTGCATTGTCCCGACTGCGACATCGCCTACCGCGACCCGACCCCGAGCCTTTTCTCGTTCAACTCACCGCTGGGTGCCTGCGACACGTGTCGCGGCTTCGGCCGGGTGATCGGCGTCGACTACGGTCTGGTTATCCCGGACGGTTCGAAGACGTTGCGGGGCGGCGCGGTGCGTCCGTGGCAGACCGATGCCTATCGCGAGTGCCAGGACGATCTCCTCAAGTACGCCCGCAAGCGCGGCGTGCCCGTCGACGTGCCCTGGCGCGAACTCACCGACGAACAGCGTCGCTGGGTGATCGAGGGTGAGGGCCCCTGGGAAAAGAAGGTCTGGTACGGCGTGCGCCGCTTCTTCGCCTGGCTGGAGGGGCGTGCCTACAAGATGCACATCCGGGTGCTGCTGTCGCGCTATCGCAGCTACACCGCCTGCGGCGATTGCGGCGGCGCGCGGCTGAAGCCCGAGGCGCTGCTCTGGCGGCTGGGCTCGCCCGGCCTCAATGTGCACGAGCTGATGCTGCTGCCGATCGAGCGCTGCCTCGAGTTCTTCGCTGGGCTCGTCCTGCCCGCGCAGCTCGATGAGGCCGCGGACCTGCTGTTGGGGGAAGTCCGCTCGCGGCTCGAGTTCCTGGTCCGCGTCGGGCTCGGCTATCTCACACTCGATCGCCAGTCGCGGACGCTCTCTGGGGGCGAGGTACAGCGCATCAACCTGACCACTGCGCTCGGCACTTCGCTCGTGAACACGCTGTTCGTGCTCGACGAGCCCTCGATCGGCCTGCATCCGCGGGACATGCGGCGCGTGATCGAGGTGATGCAGCGTCTCAAGCAGAACGGCAACTCGCTGCTCGTGGTGGAGCACGATCCGCAGATCATGCTGGCGGCCGATCGCATCCTCGATCTGGGACCGGGCCCCGGCGAGCGCGGCGGCCGGGTGGTCTTTGACGGCACGCCCGCCGAGATCGTAGGAAGTAACACGCTCACGGCGGACTACCTCGCGGGGCGCCGCGACGTGGTTGCCGCGCTCAACCGGCGAGGCGCGCCGGCGCCCGAGACACCGCGCCTGCGGCTCGAGGGCGCCTCGCAGCACAATCTTCAGGATCTCGATGTCGAGTTTCCGCTCAACCGGCTGGTATGCGTCACCGGCGTGTCGGGCTCGGGCAAGTCGACCTTGGTGCGCGACGTGCTTTACGCGGCGCTGCTGCGCGCCAAGGGCAAACCGACGGAGACGCCGGGTGCGCACAGGGTACTCCTCGGCACCGAGCACGTCGGCGGGGCCGTACTGGTGGACCAGACGCCGATCGGGCGGACGACCAGGTCGAATCCCGCGAGCTACGTCGGCGCCTTCGACACGATCCGCAAGCGATTCGCAGCCGAGGCCACATCGATCGAGCGCGGCTATACCGTCGGCACGTTCAGCTTCAACTCCGGCAACGGGCGCTGTCCGACCTGCAGCGGTAACGGCTTCGAGCACGTCGAGATGCAGTTCCTCTCCGACGTGTATCTGCGCTGTCCGGACTGCAACGGTCGGCGTTATCGGCCCGAGATCCTCGAAGCGAAGATCGCGCGCGACGAAGGTCCGGCGCGCAGCATCGCCGACGTGCTCGAGATGACGGTGGCCGAAGCCGTGGAGTTCTTCGCCGGCGACGAGGAAGTGCTCCAGCGGCTCGGGCCCCTGGTCGAGGTGGGGCTCGAATACCTGCGGCTCGGTCAGCCCGTGCCGACGCTCTCGGGCGGCGAGGCGCAGCGACTCAAGCTCGCAGGCCACCTGGCTGACAAGGGCAAGTTCAACGGCGATGCGCGGCTACTCTTCCTCTTCGACGAGCCCACGACCGGGCTGCACTTCCACGACGTCGCGAAGCTGTTGGGTGCCTTCGAACGGCTGCTTGCCGCGGGGCATTCGCTGCTCGTCATCGAGCACAATCTGGATGTCATCCGCGCCGCGGACTGGATCATCGACCTGGGCCCCGAAGGCGGCGAGGCAGGCGGGCGGCTCATAGCCGCAGGTACGCCGGACGCGATGATGCGCAATAGCGCCTCGCACACCGGCCGCGCGCTCGCCGACGACGCATCGGCGCGCGGCCGGCTGGCCGCGGCAAGCCGTCTGCGTGTCTCGGATGCGACGCCCGCGCCTCGGCGCCTGCCCGCGCCGCCGCGCGAGGCGATCATCGTGCACAAGGCGCGCGAGCATAACCTGCGCGACGTCGACGTCGAGATCCCGCGCGAGCGGTTCACGGTCGTGACCGGCGTATCGGGCTCGGGCAAGTCGACGCTGGCGTTCGACATCGTGTTCGCCGAGGGTCAGCGCCGCTACCTGGAGTCGCTCAACGCGTATGCGCGCCAGTTCGTGCAGCCGGCATCGCGCCCCGAGGTCGACGCGATCTTCGGTATCCCGCCCACGGTCGCGATCGAGCAGCGCACGAGCCGCGGCGGCCGCAAGAGCACTGTCGGGACGCTGACCGAGGTCCACCATTTCCTGCGGCTGCTGTACGTCAAGCTCGGCGTCCAACACTGCCCCGACTGCGAGGTGCCAATCGAGCCGCAAACCGCCGATGCGATCGCGGCGCGATTGCTGCGCGAGTACCGTGGCCGCCGGATCGAGCTCCTGGCGCCGCTGGTTGTCGCGCGCAAGGGTTATTACACAGATCTCGCCAAGTGGGCGGCGGGTAAGGGGTATGCGGAGCTGCGTGTCGACGGCGAGCGCCTGCCGACTGCCCGCTGGCCGAGGCTCGACCGGTTCCGCGAGCACACGATCGAGCTGCCGGTCAGTAGCGTCCAGGTGTCTGCCGCGACGGAAGGTGAGCTGCGCGCGGCGCTTACGCGCGCGCTCGACCATGGCAAGGGCGTGGCGCACGTCCTCGAGCCAGCGCCGAAACGCGGATCGCCCAGGATGCTGGTCTTCTCGACGCGGCGCGCCTGTCCGTCCTGCAGCCGCAGTTTCCCCGAACCCGACCCGCGGCTCTTCTCGTACAACTCGAAGCACGGCTGGTGCGAAGCTTGCTTCGGTACCGGCCTTGCGATCGATGGCTTCGATGCCGAGCAGAGCGGCGAGGAGCTCTGGTGGAACGAGTGGTTCGCGGGCGAGGCGACGCCCTGCGCTTCCTGCGAGGGCAGCCGCCTGAACCCGGTCGCGCTCGGCGTCCGGTTCCGGGGGCGCTCGATCGCGGAGCTGGCGGCGCTGCCGGTCGAGTCGGCGCGTGCGTTCTTCGACGGGCTGGCGCTGCATGGGCGCGAGGCGGAGATCGCGCGTGACCTGCTGGCCGAGATCGGTGCCCGGCTCGCGTTCCTGCAGGAGGTGGGCCTGGGTTACCTGGCGCTCGATCGCGCGGCGCCGACGCTCTCGGGCGGCGAGGCGCAGCGCATCCGGCTCGCGGCTCAGCTCGGCTCGAACCTGCGCGGCGTCTGCTATGTGCTCGACGAGCCCACGATCGGCCTGCACCCGCGCGACAACCGCATCCTGCTCGACGCGCTCGCGAAGCTGCGTGCCAAGGGCAACACGCTGATCGTGGTCGAGCACGACGAGGAGACGATCCGTCGCGCCGACCACCTGATCGATCTGGGACCCGGCGCCGGCGCGCTCGGCGGACGCCTGGTCGGCGAGGGGAGCATCGCGGATCTCATCGCCGCGCCAGAGTCTCGCACCGGACGATTCCTCGCCGAACCGCTGCGCCATCCGTTCATCGAGCGTCGCGACGTCAGCCGAAGCGGCGCCGCGCTCACCGTACGCAAGGCCCGCCTGCACAACCTCCGCTCGGTGGACGTGCGTTTACCCCTCGAGCGCCTCACGGTCGTGACCGGCGTCTCGGGTTCCGGCAAGTCGACCTTCGCGCGCGACGTGCTGTACGCAAACCTGCGCGTGCGGACTGCCGAAACGCGCGGCCGCAGGCGCGCCGCGCCGTGGCTCGGTTGCGCTGGCATCGAGGGCATCGAGCAGGTCCGCCGCGTGCTTGAAGTCGACCAGGCGCCGATCGGCAAGACGCCTCGATCGTGTCCCGCGACCTACGTCGGGTTCTGGGACGACATCCGGCGTCTCTACGCAGGCACGACCGAGGCGCGCGTACGCGGTTACGGTGCCGGACGTTTTTCGTTCAACACCGCTGGCGGGCGCTGCGAAGCCTGCGAAGGCCAGGGGCTGCGCACAATCGCGATGAGTTTCCTCCCCGACGTCAAGGTGCTCTGCGATACCTGCGGCGGTCGGCGCTTCGATACCGAGACGCTGGCCATCCAGTACCGCGGGCGCAGCATCGGCGATGTGCTGGCGATGAGCGTCGACGAGGCGGAACCCTTCTTCGCAGCCCATCCGCGCATCCATCGAGCGCTCACGCTCCTGCAGGACGTGGGTCTCGGCTACCTGACACTGGGTCAGCAGAGTCCGACTCTGTCGGGCGGCGAGGCTCAGCGCATCAAGCTCGTCACCGAGCTGGCGCGCCTGCGGTCGGCGGGTGGGGTGCTCTATGTGCTCGATGAGCCGACGGTCGGGTTGCACATGGCCGACGTCGAGCGCCTGATCCGAGTCCTCCACCGGCTCGTCGAGGCGGGCAACACCGTGGTGGTGATCGAGCACAACCTCGACGTCATCGCGGAGGCCGACTGGATCGTCGACCTCGGGCCCGAAGGCGGCGCGGCCGGCGGGCGGGTGGTGGCACAGGGCTCACCCGAGCAGCTCGCCGCAAACGGTACCCGCTCGCACACAGCGCGGATCCTGGGCGAATTCCTGCGGGAGCGTGCGCGCCTCCCGGACATCGATGACGCACCCACCCGGCGTTCGCGGCGACGCGTCGGAGCCACGGCATGAGGCCGGGCGGCACGCCGCGCGTCGCGCTCGTGACCGCCAGGGAGGCGCTCGCGCTCGACCAGGATCTGCCGCCGCTGCGCGATGCGCTCGCAGCACAGGGTGTCGATGTCGACTTGCCGTGCTGGGACGACGCAAGCGTCGACTGGGCGAGCTTCGACATCGCCGTGCTGCGCTCCACCTGGGACTATGCCGAGCGGATCGGCGAGTTTCTCGAGTGGGCCGATCGCTGCGCATGTCTGACGCGCCTCGCGAACCGGGTCGAGACTGTGCGCTGGAACACCGATAAGCGGTATCTCCTCGAGCTCTCGCAGGCCGGGGTACCGGTGGTGCCGACACGGTTCGTGTCGCCCGGAGCTGACGCTTCGATGGAGCTCATGCGTTTCCTCGACGGGGGCGCTGGCTCACTGACGTTTGGCCATGCGGACGGATTCACGGACTTCGTCGTCAAGCCCGTAATCGGCGCAGCGTCCCGCGATGCGGCGCGGTACGCGCGCGTCGATGGTACAGCGGCGCTCGCGCACCTCGCGCGGTTGCTGGAGACGGGCAGGCAGACGATGCTGCAGCCCTACCTCGACCGCGTGGACGCACACGGCGAGAGCGCCGTGATCTTCTTCGATGGCGTGCTCAGCCACTCGGTGCGCAAGGGACCGCTGCTCAAGAGGGGCGCGAGGCTGGTGTCGGGTCTCTTCGCGCCCGAGAGGATCACGCCACGTGAGATCGACGAGGCTGAGCGAGGTGTCGCGGTTGCAACGCTGCGCGCGATCCCGTTCGGGGTGCCGCTCTATGCGCGGGTCGACCTGATCCGAGGCGACCACGGTGCCCCGGTCGTGCTGGAGCTCGAGCTCACCGAGCCGTCGCTCTTCCTTGCGCAGGCAGCGGGTTCCGCGGAGCGGCTGGCGGCTGCGATAATCGCTCGCAGTCGCGACTGAGGGCTCACCCATGGACGACGATCTCGAAGCAATGTCCCGCGCCGAGCTGATCGCGGAGGCCCGCAGGCTTCGCAGCGGCATACGGGAGCACCGCGACACGTCCGGCCAAGACTTGTGCTGGCATCATCCGGCGTTGTGGGGTCTGCTGCCGGAGCGGACCGATCCGCTCCCCATCGTTCCGAGCTGGCCGCAGTTCCTGCGCGGCTGCATCCGCTATCGTCAGTCGCTCGACGAACAGTTGCCCGACGCGCTGCGATCGGACGCCGCGCACGAGTAGCCGGGCGCCCGCGGACGTCAAGGACGCTAGGCTGTCGAGACTTATTGCGCCGGCTGCGCGCTCTCGACCTTCCACTTCACGTAGTTCAACACTTCGCGCGTGTTGAACGGCCCGAGTGCGGTCTGCAGACGCACCGACTGCTGCGGGGGGATCACGTCGCCACCGGTCGTCACGCGCACCGGGCCGGAGTGCACCTGCCCAGCCTGGTTGACCACCGCGACCTGCAGACTGACGTTGCGCACCGGCACATTCGTGCGATTACCCACGGTGAGCCAGACATGGCCGCTCTGATCGAGCTGCGGCTGGATCGCAAGATAGGTCTCGGGGTTCTGCGCGAGATCGAGCCGCGCGAGCCGCGCCTGAGCTTCCTGCCCGAGCTTCGACTTCGAGCCGGCCACCATCTTGTAGTACTCGACTGCCTTTGCGGTGTTGCCATTGTCCTCAGCGATGCGGCCGAGGTAGTACGCGCTCGGGCCGTTCGGCAGGAGCTGCATCGCCTGGTTCAGGAGCGGCTCGGCGGCACCCCGGTTCCCTAAGTCGTACTGAGCGATGCCCGCAAGCGCGATCGGCTTGAAGTAGTTGGGATCCAGCGAGCGCGCCTTCTCCAGATACGGCAGTGCACCCTTCGCATCCTTCTCGTGCAGCTCGAGCTCGCCGAGCAGCCCGGGGAAGCGGGCCTCGCGCGGCGCCATCTTCGCCGCCTCGCCGGCAAGACGCTTCGCGCCGGCGACATCGCCCTTGTTGGCGGCGGCCACGGCCTGGTCGTACTTCGCATAGGCGGGCGCGTCCTTAAGCAGATTAGCGATGCCGGCGCGGTAGCGATCGGCACCGAGATCGCCACCCGGCCCGCCTATCTCGGCCATCGTGCTCTTGTTCGCCGCTACGCGCTCGGGCGATGGCGGGTGGCTCGCAAACAGACTGCTCAGCTTGTCCGGATCGTTGCCTTGCGACTTGCGGACGAACAGCTCCTGGAGCGCCACCGCGGCCTGCAGGTCATAGCCCGCCGCCTTCATATACTTCATCCCGTAGCGGTCGGCCTCCAGCTCGTCGTCGCGGCCGAACTTCGCCGATACGAGCTGCGCGCCCAGCATGCTCCCCTGGCCCACCATCTCGCCCAGCCCTGAGCCGCCGTACGCGGCGGCGCCGATCGACGCGATCGCTGCGCCGACCTGCAGCAGCTGTCCCTGCTCCATCTGCTGCGCGCCGTGGCGCGCAGCCGCATGGACGATCTCGTGGCCGAGCACGGCGGCGAGCTCGGCTTCGTTCTTGAGCTCGACCAGCAGTCCGCGGTTGATCGCGAGCTTGCCGCCGGGCAGCGCCCAGGCGTTCAGATCGCCGCTGTTGATGACGACGAACTCGTATGGGAGCTTCCGGTCCGCGACGGCGGCCAGGCGATTGCCTACCCGCTGGACGTAACTCGTGACACCCGGATCGGTAACGTAGTCTCCGCCCTGCGACTGCCGCGAGGGCGCGTACTGCTGCTGGCCGATCTGGATTTCCTGCGCCTCGGAGACGAGGTTCAGTTCACGCTTGCCGGTCACCGGGTTGGACGCGCAGCCGCCGAGCGCGAGCAACGCGGCCAGGAGCCCAACATATCGGCGCATGGTCGTCTCCTCCGTGACGACGCAAGTCTAGCAAGGTCGATCGCGACGCCGAACGGCGCGGCGGTCGTAGCGCGTGTCGGACGGTTGCACCTTACGCGTAGGCGCGGCGCACCTCTTCTGCAAGGATTTCAATGCCTCGGGCGACGCTGTCCGGCGCCTGGGAATAGTTGATACGGATGCATTCGTCACGGTGCGACCAGTCCGTCTCGAGCCCGGGGAAGAAGTGGTGGCCCGAGATCACGTACACGCCGCGCGCCTTGAGGCGGCGATACAGCTCGGCACTCGTCACCGGCAGCCCGGGGAACCACAGCCAGAGGAAAAACGCGCCTTCCGGTCGATGGATTACGAGGGGCAGATCGGTGCATGCAGCGCGCAGCCAGTCGATCGCCTGCCGACAGCGGGCGGCGTAGTGTGGCCGCACCACCTCGCGACAGAGTCGCGCGAGCTCGCCGCTGCGGAGCAGCGGCTCGACCATCGTCGCCGCGGTACCGGCCGGCGCGAGCGCGGCGGTCGCGTTGAATGCCGTGATCGCCTCGATCACGGATTGCTGCGCGACGACGATCCCGGTGCGCGCACCCGGCAGCCCGAGCTTTGACAGGCTCAGGCACAGGATCACGTTGTCGTTCCAGAAGGCCGCACCGTCCTCGAACTGCAGGCCCGGGAACGGCAGTCCGTAGGCCGCATCGATCACAAGGGGCACGCCGCGGTCGCGCGCGACGGTGTCGAGCTGCTCGAGCTCCGCTATCGCAAGCACGTTGCCCGAGGGGTTGGTGGGCCGCGACACACAGATCGCGGCCACGTCCTGTGGCGCCGTGAGATTCTCAGTATCGAGCCGGTACTTGAAGAAGCCGTCGGCCTCGCGCTCGATGCGCGCGGGTCGCGAGCACAGCATGCCTTCCGCCACACCGAGATCGGCGTAGCCGATGTACTCCGGCGCGAGCGGCAGCAGCAAGCGCCGGTGCGAGCCGTCGCGCTGCGGTCCCGAAAGCCAGTTGAAGAGAAAGAAGAACCCGAGCTGGCTGCCCGCGGTCAATGCGACATTGCATCGCTCGATTCGCCAGCCGAACTCGTCGTGGAGCGCGGTTGCGACGGCGTCCCGGAATCCCGGGTCGCCGGCAGGGTCGGAATATTGACCTGCAAAGCGGCCAAACTGCGCGGGGTCCGCGGCGATCTCGGTCAGCCGCCGCATGTAGACGGCCTCCACCTCGGGGATGCGCGCGGGATTGCCGCCGCCCAGCATGTACACCGGCGCAGACGCCGCCATCGCGTCGGCGAGATCGAGCATCAGCTCGGCCGCGGCCGTGCGACGGGTGTAACGGGCGCCAAAGTCGGACGGGCGGAACATCTGCGACGCTCCAGTCGGCTGCCGGCACGGCGTGCGACGGCGATGCGACTATGCCACGATCGGTACAACCGGAGCGCCCATTGCGGATAGACGCGCTGATCTTCGACCTCGACAACACGCTCTGGGATGTGGAGCCGGTGATCCTGCGTGCCGAGGAGAGGCTGGCCGAGTTCCTCGCGCAATCCTATCCGCGTGTCCTCGAGCGACACACGCTGGCCACGATGCGTGCGCTGCGCACGCGGCTCGTGATCGAGCATCCGACCATGCAGCACGATTTCACCTGGCTGCGGCTCGAGCTGCTGCGCCGGCTGGCGAGCGAGGCAGGTTACCCGGAAGACATGGCGCGGCAGGCCTTCGATGTCTTCTTCCGCGCGCGCAACGAAGTCGTACTCTACGACGACGTGCTGCCGGCCCTCACGACGCTGCACACACGCTGCCGGCTGTTCGCGCTCAGCAACGGCAACGCGGACCTGGCCGCGATCGGGCTGTCGCGTTTCTTCGAGCGGAGTCTGTGCGCGAGGGAAGCCGGGTGTCTCAAGCCCGACCCGCGCATCTTCTGCCGGCTGCTCGACGACGCGGGTCTCGATGCCGCGTACGTGGTGCACGTGGGCGATGATCCGGAAGCGGACATCGAGGGTGCGCGCGGCGCCGGTCTGCGCGCGGTGTGGCTCAACCGCCAGGGCACACCGTGGCCCGCGTCCACCGCCGCGCCGGAGCTGCACATCCGCTCGCTTGGTGAACTCGACGCGGTGCTGACCGGTCTATCGTAAGAAGGGAATGACCGCCGAAGGAGCGCGCGTCTGCGTGCAGGGTTCACCCTCTCCGACGTCGATTGGCGGCTGTCTCCGACACGTTTTCGTGCAGTACGTCGCAGACGTCCACTTGTTCGCGCTGTCTGGCTTGGCTATGTTCGCATCATGAAGTCGCTGGATGCAGAGCGACGGCTGGAGACGACGGTGGCCGCGCCGGACGAGCAGGCCACCCTCGACGTGCGCGGGCTGCGCGAGTTTTTCCGTGATTCGGTACACGACGCGCTGATCCGCCAACAGGTCGGTGTCGACACGCACACCGAGCACTACGTGGTCAACCTGCTGACCATGTTCTCCCGCTCCGAGGCGCTCTTCGAGCAGACACCCGAGGGCGTGCGGCTGCGACCGCTGGCGGTGATGCTGGCCGAAGCTGCCGCAACGACCTCAGCGGAACATCGGAGTCGGGCGCTGCAACGGCTGGGCGACGTCTCATTGTTCATCGCCGGCTTCTTCGCGCAGAGTTTTGCGCGCAAGCTGGTCGACATCGACTATCACATCGCGATGGGCGGCCGGGCCTACGGGACACTGGCCGACAGCTGCGGGCACGGAGCGCGCGCGCGCGCGCTCGGTGCCGTGTTCGCCGAGCTCGCCGCAAAGTTCCAGCGGCTGGTCGATGCGTTGAACGAAGTCAGCGAGATGTCGCACCGTCACAGCGATCGAGACGTCCTGCGGCAGTACGAGATCTGGCTCAGGACGGGCAGTCCGCGCGCCCGCGAGATCCTGCTGCGGCTCGGCGTGATACCGGCCCCAGTCGCGATCGAGCGCGCTCCAAATTGAGCGCTACCCCTGCGGCGGCCTTGCTCCGCGGCCTGCAGGGATTGCTCGTGCGGATCTATGACGCGCCTGCCGCGCACGACGTGCACGATTTCCTGGTGACCGACGCTCTGCGAGCCGCGGAGCTGTCCGGACGCGCGCAGCCGCCGTCCACCGACGAGCAGCTCTTGCTGGCGGAAGGGGCCGACGGACTCGAGCTCAGCCTGTACGTGGATGCGGAGGTGCTGCACCGCCTTGCGACCCGTTGTCCGCTGCACGCGCTCGACGAACGCAACCTCGCCGACTACTGCACCGCGCTCGAGGGAGTGAGCCATTTTCATTACGTCGTATGGAACGCCGACAGCACTCGCGAGATCTCGCTGCTCGAGCTCGAGTTGCAGGCTGAGGTGGACAAGTACGCGAGCGCGCTTTCGCTGCTGCTTGCGCAGCGCGAGGGCCGCTTCCCCGCCGAGCTCTTTCATCGCCTGTTCGAAGGCGTGCGCTTCCTGCCGCAACTCGCCGAGGCGGAACGCGCCCGTTACGAGGAAGCACATCGCTACGCGGCTCGTTTCTGCCGCCGGCTGGAAGAGCGCTTTCTGCGTGCTCGGCGGGCCCGGCCCGAGGCACTGCTGGCCGAGCTGCGGCGTTTCTATCGCCTGGGGAGCCAGTCAAAGCTGCGCCACGCGGCGCAGTGGTCCTGAGGAGCGGCTAGCCCTCGCCGGGCTTATCCTGCATGCGCTTCTTGAGCGCGATCCACTTGCTGAACTCGCGCAAGTCGCGCTTCTTCTTCCGTGACTGCTTGGTGGGCTCGTTCCTGTCGTACGGGTTGTAACCCGGTAGCGGCTTCTTCCTGGAGGGAAGCGGGTCGTTGTTCAGCGCGGTGAGATCGTTGCTCTCTTCCTCGATCATGAGGTCCCTGGGCGCGAGCGCGCTCAACCGCGCGGTTTTGCCCAGGGTATCGTCCGCCTGGAGGTCCGCGTCGTCGGACCATTCCCAACTGATGTTGCCGCGGTCGTCGTGCACAAGCTGACCGGGAGTCGCGTCCTCCTGGCCGGCCTCGGTGCCGGTCGCCGGATCCGCATCGACAGACTGTGTCTGTCTCTGGTTGCGGCCGGTCCGCAAGTCCACTGCTCTTCCCGCGTCCTGAATGCGGCGTTTCTCTGCCATGTTCCAGCACTCCGCTGGTTCTCTACTTCAGGCCGATGTTACCGAGTCGCGGCCCGCGGAAAGTGAGAGTCGCGTCACGCTATGTCTCGTCGGTGGGTCCCGGGTCCGCCGAAGCTCGGAGGGCGTGTTCCGCCCAGACCAGCCCGACGATGCTCTTGCCGTCCGCGAGGCGCCCCGATGACGCCAGGGCAAGCGCTTCATCGAACGGAAGCCAGCGCGGCTCAAGCACCTCGTGCGCTTCCGGGCGGCTCACGACGGACACGAGGCCGCGGGCGAGGAACAGGTGTATCGCCTCGGTGAGTACACCGGGCGAGGTGAGAAAGGATCCGAGCGGCGTCCAATGCATGGCTCTCATCCCGGCTTCCTCCTCGAGTTCGCGCTTTGCGCACACGAGTGGCGCTTCGCCGGCGTCGAGCTTTCCGGCCGGCAACTCATCCACCCAGCCGCCAGCGGCGTGACGGTACTGCCGGAGCAGGCAGACGCGGTTCTGGTTGTCGATGGCGACGATCGCCGCGCCGCCCGGATGATGCGCGATCTCGAGCGTCGCGACCGTGCCGTTGGGGAGCGGTACCTGCTCGACAGTGAGCCGGATGACGCGGCCCCTGAATACTTCGCGGACTTCATGCGGCATGGGTGTTTCCCTGTATGCGCTGGTTGCTGCAGCGCAGCAATGTGTGGCCTGCTGTGCTAACGTGCGTGCGTGACTGATCACACGCTGCGCCGTCTTAGAGCGTCCTTCGAAGCGGGCCGCACCCGACCGCTCGCATGGCGCCGTGCCCAGCTTGTCGCAATCGAGCGGATGCTCGAGGAGCGCGAAGCGGATTTCGCCGAAGCCTTGCGCCTCGATCTCAACAAGAGTCGCTACGAGTCGTTTCTGTCCGAGACGAGCTTCGTCATCGAGGAAGCGAAATTCGCGCGCCGCCATCTCGGGCGCTGGATGCGCGGCAGTCGTGTCCGCACGCCGATGATGGCACAGCCTGGTCGCAGCAGGATCGTTCCGGAGCCGAAGGGCGTCGTGCTGATCATCGCTCCCTGGAACTACCCGCTGTCCATGGTGCTCGCGCCGCTGGTCGGCGCGCTCGCCGCGGGCAATGCCGCGATCGTCAAGCCGTCCGAGATATCGCGCCACACCTCGGCTGCCCTTGCGCGCATTCTTCCCCAATACATGGACCCGGAGGCCGTCGCGGTCGTCGAGGGCGGGGTCGCCGAGACCACCGATCTGCTCGCGCAGCGCTTCGATCACATCCTCTATACGGGCAACGAGCGCGTGGCGCGGATCGTCATGGGCGCTGCCGCGAAGCACCTGACTCCGGTTACGCTCGAACTCGGCGGCAAGAGTCCGTGCCTCGTCGCTGGCGATGCCAATCTGGACGTTGCGGCGGCGCGTATCGTGTGGGGCAAGTTCCTGAACGCAGGCCAGACCTGCGTGGCCCCCGATCACGTACTGGTCGAGCGCAGGGCGGCCGCGCCGCTGCTCGCGGCGCTGGTGCGGCGCATCCGCGAGTTCTACGGCGAGGACGCGGCCGCGAGCCCGGATTACGGGCGGATCGCGACCGAGCGCCACGCCGCGCGATTCGAGCGGCTCCTGGCCGGCCAGCGGATCCACTACGGCGGACGGGTGGACGTCGCGCAGCGCTACGTCGAGCCGACCATCGTGCTCGACCCGTCTCCAGACAGCGCGCTGATGCAGGAAGAGATCTTCGGCCCGGTCCTGCCGGTCATTGCCGTCGATGACATGGGTGCGGCGATGCGCCTGGTGGCTGCGCGCCCCAAACCGCTCGCACTGTATGTCTTCACGCGCGACGAGGCGCTCGCCGATGCGGTTCGCGATTCGCTGTCCGCGGGCACCGTGTGTGTCAACGACGCGGTGATCTTCATGGTATCGCCCGAGCTGCCGTTCGGCGGCGTGGGTGCGAGCGGCATGGGCAGATACAGCGGCTGGTACGGTTTCGAGACGTTCAGCCACATGAAGCCGGTGATGACGCGCAGCCTCCGGTTCGACGTGCCGATCCGCTACCCGCCGTACAACGACACCAAGGCGCGCCTGCTCAAGCTGGTCCGCTGAGCGGAGGCGGACGAGCCGCAGGTCCGCATGGAGTCGGCGGACCGGGCATACCGCTCGCGCCCCTTCCCAGTTGTGTGACCCCCTGCACGGTCCGACCGGCGCAGCCGTGGAATCTTGTTGCCGTGGAGTCGGGCACGCTGACACGGACCGCAGGTCTAACGACCGCTGCATTTCTGGGCTTCGTCCTGGTGGACGTTGCGGTGCCCGCGCGTCTGGTATCCGGTGCATGGTGGCTCGTTCTGCTCCTTGTGTGGATCACGCGCTGGCCAGCGCCGCGTCCCGCTGCAGGCCACACGACATCGACCTTGCTGCGCCTCATGGCCTTGCCGGTCTTTGCATGGCTCTTCTTCCGCTCGGTCAACGGTCTGGCGAGCGCCGCGAGCGCGTGGGAGCTTCTCGATTCGGACAGTCCGCTTGCGCTGCTTTCCTTCCCGATGAGGGACACGCTGGTCGGACTCGTGACCGCGGTATTGCTGGCCGTTCCGCTGCGCCGCACTTTCGGGCCGCGTGCCGCATCCGCGGCGTGCATCGTCGTGCTGCCCTACTTCATGCTCGCCGGTCTCGAGACCGTGTTCGTGCCGGCACGCTGGGCCGAGCGGCCGTTGGCGAATGCGATTCACCTGTTCGAGGCGGTGATGCCGCCGCTGCTGCTGCTCGAGGCCTGCGCCATCCGGATGCGTCGCCAGGTCGAACGCACGCGGGCACCGGCTCGGCTCCAGCATGACTTCGAACACCTCCGGCGCGGTGGTCTGGGTGCGAGGGGCACCGCGCTCCGCGTATTTCTGCCGGTCTCCGGCCTGGCGGCCGCGGCGATCGCACTGCGCGTGCGGGTCGACGGCGATCCGGATGCGCCGCTCATCATCGAGACGCTGGCGGCCGCGACCATCCCGCTGGTGACCGTGGCACTCACCGGCGCAGGCATCGCCCTGCTGCGGGCGCTGCGCGCCGTGCCGGCACAGCGCGGCTGGCGGCTATGGCTGGTGCGGGACATGCGGGCGACTGTATTCCTGCTGCTCGGGCCACTTTGGCTGTGGACCGTGCTCATCGATGCGCCGCAGACCGGCGCATACGCGAAAGGGGCGGTACGCTCGCTGCCGGGCTCTACCTGGGAGATTGCCTACGACGCAGCGACGCGCACCATCCGTCTCGACGGCGAGTTCCAGTCCGGGATCGCGCGCGACTTCACTCGTGTGCTCGAATCGGCGCCCGATGCTGAAACCGTCGAGCTGCAGAGCCCGGGCGGATGGGTCGGTGAAGCCGTCCGAATCGCCGAGCAGATCGAGCGCCGGGAGCTCGCGACGCGCGTCGCTGCGCAGTGCTCGAGCGCGTGCACGCTTGCCTTCGTCGGGGGTGTGCGCCGTACTCTCGCAGCCGGTGGCGCCCTCGGTTTCCACGCCGGATCGGCGGCGACGGGCATCGGCGACGGCAACCGCGAGTTCAACGCGTACATGCTGTACCGCGGTGTCGATCCGCAATTCCTCCTCGCGAGCAACGCGGTGCCACCCAAGGACATCTGGGTGCCGGATCTCCAGACGCTGCAAAACGCCGGGATCGTGACCGAATGAGCTAACGCACGGCCGCGCGTCCACGCGGTCGACCGAGGCACGGTCCGCCACGCGCTGCCGGGTGTGCGCCGGTACTGGATATCCATACAGGCGAGTCCTATAGTTCGGCGCGATGCTCGCCTCCCACGATTTCGACTCGCTCAACGCCGCCCAGCGCGAGGCTGTCGGGCACGGCGAGATAAAACCCGAGGGCGGCCTGGCGGCGGGTCCGCTGCTTGTGATCGCAGGCGCCGGCACGGGCAAGACGAGCACCCTCGCGCACCGCGTGGCCTATCTGCTCCTCGCCGGTGTTCCTGCGGAGCGTGTGCTGCTCCTGACCTTTACCCGCCGCGCTGCGCTCGAGATGACGCGCCGGGCGCAACGGGCTATCGCGTCGGCGGTGCGCGCCCGGGCACCGTCGGCCGTACCGGCGGCGCTCCGCCTGCCCTGGTCCGGGACGTTTCACGCGATCGGCAATCGGCTGATCCGCCTGCACGCACAGCGGCTCGGGCTCGATCCGGGCTTCAACGTCCTCGACCGCACCGATGCGGCCGACCTGATGGACATCGTTCGACAGCGGCTCGGCCTGGCGAAGACCGAGAAACGATTCCCACGCAAGGACACCTGTCTCGCGATCTACTCGCATCGTGTGAACGCGCAGTGGCCGCTGCGCCGTACGCTGGAGCTACTGTTCCCCTGGTGCCTCGAGTGGGAGGAGGCGCTCACGACGCTGTGTCGCGAGTACGTCGACGCCAAGCTTGCCCAGCAGCTCCTCGACTACGACGACCTGCTGCTCTACTGGCAGCTGCTGATGGCCGAGCGCGACATCGCCGCGGGAATCGGCGCACGCTTCGATCACGTGCTGGTCGACGAGTACCAGGACACGAACCGCCTCCAGGCGGGAATTCTCGCGGCGCTGCGGCCCGACGGCGCGGGCGTCACGGTCGTGGGGGACGACGCGCAGGCGATCTACTCGTTCCGTGCCGCGACGGTCGAGAATATCCGCGAGTTCCCGCGTGGATTCGATCCGCAGGCGCGCGTGGTGACGCTCGAACAGAACTACCGCTCGACGCAGTCCGTGCTCGATGCGGCCAACGCGCTGATGGTGGAGGCGGGTTCGCTGTACCCCAAGAACCTGCGAAGCTCGCGCGACAGCGGTCCGCGACCAGCCTACGTCGTAGTGCAGGACGACCAGGCGCAGGCGGGTTACGTGATCGAGCAGGTGCTCGCCGCGCGCGAGCGTGGCGTGGACCTGCGCCGGCAGGCGGTGCTGTTTCGCGCGGCTGATCACAGCGCCCTGCTCGAGCTCGAGCTCATGCGCCGCAACATCCCGTTCGTGAAGTACGGCGGTCTCAAGTTTCTCGAGGCGGCGCACGTCAAGGACCTGCTTGCGGTGCTGCGTCTCGCCGACAATCCGCGCAACCGGATTGCGGCGTTTCGCGTGCTGCAGCTTCTGCCGGGCATGGGCCCGGCGCACTCGGCACGCGTCTGCGATGCCTTCGAGTCCGCGGGGTTCTGCTTCTCCGCGCTCCGGGGGCTGCCGGTACCGGTCGCCGCCAGGGAGGCATGGTCGTCCCTGAGCGCGCTGCTGCTCGCGATCGGCGGCGCCCGGCCGCCCTGGGCCGGACAGATCACACAGGTCAGGTCGTGGTACGAACCTCAGCTCGATCGGCTCTACGAGCAGGCGGCCGTCCGTCGCACCGATCTCGAGCAGCTCGAGCGGATCGCGGCGCAGTACGCGACGCGCGAAGCGTTCGTCACCGAGCTGACACTCGATCCGCCGCAGGCCACCGGGGATCTCTCCGGAGAGCCGCTGCTCGACGAGGACTATCTGGTGCTGTCCACGGTGCACTCGGCAAAGGGGCAGGAGTGGGAGTCCGTGTACGTGCTCAACGTCACCGATGGCAGCTTTCCTTCCGAATTCGCAACCGGGCGGGCCGAGGCGATCGACGAGGAACGCCGGCTGCTCTACGTGGCGATGACGCGCGCAAAGCGCGACCTGCATCTGCTGGCGCCGGTGCGGTTCTACATCACGCAGCAGTCACCCGTGGGCGATCGGTACGTCACCTCGGCTCGCAGCCGTTTCATGAGCGAAGCGGTGCTCTCCCGGTTCGAACGACGAAGCTGGCCCACCGAAGGTGAGGAGCCTCGGGCTCAGGCCGCGCGCGGGCCGCCGATCGACGTCGGTGCGCGCCTCAAGGCGATGTGGTGAGAAAAAGAAAAAGGCCCGGGAGTCGCCTCCCGGGCCCTTAGTCAGTAGTCAGTCGTCGACTTACCAGCGACGCTGGCCGCCGCCGCCGCCGCCGCCGTAGCCGCCACCCGGACGGCCACCGCCGCCGCCCGGACGACCGCCACCACCGCCGGTGCGCGGGCGATCCTGCGCCTCGTTCACACGCAGCGGACGACCGCCCATCGAGAAGCCGTTCAGCGCCTGCATCGCGCGCTGCGCATCGGCCTGCGGCATCTCGACGAAGCCGAAGCCACGCGGACGGCCGGTCTCGCGATCGGTCGGGAGGGCAACGGACTCAACCGTGCCGTGCTGGGCGAAGAGCTCGCGTACCGAGGTTTCGTCAGCAGAAAAAGGCAGGTTGCCCACATAGATCTTAGTCATTCAAACATCCTCAGAAAGTTACTCACGCCCCGGCGATCCCACTCCAGGAATGCACGCGGGGCACCATCACACAACAGGAGGATTCGTAGCCGAGGTCGTCTAAGAGGGCGTTTGCCTCACCGAGGCCAACGCTCGTGCGATGACTCCTGTCACCTGATCGCAGACAATTCGGCTTAACAAGACAGGCACCGGACGGGCGCCTTTCAAGACACGGACGGGCAACGATCGGCGCGCAGTCTATCACAAGTCCCTGCTTGTCAAGGGTTTATCGGCGGGGGAGAGCTCCCGGCTATGCCGCCAAAGCTGACACGCGAGCCGCGCCCGCCCACAGGCTGCGGGGCTCCAGGCGACCGGTCCGGACCCTAGAGCTTAGGGCCCGCCGGGCTTACCAGCGACCGCCACCTCCGCCGGCGCCGGGACCGCGGGGCGCACGCTCGCGCGCCTCGTTGACCCGTAGCGGGCGGCCGTTCATCTGGAAGCCGTTCAGCTGCTGGATGGCGGACTGGGCCTCGGTCGAAGTCATGTCGACGAAGGCGAAACCGCGCGGCTTGCCGGTTTCGCGATCGTTGATGATCTTCACGGAGTCCACTTTGCCGTGCTGCTCGAACAGGCTGCGAATCTCAGCTTCGGTTGCGCTGAAAGGCAGATTGCCAACGTAGAGAGTCGTCATCGACGGGGTCACTCACTCGGACTGGAACGGAAACAATACGGGTCCGCCCCGGCGACGCTGGGCATCGACGGACCGAATCCGCGGAAAAAGGGATCGCTGACCACGAGCCGCACCGGACGAATATTAGGAGGAGCCCACCTAGGCGTTTCTTGCTGGGACGAGGATGGGGCGCTTTCCGGTGACTGTGCCGCCTTGTGCGGCGGCCTATGAATAGGTCTCGTTGGTTTGCGACAAGACTACTGAGGCCCTTTCCAGCGTGCAACTAAATCGTTGATGCGCCGCAAAAAAACGGCCGCGCCCGGGTTTCTCAGCCGCGCAGAGCGCCCCAGAGCGTCCAGAGTCCAATCACGATGAACCCAAGCCCGGCGGCGATCGTCAGGTGCCGTGTGTTCACGTGTTGCGCGAGCACATTCCCGACGAGTACGGCCAGCGCGCAGGCTGCGACCAGCGCGAGCGAGGCGGCGGCGAACACGAGCCACGCGCTGTTGGCGCGGTTGGCCGCAAACAGCATCGTCGCCAGCTGCGTCTTGTCGCCGAGCTCCGCGAGGAACACGGTGCCGAAGATCACGAGCAGTGCCTTCAGGTCCATGTCCATGTGTACCACCGCGCGAAGCGCGCGAAATGCTCGCGGTCGGACCGCGCATGCACTCAGTCCGGCTCGAGGTAGGTGTAGCCAGCAAGCTCGAGCTCGTAGAACCGGCGCAACGCCTGGCTTTCCTCGAGCGACAACCTGCCTTCGCGCACCGCGCGCTCGCAATCGCGCGCGAACTGCGGATACAGCCGGTCGACGTCGTAGCTCATGTACTTGAGCACTTCGGCTGCCGTGTCACCCTTGACCGTCTCCTCGATCCACCAGCCGCCCTCGTCGTGCAGCTTGATGTGCACGACGTGCGTGTCGCCGAACAGGTTGTGCAGATCGCCGAGCGTCTCCTGGTACGCCCCGACGAGGAATACCACCAGGAAGTACGGCTCGCCATCGACGAGCTCGTGCAGCTCGAGCGTGCGCTTGGACTCGCGCAGGCTCACGAAGCGGTCGATCTTGCCGTCGGAATCGCAGGTGATGTCGGCGAGCACCGCATTGCGCGTCGGTCGCTCCTCGAGCCGGTGCACCGGCATGATCGGAAAGAGCTGGTCGATGGCCCAGCTGTCGGGCAGCGACTGGAACACGGAGACGTTGCAGAAATAGATGTCGCTCAGGACCGTCTCGAGTCCCTCGAGCTCCTCCGGCACCGATTCCAGGCGGCGGCAGCAGTCGCGGATTTTGGCGCAGGTCGCCCAGTAGAGCCGCTCGACGTGACCGCGCGCCTCGAGCCCGAGATATCCGAGGTTGAACATCTGCAGCGCCTGCTCCCGCGCCTGCAGTGCGTCGTGATAGCACTCCACGAGACGCCGCTCGGAGATCGAGCGGTAGGCGTCGAAGATGTCGCGCACCGGCTGCGGCACGCGGTCGCCGCCGGCGAAGTCCTGTTCGGCCTTCTCGTCGACGCGGAACCGGTCCAGCCGCGAGCAGCCGAGCGTGTTGAAGACCAGCAGGCTGTGGTGCGCGGCGATCGCACGACCCGATTCGCTTACGATCACCGGGTGCTCGATGCCGCGGGCGTTGCAGACGTTGGCGATGCGATAGACGACGTCGCTCGCGTACTCGGCGAGCGTGTAGTTCATGGACGAAGCATAGTTCGTGCGGCTGCCGTCGTAGTCGACGCCCAATCCGCCGCCGATGTCGATGTAGCGCAACCCCGCGCCCATCAGCTTGAGCTCGGCGTAGACGTGCGCCAGCTCGTTGACGGCGTCCTTCACCCGGCGGATGTCCTGCAGCTGACTGCCAGGATGGCAGTGCACGAGCTGCAGGCAGTCCTCCATCCCGTGTTCCTTGAGCGTGCGGAAGAGATCGAGGATCTCCGTGACAAACAGCCCGAACTTCGACTTCTCACCCGAGGATTCGCGCCAGCGCCCCACGCCCTCGGTCGCGAGCTTGACGCGCACGCCGATCCGCGGCCGGACGTCGTAGCTGCGCGCGTGCTTGAGGATCAGCTGCAGCTCGCCGAAGTTCTCGACCACCGGGATGATGGTGCGGCCGAGCTTGGTCGCGAGGATCACCGCCTCGATGTAGCTGTCGTCCTTGAAGCCGTTGCAGATGATCATCCGCTCCGACTCGGCCTCGGTCATCGCCATCACCGCGAGCAGCTCGGGCTTCGAGCCCACCTCGAGGCCGAAACCGAACTCGCGCCCGTAGCCGTACACCTCCTCCACGACAAGGCGCTGCTGATTCACCTTGATCGGGAACACCGCCGTATAGCGGTTGCGGTAGTCGTTCTCGGCAATGGCGGTCGCGAAGGCGTCGTTCAAGCGCCTGAGGCGGTGGCGCAGGATGTCCGAGAACCGCAGCACGACGGGCGCTGCGAGATCGCGAGCCTCGAGTCCCCGGACGACCTCGTAGAGATCGATCTCGCGATCCGTGGACTGGTCGGGGCGCACCACGACGTGGCCCGCGTCGTTGATGCCGAAGTAGCCGTTGCCCCAGGCCTGGACGCCGTACAGATCGAGCGAGTCCTCGATCTTCCAGCCGGTGGCGGGACTGATCCTGCGAGCGGTGCTGTCCACTTCGTGCTTGACCTGCCCGGTCGGGGAAAAACTGGCGCGAAAGATAGCAGGAAAAAGCGCCGGGAAAAGGCTTTCTATCCGCGCGCGATCGGCCGTCGCGGATCGCGTATCCACTCGCTCCAGGACCCGGGATAGAGACGCGCGCCTGCGAGCCCGGCCTGTTCCATCGCGAGCAGCAGGTGACAGGCGGTCACCCCGGAGCCACACATCGCAACGACATGCGACGGCGGCACGCCGCCGAGCGTCGCCTCGAAGCTGCGGCGAAGCTCCTCCGGTTCGCGCATCCGCCCATCCGCAGCCAGCGATTCGGTCAGAGGGTAGTTGACGGCGCCCGGCACGTGTCCCGCCACCGCATCAAGCGGTTCGACCTCGCCGCGGAAGCGCTCCGGCGCGCGCGCGTCGAGCACCCGACACCCCGCGTCGGTGGCGACGGCGAGCACGGTTGCTGCATCGACGGCGAGATCCGAGCGCGGATGAGCGACGAAGTCGCCTGGCGGGCACGACACCGTATCCGCGTTCACCGGGAGACCGAGCGACCGCCAGCGCGCGAATCCGCCATCCAGCACCAGCGCGCGTTCGTGACCAAGCCAACGGAGCATCCACCAGAGCCGTGCCGCGTACATGCCGTTGCCCGCGTCGTAGGCGACTGCGATCCCGCCGGCACCCAGGCCCCAGGCTCGAAGGCGCGTCTCGAAGTCGGCGGCGGAGGGGAGCGGGTGCCGCCCCGTATCGGGTGTGACCGCGGCGGAAAGGTCGCGATTCAGGTCGAGGTGGACTGCGCCCGGCAGATGCGCAAGCGCGAAGTCGCGCGCGCCAGCGCCCGGATCCGCAAGATCGAACCGGCAGTCAAACAGACGCAGCGCGGGTTCGCCCAGCCGCTCGGCGAGCGCTTCCGCTGAGATCAACGGGCTCGTTGTGGTGCTCATCGCGACCAGCCTCGTGTCCGGCTCCCAGCATGGTACCGCCGACGGCGGCCCGCCAGTACAATCGCGGCGCCGCGCGATCCGCGCGACGGGCCAGGTGGAGCCTGAGTGGCACTTGAAGTCTTCTGGGGCAGCGGCAGCCCGTTTTCGTGGCGGGTGCTGCTGGCGCTCGAGTACAAGCGCGTGCCGTATGAGTCGCGGTTGCTGCAGTTCGCGAAGCAGGAGCACAAATCGCCGCAGATGCTGCGCATGAACCCGCGGGGTCGGGTCCCGGTGCTCCGCGACGGCGACTTCGTCGTGTTCGAATCGCTGGCCTGTCTCGCGTATCTCGACCGAAAGTATCCGGATCCGCCGCTCTTCGGTCGGACCGCCGAGGACGCCGGCACCATCATGCGCGTCATCTGCGAGTTCCAGGCATACACCGAGCCGTCGCTCAACCAGATCATCCAGGCAGCCTTTCTTGGCAACATAGAGGAACGCGCGGAGGAGATCACGCGCGCTATGCACATCGTTGGCGGCGAGGCGCGAACCATCGAGGGTCGGCTCAGCACATCGGACTGGCTGGTGGGCGCCGAACTCTCGGCTGCCGATCTCGCGGTGTTCCCGGGCATCATGCTGCTGCGGCGCGCGCTGGAGAAACGCGAGGCCGGTGAGCTGCGCTCGCGATTCCTGCCGATGGAAACGACCTACCCCGCGCTCGCGCGCTGGATCGGCAGGATCGAGAATCTGCCGGGCTACGACCGCACCTATCCGCCGCACTGGCGCGAGGGCGCGCCACGCGGTTGATTGCGCGCGTCCTGGTGCGGTCGACCCGCGCAGGTTTCCGGTTACACTACATTTTCGTTTCCTGCACTCGCTGGTCGACGCAATGAGCAACTACCCGGTACATGTGAATTTCCCGGGCCGCCTGATCATGGTCGGTTTCGGCAGCATCGGTCAGGGCGTCCTGCCGTTGATCCTGCGTCACGTCGGTATCGCGACCGATCGCATCACGATCGTGACGGCCGACGACCGCGGCTCGGCCGAGGCGGCCGAGTACGGCATCAAGTTCGTCAAGCAACCGCTCACGCGCGAGAACTTCAAGCGCGTGCTCGACCCGCTGGTCGGCCGCGGCGACTTCCTCCTGAACCTGTCGGTCGATGTCTCGAGCATCGCGCTGATCAAGCTCTGCTGGGACAAGGCGGCGCTCTATCTCGACACCTGTATCGAGCCCTGGCCGGGTGGCTACACGGATCCGACGATCTCTCCAGCCAAGCGAACCAACTACGCATTGCGAGAGGAGGCGCTGGCGCTGCGTGAGGGAAAGACCCGCGCCCCGACCGCGGTGCTGACACATGGTGCGAATCCGGGCCTGGTGTCCCACTTCGTCAAGCAGGCGCTGCTCAACCTGGCTGGCGATCTCGGGCTGGACGCCGCCGAGCCCGCGACCCGCGAGGAGTGGGGGCGGCTTGCGCAGAAGCTCGGCGTCCAGGTGATCCACATCGCCGAGCGCGACACCCAGGTCGGCACCCGCCCGAAGGAGCTGGGTGAATTCGTCAACACATGGTCGGTCGATGGCTTCGTCGGCGAAGGCGCGCAGCCCGCCGAGCTCGGCTGGGGCTCCCACGAGAAGAACTGGCCGCGCGACGGCAAGAAACACGATTTCGGCCGCGGCAGCGCGATCTACCTGATGCAACCCGGTGCGGCCACCCGCGTGCGCACCTGGACGCCGCTTGCGGGGCCGTTCCACGGCTTTCTGATCACACACGGCGAGTCGATCTCGATTTCCGACTACCTGACGATCAAGAAGGGCGACAAGGTCGAATACCGTCCGACCGTGCATTACGCGTATCACCCCTGCGATGCCGCCGTGCTGTCCGTTCACGAGCTTGCCGGGCGCAACTGGGAGGTGCAGGAGCGCAAGCGCGTGATGATGGAGGAAATCGTCAAGGGCGTGGATGAGCTGGGCGTGCTGCTCGCCGGTCACAAGCGCAACGCCTACTGGTACGGCTCGCAGCTCCCGGTCGACGAGGCGCGGCGGCTCGCGCCGCACAACAGCGCCACGTCGCTGCAGGTGACGGTCGCTGCGCTCGCCGGGCTCATCTGGGCGGTCGAGAACCCGAACAACGGTGTCGTCGAGCCCGACGAGATGGACTTCCGGCGCGTGCTCGAGATCTGCATGCCGTATCTCGGTCCAGTGGTAGGCGAGTACGGCGAATGGCATCCGCTGGTCGCGCGCGGGCGACTGTTCCCGGAGGATCTCGACGAGACCGATCCCTGGCAGTTCAAGAACGTCCGCGTCTTCTGAGGCCGAACCGTGCTGCGCGACGCGGTGGAGGGCGGCTGTCAGTGTGGCGCGGTCCGGTTTCGCATCGGTCTGCCGCCCAAGTGGTGCGCGCATTGCCACTGCTCGATGTGCCGGCGTGCGCATGGCGCCGGGTTCGTTACCTGGGTGGGCTCGGCAAGCGAGCGATTCGAGCTGCTGTCAGGTGAAGCCGAGCTTCGCCGCTATCGATCTTCGGAGCTCGCAACGCGCAGCTTCTGTGGGCGTTGCGGCACGATGTTGTTCTTCGAGTCGAGCCGATGGCCGGGCGAGATCCACGTGACGCTCGCGCATCTCGATTCCAGCGAGGGACTCGCGCCCCAGGCGCATGCCTACTGGGGCAGCCGCGTCCCGTGGGCCGATTTCTCGGATACCGAGCTGCCGAAGGTCGAGCCGACCGGGCACGCGTAAACTCTGCCGCCGTCGCTCACCCTGTCGCCGCGGTGTAGCGGATCCCGATCACCGTCCACATACGCGCGCCCGACGGCGTGTCGATCCCGACCTCGTCATCGCGACGGCGGCCCATGAGCGCGCGGGCGAGCGGCGAATCCATGCTCACGTAGCCGCGCACCGGATCGATCTCGTCAGGCCCGACGATGCGCAGCTCGCGCTCGGCCCCCCCGTCGTCCACGAGCTGTACCCAGGCGCCGAAGAAAATGCGGTCCGGATCGTCCGGCGGTCGGTCGACCACCACGATGCCGTCCAGCCGCTTGCGCAGGAAGCGCACGCGCCGGTCGATCTCCCGCAGCTGCTTCTTGCCGTAGATGTATTCGGCATTCTCCGACCGGTCGCCCTGCGCGGCGGCTTCCGAGACCGCCCGGGTGACCTGTGGCCGCTGCACGCGCCACAGGTCGTCGAGCTCCGCGCGGAGCCGTCGGGCGCCTTCTGGCGTTATGTATTTCGAGCCGGGCGGCTGTGGTCTGCGGTATCGCGTCATGTTCTCAAGCAACCCGCCGGTGCACGCCGCGGAGTGTGGAACGGGTCACGGAACCCGGTCACCCGCATCGGTAATTTCTGGCCACATGAGCATCAAGTACTACGCGCACTTTCTGGTCGACGAGCCAGGTCCGCGTGGGCTGCAGGAGTACCGCGGCATCGTAGAGCTGGACGGCACTCCGCGGCGCGATCGCGAGATGAAGGAGGCGGTGATGATCATCGCCCGCAACTTCGGCCGCCAGACCCGCGACGTGAAGGTGCTGCAATGGGCGCGTCTGCATTGAGAGTAATGGTCCCCTAGCGGACTCTTCCCTTCCCTTCGACCAGAGTCCGCTCCTCGCCCCGGGCCACAAACCCGGGGCCTTTTTTTGGGACACCCCGTTTCCGCAGTACTCACCAGCTGCCGATCCGCAGCACTGCTATCGCGATCCGAACCTCGAGCAGGAACGCGACCAGCGCCACCACCAGCGAAATCATCGACAGCACGAACAGCACCGCCACCGGCGTCGCAAGGTTCATCGGCGCAAACGTGCTCGCGAACAGGAGGGCGATGACCAGTGCGACGAGCAGCGCGGTGATCGTGATCAGCGTGATGGCGATGTTGATCAGACGCGCACGTCGCGCCAGCACGCGCAGCTGCGCGCGTGCTTCGGGCGTGTCTTGCGCGGCATCGTATCGAACGCGGTCCTCGGCGGCGCGCGCACGATCGACGATTCGGGCCAGGCGTGCAATCAGCACGCCCAGGACTACGCCGACGCCGGACAACAGAAACACCGGTGCCACGGCGAGCTGGATCGCGTGGGCAACGTCGACGACTTCGATTCCGGCCACGCACAAATGTCCCAGATGCCGCTTCCGAATGCCAGAGCGGTCGCCACCCGGTTGCGCACTGCACACGGCCCGCGCCAGACTGCGCGGCGCGTCCCTGTTCCGCCAGCAAAGCGCAAAACCCATCGCGCGCGCCGGAAAGGGGCTAGTCCATCAATGTCGTCATTCAAGGACCACTTCTCACGTCAGGCGGCGGCATACAGCCGCTACCGCCCCGCCTACCCGCCGGAGCTGATCTCCTACGTCGCTGCACTCGCGCCGTCGCGCGGACTCGCGATCGACTGCGCGACGGGCAGTGGCCAGGCTGCGGTGGCGCTCGCCCGGCACTTCGAGCGCGTGATCGCCGTCGACGGCAGCGTGCCGCAGCTCATTCGCGCGATGCCCGCCGCGGGTGTTACGTATCTGGCCGGGCTCGCCGAGCGGTTGCCGCTGCGCGCCGCTTGCGGCGACCTCGTGGCCGCAGCGCAGGCAGCGCACTGGTTCGACTTCGAGCGTTTCTATGACGAGTGTCGTCGGGTTCTGCGCCCTGGCGGGCTCGTGGCGCTCTGGGCCTACGAGAAGTTTCACGTCGACCCGGCACTCGATGCGATCGTCGATCATTTCTATGTCGACGTAATCGGGCGCTTCTGGCCGCCCGAGCGCCGCCATATCGAGGCAGGGTATCGGGATCTGCCTTTCCCGCTCGCGGAAGAACCGGCACCAGCGTTCACGCTGGCAGCCGAATGGGACCTCGAGCAGGCGCTCGGGTATTTCGGCAGCTGGTCTGCCGTGCAGCGATACCGCGATTCCACCGGCCGTGATCCCCTCCCGGAGCTGCGTCGCGCGCTGGAACCCCACTGGGCCGGCCGGTTGCGCCGGCTCGAGTGGCCGCTGCATCTGCGGGTTGGCCGCGTGTGATTCCACTATAATCCGGCCCCCACCGGTGGGCCGAGATGAAGAAAGGGTCGTACGGCTCGCCGCCGTTGTCCCTGCCGGTCACGAGAAATCAGGAGTAGATCGATGACGCGCTGGTCAAGCCTCGCCGCAAGCTTTGTACTGATCGCCGGCTGCGCCGGACCTGCGAGCAAGCCGCCAGATGCGGCCGACGTACCGGCGGCGGCGGCGCCCGTCCTGCCACCCTCCGGCGTGATGCTGGCAAATTTCGACGGCAACGTGCGGCCCGTGGACGACCTGTTCCGCTTCGTCAACGGTGCCTGGCTCGCGCGGACCGAGATTCCCGCGGACCGATCCAACTACGGGTCATTCAGCAAGCTCGCCGATGACGTCGAGACGAACCTGCGCGCGATCGCCGACGAAGCCGCGGCATCGACTGCGGCCGCGGGCACCGAGCAGCGGATGATCGGCGACTTGTATTCGAGCTTCATGGACGAAGCGCGAGTCGAGCAGCTCGGGCTCACACCGCTGGACGCCGAGCTTCGTCGAATCGACGCCATCAAGAGCCGAACGGCGCTGGTGGATTACCTCTCGCACCTGCAGATCCTGGCCATCAACAATCCTATTGCCATGGCGATCCAGCCGGATGCCAAGCGGCCCGACGTCTACACGATCTATGCCGATCAGGCCGGCCTGGGCATGCCGGACCGCGACTATTTCCTGAGCGATGATGCCAAGTTCGTCGCGATGCGCGACAAGTACCACAAGTACGTCGTGGACCTGCTCGCGCTCACTGGGCACAAGGATGCCACCGGCGCGGCAACGAAAGTTGTGGCCCTCGAGACACGACTCGCCCGGGCGCAGTGGCCGAACGTCGACCTGCGCAACGTCGACAAGGTTTACAACCCGTTCGACCTGGCGGGCGCCGGGAAGCTGACTCCGGCGATCGACTGGCCGCGCTACCTGGAGATGATGGGCGTCGCCGACCACGACTCCGTGATCATCGGCGAGCCGAGCTACTTCAAGGAGCTGTCGCGTGCTTTCGGCGACGTGCCGCTCGCGGTATGGCGCGACTATCTGCGCGTGCGCGTCGTCGACGACCTCGCGCCGTATCTCAACGCCGCAGTGGTCGAGCGCTCGTTCGACTTCAACGGCCGCACGATCACGGGCACACCGCAGATCCGGCCGCGCTGGAAGCGAGCACTGGGCGAGGCCGAAGCTTCGATCGGGGATATGCTGGGCAAGGCCTATGTCGCACGGCATTACCCGCCCGCCGCCAAGGCGCGAATGGACCAGCTCGTCGCCAACCTGCTCGCCGCGTTCGCCTCCTCGATCGATGAGCTCGAGTGGATGGGACCCGAGACGCGACGCGCGGCGCACGCGAAGCTCGACAGCTTTACGGTCAAGATCGGCTACCCGGAGAAATGGAAGGACTATCCCGGGCTCGTAATCCGTCGCGACGACCTGGTCGGCAACGTACTGCGCGCGCGTGAGGTTAATCACCGCCGCGAGGTGCGCAAGCTCGGCCAGCCGATCGATCGCACCGAATGGCTCATGACGCCGCAGACCGTCAATGCCTATTACAACCCGCTCGCCAACGAAATCGTCTTCCCGGCTGCGATCCTGCAGCCGCCATTCTTCGACATGAATGCCGACGACGCGGTCAACTACGGCGGCATCGGCGCCGTGATCGGTCACGAAATCAGCCACGGGTTCGACGACCAGGGCCGGAAGTTCGACGGCCAGGGAATGCTGCGCGACTGGTGGACCGAGGAGGACAATGGGCGCTTCCAGGCACGCGCCGGCGCACTTGCAAGCCAGTACTCCGCGTTCAGCCCGATTGCGGGTCTGAACGTCAACGGCGAGCTGACCCTGGGCGAGAACATCGGCGACCTGTCAGGTCTTGCCGTGGCCTACAAGGCTTACCACCTTGCGCAGGGCGGCAAGGCCCCGCCGGTGATCGACGGCTTCACCGGCGACCAGCGCTTCTTCATCGGTTGGGGCCAGGTCTGGGCGCGCAAGTACCGCGACGATGAGCTGCGCAAGCGCCTGCTCACCGATCCGCACAGCCCGAGCGAGTACCGCTGCAACGGCGTGGCGCGCAACATGCCACAGTTCGCCGCCGCGTTCGACGTCAAGCCCGGCGACGGACTGTACCTTCCACCCGAGCAGCAGGTACGCATCTGGTAAATTGCCGGAGCACCAATCACGGCCACGGAGAGCCACACATGCGCACGCTGAAAGTCTCACTGCTCGCGTTTGGCAGCCTCATGCTGTCAGCCTGCGGCTACAACACGCTGCAGGTGCAGGACGAGGCGACGAAGTCTGCCTGGGCTGAAGTCGTGAACCAGTATCAGCGACGGGCAGACCTCATTCCGAACCTGGTAAACACGGTCAAGGGTTATGCGGCGCAGGAGCAGGCGGTACTGCTCGGTGTCACCGAGGCACGCGCCAAGGCCTCGCAGATAACAGTCAACGCTGACGATCCGGCTTCGCTCGCGGCGTTCCAGCAGGCGCAGGGCGAAGTGTCATCCGCGCTGTCGCGTCTCCTGGTCACGGTCGAGAACTACCCGGACCTCAAGTCCGATCAGAACTTCCGCGACCTCCAGGCACAGCTCGAGGGCACGGAGAACCGGATTACCGTGGCGCGCAACCGCTTCATCCAGACGGTGCAGGATTTCAACGTCACGGTGCGCAAGTTCCCGACCAACCTCACGGCGATGATCTTCGGCTACAAGGTCAAGCCGAACTTCACGGTCGCCGACGAGGCTGCGATCTCGAAGCCGCCAACCGTGGATTTCAACACGACGCCTGCGCCGGCACCGACCGTGCCGGAGCCGGCTCCGACGACCGAACCCGCGCCCGCACCTTCGAACTGAGGCAGGCGCCGCCCCGCAAGGGCAGCGTGATCCCGTGATTGCCTGGGTGCACCAGCGGCTTCCCGCGACGGTGGCGTATCTAGCCGCTGTCGCCT
>Ga0207648_10000674_pt1 | contig 38261 bp, 34 predicted proteins | sample KBSMisM32_FD_184310 | JGI IMG/M metagenome (GOLD analysis project Ga0207648, IMG submission 184310) | Miscanthus rhizosphere microbial communities from Kellogg Biological Station, Michigan, USA - KBS Miscanthus M3-2 (SPAdes) (version 2) | ecosystem: Host-associated > Plants > Roots >... | reverse complement strand
CGTCGGGCGCAATCGAGCCGAAACGTGCACCGAGCTCGATCGACATGTTGCAGATCGTCATTCGACCTTCCATGTCGAGCGCGCGAATTGCGGACCCCCGATATTCCACCGCATGGCCCACACCCGCCGCAATCCCGAAGCGGCCAATGATCGCCAGGATCGCATCCTTGGGCGTCGTCCCTGCCGGCAGCGATCCGGTGAGCTCCACCGCCATTGGCTTGGGTCGCTTCTGCGCGAGCGTCTGCGTCGCGAGTACATGCGCGACTTCGGTGGTGCCGATGCCCCACGCAAGCGCGCCGAATGCGCCGAGCGTTGCCGTGTGACTATCCCCGCACACGACGGTGCTGCCGGGCAGCACGAGCCCGTTCTCGGCGGCCGTCACATGGACGATGCCCTGGCGCGGATCGCCGAGACCGAAGAGCCGGATACCCGATTCCTTGCAGTTGCGCTCCAGGAACGTGACCAGCTCGGTTCCGCCCGCGTAAGTGCGCGCGTCACGGCCGGGCTGCGTGGAGACGATGTGATCGTGCATGGCGAACGTGTGCCGCGGCTCGGCTACGCGGCGCTTGGCGGTGTCCAGTTGGCGAAACGCTTCGGCGCTGCTCACCTCGTGCACGAAATGGCGATCGATTGCGAGCAGGTCGACGTCGTCATCGACGGGATCGATGACATGCGCTTGCCAGATCTTGTCGAACAGCGTTCGCGATTCCTGCATGGGTGCGATCGTAGCGCCACCGGGCTTGATCGATCGCAACAATTTCTGCATACTAGCCATGAGCAAAACGCATAACTGATGATTCGAAGACTTCCTCCGCTGAATGCGCTACGCGCTTTCGAGGCCGCGTCGAGGCATGCGAGCTTTACACATGCGGCGCAGGAGCTGCACGTGACGCAGGGCGCGATCAGTCGTCACGTCGCAACACTGGAGGACTGGCTTCAGGTCAGGCTGTTTTCGCGCCACGCCCGTGGCATCGAGCTCACGCCGAAGGGTGCAATCTTCTTCCGCGTCGTCCGCGGCGCGCTGGACCAGATCGACTACGGGGCGCGACAACTTCGCGAAAAGCCGGATCAGAAAACGCTGCGACTCAAGGTACCGCCGACGTTCGGAATCCGCTGGCTGGTTCCGCGTCTTGCGCGATTTCACGCATTCCGTCCCGATGTCGACGTCCAGATCACGACGTCGCACCAGCCCGTCAGGTTCAACCGCGAGGATGTGGACGCCTGCGTTCATTCCGATCCGCAGCCGTTACCCGACGCCATTTCCCGGCGGTTGTTCGGTGAAATGCTGCTCCCAGTCTGCAGCCCCGACCTGCTGCGGCGCGCTCCGCCGCTGAAGAAACCCACCGATCTGGCGCAGCGCGTTCTCGTGTGCTCGCTCCACCGCCCGCGCGACTGGCCCACGTGGCTCGACGCGGCCGGCGTTCATGACGTCGACGGCAACAACGGCATCAAGGTCGAGAATTCGGCGCTCGCCTACCAGGCCGCCATCGACGGCCTCGGTGTCGTCATCGCGCAGCGAAGCTTCGTCGAGGAAGATCTGAAGTCGGGTCGTTTGGTCGCGCCGTTCGACCTCGAAGTACCGGGTGATGGCGCCTATTACCTGAGTTATCCGATGGACCGCTCGAAGGGAGAGGGTGTCGCCGCCTTCGAAACGTGGATCCTCCGGGAGGCGGCGCTGACAGCCGAGATGCGTGCGGGGTGAACGGTCTCGCAGTGCGATCGAAGGACGTATCCCACAGGGTCGTCGTGATACGCGAGCCTAGTCGCCCCGGTCCACGACCGCCAGACCATAGGGGTCGTTGCCGACACCCGTGACCGTCGCGGCGACGGTGCGCGTGCGCAGGTCGATGATCCAGACCGTGCCACTCGCCGCGAACGTCGTTCGCGGTCCGCCGGAGATCACCGCAAAGCGCCCATCGGCCGTCACAGCCGAGCCCTTGGGCCGGGCGGGACGAACGACACCGTCCGCGTCCGCCGGTCGCGTGAGCGGAACGCGCGCGACCTCGGCGCCCGGCTGATGCGCGAGTGCCATCGACAGGTCGACGATCGAGACATTGTTCGCGCGAAAGTTCGGCACGACGATGAATTTTCCATCGGGCGTGAAGGACGGGATGAACGGGCGCGTCTGGACGTTCGAATCGCTGGTGCCCACCAGCACGCGCGCCACCTCGGCCGTTGGCGAGCGGGCAGCCGCCAGATTCACGTCAATGATCGAGATCGTGTTGCCCTCGAAAGCGATTTGTTGGCTTTCGCGATTGGCAGCGACAACCCAACGGCCGTCGGCGCTCGTCGCGATGCCCCAGGGCCCTATCTGCGTGGGAATGCGAGCGATCTCGGCGGTCTTGCTACCCGCGAGCGCCGCCGCGAGGTCGATCACCGAGACGTCGTTGGTGCCGCCGTTGGCCGTGAACAGGTAGTGCTTGCCGTCGCTCGCGGTGCCGACGGTGATGCCGTTGCTGTCCGGAAAGCAACCCCATGCCGCGTTGGGCGACAGCAAGGGGACGGGCGATGGCGGCCCGTGCGGCGACACGAACGGCACGGGGAAGTCCGGGCACGCGAATCCGGGCTTGCCAAGGGCGAGCTCGACCGCGCCGCGCAGGCTGCCGGTCTTGCGGTCCACGAACGTGATGCGGTTACCGCCGTCCTCGGTGAGATGACTTTCCGCATTGCCGATGACGAACATGTCGCGCAGCAGCACGAGCCCCACGGCTCCGAAATGACCGCTGTCGATGTGGAACTCCAGCGCTTCCGCAGTGTTATCGCTGCGACGCTGCGTCATCTTCCGGACGTCCATGACGGCGATGTTGCCGCGGCCGCCGTGCTGTTGAAACTCGTCGTTGTCGATCGCCCCGTGGTGGTTCACGACGTACGCGGTCTTGCCGTCCTCGCTGATCACGATATTGGCCGGATCGCCGAGCAGTTTCCCGTCCAGGCGATCCAGTGCGGTCTTGGAGCGGCTGACGATTGCGTTGGGCGTGTTGTTGTTCTGCGGCTTCAACGCCTCCTTGAGGTCGATCGCGTACATCCGGGGGTCCCGACGTCCAGTCGCGAGAATGTACGTGTTGTCGGCAATCGCTTCTTGGCCAAGGCAAATCAGCAGGCTGGCTGCTAGCAGCGCGTTTCCAATCTTCATCTCGACGTTCCTCCTGGAATGAGACCTCGCCGTGCCTCGTGGCGGGCGCGCGGCACGTTCGGCTTGTCCGCGCCGGAATGCCGGTGGCTACGGCCGATCAACGAAGCTCGAAACTCGTCAACTCCTCGACCCAATGCTCGTATATGTACGGACCGGAAGCGGCGTAGCGCTCATGCTTGATGTGACGCTTGACGTCCGGCGCGTACCACATGTCCTCGTTCGCCGTACCCTTCGAACCGGTGAGCGTTTTGCGAATGCCGGTGAGGTGAACGGTATCGAACGTGCCCGCCGGTACCGTCACCTTTTCCCACCCGCGAACTTCGACCTCCCAGATCGAGATGCTCTGCCCGTCGGGCTGATGATAGGGAAATTCCCACTTTGCGCCGATCTGCAACGGCCATCGATACCATGTCGTGTCATTCAGCGCTCCGCCCTGGTAGGCGAGCGCCGTGCGGTTGAGGTCGAGCGAGTATCGGACGGTGCGGTCTGCGCCAGTCGCGGCGTTCCCATAGTAACCGCCGAAGTTCGCGTTGTAGCGGTCGGGTTGGCGATCCTTGACCGCGACAGTGCCTTCGTACGTGAACGTCCCACCCCGATTAGGCGGGGAGCAGCGAAATTCGATAGCGCCACGTGTCGCCCTGCGTCCAGGCGGGACGCGCGAGGCCTTGGGCTGGGGCAGCGTCGATGCACGAGACGGCCAGCAACACCATGCAGGCGGAGCGGAACATCATTACGGCCATCGCAACCTTATCGGGAATGTCGCGAGGTCCCGTTAACCGGAACCATCGCATTCGTATTATGGTTCGTCGTTCTGGCGCGGCGCAGCGATCCTGCGCGATCATAGGGCTTTAAAATCGAGGCGACGTGCTGAATGGCCAACTTCAAGAATCCGCTTGAGACCTGGAATGAGCGCTATGCCGGGCCGGACTATGTATTCGGTGAGTCACCGAACGAATTCGTGCGCGCGGCGGCGGGCCATCTTGCAGTGGGGCAGTCGGTCCTGTGTGTGGCCGACGGCGAAGGTCGCAACAGCGTCTGGCTCGCGGAGCGTGGACTGCGTGTGACCGCATTCGACTTCGCGCCGAATGCCGTCGAGAAGGCGCGACGGCTCGCGCGTCAGCGCAATGTCCATGTCGACCACCGCATGGGCGACATCCAGACGTGGGCCTTCGCGCCGGGTGAATATGATGCGCTCGTGGTGATTTTCATCCAGTTCTTGGCACCCGAGGAAAGAGACGACGCTTTTGCTCGCATGCAGTCCGCGGTCAAACCGGGCGGACTGTTCCTGCTCGAAGGCTATCGACCGGAGCAGCTCCAATATCGCACGGGCGGTCCTGGTGCGATCGAGAACCTCTACACGCGAGAATGGGTGGAACAAACGTTCCGTGGCTGGGAAACGCTGGCGCTGCGCGAATACGACGCGGTGCTGCAGGAGGGCACCCGCCATACGGGGATGTCCGCGCTGATCGACCTCGTCGCCCGGAAGCCCTGATCCGTCGGTCTTGTCATGTGCCGCAGAACGTTCGGTAGCAGGCGGTGACGGCGGCCGGTGCCGGCTCGGCGTAGCGCTCGCGCTCAGGCAGTTCTTGGTACGGCTGCTGGACGGCCGCCAGCAATCGCTCGAAGGGCACGAGATCAAGGTGTGCGGAGGCAGCGGTCAACGCTTCCTCGACGCAATGGTTGCGGGCGATGACGATCGGGTTGACGCCGCGTATCGCATTCGCACGTTCGGTTGCCACGGTTTCCTTGACCTGCTGCGCACTCACGTCCTCGGTTGCGCAGCGCGCACGCCAGCGGGCCAGCCACGCGTCGGGCGCATGCGCATCGGCAAACAATGCGCGTAGCGGCGCTTCGTTGCCGCCAGCCGCATCGGCAAGCCGTCGCCATCCAAGCGTGAAATCGACGTGCTCGGCACGGAGCAGCGCCAGCCAGTCGTCGATCAGCGCGGTGTCGGCCGCGTCGTCTTCCGGGTGACTTCGACGAAGCCCGAGCTTTTCGCGCTGACCGCGCAGCAGACATTCTCGGTAATGCCCTGGGAATTCAGCGATCACCTCGGTGGCGATCGCAATCGCCTTCTCGCGATCGTCGGACAGCAGAGGCAGCAGCGTTTCGGCCAGGCGCGCAAGGTTCCAGCACGCGATGTCGGGCTGGTTGCCGAAAGCGTAGCGTCCTTGATCATCGATGGAACTGAACACCGCAGCCGGGTCATAGGCCTCCATGAAGGCGCACGGCCCGTAATCGATCGTCTCGCCCGAGATCGCCATGTTGTCGGTGTTCATCACGCCGTGGATGAATCCCACGTTCATCCACTGCGCCATCAGCGCAGCCTGGCGCTCGGCAACATTGCGCAACAGTCCGAGAAATCGCTGCGGCGTGTCCGCCAGTGCGGCGTCGTGCCGGGCGATCGCATAGTCGGCGAGTTTCCGCACGCTTTCGACATCGCCGCGCGCGGCATAAAACTGAAACGTACCGACGCGGATGTGGCTGGCTGCGACGCGAGTCAGGACAGCGCCAGGCAGCACGTCTTCGCGAAACACCTGCTCGCCCGTCGCTGCGACGGCAAGGGCACGCGTCGTGGGGATGGCCAGCGCATGCATCGATTCGCTGATCAATACTTCCCGAAGCATGGGTCCAACAGCCGCCTTGCCATCGCCGCCGCGTGCGAACGGTGTGCGGCCGGACCCCTTGAACGCGATGTCGCGTCGATGTCCGAGACGATCGATCACTTCGCCGAGAAGTAGCGCACGGCCGTCGCCAAGTCTTGGCGAGAAGCCGCCGAACTGATGACCTGCGTACGCCTGGGCCAACGGTTCCGCGCCGTCGGGCACTGTATTTCCCGCGAACACGGCTGCCTTCGCCTCATCGTCGAGCGAATCGAGATCGAGGCCAAGCTCTTCTGCCAACGGGCGGTTGAGATACAGCAGCCGCGGTGCGCGCACGATCGCCGGCCGTTGAGCGACGTAGAACCCCGGCAGTTCGCGCGCGAACGAATTGTCGAAGGCAAACGCGCCCGCCGAAGCGAGGGGCGCGGGGAGGGTAGCCATGGCCAAGTTTGCCATACGGTGCTCCCTGCCCCGGCCACCCGGCGTCATGAGTCAACCGTGGGGGGTGCGCGACCCCAGGTGACGACACGCATCCAATCCGCAGGGCCGCGTATCTGTCGCAACCGGGCAGTCACGCTGTATAGAATCACTGCTTGAGACCTTGTCTTCAACGCAGCTGCGCAGCCCGCACATCGCCGGGCGTTGCGCCAACGGATTGAAACGGAAGGTGCCATGGCTCGAATGTTGAAGAAGACGGCGGGGGCAGGCAGGGTGAAGGTCGCGTCGCGGTCGGCAGGGGACGCGCGCCTCGACGTGCCGGCTGTCGAGCCTCGACCGGGCGACCAGCAACTCGGCGAATTCGCCTACATGCGTTTGAGAAACGATATCCGCGGCGGAACGCTGCTTCCCGGCAGCCGCTTGCGTGAGACGGAGCTTGCCGATCGGCTGCAGGTGAGCCGAACGCCGGTGCGCGAGGCGCTCAAGCGTCTGGAATCCGAGGGCCTCGTCGTATTCTCCCAGCCGCGCGGCATGACCGTGACGGAGTTGTCCGCGGGCCAGGTGCTCGAACTTTATGCGATGCGGGAAATTCTGGAAGGTGCGGCGGCACGATTTGCGGCCGAGCACGCGTCGGCGTTCGAGATCGAGTCACTCAAGCATCTCGTCGCGCAGCATTCCTCGATCAGGACGCCGGAGGAGGCGTATCAGAACAATCGACGGATCGACGAGTCGATCGCCAGCGCTGCACACAACGTGTATTTGCTGAAGGCATTGAATGTGTTGCAGGACGCCGTGTCGCTGCTCGGGCCGACGACCTACACCGTGCCCGGTCGCATCAAGCTGGGCCTCAACGAAATCGCAAACGTCGTCAAGGCGATTGCAAATCGAGATCCGGACGAGGCTGAAAGCGCCGCCCGCAGCGCCGTGCGCGCCGCCGGCGCGGTTCGCCTCGTCATGCGGCTGAAGGTCTAGCCGCCGTTTCGTTTGCCCGCCAGGGCGCTTCAACAGTCACTTTCCGTCGGCCCCCGGTAACGGTATTCACCGTGCTTGACTTCGTTCGGTTAAGTATACTATCGTATACAAACTAATACGAACGGACTCGCCGATGAGCATCGAAGTAGCCGACGCTGTCGTGACCGACGATCTGGCCGGCAACCTGGTTCCCGGTGGAGGCATGGGTCAGCCGGTCATCGTCGAAGGCTCCGCATCGACAGTTACGGACGAGGCGGGCCGCAAATACCTCGACCTCGAGGCAGGGCCGGGCGTGCTCTCGGTGGGGCATTGCCACCCGACTGTCGTCGCGGCCATCCAGTCTCAGGCTACGAAGCTCATGCAGGGACCCGGCCGCTATCACAGCCGGCTCACGTCTTCGCTCGCTCGCAAGATTGCCGGCGTCATGGGCAACCGGCTCAAGCGCGTGTTCTTCGCGAACAGCGGCGCCGAGGCCAACGACGGCGCGATCAAGATTGCATTCAAGCACGCCACGCGAACTGGCAAGCAGGGCTACGGCGTGCTTGCAGTGGAGCACGGATTCCACGGTCGAACTTCGGTGGGCTTGAGCCTCACGGGCAATGCTGCTCGGAAGAAGGGATTCGGTCCGTACGCGTCGTTCCCTGGTGTGGTTCACGTTCCCGCGCCGTATTGTTACCGCTGTCCGCTCGGCCTCACGTATCCGACGTGCAAGGTCAAGTGCGCCGACGTCGTGGAAGACGCGCTGAAGACGCGTGTCCCCGGGGTGGCAGCCGCGATGATCGCCGAGCCGATCATCTGTGTGGGCGGTGTGCTGACACCGCCGCCCGAATACTGGACCAAGGTCGAGGCCACGTGCCGGCGCAACAAGATCACGCTGATTCACGACGAGGTGTTCAGCGGCTGGGGACGAACGGGGAAGATGTTTGCGCACGAGCATTGGAACGTGCAACCGGACGTCGTCACGTTCGCCAAGGCGATCGGCGGGGGCGTTCCGCTGGGAGGGTTCATCGCAACCGAGGAACTGGGAACCGCTTTTGAAGAAGGCGATCACTTCACGACGTTCGGCGCCAACAACCAGATCGGAATTGCTGCGGGTCACGCTGTCCTGGATGTGATTGAGCGCGAGGATCTCGTGAAGCGTTCCGCCACGATGGGTGCAACGTTCATCGAAGGATTGCGCCGGCTCGCGGCCAAGCATCCCTGCATCGGCGACGTTCGCGGTCTCGGCCTGATGATCGGCGTGGAAATCGTCAATGACCGAGCGAGTCGCGAGCCGGCGCCGCAGCTGACGAAGCGAGTGCAGCAGGCGATGCGTGAAAGAGGCGTCCTCGTATCGATCACCGGCGTTCACGGATGCGTGCTGCGTATAACGCCGCCGCTGGTGATCACCGAGTCGCAAGTTGGAATGGCACTGGAGACGCTGGATTCGGCTCTTGGTGCTGCGATGGCGTCCTAGACGATGCTGAATCCGCTCGGAACGATGGACGAGCCTTCCCGCGTTGCGCGATTGCTGATCGGTGGCGCATGGATCAACGGCGAGACGACCGAAACGCTTCGAGACCGTTACAGCGGCGACGTTTTCGGCCAGATCGGTGTCGCCACGGCGGCGCAAGTCGATACTGCGGTCGCGGGCGCCTGCGCGGCGTTCGTCACCGACCAGATTCCGCCCTACAAGCGATTCGAGATCCTTGCCAAGGCTGCGGCCATCATCGCATCCAGGAAGGATGTGCTGGTCAAGTGCATGACGGCCGAAGCCGGATTCACCCGGACGGACGGCGAGGGAGAAGTCAGGCGTTGTGCCCAGACACTCGAGTTGTGCGCCGAGGAAGCGAAGCGCATCGTCGGTCGAATGATTCCGATGGAAGCGACGCCCAATCTGCGGAATCGAATGGCGTTTACGCTGCGCGTACCGAAAGGCGTCGTGTGTGCGATAACGCCCTACAACTCGCCGCTCAACACGGTCGCGCACAAGATCGGACCGGCGCTCGCCGCGGGCAACGCGGTCGTTCTGAAGCCTTCCGAATACACGCCGCTGACCGCCGTGCACCTCTGCGAGGCACTGCTCGAAGCGGGCCTGCCTGCCGGCCTGCTGAGTCTCGTGCACGGGCCGGGTGCACAGGTCGGGCGCCAACTCCTCGCCGACTCGCGGATCGCGTTCTATACGTTTACCGGCAGCACGCGAGTCGGGCGCGAGATTCAGCAGGCGGCCGGCCTGCGTGGCACGCAGCTGGAGCTGGGCAGCATTGCCAGCACGATCGTCTGCGCCGACGCCGACGTCGCGAAGGCCATGCCCAAACTGGTCGGTGCCTGCTTTCGCAAGGCAGGACAAGTGTGCACGTCCGTGCAGCGAATATTTGTCGACAGCAGGATTGCGCGAGCCTTCACCGAGCAGTTCGTTGCACAGACGAAGCTTCTCGAGGTCGGCGATCCGGCGCTGCCAGGTACGGCTGTGGGCCCCATGATCAGCGTGGCCCAGGCACAGCGCGCGGAATCGTGGCTGCGGGAAGCCGTCGACAAGGGGGCGCGCCTGCTCACCGGAGGCAGCAGGAATGGTGCCGTTCTCCAGCCCACGGTGCTGACCGACGTCACTGCGGATATGCGCGTGGTATGCGAAGAGGTCTTCGCGCCCGTCGTGTCGATCATTGCGTTCGATGAGCTCGATACCGCCATCGATCAGGCCAACGCAACGCCCTATGGGCTGGCTGTCGGGCTGTTCACGTCGAACCTGACCACGGCGTTCGACGCCGCGCAGCGGTTGCAATTCGGCGGCATACATATCAACGAAACGTCCAGCTCGCGCGTGGATGTCATGCCGTTCGGTGGGGTCAAGGACAGCGGATTCGGACGCGAGGGCCCGGAACATGCGATCCGCGAAATGACCGAGGAACGCTTGATAACGGTCGCGTACTGACGCCTCGCACGGAACAACCCTTCCAATCACACCGCAGCGATGAAATCATCGTCATCCAACGCCAGGCGCCCCGCCGCAAGGAACAACGGAACCAGCGCCAACGCGCCCCGTGGCGAGTTCGTCTATGCGGAGCTGCGTGCCGCCATCGGCACGGGCCGACTCCTGCCCGGCGAGCGTCTTCGCGAAACCGAGATCGCCGATCAGCTGGGCGTAAGCCGCACGCCTGTGCGAGAAGCGCTGAAACGACTCGAGTCGGAGGGGTTGGTCGCGTTCAATCAGCCGCGCGGTCTGATCGTCAACGAGCTCGCGCAGGCACAAATCCTTCAGCTGTACGCGATGCGGGAGGTGCTGGAAGGCGCGGCCGCGCGGTTTGCGGGCGAACAGGCGTCTGCGCTCGAACTGGATGCGCTGAAGCATCTGCTCGCGAATCAGCGCGCTGCAAAGGCGCCCGGGGAAGCGGCGGTCGCCAATCGGCAGTTGCACGACGCGATCGCGCGCGCCGCGCACAACGAATACCTGCTGCGCGCAATGAACGTGCTGACCGATGCGCTGGCATTGCTTGGCGAGACCACGTACACGGTGCCGGGCCGCATGGCGTCGGGTCTGCGCGAGAACGCGGAGATCGTGCAGGCCATCGTCAATCGGGATCCTGACGCGGCAGAGCAGGCTGCGCGCCGACACATACTCGCCGCGGGCGCGGTGCGCGTCGGCATGCGGTTCGGAAAAGGTTAAGGACAGCAAGGAGACGAATGATGAGCCTCAGCAAGAATCGCTGGCAGAACTACATCGGTGGCGAATGGCGCAATCCCGTGGATGGCGACTGGATTGCAATCGAGGATCCCGCGACGGCCGAGCCTGCCTTCTCGGCGCCGAGAGGCCAGAAGGCGGACATCGACGCCGCCGTTGACGCTGCTCGAAAAGCCATCGATTCGCGGGCGGTGTACGAAATGGCGCCGCACGATCGGATGATCCTGCTGTTGAAGGTGGCAGCCGAGCTGCGCAAGATGACCGACGAAATCGCGCCCGTCATCACGATTGAGAACGGAAAGAGCATCAGCCTCGCGCGCGACGAGGTCGAGGACGCCGCCCGTTACTTCGAGTACTACGCAGGTCTTGCAGGCAAGCTGCATGGGCGTCAGATTCCGCTGGGTGAAGGCTTCCTCGACTACACGCAGCTCGTGCCGATCGGCGTGGTCGGCGTGATCATTCCCTGGAATTTTCCGCTCGAGCTGGCGGGCCGCGACATTGCGCCGGCGCTCGCCTGCGGCAACGCGGTGGTCGTCAAATCGCCGGAGCTATGCCCGGTTTCACTGTGTTTTCTCGCGATCGCGTGCGAGCGGGCGGGATTGCCCAGCGGCTATTTCAACGTCGTGTGCGGGTATGGCAATGAAGCGGGCGAAAGCCTGGCGTCGCATCCGGGAATCGATCAGATCGTATTCACGGGCTCGGTCGAAACCGGCAAGCGTGTCGCGCTGAACGCCGCGAAATCGATGATTCCCTGCGTGCTGGAGCTCGGCGGAAAAGGCGCCGGAATCGTCTATGCGGATGCGGACCTCGACGCCGTTGCGCACAGTGCCGGGATCGGCATTTTCGTCTATGGCGGTCAGGTGTGCTCGGCCGGCTCGCGGCTGATCGTGCACCGTAGCGTCGAGCAGGCGCTGACGAAAAAGCTGGTCGAATGGGTCGGCAAACGCACGATGGGCCCAGGTGTGGACGATCACTTCTTCACACCGCTCATTTCCCGCGCGCAACGCGACAAGGCGGAGCAGTTTTGCGCGACGGCGGTCGCCACCGGCGCCAACGCCGTCATCGGTGGACGTCATCCCGAGCAGTTCAAAGGCTACTACCTGGAGCCGACGATCATTTCGAATGTTGGGCCCGACGCCCCGATCGCGCAAAAGGAAGTGTTCGGTCCCGTCTTGACGATGCTGACTTTTGACTCGCCGGAGGATGCAGTTCGAATCGCCAACGGCACCGAATACGGCTTGACCGCGGGCGTGTACACCAAGGATCTGAAGCTCGCGCACTGGACCGCGGATCGCCTGCAGGCGGGCTCGGTATACGTCAACAAGTGGTATGCGGGCGGGATGGAGGCGCCGTTCGGAGGCTTCAAGAAATCCGGCTTCGGGCGCGTGAAGAGCGTCGATGCGCTCGCCCATTTCTATCAGGTGCGCAACGTCGCCATCCGGCTCTGATGCGCCGTCCACAAGAGCGCTTGCGCAAGATCAAACCCGATGGAGAGAGCGATGGAGATTCAATCGGTCGTTGCGAAAGGCGTGTTCAATGCGCCGGCTTACGCCCAGGCTTACAAGGTGACCGGTGTCACCTCGCTCGTGTTCGTGGCCGGCCAGGTTGCGCTGGACGAGAAGGGTGAGCCAACCCACCTGGGCGACTTCAAGGCCCAGGCGCGCGCCGTGCTGGAAGCGGTGAAGCAACTCGTCGAAGCTTCGGGATCGTCGATCGACAAGATCGTGAAGCTCACCGTCTTTCTCACGGACGCGCGATATCGGCCGGATTTCGGGCCGATCCGCGATGCGTTCTTCGGCGGCAAGGTTCCGCCTCTCGCCGTGATCGAAGTCGGGGCGCTCATGCGGCCCGAGTGGCTGATCGAGATCGAGGCCATCGCGGTCACCTGAATGTCCGTTTGCGGAAACAATGGCCGGCACCGTCCCCGATTCTGGAGCTCTTAGTCGTGACCGCAGCTCTATCGGACGATGACACCCGGCCGTTCGTGGGTGTACGCGTTCTGGATCTCACGCACGTGCTTGCAGGGCCGTTCTGCACGTACCAGCTCGCGCTGCTCGGCGCCGACACGATCAAGATCGAGGATCCGTCCAATCCCGACATCGTCCGTGAATCGGGCCCCGATCTCGCGCACAACCGGCGCGGCATGGGCACGAGCTACCTGACGCAGAATTCGAACAAGCGTTGTTTGACGCTCAACCTGAAAGATCCACGCGCGCGCGACGTGCTGCGAACGCTCGCGGCGAATGCCGATGTGCTGGTCGAGAACTATCGTTCCGGTGCATTGACGGAACTGGGGCTCGGCTTCGACCAGCTGATCGCGATCAATCCCCGGCTCATCTATTGCTCGATGACGGGCTATGGACAGGATGGACCCAAAGGGAGGCACAACTCGTACGACCCGGTGATTCAGGGGATGTCCGGCCTGATGAGCACGACGGGCACCGCGAACGCGTCACCGCTGAAGACCGGTGCGCCCGTGATCGACTACGCGAGTGGATTGTCGGGCGCATTCGCCGTGTCGTGCGCACTGTTCCAGCGTGAACGAACGGGGCGTGGCCAGCACATCGACTGCGCGATGCTCGATACCGCGCTGATGATGATGAGCTCGCTGGTCACGTCGTATCTTTTCAGCGGCCACGTTCCGGTCCCGCGCGAGAACGATCTGGACCAGGCCGGTGTGAGCGGGTATCGGGCCCAAGACGGCGTGATGCTGATGCTGGGTGCGTTCAACGCCCGCCAGAACCGCCGGCTGTGGATGTCGTTCGACCGTCCAGACCTTGCATCCTACGGTTCTCTCGAGCTCCAGGAAAAGCACCGCGACGAGCTCGCCAATGAGTTGCGGCGGATCATCGCCACGCGGACGGCGGCCGAGTGGGAGGCCTATTTCGATGACATCGGCGTTCCCGCCGGCCGTGCACGCAACCTTGCGGAGGCGCTCGCGCTCGAGCAGGTTCGGCATCGCGGCTTCGTGCATCAGTTCGCGATGGCGGAGGGCGTCGATCGCCCATTCGCCGTTCCGACGACGGGGTTTCGTTACCTGCACGGGGGACCTCGCGTGGATTCGCCCCCTCGATCGCTCGGTGCCGACACGAATTCGATCCTCGCGGAGATCGGGCTGGATGCCGTAACGATTGCGGAGTATCGGCGTGACGGCGTTGTGTGAGCGCTCCGTCGCGAGCGGCGCATCGGCGCGCCCAGTTGATGATGGTCGTCGCGGCGCTGTGCTGGTCGTCCGGCGGACTTCTCGTGCGGTTGCTCTCGATAAGCGATCCGTGGGAGATCCTGTTCTGGCGCGCGCTCTTCCTGGTGCTGTTCCTCTGCGGCGTGCTGGTCGCGTTGCATCGAGCGCGCATTGTGCTCGCAGTGCGTGCCATTGGCCGGCCGGGCATCGTGTCGGGGTGCCTCTTCGCTGGCGCGTCGATCTGCTTTCTGGGGGCGGTCTCGCGCACCACGGTAACGAATACGTACGTTCTGATGAGCGTGGCGCCGTTCGCGGCGGCGATCGCTGCCTGGTTGGTGCTGCGCGAGCCCATTCCACGGATTACCTGGGTCGCGATGTGCGCTGCCGCGCTGGGAATCGTGATCGTCTTTTCCGGGTCCGCCGGCAGCCGGTCGCTGGTGGGCGACCTGCTGGCGTTGGGGGTCTGCTGCTGCTTTGCCGCGCAGGTGACGATACTGCGCAAGTTCGGCCTCCTTGTCGACATGCTGCCTCAAGTGCTGATTGGCGGCCTCGTCGCCGCGGCCGTCGGATTCGTCATTGCGCCGCGCCTCACGGTAGGCGCGCACGATCTGCTGATCCTCGCCACCATGGGGTGCGTGCAGCTCGGGGTAGGATCGTCATTGTCCACGCGCGCGTCGCGGTACCTGTCCGCGTCGGAGCTGGGACTCATTGCACTGCTCGAGCCGATCCTGGGGCCGCTGTGGGTATGGGCGTTCATTGGCGAGCGTCCGCCAGCGGCGGCGCTGCAGGGGGGCGCCGTCGTTCTGATGGCCGTCTGCGCGAATCAATTGTGGCGCTATCGATCGCTCGATCCCGAGCCCGCCACCGCCAGCGCGCTCCGCGAATGAACGGACGCAGCGCTCGATTCCGACGGGTTTAGATGACAGCGAAGAACGTGCGTGCCGCGCGAGCGCTTTGCCCTGGTCCGTATACGAATGTATCCAGCAACTCGTTGTGCCACCAGTCCGACGTCTTTTTCGCAAGCAGATCAACCACCGGAGAATCAAGCAATGAATCGACTCCTGCATTCGAGCAGCGCGCTGACGCTGCTGGCAATCGCTGCCGTCGTCGGCAGTTCGGGCGCGGAAGCGCGCGACTTCACGGTTGCGAGCTGGGGTGGCGGGCTGCAGGAAGCCCAGCGGCAGGCATTCATCAAGCCGTTCGAGACCAAGTACAGCGTGAAAACCACCGAGGACGTCTATCTCGGCGGATGGGCGAAATTCCAGACGATGGCCGAGACGAAGCAGGTCGTGTGGGACATCGTCAATGTCGAATCTGCCGAGATGGCCCGCGGCTGCGAAGAAGGGGTGTTCGCCAAGATCGACTATGCGAAGCTCGGCACGCCCAAGTCGGATTTCACGCCAGGAGGCGCCGACGAATGCGGCATCGGCGCGTATACGTTCGCGTTCGTCGTCGCCTATAACGAGGACCTCACCAAGGTCGCCCCGAAGACGATGCTGGACTTCTGGGATACGCAAAAATGGCCCGGCCGGCGCGGCCTGCGCAAGGGGGCGCACTACAACCTCGAGTTCGCGCTGCTGTCCGACGGCGTACCGGCCGCCGACGTCTACAAGGTGCTCAACACCAAGGACGGCGTGGCCCGCGCGTTCCGCAAGCTTTCGACGATCAAGTCGCAGGTGATCTGGTGGGAGGCGCCAGCACAAGTGGCCGACCTGCTTGCGTCAGGCAATGTCGTCATGTCGATCGCGCCGAATGCCCGCATCAGCGACGCACGCAAGGCCGGCAAGAATCTCGGCATGGTGTTCCAGCCTGGAATGATCGGCATCGATTACTGGGTCATGCTGGCCGGCACGCCGTTCCCGACGCAAGCGTACGATTTCCTCAAGGTCGTCAGTGATCCCAAGCAACAGGAACGCTTCACCGCCGCGTTCGCCTATGCGCCGACGAATCGCAAGACCGAGGCGCTGCTCGACGCCAAAGCCGTGGCGTTGCTGCCGATCGGCACCAAGGTTTCCGGCGCGCTGCTAACGTCGAGCGTCGAGGCCAATCGATTCTGGGCAGATCACGGCGACGAGATCAATGCCGAGTGGAACAATTGGCTGGCAAAATAGATCCCGCAAGGATTCGCGGCGCGCAGGGCAGGCATTTGCGCGCCGCGCTCGTTCCGCTTGCGCCTGCCGTAATCTTTCTTCTCGTCGTCTTCGTCTTCCCGATCGCTGCGATCTTCTACTACGCTGTCGATACGGGCGACGCGCGCGCCGCCTTTCCGCGCACCCGGCTGGCGATTGCCTCGTGGAGCGGCGCGGATCTGCCGGACGCCCAAGCCTATCAGGCGCTCGTCGAGGATCTGCGCGGCGCATTCGTGTCGCGCGCGATCTATCCGGCGGCGCGCGAGCTCAACAATCGAATGCCGGGGTTCCGCAGCATCGTCATCAGTGCCGGGCGCCAGGCGCAGGCATGGCCACCGGAATCGGGACGCGAAGCGCTGCTGGCGGTCGATCCCGTGTGGGGAAGCGTGGACCATTGGCGCGCGATCAGCAGCGCCGTCGCGCCGTTCACCGCGTATCGGCTGCTGGCAGCGCTCGATCTGCGTCCGCAATGGAACGGCTTGCCGGTCGCCGCACCCGTTGACCAGCGAATCTACGTTCGTTATCTCGGCCGCACGCTGTGGATTTGCGCAGTGGTCACCGTTTACTGCCTGGTGCTCGGCTATCCGCTCGCCTATCTGATCGCGACGACGTCGCCCTCGGTCGCCCGCTGGCTGCTGACACTGACGCTGCTGCCGTTCTGGACCTCCATTCTGGTTAGAACAGCCGCGTGGGTGGTGATCCTGCAGCAGCAAGGCGTGGTCAACGGCTCGCTGCAGTGGGCCGGATTGATCGAGCAGCCGCTGACGCTGATCTACAACCGCGTCGGCGTCTATGTCGTGATGACGCACGTCCTGTTGCCGTTCATGGTGCTTCCGATCTACAGCGTGATGAAGGGCATTCCAGCGAACCTGCTGCCGGCCGCGGCGTCGCTGGGGGCGCGGCCGATCGCTGCGTTCGTTCAGGTCTATCTTCCGCAGTCGCAGCCGGGCATTGCGGCCGGGTGCCTGATGACGTTCATCCTGGCACTCGGCTACTACGTCACCCCGGCGCTGGTCGGCGGAGCGACCGACCAGATGGAAAGTGGCTTGATCGCGCACTTCGCATTGAACGAAGGCAATTGGGGAATGGCCGCGTCGCTGGCGGTGATCCTGGTGCTGGTCGTGCTTCTCGCGTACGCGCTGTATGCGCGCTTCTCGAGGGGCAAGGCCCTGCAATGGGCATGATCGCTTCGGCGCTTGCGGAAGCACGCACATGACGCAGCCGCGCGCGCCGCGTGTGCTGCTGGCCGTCTGGGGCGGCGCCGTGCTCGTATTTCTGCTGCTGCCCATCCTGCTGATCCTCCCCATCTCGTTCAGTGCGGGCACGTTTCTCAGCTACCCGCTTCCGGGGCTGTCGTTGCGCTGGTACCGCGTGATCGCGGAGCCGTTCCCCTGGGTCTTCGCCTTCAAGAACAGCCTTGTCGTCGGCGTCGCAGCCACGATCCTGTCGGTCGTTCTCGGCACAATGGCAGCGTACGGCGTCACCACGGCGGCCTTTCGCTTTCGCACGGCGGTCGTCGTGCTTTTGCTGTCGCCGATGGTCGTTCCGGTGGTCATCAGCGGACTCGGCATCTACTTCTTCCTGAACCGGGCAGGGCTGCTCGGCTCTTACACCGGGCTCGTCATCGCGCATACGGCGCTTGGAATTCCGTTCGTCGTGGCGACCGTCGGCGCGACGTTGCAGGGGTTCGACAGGACGCTCATTCGCGCCGCGGAAAGCCTGGGCGGACGACCGCACGCGGCCTTTTTCGACATCACGCTTCCGATCATCATGCCCGGCGTCGTGTCGGGCGCCATTTTCGCGTTCGTGACGTCGTTCGACGAGGTCGTCGTCGCGCTCTTCGTCTCGTCGCCCGAGACACTCACGCTTCCCCGCCAGCTGTTCAGCGGATTGCGCGATCAGGTAACACCTGCGCTGGTGGCGATCGCCACCGTGCTGATCGCCCTCTCGATTGCCCTGATGATGACGGTCGAATACCTGCGCAAACGGGCCGCCCGGCTATCCGCTTCGACTGCGCAATGACCTTCATGGATAACGCGATCCTGCAGGCAAGCCGCACTCCGACGGCCGGCGAAAGCGCGCAATACGACCGCGGCGACCTCGTGCGCTTCGTCGATGTCGAAAAGACCTACGACGGGTCGACGATCGTCGTAAACCGATTGAACCTTGCGGTGCGCCGGGGCGAATTCCTGACGCTGCTCGGACCGTCCGGGTCGGGCAAGACGACGTGCCTGATGATGCTCGCCGGATTCGAGGCTCCGAGCGGCGGCGACATCCTCCTCGACGGGCGTTCGCTGAAAAATGTGCCGCCTTATTCGCGGGGTATCGGCGTCGTGTTCCAGAACTACGCACTGTTCCCTCACATGACGATTGCGGAAAACGTTGCGTATCCGCTGCGCCAGCGGAAGCAGTCCCGCGCCGAGATCGACAGACGTGTCGGCGAAGCATTGGGGATGATCGAGCTTGCACATCTCGCCGACCGCCGGCCCGCCCAGCTTTCAGGTGGGCAGCAGCAGCGCGTGGCGCTCGCGCGCGCGATCGTGTTCGAACCCGATCTGGTCCTGATGGACGAGCCGCTTGGTGCCCTCGACCGGCGTTTGCGCGAACAGATGCAGCTCGAGATTCGTCGGCTGCATGCCACGCTTCGCAACACCGTCGTTTACGTGACCCACGACCAGGGCGAAGCGCTCACGATGTCCGACCGCGTCGCGGTGTTCAATCGCGGCCGGATCGAGCAGGTTGCCTCGCCCGAGGAGATCTACGAACGGCCGGCGACGGCGTTCGTCGCCAATTTCATCGGCAACAACAATGCGATCCCGGCCGTCGTTCGTGAATTCAGCGCGACATCCTGCAAGGTCGAACTGCGAGGCGGGCACCGGGTTCAGGCAGCGGCAACACGGACGTTCGCTGCAGGCGAGGCCGTTCTGTTGTCGATCCGGCCCGAACTGATCGAAGTGGACGGACGGGTTGCGGCCATGAATACGCTGGCCGGCGAGATCCGCGATATCACGTACTACGGCGACCATGCGCTCGTGCATTGCATCTGTGCGGGCGATGTCATCGTCAACGCCCGGATCGGCATCCACCGGAAGCGAAGCCTCGAGCGCGGATCGAAGGTGCGCCTGTCATGGCGGCCGGAAGACGGTCGTGCGTTCGAGATCGAGGCAGGGAAGTGAATCGCTGCAGCGGCGCCGCTCGCCGCCGATCCCGTTGACAGCGTTCGATCGCGATAGGTAGTATGCGGATGTATACGAAAGGATGCAAACCGGCGTGCGCACCGCAGTTGAACTCAATGAGCCTCGATCCGTGGATGCCCTGGCGGCACCCGATGCGGATCCACTGGCGCCGATCATGGCCGCACGCAGCATCGCGGTAATCGGGGCGTCGAAGACCGAGCCTCACGAGCTCAAGCTCACCGGGCGTCCGATCAAGTTTCTCCGCAGGCACGGCTATGCGGGCAGAATCGTCGCGGTGAATCCCAAGTATTCGGAACTCGACGGCGTGCCGTGCTACCCGAGCGTATCGGCGATACCGGACAGCATCGACGTCGCCGCGATCATGTTGCCGAAGGCGCGCATCGCCGAAACGGTCGAGGAATGCGGACGGAAGGGTGTGAAGGCCGTCATGATCTTCAGCTCCGGCTTCGGCGAGCTCGGCGAGCAGGGACTGCGTGATCAGAACGATCTCGTCGCGCTTGCGCACCGGTTCGGGATGAAGCTGGTAGGACCGAATGCGGCGGCCGTTGTCAATGTCGCGAACCGGATGGTGCTGTCTTTTCTGACGGCGTTCGGCCAGCAGGAGTTGCGACAGGGCAGCATCGCGCTCGCGTCGAACAGCGGCGCGTTGCTCAGCACCGGCGTGCGCCTGGCCGACGATCGCGGATTCGGGTTCAGCATGCTCGCGTCGATCGGCAACGAAGCCGATGTCACGCTGACCGATTTCGTCTCGCACGCGGTGCGCGACGGGCATACGAAGGTCGTTGCGGCGTTCGTCGAAGGTATCAGGGACGGCGAAGGACTGCTCCGCGCGGCCACGGCGGCCGCCGACGCGGACAAGGCTGTAGTCGTCGTCAAGGTCGGTACGTCGGAGCGAGGCGGAAAGGTTGCGGCGTCCCACACGGGTGCGATCACCGGTAATGACCGTGCGTACAGCGCGGCGTTCAGGCAGTGTGGAATCACGCGCGTACGTGATCTGACCGAGCTCATCGACGTCGCGGCGCTTTTCGCTCGATATCGGACACCCGCCGAGCCCGCGGCCGCGATCGTGAGCGTCGGATCGGGAGGCGCAGCCGAGCTGATGGCCGACCTTGCCGACCAGCACGGCGTGGCGCTGGCCGAGTTCTCCGACGAGATCCGGCACGAGCTTGCCAATCTGCTCACGCCGTTCAGCATTCTCGTCAATCCGATCGACATCGCCGGCATGACGTCGGACCTGAACGAAGAGCCGCGACTCTTCCGGCGGATGATGGAGTATCTGCTGGCGCAGCCATCGATCGGCTTCTTCGGCGTCATCATTCCGGTGCTGCCGTACATGGACCAACTCGCCGAGCATATCGTCGAGCTGGTCGAGCAATTCGGCAAGCCGATTATCCCCATGCTTGTCGGCGGGGGCGACTCGCCGCGATGCGCGGAAATCTTCGGGCATCATCAAATCCCGTACTTTGCAACGGCCGACCAGGGCGCGCGCGGGATGAAAGCGCTGCAGGATCGGTCGCGGTTCGTTTCCCGTCGGGCGGGCGAACGGGCCGGTGGTGCGCGAAAGGTCGACGCCGCGCGCCGCGAGCGCTCGCTCGCCAGGTTGGCAGCGCTGCGAGCGGAAGGCCGCTCCACCGTGACGCTGCGCGACGCCGGACCGCTCCTCGCCGACTACGGTCTGGCGTTGCCCAAGCAGGCGCTCGTGCGATCGCGCGACGAAGCGCGCGCGGCGGCGCTGTCGTTGGGATTCCCGATCGCGATGAAGATCGAATCGCCGAAGATTCTCCACAAGACGGAAGTGGGGGGCGTTCGTCTCGGCATCGCGACGAGTGGCGATGTCGACACCGCGTTCGACGCGCTCATGGCGGCGGGCCGCGCGGTCGCTGCAGAAGCGGACATCGACGGCGTGCTCATGCAGCGGATGGTGCGGCCCAACGCGGAAATGATCGTTGGCTCGACGCGGGATCCCCGGCTCGGCCATGTCCTGCTTGCGGGCCTCGGCGGTGTGTTCGTCGAGCTGCTGAAGGACGTCGCCCTCAGGCTGCCCCCATTGTCGCTCGACGAGGCGCATGCGATGGTCATGGAAACCCGCACCGCGCCATTGCTTGCCGGCTATCGGGGAAGAGCCCGTGCCGACCAGGCGGCGCTCGAGCAGGCGCTCGTTTCCTTTTCGGAGCTCGTAGACGATCTGGGTGACGTCATCGACGAGATCGAGATCAATCCGCTATTCGTGCAGAACGAAGGCGACGGCGTTCTGGTGGGCGACGCGCTGCTGACGCTGCGCAACCTCGCTACGCCGTAGCGGCGCTGGCCGTGTAACACCCGCCCATCATTGCAACCGGAGCAGTCGACATGATGTCCACGAGCCAAGCGACAACGAACGTCGTGAAGCCTCTGTCCGCAGCGGAATGGCCGCTCGCCCGCCAATGCGAAACGATCGCCGATTATTGGCGGCTGCAGTGGGGCGCCGTGCAGATGGGATTGCTGCGCGAGCTCGGCGGACCCGAACTCGCCGAGTTCAAGGAACGGATCCTGCGTCGCCACCAGCGCGGACACTTCCTCGACGGCCTGACCAAGCTCGGCATCTCGCGCGACCTTCCGCCGGCAGTGATTGCAGGACGCTATCACTACCTGTCGAACATGCTGGGTGGGTTGTCGATGGAGTACATCGAGGAGTCGTCGAAACGCGTTTGGGTGCGCTATCACGCGCCATCGTGGAGCTTCACTGGACTGAGCCTCATCGCCGTGCCGTCGATCGTGCAGCGCGCGATGTTCGCCGGCTGGCATCCGCACAACGGGGTTTCGCTCGGTTGCCCCAACCTCGGCTTCGTCGTCACCAAGGTCTTCCAGGATGGCGAGCCATACGACGAAGGCTACTTCGAGGAATTCGATCATCCGTTGTTGGCGGAAGATCGCGTCCAGTACCGCCCGGTCACCCGCAGTCCGGATTTCGACCCCGAGCGCGCGCCGAAGCTCGATCCGAAAATATGGCCCGAGGAGCGGCTCTCGAAGGCGCTGCGGAACTTCTCGCGTGGTTACATCGACGACGCGATCAAGACCTGTCTCGAACGCTACGGCGTGCATGCGACCGCACGCTACGTCGGCCATTCGCTGCGCTTGTTCGCCGTCCAGTTCTACGCGGAGTATCGTCAGAAACTTGGGTTGGCCGGCGTCAAGGCCCGTGACCTTGCACAGTTCTTCGCGTACCTGGCCGAAATGGCGGGCGAAGCGTTCGCGGTCGACGAATTGGGCGACGGCGTGTTGCGCATCACCCGGACGAATCGGTTGTTGCTCGGCTCGGACGTCCCTATGGAGATCTACGCCGCGCTCTTCGAGTTTCCGAAAACCTGCGCGAAGGTGCAAAGCGCTCGGGTGAAAATCAGCCTCGATTCGGTGGTGCCGGATCGCAGCAAGGGGGCGACCGAGACGTGGTTGGTCGAAGATACCCGCGAGCGCTTGTACTGAGGGTGCACGCGCGCTGCCGGGACGGGAGCCGAGTCGGATGCCGCTTACATCGCCAAAGGTTACGAATTGAAGCTGCTCAGTGATGCAACCACACCCTTCGGACGCAAGGTCATCGTCGCGGCGATCGAGCGGTCGATACCGCTCGACGAGATTTTCGTTCCGCTCGACGGCACCGGGCCTCTGGATGCCGTCAATCCGTTGCGCCAGATCCCTACGCTCGTGCTGCCCGACGGACGTTCGATCTACGACAGCGACGTCATCATCGACTATCTGGACACCTGCCACGCCACCGAGCCGCTGGTGCCCGCCGCCGATCGCACCGGTGTGCTGACGCGGATGGCGCTCGGCAGCGGACTGATCGAGGCTACGCTGCTGCGGCGGATCGAAACGGTGCGGGTGCCGCAGGAGCAAAGCGCTGCGTTCATTGCCAAGATGGAGCAGCGCATCCAGCGTGCGCTGGGGGCACTCGAAGCGCAGATCGGATCGATGGCGAGCGCGTCCGATGTCGTGCGAGCCGATCAGATCACCGCCGCCTGCGCACTCGGCTACGTCGATTTCAGGTTCACCGATGCGTGGCGTGACAACCATCGAGCACTTGCCCAGTGGTTCGCCGAAATGGCCGCGCGCCCCAGCATGATCGCGTCGGCACCGACGCGTACGGCCCCGGTCGCGCGCGACCGTTTCCAGCGGAGCTGACCAGCCGGTTTGGCTGATGCCGAGCGATTTCCGTGGATATCGATCCCCGCAAGCTTTCCGACGAGCTTCGATCGAAGTTGCTGACCGGTCTTGTCGTGCCCCGGCCGATCGCCGTCGTCTCGACCATCTCCCGCGAAGGTCACTTCAACGTCGCGCCGTTCTCGTACTTCAACGTCGCAAGCGACACACCGATGGCGCTGCTGTTCTCGATGACCGGGCCCAAACCGGATCGGACGGAGAAGGACACGCTGCGTAACGTGCGTCGTCCGGCGCAGGGAGGCACCGGAGAATTCGTCATCAACGTGGCATCCCAGCACTATGCGCGGGCCGTGGCGGCGGCCGGTGCGTCGCTGCCGTACGGCGCGTCCGAGTTCGACTACGCCGGCGTAACGCCCGGAGCGTCGCGACACGTGAAAGCTCCGCATGTCGCAGAAGCGCATGCGTACTTCGAGTGCCGGACGCGGCGCATCGTCAAGGTTGGACACGCGCACCTCGTCATCGGAACGGTCGTGCACTTGTGGCTGCGCGACGATCTGGTCGATGAACGGTTTCGGGTGGATGCAGACGGGCTGGGCGCGATAGGGCGGCTCGCCGGCTTCGACTACTGCAGGACGGCCGACCGCTTCCAGATGAAAACGGGTGCCCGCCCCGACGAAGCTCCGTTGTCGTCGGCACCGGTCACCCAGGATCCCGCGTGAACGCTAACGAACTCGTGCAACGTGGCCGCCCGGCAGCCGGAATCTTCGAGATCTGTCTCAACATTCCGGAACGATTGAACGCGATCGACGAAGACGTGCTCGCGCAGATCGACGGTGCGCTCGACGAGGCCGAGTCGGACGCGGCCGTGCGGGTGGTATCGATTGGAGGCGCGGGTCGGGCGTTTTGCGCGGGTGCCAACTACAAGAAGCACGTGAAGGACGAACGGACGATGTACCAGAAGCGCCAATACATCGACCGCATCTTCGCCACGTGTCGGCGAATCCATCGGTTCGAAAAGCCCGTCGTCGCCGCCGTCCACGGCATCGCCGCGGGCGCGGGCGCCGAACTGGCCGTCAACTGCGACTTCATCGTGATGGCCGACGAGAGCGAGATCTGGTTTCCGGAAATCGGTGTCGCCACCTTTGTTGGCTGCGGCATCACGGTTCTCCTTCCCCGCCTGGTCGGCCTGGCCAAGGCGCGCGAGATGGTGCTCCTGGGCGAGCGCGTGAAGGCGCGCGATGCAGTCGCGCTCGGCTTGGCGACGCGATGCTTCCCGGCGGACAATTTTCGCGCAAGCACCGTGGCGTTCCTCGAAGCACTGGCAGCACGCGCACCGATCGCACTCGCCCTGGCCAAGCGGCAACTGAATGCGGGGATCATGCGGGACTACGACACGGCACTGGTGGCCGAGCGGGAGGGCGTGTTGGCGTGCATGATGACCGAGGACTGGAAGGAAGGCGTGAGTTCGTTCGCGGAGCGCCGCAAGCCGCGTTACACAGGACGGTGAGGCGTCGGTCGCCGCACGCCGACAAGGAAGCGAATGAAGATCACGGGCGTTGAGGCGATCCCGTTCAGGATCCCGATGAAGCGGGTCGAGCATTTCGCGACAGGATCCATCCTTTCGCTCGATCACGTGCTGGTGCGGATCGAAACCGACGAGGGCCTTGTCGGCCATGCGGAAGCGCCGCCGCGATCGATGATCTATGGCGAGTCGATCGCATCGGTCATGCACGCTGTGCGCGAATGGTTCGCCCCTTCTCTCATCGGCTTGCACCCGGCGGAAATCGAGAAAGTCTTCGCCGTGCTCGACCGCGTCGAGCACAATCCTGCAGCCAAGGCTGCGATCGACATCGCGTTGCACGACATCATCGGGCAGATCGCAAGGCTGCCACTGCACCGCTTGCTCGGCGGGTGGACGAACGACGTCGAACTCACTTACATCCTCGGTCTTGGCACGCCGGAGGAAGTCGCCGAGCAGGCGCTGGGCGTGATGGCGGAACATGGAATTCGGACCTTCAAGCTGAAGGCCGGACTCGATCCCGTTCGGGATACCGCGATGCTGAAGGCTGTGCGCGAAGCCGTCGGCCCGGCGGTACGCCTGTATCTCGACGCCAATCACTCGCTTTCGAGTCTCGTCGCCGCGAAGGCCATGAGGCGGTGGGAAGAATACGACGTTGCGTGGGTCGAGGAACCCTGTCCGGTCTGGGACCGTGCGGGGCGCGCATTGATCGCGCGGTCCACGACGATCCCGATGATGGCGGACGAAAGCTGCAAGACCGTTGCCGCGGTGACCGCGGAAATCGCGTTCGGACATTCGCGCCTGATCAGTGTCAAGACGGGCGGCACCGGATACACGCTTTCCAATCGCATCCGGGTGCTGTGCGAGGCGCACGGCATCGTCCCGGTCAGCGGCAGTCAGAGCGACAGTGATCTCGGAGCGATTGCCGCCGCGCATTTCAACGCAGCGCACCAATCGCTGGCGCAGAGTCCTGCCGAGCTGACGTCGTACCTGGATGCCGCGGGCGGCCTGCTCGAGGAGGCCATCGTCATTCGCAACGGCCGGTTCGGCCTTCCCGATGGTCCCGGCATGGGCGTGACCGTCGACGCGCGCCAGCTCGCGAAATACCGGCTCGACCAATAGCGGCGCCGGCGCGCTTCACGCTGGCGTGTCGCAATTCACTGCGGCACACGAGCCCGGTCGGCTTCGCACTGCGCGAGCGTTTCGTCGAGCGTCGTGACCAGCAGGTCCACGGCGCTGTCGTCGAAAACGAGCGGCGGCCGGATCTTGAGGATGTTGCGCGAGTTCCGGTCGGGGCCGGTCAAACCGACCAGCACGCCACGGCGACACAATTCGTTGATGGTCCAGCGCGCCGCCTTGCTCGCCGGCACCCGTCCTTCACGATTCTCGACGAGTTCGACACCGAGAAGCAGACCCTGGCCGCGAACATCGCCGATGAGCGGATGGCGATCGGCGAGTGCGCGCAGGCGTTGCTTCAAGTCGTGACCTACCCGGCGCGCATTCTCCTGCAGCTTCTCGTTCGCGACGACGTCCAGCACCGCCAGTCCCACCGCGCATGAAACCGGGTTTCCTGCGAACGTATTGAAGTAGCGATCGTGCGCGTAAAAAGCGTCGACGATATCCCGACGCGCCACCACCACGGCAATCGGGTGGCCATTGCCCATCGGCTTGCCCATTACGACGATGTCGGGCTGCAGGCCGAGTCGCTCGAACGACCACACATGGCTGCCCGAACGCGCGAGCCCGGCCTGCACCTCGTCGGCGATGACGACGCCGCCGGCATCGCGAACGACGTTGACCGCCGCCGACATCGAGCCGGTCTGCGCGAGCCTGACGCCGTCAGTGCAGAAGAAGGATTCGAGGAACAGTGCCGCCGGCCGATGGCCGCGTTCGGCGAGTGCATTCACCGCTGCGGCGTAGTCGCCGACCAGACTCGTCGCCGCGTCGGACGACGGCTCCAAGCCGTCGATGGGGGCGGGGACCGTGACCCACCAATCAGGCGTCGGGCGGTTCGCCTTGATCGACGAGCCATCGATGCTGTCGAGGAACGTCGTGTTGCCGTGGTAGCCGTTGTGAGTGGTGATGACGCCGGAGCGTCCGGTGAAGTTTCTCGCCATCCGCCAGGCGAGGTCGTTCGCCTCGCTGCCCGTGCACGCGAACATCACGGCGTCGAGGCCCGCCGGCATCGTTGCCACCAGTCGCTCGGCGTATTCGACGATCGGCTCGAACAGGTAGCGCGTATTCGTGTTGAGCATCCCCGCCTGGCGGCACAACGCCGCGACGACATGAGGATGACTGTGCCCGACGTGCGGTACGTTGTTGTAAGCGTCGAGGAAGCGCCGGCCATTCTCGTCGAAGACCCACACGCCTTCGCCGCGCACGGGGTGGAAAGGCGCGTCGTAGTAGAGCCGAAGACCGCGAAGCACGTGTTTTCGCCGCTCGAGCAGTTCGGTGTCGGCCGTCATCAAGTCGTTCTCCCTCATTGGAACGCGTGCATCAAAGGTGCGCGGCACGGCGCCATCGATCGGTTGCTTCCGACGGATCGATTTGCGCCATGATCTCGAGCAGCGCGAGCGCGCCTTCGATCTGCACCCGGTCGCCGCGACTATCGCCTTGGCGCAGGCGCCACGAGCCGATCGCCGCTCGCATTGCGAGCCGTGCTCGCATGACCAGTGGCAGCATCAGCAGCTCGTCTTCCGAAATCGTCGCGACCTCACAGTAGCCGGCAATGATGTGGCATGGTGCCGCGAGGCAGTCTGCCGGCTCGAGGTGTCGCGCGAGGCAGACACCGAGATCGACGATACGTGCGGAGTGGACGATGTCGCCGAAATCGATGATCCCGACGACGTGCATGCTGCGGTCCGCATCGAACAGCACGTTCTTCGGATTGAAATCGTTGTGAATCACTTGCGACGGCAGGCGGCTCAGCCGAGCGAGCCCACTCGAGTCGAGTTCGGCGAGAACCGCTTCGACGGCTGCGCGCCCGCTCGCGCTTGCGATGCATTCGACGAACGAAGCGAGCCTTGGCGCGGATCGCAAGTCCCACAGCAGCGGAAAACTGTGGTCGACGGCGGTTACGAAGCGCAGGGCTTCGTCGAGCCGCGCCAGGGTTCGTCCGATGCTTGCGAGCATTGCAGGCGATCGCGGGTTCTGCAGGACGGGCGTACCGGGCAGGTAGCTCATCACGCGCACCCTGTACGGTCCTCGCGGCGTTTCGATGCGCTCGACGTCGAGTCCCGTCACGCTGGCGACGATGCGCGGCACCGGCAACGCCGGATCGGTGCGGGCGACGGTACGCAATGCCTCGTTCTGCAACAGGAGCGAGGCCTCGGGCTCGGCGGCCGACGACACGCGAACAATCTGGGCGCCCGAGCCGCGCACGTCGAGCCGATAGACGCCGTCACGCTCGGATGCGAGGTGCACGAGCTGTCCATCGAGCGCGTATCGCTGCCGAAGGGCATCCGCCACGGCACCGACATCGGGACCGGGCCGACGCGCATCGAGCGCGGCCCAGTCGAAATGCGGCGGTTTCGAGGTTGACAACGCGTTTCGCATACGACAGTATACAAAAGCGTACCGAAGGGCGTCAAAGCGAATCGCGCCCAGCGCTCGGACCCGCAAACCACGCAACGCACCTGGCTTCCTCGCTTGAACTCGAACTCGGCAACCGTGCAGTATGCGTTTCGCGACGCCGTCGCGTGGATAGCGATGGATCGCCCCGAAGTGATGAACGCATCGAGCGTTGCGTTGAAGGGCGAGCTCGGCGCCGCATTCGAGCGGGCGAACCGCGACGCCAACGTGCGGGCAATCGTGCTGACGGGGAATGGTCGGGCCTTCTGTGCCGGCGGCGATCGGAAAGAGTCGGCGGCACCCACGTCTGCGGCGTATCGCTTGCGCATCCGAATGCAGCAGGACATTTGCAGCGGCATCTGGAATTCGTCCAAACCCGTGATCGCAGCCGTTAACGGCCATGCGATCGGTGGAGGACTCGAGATGGCCGTAGCCTGCGACATTCGCCTCGCGGGGAAGTCGGCGACGTTCGGCACGCCGGTGTGCAGCCTCGGATCGATATCGACCGGCGGCCTGCACGATCAACTGAGCCGGATCGTCGGTGCCGGCCACGCACTCCATATGCTGCTGAGCGGTGAGACGATCGATGCGGACGCGGCACTGCGTATCGGGCTGGTTTCGTCGGTCCACGACGATCGCAATCTCGCCGAGGCCGCGCATCGCCTGGCCACGCGGATTGCAAGTTACGACGCCATCAGCGTGGCCGCAACCCGGCGAGCGTTTCGCGAAGGAATGCGGCCTGGATTTCAGGCAGCGCTGGACCTGGAAGAGGGGTTGGCCGTTGAGCTGCGTGACCGAGCATGACGGATGCAACCCTTGGCGACTATGCCGACTACACCGAATCCGTGCCACGTGAATGGTCGGTTGCGGGGCACATCGACGTTGGGCACTTCCTGCTGCTCTTCGACCATGGCACGGATGCTTTTCGCGAGCGTCTCGGGATTGGTCGAGCGTATGGGGAATCCTGCGCGCGCGGCCTGTTCGTCGCAGAGGCCCACCTGACCTACGCGAAGGAGGTGCGCGCCGGCGAAGTCATCGGCATCCGGACTCGGCTCCTCGGCGCAGCGCCGAGAAAACTGCACGTCTTCCATCAGATGCGGCGAGCGGGCGATGCGATGATCGCTGCGACTGCCGAATTGCTGCTGGTCCACGTCGACCGGGCGCTCGGACGTGCTGCCGAGTTCCCGCCGGAAGTGTTGCAGCGGATGCAAGCGCTGGTTGCGCGCGATGCCACCGAGCCGCTCCCGCCGCAAGCCGGGCGCGCGATCCAGTTGAACTCGCGGCTAGCGACCCGCCGATGATTCCGGTCCGGCAATGAACGGCTCGCGCAACGGCTGGGTGGCAGTCAGCACGTGGGATCCGTCCCGGATCTACGACGTGCTGGTGCTCGGGGGAGGCAACGCGGCGCTCTGCGCGGCGCTATCGGCGCGTCCTGCGGGCTGTAGCGTGCTGATCGTCGAATCGTCGCCCGCGCATTTCCGGGGAGGCAACAGCCGGCACACGCGCAACTTGCGCTGCATGCACGATGCGCCCGCCGATGTGCTGACCGATACGTACTCGGAAGGCGAGTATTGGGAGGACTTGCTCAAGGTGACGGGGGGACGCACGAACGAGCGGCTTGCACGGATGACGATCCGGCATACGGCCACATGTCGGGCGTGGATGGCCACGCACGGCGTCAGGTTTCAGCCGTCGCTCGGCGGCACGCTTCACGTTTCCCGCACCAACGCGTTCTTTCTGGGCGGCGGGAAGGCGTTGATCAATGCCTACTACCGTGCTGCGGAAGCGATGGACGTGCACGTGGCCTACGACACCGAGGTCGTGCAGTTGAATCTCGACAACGGCGTGTTCAGATCGGCCCTCGTGGTGAGCGGCGGCGAGACCCACGAGATTCGCGCGAAGACAGTCATCGCTTGTGCCGGCGGCTTCGAGTCGAATTTGGAATGGCTCAAGGAAGCCTGGGGCCCGGTCGCCGACAATTTCCTCATACGGGGTACGCCATTCAACACTGGACGCGTGCTCAAGGCGCTCCAGGAGCAGGGCGCGACTTCGATCGGCGATCCGACACAGGGACATTGTGTGGCGATCGACGCGCGCTCACCCAAGTTCGACGGCGGCATCTGCACGCGCGTGGATTGCGTGTCGCTCGGCATCGTCGTCAACGAGCATGCCGAGCGTTTCTACGACGAGGGCGAGGACTTCTGGCCCAAACGCTATGCCATCTGGGGAAGGCTGGTCGCGGGGCAGCCCAATCAGATTGCGTATTCCATCATCGACGCGAAATCGATCGGGAAATTCATGCCCCCCGTCTATCCGCCTTATCGCGGCGAAACCCTCGCGGACATCGCGCAGGCTCTCGGCATCGACGCCGATCGATTGCAAAGGACGGTTGCGACGTTCAATTCGGCCGTGAGCGCAGGCACGTTCGACCACACGGTGCTCGACGACTGCCACACCGAGGGCCTGGCGCCGCCCAAGACTCACTGGGCACGTTGCATCGACACGCCTCCCTACTTTGCGTACCCGCTCCGCCCCGGCCTGACGTTCACCTACCTGGGTGTCGAGATCGACGAGTGTGCCCGAGTCGTCTTCGAGGACGGCAAGCCGTCCCGCAACGTGTTCGCCGCGGGCGAGATCATGGCGGGCAACGTGCTGGGTGAGGGCTACCTCGCGGGCATCGGCATGTCGATCGGCACGACATTCGGTCGAATCGCGGGTGAGGAGGCCGCCCGCCATGTCCGCGCCTAGGGGCCTGCCCGTCGTGCTCGTGGCCGAAGGGCAGCGGATGGCGAGCATCTGCAACGCCTGCCGGTATTGCGAGGGCTACTGCGCCGTTTTCCCCGCCATCGAGCGGCGCCTCAGCTTCGCCGAGGGTGACCTTGGTTACCTTGCCAATCTGTGTCACAACTGCGGGTCCTGCTATTCCGCCTGCCAGTACGCGCCTCCGCACGAGTTCGCGCTCAACCTCCCGCGGTTGCTGGCCGATGTCCGGATAGCGACCTACGAGAAGTATGCGTGGCCCGATGCCCTTGCGCGGCTCTTGCGGCAAAGCGGCGTGGTCACGAGCGTCGTGCTGGTCGCCTGCGTCCTGGTCCTGGTCGCCGCGATGATGATCTTCGTGGATCCGCCGGTGTTGTTGCGTGCGCACGCCGATGCCGATGGCGCCTTCTACGCGGTCATCCCGCATCGTGCGATGGCGTGGTCGTTCGGCGCGGTGTTCGCTTTCGTCATCGTCGCGCTCGGCGTCGGCGCGGTGCGCTTCTGGAGAGACACGGACGAGCGGGTTCGCGACCTCGCCAATCCCGTGCCGTGGGGCCAATCGATCGCCGATGCGCTGAAGCTCAAGTACCTGGGCGGCGGGGGAGAGGGCTGCACGTATCCCGACGACCGTCCGTCGCACGCGCGCCGCTGGTTCCACCATTTCACGTTCTACGGCTTCATGCTCTGCTTCGCCGCCACGTCGGTCGCAACGGTCTACCACTATGCGCTCGGCTGGAGCGCGCCGTACCCGTTCTGGAGCGCTCCCGTGCTGCTGGGGACGGCCGGCGGCCTGGGCCTCGTCATCGGCCCGCTCGGGTTGCTCTGGCTGCGTGGCCGGCGCGATCCCGCGCTGGCGCCGTCGGACGATGGCGGCATGGACATCGCCTTCCTCCTGTTGCTGCTGATGGCGGCGGCGAGCGGTCTGGCGCTGCTGGCGATGCGCGAGATGGCGGGGATGCCGATCGTCCTTGTCCTTCACCTTGCGATCGTCATGGCCCTGTTTCTGACCGTTCCTTACGGCAAGGGTGTCCATGGTGTCTATCGGCTGGTGGCACTGCTTCGCTACCACCTGGAGCGACGGCGTCCGCTGCCGGAGCTCGGAAGCGAATGACCGTCATGCGACGACTCTTCGGCGCCCGTGTCGCGGGGCGAAAAAGGGCAACCTGTCCGCTTGACAGGGCATTCGCCGGTACGTTAATGTACACATATGTATACCGAAATGTCACCCACATCGGGTGATCGTGGATGTTCCATCCTGTAACGCATTGCAAGGAGCCTCAAATGAAAAAGCTGGCAGCCGTCGCAACGTTGCTGTCCCTTTTCGTTGCCTCCACGACGGGCGTGGCCCAGACGGCGAGTCGAGGCAGCCCGCAGATCGAAAAGATCAAGGCGCGCGGCTCGTTGCTGTGCCCGGGCCACAACGGAAGCAATCTCGGCTTCGCCGAGGTCGACGACAAGGGCAACTGGAAGGGCTTCGACGTCGATATCTGTCGGGCAATCGCCACCGCGATCCTCGGGTCTCCCGACAAGGCGAAGTTCCTGCCATTGAGCTGGGCCCAGCGCTGGCCGAGTCTCAATTCTGGCGAGATCGACCTCGTCGTCAAGACCACCGACGCCACGATGAGCCGGGATACCGAGCTTGGCTATCAGTTCAGCATCCCGTACCTGTATGGCGCGTTCCAGTTCATGGTGCCGGTGAAGATGAATGCGAAGACGGCGAAGGACCTGAACGGCGGGACGATCTGCACGTCGGCCGGCACCAACAACGCCCGGTACGTTGCGGATTTCCTGAAGGTCAACAACATCAAGGCCGAAGTCCTGACGTTCGAAAAGCGCGAAGAGCAGCGAGCCGCGTATGCGCAGAAGCGTTGCGACGCCGACATGAACTGGGGTCCGACGCTCGCCGTAACGCGCGCGTCGCAAGCGGATGCCAAGGAGCATGTCATCCTGCCGGACGTCGTGGCGGTTGCCCCGCAAGTGATCATCGTCAAGGAGTCCGACGATCACTACCTGGACGTGATCAACTGGGTGCTGGAAGCGTTGCTGATCGCGGAGGAGAACGGAATCACGCGCGCCAATATCGATCAGATCAAGGCCAAGCCGCCGAACCCGTCGATCGAGAAATTGCTCGGCGTCACGCCGGGCATGGGTGCGCGCCTCGGCCTCAGCGATCAATGGGCGTACAACACGATCAAGGCGATGGGTAACTTCGGCGAAATCTACGAGCGCAACCTGGGTTCGCAGTCGCCGTACAAGCTCGACCGCGGAATGAATGCGCTGTGGCGCGACAAGGGAGTATTCGTCCCGATGCTGATCGACTGATCCGCGCGATCAGCGATCTCCCGTAAGCTCTTGGGCCTGGAACCACGATGGAGAAGTCGCTGGAACCGGGCCCGTATCCCATTGGCCGTTCCGCGCCGCGACGGCGCCGCTTCGGTAACTGGGTCGTCGTCGCCGCGTTGCTCCTTGTCGTTGCGATCATCGGCGCAGTCGGCCTCGCGCCGCGGCTGTGGTCGGCCACGTTCGGCTTCCTGCATCAGAAGACCGGATGGGACATCTCGTTCTCGTTCCTGCCGTACTCGGCGGGCGATCCGTACTGGTGGGTATTCCTGGTCGGCCTCGCGAATACCGTCGGCACGGGCGCGATCGCCATCTGCTCGGCGACGCTCGTCGGATTCGCCGTCGGCGTAGCGCGGCTGTCGCGCAACCATCTGCTGGCCGACCTCGCACGCATCTACGTCGACGTCATTCGCAATATTCCGCTGATCCTGCAGGCCGCGTTCTGGTACGCCGTCGTGCTGCATCTGCCACCGATGCGTGCCGCCTACAGCTTCCTGGACGCGATTTTCCTGTCCAATCGAGGGCTGTTCCTGCCGAAGTTCGACGAAATGACGCTCGTCATCGCGTGCTTGGTACTCGTCTCGATGGCGGCGTGGTGGCTCTCACGCTTCATGCGCAGCGACCCGGATGATCCAACAGGAAAGCGCCGTACGCTCCACGCGCTCTGCGCGGCGTTATCGGCAGTCGCCGCTGCCGGACTTGCCGCGCTGAACCCATCCGCCTTCAACATCGATTGGCCGGTGCGCGCCGGACTCAATTTCCAGGGCGGGATGCGACTTGCACCGGAGTTCGTGGCGTTGCTGGTGGCGATCACGATCTACCGGGGTGCATTCATCGCGGAAGTATTTCGAGGCGGCTTGCAGTCCGTATCGATCGGGCAACTGGACGCCGCACGATCGCTTGGTCTTCGTCCCTGGATGGTCCTGCTGAAAATCCGCCTGCCGCTCGCGCTGATCAGCATCGTTCCCGCATTGTCCAGCGAGTTCATCATCATCATGAAGGTCACGTCGATCGGCATCGTCGTCGGTTTCTGGGACCTGTTCGCCGTATCCTCGAACGCGGCGATGATGACCGGGCAGACACTCGAAGTGCTGTTCGTGATGATCCTGATCTACATCGCGCTCAATTACGCGATCGTCTCGGCGATGAATCTCGTGAATGCCCGCATGCGGCTTCCCGGCAATGACCGCTAGACCTGGCAGCGCCGGTATCGTCACGAGCCTGCGCGCGCGCTACTTTCGCAACGCGTGGGACAGCACGGTTTCCCTGATTTGCATTGCGGTGATCGTGACGCTTGCGTACCGCTTCATCGGGTGGGCGATCTTGGACGGCGTGTGGACAGCCAGGAGCGCGTCCGATTGCGCGTCGAAGAGTGCGGGTGCCTGCTGGGCAGTGCTGCCGGCGCGGTGGAGGCTCATTCTCTTCGGTGTATATCCGTTCGAAATGCAGTGGCGGCCCGCGCTCGGATCGCTCGTGCTGCTGATTGCCGCGGTTCTGTCGTGCACGCCATGGTTCTGGAGGATCGCCCGGATCGTCGTGCTGTGGGTGGCGTCGTTCGGCGCATTCGTCGCGCTGATGCGCGGCGGATTCTTCGGCCTGCCTTTGATCTCAACGGAGAATTGGGGCGGCCTTGCGCTGACGCTGTTCCTGTTCGCGTCGCTGATGGTCCTCGGCATGCCTCTCGCGACGCTGCTGGCAATCGCACGTCAATGGGGTCCGCGGTGGCTGCGCGTTTGCGTTGGCGTGTTCATCGACCTCGTTCGATCGGTTCCGCTCATCGCGATCATGTTCGGTGCGTCGCTGGTGCTGCCGCTTATCCTCCCGGGTTGGCTCAGCGGCGACAAGCTCTTTCGCGTCATCCTCGGCTTCGCCGCGTTCTTCGGTGCATACCAGGCCGAATTGCTGCGCGGTGGATTTCAGGCAATCGACAAGGGTCAGATCGAGGCAGCCCGAGCGCTGGGGATGCGGCCGTGGCAATTCCAGCTGACGGTCCTGATTCCGCAGGCATTCCGGCTGACGATGCCGCAGACCGTCAATCAGGCCGTGGCCGGGTTCAAGGACACGTCGTATGTCGCGATCGTTGGGTTCTTCGACATGACGGCCTCGGCGTCGGCGGCGCTGGGAACGGGCGATTGGGCGTTGGCCTTCGTCGAGGTCTACATCGTGGTCGCGCTGCTGTATTTCGTATTCGCGTATTCGTTGTCCCTCTATGGGGCATCGCTGGAACGAAGAATGGCGGCGGGGCAGCGCCGCTGATCGCAATGGCGCATCTATAACGCTTCGGAGGACCGATGACGAGAGTGAGCGGACTTGCGCCAGGGGACGACGCGGAGAACGTGCCGGCGGTATCGATGCAGGGCGTTCACAAGTGGTTCGGTGACTTCAATGTGCTGCGTGGCATCGACCTCACCGTCGCCAAAGGGGAACGAATCGTCATCTGCGGGCCGTCGGGCTCCGGCAAGTCAACAATGATCCGCTGCATCAATCGCCTCGAAGAGCACGAGCAGGGCCGCATTTTCGTCGACGGCATCGAGCTCACCAGCGAGCTCAAGCGCATCGACGAAGTGCGGCGCGAAGTAGGCATGGTATTTCAGCAGTTCAATCTGTTCCCCCATCTGACCATACTCGAGAACTGCACGCTCGCCCCTACGTGGGTACGCAAGATGGCAAAGCGGGAGGCGCGGGACGTGGCGATGCATTATCTCGCGCGCGTAAAGATTCCCGAGCAGGCGGACAAGTACCCGGGCCAGCTCTCCGGCGGGCAGCAGCAGCGCGTGGCAATTGCCCGCTCGCTGTGCATGAATCCCAAGATCATGCTGTTCGACGAGCCGACGTCTGCGCTGGATCCCGAAATGGTCAAGGAGGTGCTGGACACCATGATCTCGCTTGCGGAGGATGGCATGACGATGCTGTGCGTCACGCATGAAATGGGATTCGCCCGGCAAGTCGCCAATCGGGTGGTGTTCATGGATGCGGGTCAGATCGTCGAGGAAGATGCACCGGACGCTTTTTTCGGCAATCCTCGTCATCAGCGCACACGCACCTTCCTGAGTCAGGTGCTGCACTAGCGATCGGGTATCGCGTGACCATCGGGAAAGGTGCATTCGAGCATGGCTAGCAACGAACTCGTCTTGACAAGCTCCGGCCGGGATCTTCTGTGCGGAACGATCGCCGACCCGGTTCGCTCGAGCGTTTCGCAGGGTTGGCACGGCGTCCTGCTGGAGTTCTTCAGCGGCGCGAGCGCGGATTTCACCGCGGTGTTTGCGAATCACGGCATCCGGGTGCAGCTCAATGGATGCATGGGCGTCTACCAGCGTTTCGAAGGCAAGTCCCTGGATTCGAAGATGCGGCGAGGTGACCTCGTCGTCAGCCCAGCCGGCATCCCCAAGACGTTCCAGCACCGCGGCGGGGACGGCGACTTCGTCGTCGTGCATCTGGCGCCGGCGCTGCTGAAAGATATCGTCGACGACTGGACCGAGGCTCGCTTCGGCAGCGTCGAATTGACGCACGCGTTTTGCACGCGCGACCCGAAGATGGAGCGGCTTGCGCTTGCACTCTGCGATGAGTACCGCACCGAGGACGTCGCAAGCGGCGTATGCGCCGAGGCGCTGGCAAGCCAGCTTGCCGTTCAGTTGCTTCGACGCTATTGGAAGGCCGGTACCGCAGCCGATCCGCCTGCCGACGGACTCTCGCGAAAGGCTCTGGCGAGGGCCATCGAATACATCGAAACCAATCTCGCCGACGACCTGACGATCCAGGACGTTGCCGACGCACTGTCGATGAGCGCCGGGCGCTTTGCGCACGCGTTTCGCAACAGCATCGGTCTTGCCCCGCATCGCTATGTCATCGAACGGCGGATTGAGCTGGCAAAACGGCTCCTTCTGGAAACGAACCTCCCGATCGCCAATCTCGCGACGCGCGCCGGGTTTTCAACGCACGCGCACTTCTGCGTCACGTTCCACAGGATGGTGGGTTTGACGCCGGGCCAGTATCGCCGCGCCTCCTAGTTCGAGTTGTCGAGGGGCGCTGCGCCATTCATCCAGCACGCTCTGGAAATCCATAGCAGGAATCCGAAACCACACCGGTGAAAGTTGGCGCACTCTTTCGTCACGCCGCAGCGAGACCATGACGAACCTACTCAATGGTCCGCGCGTCGGGTGAGTTCACAATAGGAGGAGTTCATGCATATCAGGTTCAGCGTCCGAGCGGCCACAGGCACCGTGACGCCGAAGAGTCGCGCACGCAGCCCCCGTACGCTTGCGTTTGCAATGATTTCTGCCGGCGTCCTGTCAGCGGCTGTCGGACCTACTCCGGGCTTGGCCCAGGTTCGGTCGTGCGCCGAGAATCCGAAGCCGGCGTTCTGCAACGCGGTGCGCGGCGATCGCGCGCAGGGATGGCTGCCGCAAACGCGCTCCGAGGTGGTCTCGCGCAACGGCATCGTTGCGACGAGTCAGGCGCTCGCAGCCGAGTCCGGCATGGAGATCCTGAAGCAAGGCGGCAATGCGATCGATGCCGCGGTCGCAGCGGCTGCCGTGCTTAACCTCATCGAGCCGACGAGCACCGGCGTCGGCGCGGACGTCTTCGCGGTCGTCTACATCGCGAAGGAGAACAAGCTTCACTTCCT
>Ga0207648_10000670_pt1 | contig 38362 bp, 30 predicted proteins | sample KBSMisM32_FD_184310 | JGI IMG/M metagenome (GOLD analysis project Ga0207648, IMG submission 184310) | Miscanthus rhizosphere microbial communities from Kellogg Biological Station, Michigan, USA - KBS Miscanthus M3-2 (SPAdes) (version 2) | ecosystem: Host-associated > Plants > Roots >... | reverse complement strand
CTCGAACTCAATCGGATCCACGTCGGTGATGCGCATGCACCACGCAACGACGGAACCGGCGGCTGACCCTCGACCGGGGCCGACAGGGATGTGCTCTTCGCGTGCGTAGCGAATGAAATCCCAGACAATCAACAGGTAGCCCGGGAACCCCATCTTCTTGATCATCTCGATCTCGTACTCGAGACGACGGGTGTACTCGTCGATCGTGTGGCGAAGCCGGCCCTCCTCCGCGAGCTGCCGGAGGCGCGGAAGCCGTTGCGCAAAGCCCTCGCGCGCGACGTGCTCGAAATAGGAATCGATCGTGAAACCGTCTGGAACGCCGAAGGTCGGCAAATGGTTCTGCCCCTTCGGAATCGTCACGTTGCAACGCTCGGCCACGAGCAGCGTGTTGCGCAGCGCGTCCGGGTGATCCCGGAACACCGACACCATCTGTTCCGCAGTCTTCAGGAAGAACTGATCGCCGTGGTAGCGCATCCGCTGCGCGTCGTTGACCGTCTTCCCCGTGCCGATGCAGAGAAGGATGTCGTGCGGCTGATGATCCGCTTGTCGAAGGTAGTGCACGTCGTTGGTGCAGACGAGCGGCAGGTTGAGATCGCGCGCGAGCGGAAGCAGCCCCTCGTTGACCACCTTCTGTTCCTCGATGCCCTGGTACTGCATTTCGAGGAAGAAGTTGTTCGGCCCCAGAATGTCGCGCAGCCGACCCGCCGCGTCGAGCGCGACCCGCGCCTGCTCCACCTTCAACGCACTGGCGACCTCGCCCTTTAGACAGCTGCTCAATCCGATGAGGCCAGTCGCGTGCCGCGCGAGCAGCTCCTTGTCGATACGCGGCCGGTAGTAGAACCCTTCGGTATAGCCGGCGGACACCAGCTTGATCAGGTTCTTGTAACCTTCGTTCGTCTCGGCGAGCAGGACGAGGTGATTCGTCTCGGTCTGGGGCCCTGACTTGTCGAACCGGCTGCCCTGCGCGACGTAGACCTCGCACCCGAGAATCGGTTTGATGCCGCGCTCCCGCGCGTGGTCGTGAAAGACGACCGACGAGAACAGGTTGCCGTGCTCGGTCACCGCCAGCGCCGGCATTTTCAGCTTGACCGCTTCGTCCAGCAGCTCGTCGATGCGGCACGCACCGTCGAGAAGCGAGAACTCGGTGTGCAGATGCAGATGGACGAATTCAGTCATGCCCACGAACCACTAACCACGAACCGGCATCATTCCCATTCAATCGTCGATGGCGGCTTTGAACTGATGTCGTAGACGACGCGATTGATGCCTCGCACCTCGTTGACGATCCGTGACGAGATCGTGGCCAGCAGATCGTGTGGCAACCGTGCCCAGTCAGCGGTCATCCCATCCAGGCTTTCGACGGCACGGATCGCGATCGTGTACTCATACGTCCGCGCGTCACCCATGACCCCGACGCTCTGCACCGGCAGCAGCACCGCGAAGCTTTGCCACAGTCGTTCGTACCAGCCGGCCTTGCGGATTTCTTCCGCGACGATTTTGTCGGCGAGACGCAGCAGCGTGAGCCGCGCCCTCGTGATTTCGCCGATCAGCCGGACAGCAAGGCCCGGGCCGGGAAACGGCTGCCGCACGACGAACTCGCGATCCAGACCGAGATCCTGTCCCACACGCCGGACTTCGTCTTTGAAGAGATCGCGGAGCGGTTCGACCAGGCGGAAATTCATCCGCTCCGGCAAACCGCCCACATTGTGGTGACTCTTGATCACGACAGCTGGGCCATGGACCGACGCCGACTCGATGACATCCGGGTAGAGCGTGCCCTGCGCCAGGAAGTCGAAGCCCCCCAGCTCCTTCGCGCGCTTTTCGAACACGTCGATGAACGTGGCGCCGATGATCTTTCGCTTCTGTTCGGGATCGATGACGCCCGTAAGCCGGTCGAGAAAGATGTCCGAGGCATCAACAAAGTCGAGCGACAGGTGCATCTTCTCGGTGAAACGCCTGACGATCTGCTTGGCTTCATCGTGTCGCAGCAAGCCGTTGTCGACGAAGATGCACGTCAGTCGATCCCCAATAGCCCGATGAATGAGCATCGCGGCGACGGTCGAATCCACGCCGCCCGACAATCCGCAGACGACTTTGCCGCTACCCACCTGGTGTCTAATCCGCTCGGTGGCTTCCTCGATAAACGAGGCGATTGTCCAATCGCCCGTGCACCCGCAGACGTCGTACGCGAAATTGCGGAGGATGGCGAGGCCATGCTCGGTGTGCGCCACCTCTGGATGAAACAGAAGCGCATAGAGCTCGCGATCCGGGGCTTCCATCGCGGCGATCGGCGCCGTCGCGCTCGTGGCGGCCACCGCAAACCCCGGTGGCACTGAATTCACATCGTCGCCATGACTCGCCCACACCCGCAGCTCGGTAGGAATCTGTTTGAACAGCTTCGGAACGGTGCCATTACGGGCGACGCGAACCTGGGCGTGGCCGAACTCTCGCTGGCCCGACCGGCGGACTTCACCACCGAGCACGTCGGTCATCAATTGCATCCCGTAGCAGATCCCAAGCACCGGCGTTCCGAGCTCGAAGAGCTGCGGCGGGCATTTGGGCGCGCCGGCCTCGGAGACGCTCTTCGGTCCGCCTGAGAGAATGATTCCGACTGGGTTCTTCCCCTTGAGCTTCTCGATCGGCGTATTGAACGGAACGATCTCGGAGTAAACCGACAGCTCACGCAGGCGGCGAGCGATCAACTGCGTGTACTGCGAACCAAAATCAAGGACGAGGATCGTTTGGTGGGGCACGAACGGCGGTATTATCCCACAAGGAATAGTGTCCCGACGGATCCACGCCACGATATTTGCGCTTCTGCTACTCGTCGCTGTTGTTGCGCGCGGCGACTGTTTGGGCGCTGAACCCAAAAAGAAACTTCCACCGATCCCGTTTCCGCTGCTTCCCGTCGTTCAGGAATGGATCGCAACGCTCGACGATGTTCCGTCGGCAGGCGGCGCAATGGACGCCGAGCGTGTCTACATTCCAATTCAGCCGGAGAAGCTTGTCGCGCTCAGTAGAACGACCGGTGCACAGGTGTGGACGCGCGACATCGAGTCGACGTGGCCGCCCGTTGTCGTGGCCGATGTCCTCTACGTCATCGCCAGCGATGAGATTCACGCGCTCGATGCTGCGAGTGGCGCCCAGCGATGGCGCGTGCCGTTTGATGCGAAGGTTGCGGCGCCTCTGACGGCGGCCGTAAGGGGCCCGAAGCCGGTGGCCGGAAGTCCCACCGATGATCTTCTGATTGCGACATTCGACAAGGGGCTCGTTGTTGCCTATGCGACAGCCGACGGCCGGATGTTGTGGATGCGCGAGCTCGGCGCAGCATCGCGGTTCACTCCAGCGATTGACGGTTTGCGCGCCGTGTTCGCGGTTGACGACAGTCGCGCGGTTGCAGTCCGTCTCGCGGACGGTCGTGTCGAGTGGGAGCAGAAGCTGGACGGCATGCTGAATCAGCCGTCGTTCGCGCGCGATCGCATCTTCATCGGGTCGAACACGAATTTCCTGTTCGCGCTGGACAACGCCACGGGACGCATTGCATGGAAATGGAAGGCGGGCGGCGATGTGATCGGCACCGCCGCCGACACGAAAGGCGGCGCGTACTATGCGTCGCTCGACAACGTGGTCCGCGCGGTCAACCGCGGCAATGGGAATCAGCGCTGGATCAAGGAGATTCCCTCGCGACCCGTACTGGCTCCGCAGGTGCTCGGCGATGGCGTCAAGTACGAAGAGATCGTTGTGCTCACTGGCGCCACGTCGGAGGTTGACGCCTTCGCGGCAAAAAACGGCACAGCGTCAGGGATGTATATGCCACCGTCGGATCTGCAGGGAGGCCCGCTCATCGATCCGGAGCTGCGGCCGTATCAGGTGGCGATGGTGGTGATCACCCGCGACGGCCGCGTCATAGGCCTGAAGCCGTCGTCGATGCTGCTCCCGGAGCCGATGCCCCTCCCGTTCGCCGAGCTCCCCGGCCGGCGATTGGAGCGCGAACGCATTACCCCACCGCCGCGCTGATCTCTCCGAAATATCCCGTACGTAGGGCTATGTACGGACCGCCTTCGTCTCCATCGCCGCCGCGAGCCGACGCGCTCCCTCACGGATGTTCTCCGGCGATGGCCACGAGAACGACAGGCGGACACGATCGTGGCCGCTGCCATCCACACAGAATGCGCTGCCGATGACGAAGAGGACGCCCTGATCCATCGCCTTCGGCAGCAGCGCCTCACAGAAATAACCGTCGGGCAGCCGTGCCCAGAGGAAGAAGCCACCCTTAGGCTGGATCCACGTCAGCTGATTGCCGAACTGCTCTCGCAGCGTCTGCTCCATCACGTCGCGGCGCATGCGATACAGGCGCCGCAGCGGCTCAGCCTGCCGCGCCAGCACGCCGCGAACAATCGATTGATGGACGACGCGTTGATCGAGAATGCCGCACATCAAATCCATTGACTGCTTCGCCGTGTCGAAGCGCTCCGCGATAGGCGCCGGTGCGGCGACCCACGCGACGCGAAACCCGGGCGCAAGCGTTTTCGAAAACGTGCTCAGGTAAATGACGCGTCCGTTCCGATCATCGGCTTTCAGCGGCCGCGTCTCCGCCGCGCTCGTCACGTCGTCAAAGTACAAATCGCCGTACGGATCGTCCTCGACGATAAGGACGTTGCGGCGTTCGGCCCATTCGAGCAACCGCCCACGTTTGTCGAGGCTGAGCAGAATGCCGGCTGGATTCTGAAAGTTCGGCACGAGATAGAGCAGGTTGACGCGGCCTCCCGCCGCGCGCTCGCGGAGGCAGACGGTATCGAGTTCCTCGAGATTGATGCCGTCGGGATCCTGTTTCACGCCGACGAGCCTGCACTGCGCATTGCGGAACGCGGCGATCGCGCCCGTGTAGGTCGGCACTTCGACGAGCACGACATCGCCTGGCGCGATCAGCACGCGAGCCGTGAGATCCAGTCCCTGCTGCGAACCGCTCGTCGTCATCACCTCGCTCAGGTCGGCGTTGATGCCACGCGCATCGAGCACGCCGAGAATCGATTCGAGCAGCGGGCGGTAGCCGCGCGTCGGCCCGTACTGGAGCACCGAGCCGTCCTCACCGGACAGCAGTTCGCTCGCGATCTCCCGGAATTCGTTCCACGGAAAGCCCATGGGATCCGGATAGCCGGCGGCAAACGAAATGAGGCCGCCCGCACGTGAGGCAATGACCTGCCCCATCTTGCGCAGCACCGATTCGTGCAGATTGCGCCCGAGCGGAGACAGGAACGATTCATAAGAGTTCATGCGACTCATGTGAGCCGGCTCAAGCCGGCCTACGAAATACGGTCCTCAAGCCGGCCCCTACAAACGCCCGCCGCGGTCGTCAGCCATCAACACTTCGTACGTCGGGGCCGGCTTCAGCCCGCCCTCCGCCAGGAAGTCACGATACAACCGCATGTATGCCCCGATTGACGTCAGGCCAAGAAACTGAAAGACCACGCCACGGAAGACCCACGCCAGCAGCTGCAGTGGCAACACCGCGAGGCCAATGAACGGAACGAACGCAATGAGACCCAGTGCCGCCGTCGCCAGGAACGACACCCCGGTTGCAGCGATGACGAGGGCAAGGATGACGCCGAACACGGTGCTGAGACGGCGCCGCTGGTTACGCACAAACGACAGCAGGTGCGGCCAGGCTTTCGCGACGCTGCAGTCCTCGGCGGCAATCACGATCTGCATCAGCAGATACACGAGATTGATGATGGTGATCCAGGCGACAAAACCGATCGTCATGACGAGTGTCAGCAGACCACCGACATCGCCGCGGGTTCCGGACTCGTACGCTGCACCGAGGTAGAAAGACCCGGACACGAGGTAGACGCCCATCAACATGAAGCCGAGCCGCGCGTACCGCGGAAACAGCGAGCGCGCGGATTCGATGTAGAGCTCCGCCGAAAACTTCGATGCGCGCTTGACGACATCGAAGTGCAGCGGCGGGTGTTCGATAGCGCTCGCCTCGCATTCACCTTTCACGAGCACCGCAACGGCCCCGGCCTTGACAAAAAAGATAAACAGCGAGCCTCCGACGACGACGACGGCAAGCGCCGAAAGAAAGGCCGCGAGCACCACGGGATGCGATAGGAGCGACGTAATGGTGGTTGTCGCCATCTCACGCCACTCGAGACCCAGCAGATCCTCCGGCGCCGAACCGATCACCAGCGCCACGAGAAACAACCCTCCGATGAGCGGGGTGGCAATCAGCAGCTTGAACAGCGAATCGGCGGTCGCTTGAATCAGCGTGACCTGCCAGTTCGCGGCGGCAACAAGCGCGCCGCGCTTCAGAACGGGTTTGAGGAGAGGCGAGCGCTCCACGGGAGGCTTCAATGGTAAAGCGGCAGACCGAAATCCCAAATCTCCGGTCAAAATTTACAATGCTGTCGTGGACTCCTACCTGCGGCGGGTGCTGCGAATCGCGCTGACCGGCGTCGTCTGCGTCCTCGCGGTTCTAGCCGCGGGGCGCATCGCCGAACGCCTGCTGCTGGGCGCCGACGACAGCGCGATCAGAACGCGTGTCGATCGGGACGTTCGGGACACGTTTGACGTCATGTCACACGGCCTGCAGGAGGTGGCACGCCAGCTTGCCGATCCGAACACCCTCCAGGCCGCGGCCGGCGACGAGGAGAACGCCGCCCGCCGACTGTTCGATCTTGCCCAGGCCGCGACCGTCGCGCATTCCGCCGACGTGGAGCTGGCCGTCACCGCCTATGGCCCCGGAAGCCGACCACTCGCGTGGGCTGGCCGGCCGTCGGAACTTCCCAAGGATCGGCTGGAGGGCGACGAGGCGTGGTTCATCGCCCAGGGCGCGCTCGGGTTACGGCTTGTCTACGTCATGCCGGTTGTCGACGCCGCTGGCAATCGGATTGGGACGATTGCCTCGGAACAATCGATTCGGTCACCGACATCCACCGGCGCCGTGACCCGCATCGACGAGTTCCAGTTCCCCGGTGAACTCGTACCGGTGTCGCTCGAACTCGCATTCGAAGACATCCGCACGACGTCCGATCCCGGCCGCATCGACGTCACAGGCCCGAACGGCCGTCACCTGGTTACGGCGGTGATCACGCCATCTGACCTTGGGGAGGCACGCGCACAGTGGCGGCGGATGACTTCGTCGATCGCGGAGATGACGGCGGCGGTATTCGTGCTCTTACTGTGCGGCCCGTTGCTCGACTGGCGCGATTCCCGGGGTTCGGGAGTCGGGGTTCGGAATTCGACGCCTCCAAGCGGTGATCCACACGAACCCCGAGTCCCGAATCCCGAATCCCGCTACGTGGTCGCATTCCTGGCTACTGCCGCAACGATCATCGTCAGCCGTCTTCTGTTCCGCCTCGCATCGCCCGCCGACTGGTCCGATGCCGAGATCTTTTCGGCGGCGGCGTACGCGTCGCCGCTGCTGCGGCCGTTTCTCGCGTCGCCATTCGACTTTCTGGTGACGGCCGCTACCGCGGCAGCGCTCGTGGCGCTCGTCTTCTTCGCATTTGAAGCGTGGCGGATCCGCAGGCGTCACGCTCGCATTGCGGTTGATTCACTCGGAAAGTCGTTCCTGTTTCTGGTCGCTCAGGGACTCGCCGGCACGCTCGCCGTCGCGGTTCTTCTGGCGCAACACGCACTGTTGGCCGATACGGTCGCCAACACCACGCTCGATCTCCTGCACTTTTCGCTTCACCCCTGGAACACCGCGCTGACCGCGCTGCAGTTCGCCATCGTGATCTGGGATGCAACCGCGATTGCCGTCCTGGTCTTGATCTTCCGCGCGGCATATCTACCGTGGCGCGTGCCGCGGACGCTTTGGCGGGTCCGGCTCGCCGCCGCGAGCTGTTGGGTGTTGCCGGCACTCATCGTTCTGGCGCCGGAACCGGTGAATGGCCCGCTGCTGCTCGCCTTGGCGCTCGCCGCCTCGGTTGCGCTCATCGCGACCCGGCTCAAGGGAAGGTACCGCCAGGGTTCCCAGGCGTTCCGTCTGACGCTGCTCTGGATCGGTCTGGTCCTGCCGGCGCTTGCCTTCTATGCCGACGTATTCGCGCTGGCCAATCGTGCGAAGACCGAACTGGTTGAGACGCGTTACGGGCCGCAGGCGCTCAATCAGCGACGCACGATCCAGTCGCTGATGCAGCAAAGCCTCCAACAGATCGACGCGTTCCCCGGACTGGCCGATCTCGTGTCGGTACCGCCCCGTCCGTCCGGCTCCGAAGCGCTGACGGATCGCGCATTCCAGGTGTGGCGGATCACTGGGCTCGCGATGTATCCCGTGACCTCGTCAGTCGAGCTCTTCGGACCTGACGGTCGCCTGGTCAGCCGCTTTGCTTTCAGTCTTCCGGACGACCTCAACGCGCTTCCAACCTCCGACGAAACGGTCTGTGCCTGGGATGTGTTCGAGGAGGTATCGCCGTTTTTCGCGGTCGAACGACGCGTCCTCAGCGCTGGACGCGCTGTCTGCGTCAACGACCCCAGCGGAGCATCTCACGTCGTCGGTTCGGTCAGGGTCCACGCGATGCTCGACTACGCGAATCTGCCGTTCATCGCGTCGAAGAGCCCGTACGTCGAACTGCTCCGTCCTGTCGAACCGCAGCGCAGCGAAGGTATTTCCGGCGGAGACATCGAGTTTGCGGTCTATGGATGGAGCCGCATGCCGCTCTACGCGTCCGCTGCCACGGCGTGGCGTCTCGACGACGCAACGTTCGCGAAGCTGGCGTCATCCCGCTCGCCCGTGTGGGCGCGACTCGACAGCGAGGAGCAGCGGTACGACGTGTACCTGCTCAGCGATCGTGGAGGCATCTACGGCCTCGGTTTCCCGGTGGTGACACTGCTCGGCCACATGATGAATCTTGCGGAGCTCACGGTGATTGCCGCCGCTACGTTCCTCGCGGCGCTGCTGCTTGCCGCGATCTTCAGCACCGTGGCGCGCCGCACCACCAGCGCGCGCACGCTGCTTCGAGAGATCCGCTCAAGTTTCTATCGAAAGCTGTTTCTCGCCTTTTCCGCTGCGACCGTCGTACCCGTTGTCGCCCTCGCGGTCGTGACGAGCAATTACGTCGCCGACCAGCTCCGCACGAATGTGGAACAGGAAGCGGTGCGGACTGCCTCTGCGGCGCAGCGTGTCGTCGAGGACTTGGTCGCGCCGCGTGCGGCGCAGCAGGGCGTTGCGATCGATGACAACCTGATGGTCTGGGTCAGCCGTCTGATCGGTCAAGACGTCAACATCTTCACCGGTCCGCGGCTGCTGGCGACGAGTGAACGCAACCTGTATGCGTCCGGCGTGATCCCCGTTCGAACGCCGTCCGACGTGTACGTCGCACTCCAACTCCAGAACGAAGCCGCCACGGTCACCAGCGAGCAGGTCGGGAGCGCGCAGCCGTTCTTGGTCGCCGGGACACATATGAGCGTGCCGCAGATGAACGCGCTGCTGACCGTTCCACTGGCATCGCGGGCGCAGGAAATCGAGCGGCAGATCGACACGCTTGACCGTCGTGTGCTGCTGGCGGCGCTCCTGTTCATCCTCGCGGGAGCAGGCATCGGTTATTCGATGGCGGAGCGGATTGCGGACCCGGTGAACCGCCTGACGCGCGCCACTCGCCGGATTGCGAGCGGCCAGTTCGACACACGCCTCGCGGCCACCTCCTCCGACGAACTCGGCCGCCTGGTGGAGGACTTCAACCACATGGCGCGCGATCTCGAACAGCAGCGCACGGATCTCGAACGAACGAACCGGCTGGAAGCCTGGGCCGAGATGGCCCGTCAGGTCGCACACGAGATCAAGAATCCGCTCACCCCGATTCAGCTCAATGCCGAACACCTGCGGCGTGTGAATACGGACCGCGGTGCGCCGCTGACCCCCGTGCTGGATCAGGCCGTGAATACGATCCTGTCGCAGGTCAAGCTGCTGCGGCAGATTGCCTCCGAATTTTCGAGCTTCGCGTCATCGCCGATCGTGCAGCGCACACCAGTGGATACCGCCGAACTCCTGCGCGAAATCGTCGACCCGTATCGCAGCGCCCTCGCCGGCCACATTCAGTTCAACGTTGACGTCGCCTTCAACCTGCCGGCCGTCTACATTGACCGGACGCTGGTCACGCGATCGCTGACCAACATCATCGAGAACGCGCTCCACGCGATGGGGCCTCGCGGGACGCTGACGATTGTGGCGTCGCGAGACGACGATGACGTCCGGATCCATGTGTCGGACACGGGGGCCGGAATGGATCCCGACGCGCTGGCGCGAGCCTTCGAACCGTACTTTTCGACCAAGGCAAGCGGCACCGGACTCGGGTTGCCGATCGCAAAGCGCAATGTCGAACTGAGCGGCGGAACGATCACGATTCAAAGCGAACGGGGCCGCGGCACGACCGTGGAGCTCACGCTGCCGGTCGCAGTGCCGGAGGTGGCGTGAGGAAGGCCGGCTTCAGCCGGCCGACAGCCGCCTAGATATTCGTCTTTGGGATCTTCGTCGTGACTTCGTCGGTCGGTTCTTCGTGACGACGATGGACGCGCGACCATGTCCACATCACAGGACCCGAAATCATGTACGCGTAGGCAATCACCACGAGCATGATCTCGTGCGCCGACAGCAGCGCCAGCCCCAGCGCGAGGAGCGCCAGCACCGGATACGCGCGCCGCGACTGCAGATCGAGCGTCTTGAAGCTGTAGAAACGGATCGTACTCACCATCAACAGTCCGGGCACGATCACCAGGGCCAGTACTCCGAGTGCGGCAAGCGGCGACTGGAACCCTTCGGGGTACAGGAAAATCGTCGTCGCCGGCACCGCCGCGGCCGCGGGACTCGGGAGGCCGACGAAGTATTTCTTGTCGACGGTTCCCGTCTGGATGTTGAACCGGGCTAGGCGGATGGCCGCGCCGGCGACGAATATGAAGCCGGCGGCCCACCCGATGCGCCCCAGGGGATGCAGGCCCCACTGAAACGCCAGGATGGCAGGCGCGACGCCGAACGAAATCACGTCTGCGAGCGAGTCGAACTCGATGCCGAACTGGCTCGTGCTGCCGGTCATCCGCGCGACACGTCCGTCCAGCATGTCGACGATGATCGCGAGTCCGATCAGTGGCGCAGCCTTCTCGAGCTCGCCGCGCATCGCATAGACGATGCAGGCGTAGCCACTGAACATGTTCGCGAGCGTGAACATGCTCGGCAACAGGTAGACGCCGCGGCGAAATCGACGCGCCGGCCTGTCGCCAGCACGCCTGGCGGGCCTAAAGGCGCGAATCCGAGGCAGTGGTCCGTGGTGTTCTTCAATCATGCGGTGTCGGGCGGGCTTCTCGCGCCGCCAGCCTTGCAATGACTGTGACTCCTCCGACGACCTTGTCATTGACCTTCACGGTCAGCGCCGCGGTCGCCGGAACGAAAATATCCATCCGCGAACCGAACTTCATCACGCCGAATCGTTCCCCCGCCCGCACGGACGCGCCTTCTTTCACGCGGCACACGATGCGACGAGCGAGCACGCCGACGATCTGTCGAACCACGATCGGCTGACCGTCATGGTCGATGGTGACCTCGGTGTATTCGTTGAGGTCTCCGGCTTCTGCGCGATACGCGGGCAGGAAACGGCCGGGATGATACTCCACGTTCGTCACTCGGCCACTGATCGGGAGCCGGTTCACATGCACGTCCATCGGCGACAGGAAGATGCTGATTTGCTGCCAGTTGCCGGGCGGACACGCCAGGCCGGGCGGCGCGCCAGCGACCATCACGCGGCCATCGGCTGGGGAGAGCACCGCATCCGTATCACGGGTTATCGGCCGATCCGGGTCCCGGAAGAAGAAAAGGAATAGACCCGTCAGACCGAGGAAGATGACTGCGACGCCGCGTCCGATGGACAACTCGGCGACGACCGCGAGAAGGAGCGAACCGCCGATGAACGGCCACCCGGCGGGATCGATACGCATGAACGCAATGGTACGAGAGTGTGGAGTTCGTGTGGTGTGTAGGGGCGGGTCGGTCAGACCCGCCCATGAAATTTGGCGGACGCGCGCCTTCAGGAGACGCGGCTGTGCTGGCGCGCGTATTCCCGGACGATGGTTTCCATCTGGTCCTTGACCGCGAGCTTCTTCTTTTTCAGAGTGACTTGTTCGAATTGTTCGGTGGCTGAAAGGTAGTGCTTTTCGATGAGCTGATGGAGGCGATCGTCTAACCGGTGGTGCTGTTCGGCAAGCTGGCGGAACTGCTGGTCGCTCTGCAGCAGGAAATTCTTCACTTCCTGCGCGTCTGCTGCGTTCATAACGCCGCCCTCCTTTATCGCGAAAGGCCCGATTCGGTTGGTACTACTCGCAAAGTATCACAGCGGCGGCCAAACGCTCAATGGGTCATGCTGAGCCGGACGCGGCTTTCGGTGGGCCCGCGGGATCATCGCGCCACAGGATTAGCGCGTCTTCGACTGGATTGGTGTAGTAGTTCCGGCGCGTGCCCGCAGTGTAGAAGCCGAGACGCTCGTACAGGCGCCGTGCGCCCGTGTTGCCCGCGCGCACTTCGAGCGTCGCGCGCCTGGCGCCGAGCCGCCTCCCTTCGGCGAGTACGTGATGCATCAACGCCGTTCCGTACCCGAGTCCACGGTACTGCGGACGCAGCGCGATGTTGTTGATGTGAATCTCATCGAACACGAGCCAGAATGCGCAGAAACCGGCAACCGGACACTCCGGTGTTCGAACAATGTAGATGTGGCAGACGGCGCGGTTCTGCAGTTCCCATGCGTACATCTCGCGCGTCCACGGGCTGGTGAACGATTCGCGCTCCACTTCGAGTACGCCTTCGAGGTCGGCTTCGCCTTCCAGCAAATCGATCCGGAACACAGGGACGACGTTCATTTGTCCGGGACTCGGGATTCGGGATTCGGGACTCGTTCGGATCCCGAGAGCACACGCGGCGCGGACCCTTGGGGTCCGCGTTCCTTCGCCAACTCGGCATCTGGGCGCCGTACATATAGGGGTCGGATTGCATGCGGCTGCGGGCGATGCCCTTTCGCATAGTCGATGGTTGCCAATACGGCGATCACGCCCGCCAGGAGCGGCGCGACCGGATCGGCGATGCGCGCTGCGTGACCGAGCCGCGACACGATCAGATCTCTGTACGTTTCCGCACCGTCACCGATGAACGTGATGTCGTTGGCCATCAAGCGGGATCCGGGATCCGGGATTCGGGATCCGGAGTGGGCGAGCATGGCATCGAGCAGCGCCTCTGGATTGGCCACGACAGGATCCCCCACCTGACGCCCATCCTCGAACAGCGCGGCGTACACGTCGCCGCGCCATGCGTCCACCCACGTCGCTATGCGCGACCCGAGAAACGCGGGCGATGCAACCGCACGCAGCGCAGTCAGCCCTGAAATGCCGATAAGCGGCTTTCGCGTTCCAAATGCCAGTCCCTGCATGGTTGCGATGCCGATGCGAAGGCCCGTGAACGATCCCGGTCCGGTCGCGACCGCAAACGCGTCGATTTCTTCGAGCGCGATGGCCGACAGGTCGAGGATGTCTCGCAATGCGCCCGGCAGCTGGAGGGCGAGCTGACGGGTGGAATCGATCGGCTCCTCATTGAGCACGACGCCATCGCGAGCCACCGCGCAGCTCGCTGCCTTCGTCGTCGTATCGAGGGAGAGAATCAGCACTCAATCGCCGATGATATCGCCGTCCCTCGGTAGAAGGCTCAGTTCGGACGACTCGCGCCTCTTGCCTTGAGATCCGGAGTGATCGTCCACAGATACAGCGTGTAGGTGCGGCCGGGCGTATCGACGCGAACGGTGCGATCCGGCTTCCAGTCCCCCATCGCGAAATCGTTGGACACGACGCGCGCGCCAAGCGGCAGCTGCCTCCACAGCAGCGGACGCATGATCACGTTGAAGGTTTCGCCCATGAATAGAAAGACGACGGTCGCATTGGACATATCCACCGTCAGGGCATTGCCCCAGCGAATCTGGACCTTGTCCTGCAGCCCCGCGGACTTCACGGCAGCGTAGGCGACCTCGGCTAGGTTCGGGTCGATGTCCACGCCGACGCCAGACCGTGCGCCCGCTTTCATCGCCGCAATCAGCACGCGCGCGTCGCCGCACCCGGGCTCGTAGATCACATCGTCGCGGCCGACGTGCGCCAGTTCGATCATCTCGGGGACGACCGACGGCGGCGTGCCTTCATAGCCGTACGCGGCGGAGGTGCCGCGGTATTCGTCGGCCGCGGGGCCGAGGCGTCCGTCGCCCTCGAGCCGCACCGTTGTGTCCTGCGCCGCAGCCGCAGATGCAGCTCCAACGCACCACATCAGGCTCACGAAAAGACACGAGACGGCCACCTGGGAACGCATGGAGGGCGGGAATCCTAGCATGGACGCGGGAGGCTAAAGGGCGTAATCTACCGGCCTGACGTCCGATCATTTGCGGAGGATAAGAATGCGAAAGGTTCTCTTGGTTGTGGCGGCGGTCGTGCTGCTGACGAGCACCGTCGTTCGCGTGGCGGGGGCACAAACGTCAGAGCGATTCGGCCTTGGCATGTTTGCGTATCAGAACCGAACCTTTGTAGGTGTCGTCGTCCGCTACCCAACGGAACCACAGCAGATCGGCGGTTTCGTCGTGGAGCTTCCGGCTGCGGCGAGGGCCGCGAACATCACCGGTATCCCCGGCGACCTGCTGTCGATCATGGATCAATGGAACACCGTCGGGCCCAAGATCAAACAGATCGTCGCGAAGGTGGCACCGACGGTTACGAGCAACAGACCTGGCTACGTGTACGACTACAAAGCCGTGGATGCGCTTCGCCCGTTTGTCCCGCGGCTGGCGTTTTATGGGTTCTCCAACTATCGTCCTGTGCCGGGAACGCCGCCGCCCGCGCAGGCGCCACAGATTCCGCCATCGATGCCGGGGATCTGGGAGCGCGCGGCCAACGACAACCGGCCGCAGAACCCGCGGCTCTTCATGATTCCGAACACACCCGAAGTCTTCATCGGCGATGGCGATCCCGTCATCAACTGGGCGGCAGACCGTCGCAAGGATTACGAATACGAGTGCGAAATGCTCGGGATCGTCGGCAAGCCGATGCGCCGCGTGCCCGTCGATCAGGTGAAGAACTACATGTTCGGCTATACGAACACCAACGACATCTCCGATCGGCAGGAGCGTGCGCCTGATCCGATTCGTCAGGATTGGCTCGTGCAGAAGGGGTGGGACAGCTTCAAGCCGGTCGGGCCCTTCGTCGTTCCGCAGGAGTTCGTCGATCCGTTGAACACGAACCTGAAGATGACGGTGGCGGGAACGCTCGTGCAGAACTCGAGCACCAATCAGACGTGGCACAGCATGTACGAGTACGCGGCCTATCTCTCGAACATGCTGACGCTGCCGGTCGGCACGGTCATCGCCCTTGGCACGCCTCCGGGATCGCACGGCGGCCTCGGCCGGCACCTGATTCCTGGCGACACGCAGGTCTGCTCGTATGAAGGCCTGGGAACGCTGACGAACACGCTGATCGCCGAGAAACCCTCGACGGCGACCAGCTCCCGTTAGCGAGTTGACGTCGGCGCGCTATTCAGCTTGATCGGCTGGACTAGCGCGCCGTTGCCCGCAATATCCCACGCCGCGAAGCGCACCCACTTCTTCCCAGTCGCATCGAACGGGATCTCGAAACGGCGCGTCCCGAAGGCGGTCGCCTCGGTCGTCGAGATGATTTGGCGATCCGTACGCTGGCCATCCCCCCAGACGATCTCGACGAAATCGAGCGGGAACGTCCACTCCGCATCGGCCACGATCTTCTTCTGATTCCCCGCACCCTGCACGCTGTAGTTCGGGATCAGAATCTCACCTGTCGAAATGAAGTAGTCGCCACGCTGCAGCGCCTTGATGATCGAACTGGTGTCGTCCGGCGTCGGCACCGAATCGAGCTTCAGGTAGTTGATCGGCTGGAACCCGTAGATGTCGTCGCCTGGCGCCTGCGTCTGAACCTCGGAGATCGCCATGATGTATTTCGGCGGCGTCGGCTCGTTTGCGAACCAGTTGCTCGCATCATCGAGCAGCGGCAGGCAGCGGTTCTCGCACAGACGACGCTCGGAGCGATCGAGCCCCATGCCCCACCGATAGCCGAAGCTGACGAAATTCGAATCCTTGAAGAACCACTTGTCCTTGTAGCCGTCCGGGTAACCCGTGTTGTTCTTGGTGCGCGGATGCGGCATCGACAGGATGATGTCTTCGCGCTTGACCATCTCCAGCAGGTCTTCCGGACTGCCGATGTTGTAGACCTTGCCGTACTTCGGATGCTGCTCGACGAGCGGCTTGCCATTGGCGCGGCCATAGAGCCAGTAGACGGGATGCGAGAAGAGCATGTCCGTGTGGCCGCCAAGGACGCTGCCATAGAACTCGTGATCGGGCATGACGAGGAAATCTTTGTCCGAATGACTCTTCGCGCCGGCAATCTGATACTCCCGCTGCGTCAGCACGGTCTCCGGCGTGCGCTGCCCCGCGCCGCCACCGACGCCCACGTTGTCCACCGGGCTGACGATGTTGATGCCGACAGCCTTGATGGCGGCGAGATCCACGATTTCGGCATCTGCACTGCCTGCCGCGACAAGGCGGTTGCCGAAGTTCATGTGGTAGTGATGAATCATCGTCTTGTAGCCGGGGACCGGTTTGTAGCGATCGCCGTGCGTATAGGCGAGCACCGCGTCGCGCGTAGCCTCGGCGGGCTCGGCGCTCACGTAATAGAAGACCGGCATGTGCTGCATCGTGCCCGGGCGCGCGCTGTAGAGGGCGAAGTTGCCCCGGATGTTTTCGCGCTCCTCCCCTTCCGCCTGGCGGACACCGAACGAGAAGGTGGCGTCGCTGTCCTTGCGATACCAGCTGTAACCGAGGTTCTGGTCGCTTTCACGCGCCCAGAAGAAGTTATGCGGCGGCGGGAACGCGGCGATCGACCCGGTACGGGCGCGCTCCGCGATGATCAGCCGATTGGCGGTCTTGAGCGGCGCTTCACGCTCGTTCTTCGCGCCGCCGAACAGGTACTCCTGACGGATGTTGGTCAGGTCCCGCCACGTCACCTTGCTGTCGACGGTTGAAAGTCCCTTCAGTCCCGCGTCGTACTTGTAGGCCACCGACTTCTGGTCGGTCTTCGCGACGACTTCCTGCTGAAGCAGGTTGCTGCCCTTGTACACCGCGAACTGCAGCTGACCGGCGAACACGCCCAGCGACACTCCGGGGAAGGTGACCGTCAGGTGCGTCTTGTCCGATTTCACATCGCAGCGATCGGCTTTGTAGGTCGCGGTCGCGCGATGAATCTCATCCGGCTTGCGCGGCAGGCCGATCGTCCGCCTGTCATCCGGCATCCCTCCGGGGACGTTCAGCGGCGCATCCCAGAACGGATCCCACTGATACTGCTCGAACACTTCGGAGGTGATCTCCTTGACGCCGTTCTCCTCGAGCCCCTCTTCGGCCTCACGGTCCATGCGACGGAGGCCGGATACGACGCGGAATTCCGGGGTCGCGTTGGTGGCAAGCGTTCCCCAGGCGCTTCCCTTCCTGCGGGCGGCCAATTCCGCAATCGTCGGCGTTCCGTTGTCGATGACGAACCGGAGCCGCAGCTCCTGATTTCGCTCGCCATCCCACGTGAGCACGAGCGAATCGCCGTTGACCGAGGCGGCGAGGCCGGAGGCGCCCTGATACGCCGAGAGGTTGCAGTTGATCGGCGTCGTCGCCGCGAAGACGTGTGATCCACGGACGTAGGCGGCAACCGCAATCACGAGCGCCAGGACCGCGGCCAAGAGCTGTTTCTTCATGGCGGCGATCCTACATGCTTCCGGCCATCTCAGGTGCCGGAGAGACGCTGGCGACCCGCGCTGTGCTAGCATCGGCGCGCCCAATGGCGCTTCGGACAACCTATCGAGGAGAGGCTATGAACGCGCGGCGTGTGTTCGTGTGTTTGGCGGCGGTAGCAGTGATTGTCCTTCCCGGATTTGTCTACGGCCAGACGTCTCAGAGTGCACTGGCCGGTGTCGTCAAGGACGCGACGGGCGCGGTATTGCCCGGCGTGACCGTCGAAGCCGCAAGCCCTGCGCTGATCGAGCGCGTGCGATCGGTCACTACGGACTCCTCGGGAGTTTATCGAATCGTCGATCTGCGTCCCGGGGTCTACACGATCACGTTTACGCTCCCGGGCTTTAATACCGTCAAAGTCGAGAATTTCGAGCTTCGGGCCGATTTCACCGCCTCGGTGAATGCCGACCTGAAGGTTGGCGAACTGAATGAGACGGTCACTGTCACCGGTGAAGCACCGCTCGTTGACGTTCAGAGCACGACAAAGAGCGCGGTCTACAACAAGGAGGTGATCGAGAACCTCCCGAACAACCGGCAGATTCAGAGCCTCGCGCAGACGATTCCAGGTGTCGTCGGCGGACAGAACATCGACGGCCCCGCGTCGCGCAGTCTGTCAGTACACGGCAGCCGCATCGCAGAGACGAACAGCGCCATCGATGGTATGTCGGATCGCCGCGGCGCCGCCGGAGGTCAGGCGGTCACCTTCTACATGAACGAAGGCAGTGTGCAGGAAGTCAGCGTCCGCACTGATGGTGGCGACGCCGAGGCCCAGTATTCCGGCGTCTGGATGAATGCAATCCCGAAGGAAGGCGGCAACAGCTTCAACTGGAACGTCACCGCACTCTGGGCGAACAAGGACTTGGCTGGCAGCAATCTATCGCAGGAGTACATCAATCAGGGGCTCACCGCCGTCAACGGCCTGAAGCGCACGTGGGATTTCAATCCGAACGGCGGAGGGCCGCTGATCAAGGACAAGCTGTGGTTCTATGTCGCATACCGCAACAATGAGATCGACAAGTACGTCGCCGACGCTTTCTACAACACGAATCCGACGGCCTGGCTCTACGTACCCGACAAGACACGGCAGGCGGCCGATACGCAGATTCACCGCAACTACGCGGGACGTCTGACGTGGCAGGCGACGCCTCGCAACAAGTTCAACTTCAGCTACGAGAAGGACCGCCGCATCACACCGCTCCGCCGTGTGGCCTCCACGGTGTCGCCCGAGGCGACGACCTACACGCCGTTCTATCCGAACGCCATCTCGACGGTCGTCTGGCGCGTGCCGGTGAACAGCAAGCTGCTCCTCGACACGGGGTTCATGTCCTATGTGCAGGACTGGGACGAGCGCCGACAGATCAACCCGAAGGTTGGCTTCGATGTGATCTCGGTCACCGAGGATTCGACCGGCCAGATCTACCGCGCCTCCACCGTCTACGGGCACAACTTCGACAACCCGATCACGGTGCGCTCATCGGCCGCTTACGTCACGGGCACGCACAGCTACAAGGGCGGTTTCATGATGCGCGTGCGCGGCAACGGCCCGACCTACAACAACATCGACGTCAACGGCAACATGAACTACAACTTCCTCAACGGGCAGCCGCGCCGCATCACGCTCTATGCGACGCCGATTGAGCAGCGCAACGACGTCAAAGCCGACCTCGGCCTCTTCGCGCAGGACTCATGGGCGATGAGCCGGATGACGATTAACTACGGCATCCGCTACGACTATCTGCACGCCGCGGTGCCCGCTCAACATCTCGCCGCCGGGCAGTTTGTACCAGAGCGCAATTTCGCCCCCGTCGAGAACGCGCCGAAGTGGAGCGACATCAACCCCCGCGTCGGCGTCTCCTACGACCTGTTCGGCACGGGCAGGACCGTTGCGAAGTTCACCATCGGCCGCTACATCTCGGGCGGCAGCCTGGCGACCAACGTCAACCCGGTGAACACGTCGGTGAACAATGCGACGCGCACATGGACCGACAACGGCAACTACGCGCCCGATTGCGATTTCAGCAACCCGTTGGCCAACGGTGAATGCGGCCCGCTGTCCAATCTCAATTTCGGGAAGGTGAATCCGACCGCGACGCAGTTCGACAAGGAAGTGCTCGAGGGGTGGGGCGTGCGGCCGTACAACTGGAGCCTCAGCGCGGGCGTCCAACGCCAGATTGGCAGCGGTGCGTCGATCGACGTGTCGTACTATCGTCGCTGGTACGGCAACTTCACCGTCGTCGACAACCAGCTCGTGACGCCGCAGGACTTCGATCAGTTCTGCGTCACCGCGCCGAGCAACGACCCGCGGCTGCCGGTCGCGGGCCAGCAGATCTGCGGCTTCTACGACATTAGGCCGGCAAAGAACGGTCTGTCACAGAATCTCGTCCGCCTCGCCAAGCACTACGGCGATCAGTCGGAGGTGTATAACGGCGTCGACTACTCGGTGAACTGGCGTCACAAGGGGCTGACGCTGTTTGCCGGCGCGACCACCGGCCGCACCGTGACCAGCCAGTGCTTCGTCGTCGATGCGCCGGTGGTGTACCTGACGCCGACGCCCCTGGTCAGCCCGGCGACGGCGACCGCAACGAACGCCCAAAGTCCGATGTCGAACTGCGAAGTAGCGCCACCGTTCTTGACGCAGTACAAGGGGTATGGCGTTTATCAGCTGCCGTATGGTTTCAGCGTGAGCGGGACGTATCAGGCGGTTCCGCAGCCGGCCGCCGGAGGCGCCCTCAACGCGATTACCGCGGACTATGTGGCAACCAACGCGGAAATCCGTCCGACGCTCGGCCGCGATCTCGCCGCCGGAACCAACGGGACGATGACGCTGGAGCTGCTCAAGCCGACCGCGCTGTATGGCGGGCACAGCAAGCAGCTCGATTTCCGCGTCGGCAAACTGCTGACGTCTGCCGGCAAGACGCGTGTCCGTCTGTCGCTCGACATCTACAATGTCTTCAACTCGAACGACTGGCAGACGATCACGACCCGGCTCAGCTCCAACGCGGCCGCCAACCGGTGGCAGCGGCCGACGCTGATCCTGCAGGCGCGGTATTTCCAGATCGGAACTCAGATCGACTTCTAGGTGCTGATGAGAACTGTCCTCGCAACCATCGCCGCACTTGCCGTCGGCGTCTGTGCGGACGCGCAGACGCTGCAGTGTAATCTGTCGAACTTCGCGGTCTCACCGGGTCTCGCTGCCACGGTCGCTGGCGACACGCTCACCGTTACGTGGGATGGCGATCGGGGACAGGAGGCGCGCCTGCGCTTCGCGATTGCCAATGGGACGCCGACGATTCTCGACGTTGCCGTTCGCGCGAAGGGCGGTACGTGGAAAGTTGCCGGCTCAAACATGACTCCGGAGTTCCGGGTGACGGCCGGAGTGCGCCGCGTCACCGAGCAACAGCTGCAGCCGCTGCGGCAGCTGAAAGTGCCCATTACGCCCGAGATCGTCGAGAGGTACAAGTGGGACGCGTTCTGGGACGCCCCGCTCAACACCGACAAGGTGGAAAACACGCGTGACAACGCGATTCCGCCGCCCGGTGGCGTCGCGGGCCAGCCTGGACTCCCCCGCTCGGCGGAGGAGATCACACGCGCGTCGGCAACCTACCGCGCCACGTCCTGCGAGGTCGCCTCGAGCGGCGCCCGCCTGATGGTCACCTTCCCGGGCGTGACGATTGGTCCCTTCGACGGCCGCCTGCAGTACACGGTGTTCAAGGGGTCCAGTCTCATCGCGCAGGAAGTCATCGCGAAAACCGAGAAACCATCGGTCGCTTACAAATACGAAGCGGGACTAAAGGGACTTCCGATCAGCGCCTCGTCTCGTGTGGTCTGGCGTGACATGGCCAACACCTGGCAAGACTACCGCTTCGGCGGTGCGCCGAACACTGGCCCGGTGACGCTGAAGGCGAGCAACCGTCTCGTCGTCTCTGAGAACGGCGAAGGCTCCATTGCTGCCTTTCCCCCGCCGCACAGCTTCTTCTGGTCTCGCGAGACGTCGTACAACCTCGGGTACGTGTGGTATCGAAAAGACTCCTCGACTTCCGGCAGCACAAGCTCGACGTTTGCGTTCGGCGTGCGCCAGCCGGACCACGAGGCGGACCCCGCCGAGACCGGGCGCGGTGACGAGGACACGCGTCAGAATTTTGCGTTGCGCAGCGCGCGACCCGGCACGTGGCAGCACATGGCCGTCTACCTGTACGTGAGCGCAGGCTTAGGTACCGACGCCGCCAAGGGAGCGCTCGCCTTCACACGCGACGATCGATTCAAGGCGATTCCGGGCTATCAGGTGATGGCGACGCACTTTCACAGCGCGCTCGTCGGCCGCCTGCGCAAGATGCACGGCGGCGATCTCGATGTCCGCCTTCCGGACCTCGACGTCGTCAAGGCCGCTGGCATCAACATCTTCGCCCCCATCGACGGCGGTGGGCTTGGTTTCGGCGGCGGCCAGACGGATCGCCTCGCCACGCTCGCCGACTATTACGACGTGGCGAAGCGTCATTCGGACAAGAACTTCCTGATCATGCCGAACGAGGAAGGTGCGGCGGGCGGCATGGGCGGGCACAACGATCTGCTCGTATCGAAGCCGGTGTTCTGGCTGCAGCGGCGTGCGGCGGGCCAGCCGCTCGTCGAGCAGCATCCGAAATACGGCAAGGTCTATAACATCGGCAGCCCGCTCGACATGCTCGAAATGGTCAGGGCGGAAAACCTGCTTGTCTTCATGCCGCATCCGCGGTCGAAGGGCTCCACAGGGTATCCCGATGCCATCAAGGACACGCCGTGGTTCAACGACGACCACTACCGAGGCATCGGCGTCCGCTGGGGTATGGGTCTCGACGGCTCGGAAACGCGGCTCTGTGAATACCGCTGCCAGCAGTTATGGGACGAGATGAACAACTGGGTAGTAGACAGCGGACAGCAGCTCAAATATATCCAGGCGATCACCGAGACGTACCAGCAGGGTCCCGGCGATGACGTGTACGCGAATAGCCCTGTGAACTACGTGAAGCTCGACACATTGCCGGCGCCGGGCGACTACACGCCGATAATCGAGGCGATGAAGCGCGGTGACTATTTCTGGACCTCAGGCGAGGTTCTCGTGCCGTCGTATCAGGTGCAGGGTGCCGGCGCGAAACGGACGATTGTCGCCGATGTAGAGTGGACATTCCCGCTCGAATTCGTCGAGGTGGTCTGGGGAGACGGTGTCAAGACGGATCGCCAGATCGTCAAGACGACCGACACGGGCGCGTTCGGCAAGAAGCGCTTCACGATCCCGTTCGACGCAACAGGCAAGAAGTGGGTTCGCTTCGCCGCGTGGGACGCGGCGGGCAACGGCGCGATGGTTCAGCCCCTGAAGCTCTCGTCGTCGCCCGCAACGAGTACGACGCGCTAGTTTGTTGGTGTTGGTGAACAAGTTGGTAGTTGCAGAAGGAGCAGCGATGGTACGCAAGGCTTTCGGCATAGCAGCACTGATTGCGGTGGCGGCGGCACCGGTATTTGCCCACCACGCATTTTCAGCGGAATTCGATCAGTCCAAGCCGGTGAAAGTGCAGGGCGAGATCACCAGACTCGAGTGGACCAATCCGCACGCATGGCTCTTCATCGACTCGAAGGGGACCGACGGCAAGGCCGTGACTTGGCGGTTCGAAATGGGCGCGCCCAACGCGCTGCTTCGCGCTGGCTGGTCGAAGAGCGACATCAAGCCTGGCACCCAGGTCACCGTCAGCGGATTCCTCGCGCGTTCGGGTGGCTCGGTTGGTAACGCCTACCAGGTCAGACTGGCCGACGGACGCGACTTGTTTGCTGCCTCCTCGCTGAAGGATGCGGCGGACGGGAAATAGCATCACGCAAGTTGTCTGACCGTCCGAAAGGGGTCTGATCGTGAAGAAGCACGTCGTCGTCGGTGCGGCCATAGCCGCAGCGCTCAGCGTGTTGCTGACGCTGCCGCTCGGCGCACAGGGCCGCCAGGGTCGGGCGGGCGGATCCAACGCGCAGCCGGCCGTTCAGAACGTTTCACAGCGCGCCGCCGCGATCAAGCGGTTGCCGGACGGGACCCCGGACATTCGTGGGACGTGGGTACGAGTCGGCGGCGGCATGAATGAAGCGAATCCGCCGGAGAGCGAGCTCAAGGCGTTCGGTGTGTTGTCCGAGCCGCAAGGGTTTGGGCAGGGGCTCGTCACCGCCGGTCCGGAGGGAGGGAAGATCGAAGCAAAGCCTCCGAAGTACATGCCGAACCCGCGGCCGCCGGCCGGCATCATCGACCCGGCTGACCGGAAGCTTCCCTACACGTCCGAAGCACGCGCCAAGCGCATGGACTACGCGAAGAACATGTGCTGCCCGGCGAAGTCGCTCCAGTATCTCGAACTCAGCGTGCGTTGCGCGCCCCCGCAGCCGTGGGCAGGCGGCGGCGTCCACATCTTCCAGCGTCCCGGCGAGCTCGCCCTGCTCTTCGAGCAGAACCATCAGACGCGCATTGTCTACACGGACGGCCGTCCGCATCCCGGCCCCGGCATGATTTTCTTCGGCGGCCACTCGACGGGACATTGGGAAGGCAACGATCTGCTCGTCGATACGACGAACCTCGACGGACGTGCGTACTACGGCGTCGGCAATACGTTCGCGCCGTACAGCCGCCAGTTGCACATCACCGAGCGATTCACGGTGGTGTCGGACAAGCTGATTACCTTCGTGATGACGTACGAGGATCCGCAGACGTTCACCCGACCTGTCAAAGTCGCCGGATTCCTGTACCCGCAAGACGAAGACGAAGAGCTGGCGCCGGAATTCAGCTGCCATGAAGGCAGTTATCAGCTGCAGAACATCTTTGGTTTCTAGGTATCACCACGATGCGCGCTAGCTTCGTCACGATCATTGTTGTTCTTTTCGCCACCGCTCTCGCGGCTGGTCAGGCCGCCCCGGCGGCGCGCCCCGCCGCGCAGGCTCGTCCAGCCGCGACAGGCAGCGCGATGCCGCGCACGGCGGACGGCAAGCCGGACTTCAGCGGCATCTGGCAGGCGTTGAATTCCGCCGCCTGGGATATCCAGGATCACAACGCGTCGCTTGCCGGTAACTTCGGCGTGCCTCCGGGCAAAGGCGTCGTCGAAGGCAACGAGATTCCGTACAAACCGGAAGCGCTGGCGCAGAAGAAGAAGAACTACGAGAAGCGCGACACCGAAGATCCCGGATTCGCGAAGTGCTATCTGCCAGGCGTGCCCCGCGCCACCTACATGCCGTATCCCTTCGAGATCATCCAGAACCCGAAGATGGTCGGCATCCGCTACCAGTTCGCGCGCGCGGTCCGTACGATCGATCTCACCGGAGCGTCACGCGAGTGGCTGGAAGGCTGGCCGGACTTCTGGATGGGAGACTCACGCGGCAAGTGGGAAGGCGACACGCTCGTGGTCGACGTGCGGAAGCTGGACGAACGCACCTGGTTCGATCACGCCGGCAACTTCCACACTGAAAACCTGCACGTCGTCGAGCGCTACTCCCCTATCGATCGTGATCACATCCAGTACGAAGCGACGATGGACGACCCGGCCGTCTATACGCGGCCGTGGAAGATCAGGATGGCGCTGTACCGGGTCATCGACCAGAATCCTGAAGTGTTTGAGTGGGATTGCCGCTTCGATCAGGACACCGAGAAATACAAGGACGCGACTCCGAAGTAGGGCCGGCTTTCGCCGGCCCACCGCCTACTGCCTACTGCGCCGTGCCCGCCAGCACCGGCCGCGTCAGCACGGGCTCACCAAATTTCGCCGGGTCGACCGGCAGGTTGAACTTCACGTCAGTGAAGTCGAACTCGTCGCGGCCATCCAGCCACGTGAACGTCCACTTGTGCGGGAACTTGATCCCGCCAACGTCGCGGTAATCGTCGTAGTCCACCTGTGTCGGCACTTTGCCGATTTTCGACGGGGTATAGCGGATCGTCCGAATGAGGAGGCCGGACGCTCGATCGAAGTAGAGACTGACGAACGCGCCCCTCGCGCCGTTCCCCTGGATGAGAAATGTCTCTTTGCCGTTGAGCTCTTCGATGGGGCCGGTCCGCAGCCCCGTCAGCGTGTGGGCGATTTGTGCGGGGAACGACAACTGCGCATCAATCCTTGCGCCGTCCAGTTCGCCGGCAGTCAATGGGTACTTGGGGACAACGGCCAGCGGAATCGCGAACCATCCGGCGCGTCCGTCGAACGTCCTGCTGCTTTCCCCGTCCGGAAGGTGGCTGAGCATGGCCCGCTTATCCGGTGCCTGAGCGAAGTACTCGAAGTTGCCGCCGCCGCCAAAGTTGCCGAACGCCATCACCTTGCCTGTTCCGGTGATACTCGTAATCGCCGCGGCCTTTTCCGCGCCTCCAATGGCCTGTAGGTACTTGTCGAGCACCTGCGTCGGCGACGGGACGCCTTCGGCTTTCAAAACGACGTCGTCGAGCTCGGTGTTGGCCTCGCCGTAGAACTGATCGAGTCGCGGCGTCTGCAACGGCGTCACGCGCAGGCGATGGCAGGTCCAGCAGGTCACATCCTGACGTCCTGAAAAGTTGTCGCGGTTGATGGCCTGTACCATGAACACCATCTGCCGCGCCGTGACCTTTCTCGGGTTCTCGTCCGATTCCCACACCACTTTGTCGGTCCCGGCACCGGGATGACAGTCACTGCAGCAGAGGCCCAGCGACGCAGACATGATCCCCATCGTGCCCATGAACTCGTCGACCGTGAGCCCTTTCAACGCTTGGACGTTCTTGAAGACGTCTTCGACCATGACAGGCCCGCCCTGCCCTGCGGCACGCGCAGTTTCCCGCGCGGCCGCTTGCGGCGACTGTGCGGCTGACGACGGCGTAGTCCGGAACCCCTGATACGTCAGGAGAGCGATGCTGGTCAGGATGATGGCGAAGCTGCTGATGACCACCGGTCGATTCCTGGGTGCGCGATCGGGTCTCCGATCGAGGAACGGCAGCAGAAATAACAACGCCACGACGAGACCCGGAATAACCATCGTCGCGACCGGCTCCCATCGCCCCGGAAAGTGCTTGAGGAGCTCGAAAAGGCTCATGAAGTACCACTCGGGCCGCGGAATATACGTCGCGTCCGTCGGATCGGCGACCGGGTCGAGCGGTGCGTTGAACGCGACCGCGAACGTGAGGAGCAATGCGAAGACGGCCGCGACCGCGATCGTGTCCTTGATCGCGTGGAACGGATAGAAAGGCGTCGCCGGTCCGGGCACGGGTGTGATCGGACCTGAGATGCCGTGCCGGCGCATCAAGTAGATATGCGCGATGGTGAACGCGATCAGGCACGCGGGCAGCAGGAACACGTGCGCCGCATACCACCGCATCAACGTCAACGCGCCGAGATCGGTTCCCCCCTTCAGAAGGCTGCTGACGAACTCGCCCCCAAACGGGACGCTTCGCGCGATATTGAGCGTCACGGTCGTCGCCCAGTACGCCTTCTGATCCCAGGGCAATAGATAGCCTGTCAGGGCGAACGCCAGAATGATCAGCAGGAGCAGCACGCCGACCATCCAGTTCAGCTCGCGCGGTTTCTTGTACGAGCCGAACGCCACGACACGCAGCATGTGGACGAGGGCGGCGACGACGATGAAACTGGCGCCGAAGAAATGGAGTCCGCGCAGCACGCGTCCGAACGTGACGCGTTCCATGATGAAACGGACGCTGTCGTAGGCGTGATCGGGTGAAGGCGAGTAGAACACCGCGAGCAGCACGCCCGTCAGCAGCTGCACGGTCAACAGGAACAGCACGACGCTGCCCGTGACGAACCACCAGCCGACGCCTTGCGGCAGCGGCTCGTCAAGCAGGTGTTTCAGCAGAGATCGGAAGCCTGTTCTGGAATCCAGCCAGTCGCGCATGGTCCGACCCTTCTCCTACGCTTGGACGAGGACGCGATTGCCGTCCACGCGCGTGACCACTTTCGCGAGCGGCGCGGGTGGAGGACCTTCTTTGACAGCCCCGGTGCGGTCATACACACCGCCGTGACAGGGGCACTTGAATACCTGGCCGTCCGCATCCCATGCGACAAGACAGCCCAGATGCGTGCACGTCGCGTTGAACGCCGCGACGTCCGACTCCCCTGTCTTCACGAGAAAGATGGTGCGGCGATCGATGACCTCCCTGAAGCCGTCCAATCGCCTCATGGTCAGCGTCACGGGAGTTGGTTCGTGCTCGGGTAGATCGAGCAGCGTGGTGGCGGAAACCCACTCATCCTGCCGGCGGACAGTGGACGAAAGTACGGCGCCGCCGCCCAGAATGGCGAGGACGCCGCCGATGACGGTCATGATGCCGCTCGTGATCGAACTGAGAAAACGGCGACGCGTCGGGTCGTCAGTAGATATTTGTGATGGCACTCTTGTCTCGAGCGCCGAAGGGATATCATATCGGCACTCATGCGGTCAAAGACCGTGGTGGGAGTGGAGGAAAGTCGCGATGCTTCGACGTGCCTTGCTCGTTGCGCTCCTCGCAGTGGCGGCAATCCCGATGGCGGCGCAGGGTCCCGCCGGATGGAAGGTGCGACCCGATGAGACGAGCGCCATGCTTGGCGCGATGCCGACCGAGAAGGGATTTCAGCTCACCGGCGGGCCGGGGATCTTCTTCAACCCCGCCAACACCGTGAAGCCGATCTATCGCGTTCGCGCAACGTTCACGCAGCTCAAGGCGCCCGCAAAGAAGACGTACTACGGGCTGTTCTTCGGCGGCAACCAGATGGACGCAGCGCCGGAATACGTCTACTTCGGCATCGCGCAGGACGGCAGCTTCCTCATTCGCCATCGCGCGGGTACGCAGGTCGATGAAATGGACACGTCGCTTCATTACGCGATCCGGAAGCCTGATGCGAGCGGCAAGGTCGTGAACACGCTCGAAGTGCAGGTCGCGCCGACGGCCGTTTCGTATCTCGTCAACGGCGCCGTTGTGGATGCCACGCCAACGCGCTCCGCCATCGCAGGAAATTCATTTACCGTAACGGAGAAGATCGGTGGCGTCGTCGGCGTGCGCCTCGACGATGCGATTGACGTGCAGGTTGACGGATTCTTCTTCGAATCGCCGTTTCAGTTGAACGACCGCGGTCAATAGGGTCAGTAGGTACGTGGGGCGGGTCCCCGACCGAGGATAGTATCCCGCGAGGTCGGACCCGCTATTCCCCATCGGCGATAATCAGGTCGCCCATCCCGTGTCGTCTCCGAGCACAGCCACACCGGCAATGCGTCAGTACCTCGACGCGAAGCGACAGCACCGCGACGCGATCGTGTTCTTCCGCATGGGCGACTTCTACGAGATGTTCTATGAAGACGCACTCGTGGCGGCGCGCGCCCTCGACCTCACGCTGACCTCACGCTCGAAAGATTCCGGCGGCAACGGCATCCCCATGTGCGGCGTGCCGTTTCACGCGGTCGATGGGTATCTCGCCAGGCTGGTGAAGAAGGGGTTTCGAGTCGCCATCTGCGAGCAGGTCGAGGACCCAAAGAAGGCGAAGGGACTCGTCCGCCGCGAAGTCGTGCGCGTCGTCTCTCCCGGGACCCTGACAGATGCGAATTATCTGGACGCTCGCGAACCCGCCTATCTGCTCTCGATCGTAGAGGCGGACCGGAAGGTTCGCCTCTACGGCGTGGCGCTGCTCGACCTCTCAACCGGCGAGTTCACCGCCGCGGAATACGAAGGTAACGACGGCCTGCAGGCGCTCGCGGACGAAATCGCGACGCTGCGGCCGAGGGAGATTGTCGTGGCGGCGGAATCAGGCGTAGTGGCGCAATTTCCAGAGATCGCGCGACTTCAGCTTCCGGTCACCACCGCCGAGGCGTGGAACTTCGAACCAGAGGCGGCACGCCGCGCCCTGCTCGACCAGTTGAAAACGCACGGTCTCGACGGTTTCGGTCTCGATGGCCGCGTCGCCGCGATCCAGGCTGCCGGCGGGCTCGTCGCCTACCTCCGCGAAACGCAGAAGGCCGACCTGGCCCACGTGCGCGCGGTGACCTACAAGACGACCGCCGAGTGTCTGCTCATCGATCCGATCACGCTCAAGCACCTCGAGGTGCTCACCGGCAGCGAAGGCAGCCTGCAGGGATCGCTGCTGAACGAGATTGACCGCACCGTGACATCGATGGGCGGCCGCATGCTCCGCTCCTGGCTGCTTCGTCCCCTGATTTCGCTCGAGCGGATCGGCGACCGGCTTGACGCCGTCGAGGAACTGGCCTTCCGCGCGACCGATCGCGGGCGTTTCCGCGAAGTGCTGAAGACCGTCCACGACGTCGAACGCCTGGTCGGCCGAGTGGCGCTTGGAACGGCTGGACCGCGAGATCTCGTCGCGCTGCGGATGTCGCTGGCGGCCATCCCTCGGCTGCGCCTGATGCTCGACGAGGTGCAGGCCCCGCTGCTCCGCAGCCTGCTGGCGGAACTCGACGATCTGGCCGACGTCCGCGATGTGATCGAGCGCACGCTCGTCGACGAGCCAGGCGCCCTCGCGCGCGATGGCGGCTTCACGCGTGATGGAGTGGATCGCGATCTCGACGAGCTGAAGGCGATCAGCCGGTCCGGGCGACAGGTGATCGCGGAGATGGAAGAGCGGGAACGCGCCCGCACCGGCATCGGCTCGCTCAAGGTCCGATTCAATCGGGTCTTCGGTTATTACATCGAAATTTCGAAATCGAACCTCCACGCGGTACCGCCGGACTATCAGCGCAAACAGACTATCGCCGGCGGCGAGCGCTTCACGACGCCGGCGCTCAAGGAGTACGAGGAGAAAGTTCTCGGCGCGGACGAGCGGATTCTCGAGCGCGAGCTCGAGATTTTTGAGTCACTGCGAAACGCGGTCGCCGGCGAGGCGCCCCGCATTCAGGACACCGCACGAGCGCTTGCCACCCTCGACGTGCTATCGGGTCTCGCGGAAACCGCCGCGATCTGTAATTTCACGAAGCCGCATGTGCACGATGGCGACGAGCTGGTCGCCACCGATGCACGCCACCCTGTCGTCGAGCGTTTCGCCAGCGAGCCGTTTGTGCCCAACGACATCGACCTGAATGCGAACGCGAGACAGCTCGTGATCCTCACCGGGCCGAATATGGGCGGGAAGTCAACGTATCTCAGGCAGACCGCGCTCCTGCCGTTGCTGGCGCAGATCGGGTCCTTTGTCCCGGTCAAAGATGCCAAGGTCCCAATCGTCGATCGCATCTTTGCGCGCGTCGGTGCCTCCGACAACATCGCCCGCGGTCAGTCCACGTTTATGGTCGAGATGCAGGAGACCGCTGCCATCCTGCTCGCTGCGACATCGCGCAGTCTTGTCGTCCTCGACGAAATCGGCCGTGGCACGGCGACCTTCGACGGGCTGAGCATCGCGTGGGCTGTCGCGGAGTACCTCGTAACAAATCCCAAAGCGCGGCCAAAGACGCTCTTCGCCACGCACTATCACGAGCTGACCGACCTTGCGGACTCGCTGCCCGGAGTCGTGAACGCCCACGTCGCCGTGCGCGAATGGAAGGACGACATTATTTTTCTCCGGAAGATCGTGTCCGGTCGCTCGGACCGCAGCTATGGCATCCAGGTGGCGCGACTGGCCGGCCTGCCATCGGGCGTAATCGCTCGCGCACGGCACATCCTCAGTGGGCTCGAGCGCGATGAGCTGTCGCGGGGTGGGCGGCCGACGCTCTCGGGCTCCCCGGAAGATTCGCTATCTCCACAGCTCGCGCTGTTCGCCGAAGGATCCACCGTCGATGGTGAAATTGCGAAGCGCCTTCGCGAAATCGACATCGATGAGACGACGCCGCGGCAGGCTCTCGAGCTGCTTGCGGGACTGAAGAAACTGGCGGACGATACGTAATTCAATAGCGCAAGATTCAAAATGCCGGCTTCAATCCACCTCGTGTTTGCACTTTGCATTTTGAATCTTGCATTCGGGGGCTGCGCTCAACCTGAAGCCGCTGCCCCCGCCGGCGCCATCGTCATCGGCGTCCGCACCGGCCCCAATAACCTTGATCCCAGGCTGGAAAACGACGAAGCATCCGCGCGTGTCGCGCAGTTGATGTTCAACACGTTGTTCGACATCGGCGACGATCTCCGCCCACAGCCGATGCTCGCGGAACGGATAGAGAATATGGATCCGCTCACCTATCGCGTGGTGCTGCGCCGTGGCGTGAAGTTTCACGACGGCCATGAGCTCACAGCGAAAGATGTCGTCTTCACGTATTCGCAGATGATCGATCCGTCGTTCGTGTCACCCGCCAAAGGCGCGTACCGCGCGCTGAAGGCTGTCAGGGCGATCGGCCACTACGATGTCGAATTCGAGCTGAAGGAACCGTTCAGCGCGTTCCCGAATCAGCTCGCGGGCCCGCCCGCCATCGTGCCTGCCGGAGCCGGTCCTGACTTCGGCCAACATCCAATCGGTACCGGACCGTATAAGTTCGTCCGGTATGCGGTCGACGATCAGGTGGTACTCGCATCGTTCCCCGACTATTTCAACGGCCCACCGAAAAACAACGGCATCGTCATTCGAGTGCTGCCAGACGACACCATGCGGGGGCTGGAATTGAAGAAGGGGTCAATCGATGTGGTGGTGAACGATTTGCCGCCAGACATCGTGCACCAGTTCGAGGGGAAGGATTTTTACATCGCGAAGTCGCCGGGCCTCGATTATTCCTACCTGGGCATCAACATGTTCGACCCGGTGCTCAAAGACAAGCGGGTGCGGCACGCCATCGGCTATGCCATCGACCGTCGCGCGATTGTCGACTATCTTCGCCGAGGCCTCGCGCGTCCCGCGACGGGATTGATTCCGTCGCAGGCCTGGGCATACGAACCCGACATCTTCCAGTTCACGTACGATCCACGCCGCGCACGCCAACTGCTCGACGAAGCCGGCTATGAGGATCCAGACGGCGCCGGCCCGCTCCCGCGCCTCCACCTTTCGCTGAAGATCTCAAACGCTGAGGAAACGAGACTGCAGTCAACGGTCATCCAGCAGCAACTTCGCGATGTGGGTATCGATCTAGACGTCCGCTCCTACGAGTTCGCGACGATGTATGCGGACGTGCTGAAGGGGAACTTCCAGATGTTCAGCCTGCAATGGGTTGGTGCGGCGATGGTGGACCCTGACATCCTGCGCCGTGTGTTCTACTCGACCGAGACGCCGCCGACCGGCTTCAATCGCGGACACTACAGCAACCCTGAGGTCGATCGGCTCCTCGATTTGGCCGGAGAGACGACGAGCGAACCGCAGCGGAAGAAGTATTACGGCGAGGTGCAGAAGATCATCGCCGAGGACGCGCCGTACATCAGCCTCTGGAACCGTACGAACGTCGCGGTCGCACAGCCGACGCTGCGCGACCTGCACTTGAATGCGGTTGGTAGCTTCGAATCGCTGAAAGACGTCATCAAGGGCGAGTAAGGCTAACCCTTGAGCGAGTCCAGCTCCTTCCGCGCTTCCGCGACGTACGGCGAATCCGGGTGATTGTCGACGATGTCGGTGAAGGTCTTCTTCGCATCGGCGGTGTTCCCCTTCGCCTGGTAGGCGCGGCCGAGCTGCATCAGAATCGCGTCCTCAGGCAGGTTCGCGTCCTTCTTCGCCGCCAGCTCCTTCCATGTGGCGATGGCTGCGTCGGTCTCGCCTGAGGCGAACTGCGCTTCTGCCTTCCCGAGCTGCGCCATCCTGCCGTACAGACTGTCGTTGCCGGCGCGCCGGACCACTTCATCGAACTGCGTAATCGCTTCTTTCTGCTGGCCGAGAGCCGCGAGCGACGCCGCGAGGTGGTAGCGGGCCTGAATGCCTGCCGCTGTGTCGGGATAGGCGTCGGCGGCCGCGCGCAGCTTTGGCACCGCGGTGTTCAGCTTCTGCGTCTCGGTCGAGAACGTTCCTTTCGCACCGATCCCTGCCGCTGCCGGCGCGTCGCCGGGCTTGGTCTCGGCATTCACGGGCACCACGGCGGTGTTGAGGACGACGGTCGCCTGCGCGAGCAGCTCGGTCCCTCTTGCCTGCTCGCGGGTGCGATACGCAAGGAGTCCCGCAACGGCGACGCCAACGACGATGATGGCGACCACTGCCCAGGTCAGCTGCCGGCCGTTTTCCTCGAGGAAGGTCCGCGCGGCGGCGACCATCTGGACGACGTCGTTCTGTTTGAGCTCTCGGCGATGCTTGGTCTTCATATGTCTCGGTCGGTTTGGTGTTGGTGGTGAGTGGTTGGTGGAGGTCGTCAACCACCAACCAGAACAAGGTGATTCTATCAGTGGACCCAAACAGGCTGTAGTCGCAGGCGGATTACGACCGTCGGTCGTGCCGGGGATGCCGGCGGCGCTCAGCGGGCCCGCTCCGCCGCTCCGCCGTGTGATTGCTTCGTGGCACGGAGGCGTGCAATTTCGCGATGGTGCGAAGGCTCGCCAGCAACGCAGCGGGATCACCGTTGGCGACCGTTGCCCGTTCGTGGCCGATTGCGGACGCGACCGCCCGCTCCTCGTCGGAATCGGCGAGCACGACGACGTGCGCGGCGCCCATGTCGAACCAGAGCGGGGTCACCGCCCCAGCATGGGTCACGAGCACTTTGCCGATCGGCCACCCCTCGAGTTCCGCCACCGAACCTGCAGAGACCACCGGAATGCCCTCTCGCTCGAGACACTGCACGAGCGTCTGCCTTCGACCATCGTTGGCGTCCACGAAGACGACCGACAGCCGGGGCTTTTCGAACAAGTGCCCGCATCGAGTACATCGCCATTCGAGCACGAAGGCGCCATCACGGACGCGGGTCATTTGCAACGACGCACACTGCGGGCAACGGTGTTCCATTTCACCACCAGCTCGTTCCCTGATCCGCTGCAACGGCCGGGACGGAATGTCGGGTTCAGGCGGTGGTGGAACAAATTCGATGCCGTACTTGGTGCCGGAAAAATCACCTCCCGAAGCGGTCAGAACACCGTTCGGGTGTCGCCCGAGTGCAACAGCCCACCCGTTACCGAGTACGACTGAACGGGAAACGGCGGCAACGGGTGCGCGATCAGCGCGTCGCCGCGCCCGCGCGTCTGGGGAATACCTTCAGACCAGTCGCCAGCAGTTCATTCATTCTCTTCTCGAGCAACGCGCGCGCGTCACGCTGGCTGGGGAGATGCGTGTTCGAATCGATCAGATGAAACTCACCCCGCTCGTCGCGCCCCTCGATCACGATTGACCAATCCTCTGACTGCACCTCGCGGTCGGCTTCGAGACTCCGCGTGATGTATCCGATGAGCGCACGGGATCGTTCAACGAACCACTCGACTTCCTCCTGCATCCACGAAGGGGCGCGGTTGGGATGCAATTGATCAAAGGCACTCCGCGAGATGGACAAAATCGGCATGGTGATGGTCCTGGAACTGGGGTCTCCTGAATTCATACGACGCAACAGAATGTATTCGAGACATGTCTCTCATAACAGTGTGCAAACTCAGCAGGTCGATTCGGCGACGGTGACGGCACAAAACTGAAATCATCGTCATCGCCAGAGCTTGAATCAGAAGTCGAGATAAGCTCCGACGCGCGCGTCCCTGTGCGTCGACTTGTCACGACGCTGTGTCGAAAGCGCCGCGCGATCCTGAAATGCTCAGGGCCAGGATCGAATCAGCGAGGCCGCAACGCGAACTCTGCGCGAAAGGACGACGGTAAACCGTTCGCTGCGGCGGAACCCCTGTCGCTTTGAACAAACTATGTGACGGACAGGTGCAGGCCGCGTGCCCGCTCCAATTGATAGTCGACGTCGCCTGCCGAGAGCCCCATCTGCGTCAATCGAAGGCGAAAGCCCTCTTCGGCGAGCAGAGTCAGATCTCGAAGCTTTTCATCCCATGAGGTCGCGAAGAAGAAGCTCGAGGGAATCTCTGCTGGCTGGAGTACCAGAAACCGCTCGCCTTCAGGTGTGAACAAAGCGGCGACGAAAAAGTCGGTGCGCATGCGACCTCGCTCGCAGACGTAACGTGGGGACCGATTGTAACAATTCGTGCGGCGTAGAATCGCGAATGCACGGAAACGTGCGACACAGGAGAGGGGCGAACAGGCGATGACCACGCGGCGGGAACTCGCCCGGAGGATTTGGGACGCATCGCACCTGATCGGCTCATTCCAACTTCGATCCGGCGCTGAATCAAATGAGTACTTCGATAAGTACCGCTTCGAGTCCGATCCGGTCCTTCTCCACGACGTCTGCGCGGCTTTACTGCCGCTGATACCGGAAACAACCCAGGTGCTCGCTGGTCTGGAACTAGGCGGGATTCCGATCGCGACCGTGCTCGGTCAAGCGTCCGGTTTGCCCGTGACGTTCGTGCGAAAAACCGCTAAGGAATACGGGACGTGTCGCGTCGCAGAAGGGCACGAAGTCGCCGGCCGTCACGTGCTCATCGTGGAAGACGTGGTGACGTCAGGCGGGCAGGTAATCAAGTCGGCAGAAGATCTCCGCCGTCTTGGTGCGACCGTTCACACCGCGATCTGCGTCGTCGATCGCGAGGCAACCGGCCGGTCGCTGCTGCACGCGGCAGGGATCGAACTGGTCGCGCTATTTACTGCGACGGAATTGGCGGAAGCGCGTAATTTGTCGCAGGCATGATTACCTTCGCCTCGACTTCCTCCTGGGCCCATAGCTACCGTCCTGACTAAGCCCCATGACGAACCATGAGGCTCTCAGTGACTAATCGTACGAGTCACTCGTCTACACGATATCGTCGTATGACATGCCATTTATGCCACGGGTCGGTCGCTGTTGAGCGCATGGCAAACACGAATTGTCTGATGCTGCAGTGTGTACGGTGCTGGAACATGTGGTCTGTGCGAATTCCTCGCACCTGGAGGTACGTCCACCATCGTCACCCGATCGCCCGAACATACGTCGAACCAGCCGGGGCAAACGGACGGCACAACCGGGCGAACTAATCCAGCAGCCGGTCAGAGGATGCTGTGAGAAATGGTGAGCATCGGTCTGGCTATGGCAGGTTGGCTCGGAGCCCCCGAACAACCGTGGAGGTCAGGACCGACGCTCACCAAACGAAAGACGAACGAGCGCTCTCGTCGGTCACTGCGCAAGGAAATGTCGAGCAGCCGCACGCACTGGTGGTCACCGCGTCGGACGAGGCGTGGCGACGTAACTGCCGCCTATAGAAACAAATCGTCGAGCGGTTCCTCGCGCGACGACGGACCCGCGCGATACCGCGAGAAGTCAGTGACGCCAATTTCTAGTGAAATACTCCGAGGCGAATCTGCGCTGCCACACCAAATCGATTCGGCCCTGCCAGCGGAGACAATGTCACAGTCGTGCCTGCGGTCGGCGTGTAAATGGTCCGTTCCCTGAATTCGTCGATTGCGATGCCCAAGGACGGCCCCATGCCGATCGACAATACGGCCGGCCAAAGGCAGCCGAGGTCGTTGCAGATCGAGCCGATCAGAACCCCGCCAAGAAACCCGGCACCTGCTCCAATGAGCATTCCGTTCAGGGACGAATCGTGGGCCTTGATCCGCCGTACGGAGCCCTCGGTGAAGATCCTCTTTTCAATCCTGAAATTCCAGCGACGGCGCTCCACTTCGAGTTGGTCGCCAGTGAGGGATACCACTCTCCAAGAAATTGTCTTGCCGTCAGTCGGCTGAACATGGATCCGCTGTTGAGGCTTGATTGTGAGCTGCTGAAACGAGTGACTTGGCGCTTCCTGTCCGAAGGACACCTGCGCGACCATCAATAGGCTTGCAGTCAGCACCGTGAGGCGAATCATGGCAGGCATTGTATATGCCGCGCACGTCGCAGTTCTGATGACTTGTTGCTGAATCACGAGGGGAGGCCGCGTGATCAGCGATACCACACACTTCCAAGACGCTGCATCGAAGACTTCTCGGCTGAATTCTGAGGAGCATCACTTCGTCCAGAATGCTGCGGCGATGTACGCGACGACGACCGTCTCACTCTTGGAGGTAAATCAAAATTCGGTCTGTCTGTCACAGCGCTGAATGCGAAGTACGCCGACGTCCCCCCGGTTTGAGTAGCAGTTCCCTTTAGCGTCCGGCGGTGACTGTACTCGTTTCCATCATCAGCCGTTTGACACAAGCAGCGGGCGTCAGCCCGCCGGGGCCCTTCTTCGGTCGCTCCTCGTTGTACTCACGTCGCCACGTTTCGATAACAACCTGCGCGTGGCCCAGGCTGGTGAACCAATGCTCGTTGAGGCACTCATCACGGAAGCGAACATTGAATGATTCGACGTATGCGTTCTGATTGGGTTTGCCAGGTTCGATCAGCCGCAGGGTCACGCGGCGGTCGTCAGGCGATGGACGGGCGCGCCGCTCACTGAGGCCGCGTTCCACCATGCTCCGCACCAGCACGCGGCGCGCAGGTGCGGTCACCACTTTCGGCGAAGGGCATCGCGCGTCACTTCATTCTCGAGCAGGGACTCCGCCAACAATTTCTTCAGCCGACTGTTTTCGGTCTCAAGCTCCTTCAAGCGTTTGGCGTCCGACACGCTCATGCCGCCGAATTTGCTCCGCCAGAGGTAGTAGCTGGCCTCGGAGAAGCCGTGCTTCCGACACAGATCCTTCACGGTCACTCCGGCCTCGGCCTCGCGTAGGAAGCCCACGATCTGG
>Ga0207648_10000669_pt1 | contig 38380 bp, 41 predicted proteins | sample KBSMisM32_FD_184310 | JGI IMG/M metagenome (GOLD analysis project Ga0207648, IMG submission 184310) | Miscanthus rhizosphere microbial communities from Kellogg Biological Station, Michigan, USA - KBS Miscanthus M3-2 (SPAdes) (version 2) | ecosystem: Host-associated > Plants > Roots >... | reverse complement strand
GGTTTCTCTCGAGTGTTGATCCAGACTTCGCCGCGGCGATTGATGTTCACCCAATAAAGATCGCCGTCGTACTCGACGTAGACCTGGGGGATCAACTGGTGCCCATGGCCGATCTCATTGATCTCAATGGGTTGGGCCGGGCCGCGAAAGATGGCCTCGACAGGCTCTGACGAGATGTAGGGCGGCGGCGCCAAGCAGCTATCACCGGGACGCAAAGCCATCGTTCAGCGAGCCTACAGAGACCGACGGGCCGGACTACGCATCGGGATGATCGGGCCCAAGCGGTGACCAGTCCTCGTAGCCGGAAAGGTCCGTTTCGACCCACTCTCGCGCTTCAGCGTCCCACCACCACGAAACCTGTTCGCCCGCTTCGAGGTCGACCTGCGCCAGTTTTGCCCAAGCCTCCTCGGGAAGATCGGTTCGCAGCGCGACCTGCACGCGGCGCTTCGGGTCCTTGAAGACCAGCTGGCCCTCGGCTGTCGGTGGCTCGGAGGGATAGCGGCGAAGGTGATCCGCTTTGAGAGTCCGGAGTAGCTCTTTCGTCTTGGCCCACGCGTCGGCTCCGGCGGCCTCCAGGTAGCCCTTTACAAAGGCGCCGAGACCGAAGCCGATGACACCGATGAAGAGCGTGAAGCCAGCCCCGTTGCCGATCGCCGGATGGGCCTCCTCGTAGCGGATCTCGACCTCGATCCCCGCCTCCTTAAAGGCCTCCTCCACTTCTCGGCCCTGCTCCTTGCTCGCCCCGTAGCCGAGCCAGACCTCGATCCTTTGCACCGCCATCGCCAGCGATCCTAAGTGGCCGCGTGCTGAATTGGCGCCACGTAACCGATCCACCCCCCAAAGCGGGACTCCTTAGATGTGTTGACAACGGGGGACGCGGCGCGAGCAGGCCCACCGACTCGTAGGGTCCGTCCCGTTCAACGTGGCGACGATGGATCGGTGCCAGCGATCCGCCGCCGCTAGAGCGTAGCGCCGGAGGCAGCAGCCGACCAGGTCAAACCGGCTTCCGTCTCCAACGCAGCGATCTCCTCCTCGCCCTCGGTCGGATCGTTTGAGACGGTGATCATCTTGTCCCTTTCGACGGGATGAGGACGCTCCCGCCAGGATTGCAGCCGCTCCCGGTCGGAGGCCTCGAATCGGAGATCGACCGGCGTCTGATCGGCGCGTTTGCGATGCAGTCGCTCCATCCATCCCTCGCTTCGAGCGGTCGCTGCGTAAGTGCGGACCTTCCCCGAGGCCTCGTCTCGATACTCATGCAGTGCATCCCGCATCGCGCCCCACACCCCGTTTTCGAGCGCCCCGCTATACAGCTGGGACCCCGTGCCTGGCGGCGGCAACTCGCTCTTTGGCACGACCGTCTTGCTAATAACCCCGTGCTGATTGACGATGATCTTGATCTCTATGGCGAGTTTTCTGTCGCGGTCCCTGATCCACCGTCGCAGGTCGTTGCGGATCGCAGCCGCTTGAGCGTCGTGGTCGGCGACGACCTTTCCCGTTCCGAAGTAACGGAAGGTCAGAGCCGCGAGCGGCCCGCCGATGACAGCCGCAAGGACTGGCCCCGCCAAGTGTTCGCCGATGTAGTTGAGGGCGTCGCACATGGACGATTCGCTCTACCGAGGGTCGGAAGGCTTCCGGTTGCCGGTGTGATCCACCCACTCGCGACGCTCTTCGTCCCAGAGAAGGTAGCCCCCCTTCAGATCCTCCCAGGACTCGGCAAGCAGCTTGTCGTAGGCCTCGTCGGGGAGCTCATCCCCGAAGACGATCCAGTTGCCCTTCTGGTCGATGATGGTGACGGTGCCGCTCTCGACCGGGGCATCCTCCCGCGCCTTTCCGATGTCTCGAATGAAGTCCCGCAGCTTCGCGGCTGCTTCGATCCCCCACTTGCCGACAATGCCGCCAAGAATCCAGTCCACGCCGTGTTCCGCGACGGCGACGAGGACATGCCAGGCGACGACCTCTACCGATCGAAAGCCGAGGCTGGCCTCGACCTCAGCATCGAGCCCCAAATCGCGGGCTGCTCTTTCGACGGCAACGATTTCCTCGCCCCGTGCCCACTCGTCCAACGAGATGCGAATCTCCCGCTCCGGCATCGTCGTCGATCCTAAGTGCCACGCTCACACCGTGGCGACTGTTCAACAACCACGCCGCCGTAGAGCAGCGCACCCTTGGATATTGTCGGCCCGGTGGGGGATCGCGCAAACGAGGCAACTGGGTCAGCAAATCGCTCCCACAACAAGAAGGCCAGGAAACCGCTGTTCACGCTCAGTTTCCTGAAGCCAACAAATCCCCAGGAGGCACTTGCCCTGTTCCTGCTCTGCTCGCTCCTCATAGGGACTGGCGCTGGAGCCTTGAAGGCCCTTGAATCTATCTTTGCGGACGCGCCATGGCACGTTCGCGCTGACCGGGTTTGTCTCGATGCAGGTGATGAATATCTCTCGGCGGAAGGGCAACCTCTGCAACGGATGCGCGACCGAATCGAAATCACCGGCGCGACGCTAGACAGACTGCGTGACATCGGCAATTCAGTCCCGATGGACTCGACCTTGGCCTATCAGTCGATGCTCAGAGAAAAGGTGGAAATGCTGCGGCTTCTGAAGCGGAAGCGCACGCTTTTTCGAACCGGGAAATCTACCGGCGAGATTGATAATCGACTCGAGGCGACTCTCATCTACGGATACGGGCCGAAGGCCGAAGAACTCGGCCTATACGTGTGCGGCCAGGGGTCGGGGTGGCAGTGATGAGCCGCTCTCGCCCGCTCAGCCGCCCTCACGTAGGGCTAGTGATCTTCGATGCTGAGGCTCAGCTCGCTCTGTCGAAGCTCACTCTCACTTGAGGATCTGCTCGCCATCGCTGCCCATTCGAGCGCCTGGTCAAACGCCGCAAGGTGCGCGCCGATCAACCGGTCGCGCCGCTTCGCAGCCCGCTGGTAGACCCGGAAGGTAAAGCGAGCGTCGCGATGGCCGAGCTGCTCGGCGATGTAGACGGGATCGTCCCGCAGCGCCGCTCGCAGGCTCGCGTACGTGCGACGTAGCGAGTGCGGCGTCACCTTGCCGATTGGCTCGATGTCTTCTTCGGCGAGCTTGACATTGGCCGCCTTTACGGCCGTCGTGAGCCTCGCCTGGACGTTGCGCGGCGTTTGTCGTGAGTGCTGGCCGTCGCGGGCACGACTGACGAAAACCGGGTCGGCCGGTTCCGTGCGAGGGCTCCTCGCTCGCCAGGTCGCCAACTCCTCTCGCAAGCCCACCGGCAGATCAACCTCCCGCCCCTCTCCGGCAGCCGTCTTGGACTCACGGACGATCAGGGTGCCGGCGCCGAGCCTCACATCGCGCCAGTCGAGCGCGACTGCCTCACCGATCCGAAGGCCGGCACCAGCCAGCACGGCAACCACCGGCCGGAGATACGGGTCGGCGGCGTCGAGCAGGGCGGAAAGCTGCTCGGGCTCGACCCAAGAGCGCCGGGGCTCTGTCCCCTTCACCCGGCGTCGCCTGCCCTTTGCGGGATTGCGCTCGATGTGGCCGTACTCGACTGCGACTTCGAGAATTTGCGCCAGCCGCGTCAGCGTCTTGTTGATCGCGTTCGGTGCCAGCTTGCCCTCGCGGAGCTTGGCTGCCTTGTAGCGATCGACCTCCTCGGCCGTGATTTCGGCGAGCCGATGACGAGCGAACCACGGGAGCAAGTGAAGCTCCAACGCCCAGCGATAGTCGCTGATCGTCTTGGGCCTCCAACCCGGCTCGCCGTCACGAAGCCAGGCTGAGGCGAACTCGTGGAACGTGGGGCACGGCACAGGCTCAGCTTCGGCCGATGCTGCCACAGGCTCACTCGGTTGCCAGATGCCGCGCTCAACGTCCGCGAGAACGTGGCGCAACTCCCGCTCCGCACGTTTCCGGTTCCAGCCTTCCTCGGTACGCCCGAGCGTAACGAACCGGCGTTTGCCGTAAGCGCGAAACCGGATCGCCCAGCTTCGCTGGCGCTCTCCGCTCGGGGCAACTACGTGGCCTTTTGATTGCCGACCCATCAGCCGTCACCCCCTGCGGACTCGTCCAGCTTGTATCGCCCCGGTCCATCGCCGACGAATCCGGGCCGCCAGATGATGCCGTCGAGCAGATCGCTCGGCGTCGTGGAGAGAGCGCCCGCGAGTCGGATCAGGGTGTCGAGCATCGGGATTCCTTGCCCAGCCTCCAACTTGCCGACGGTGGCCGAACTGAGCGACGCACGGACGGCGACCCGCCCTTGAGACAGCCCGATCCCGTTGCGACGGCGGAGCAGGTTGGAACTGAGCCTGGCCTCGAAGGTCATGGCTCGTCCCGCCCGCAGGCATCCTCGACGGGTGCGCCGTCAGCGGCAGGTGCTCGCTCCGGCGGCTCCGCAACTGCGAACTCGCCGTCAACGACGTGCGTATAGCCCGGCGTCCACTCGATCCCGACGACGAGATCGTTCAGTGGAGCAGAGAGGCTGCCAGCCAGCCTGACGACCGTATCGACGCGGGGAATCCGCGCGCCCCGCTCCAACAGGCTTACCTCGGTGCGATGGAGCGAGGCGCGATAGCCAAGCTCTTCCTGGGAGAGTTCGGCCCGCTCCCGGCATCGGGCCAGGTTCTCGCCGAACTGGCGAGCTACATCCAATCGAGGGATGGACATTCACGCCACCCCTTTCGATCCTTTGATCTGCTCGCGCAGATCACGGATCGCCGCGTGCTCGGCGACGACCCGTTTGTGCTCGTTGCTCTCGTCGATCACCGTCGCCAGGTCCGCGAGCACGTCGAGCACGTCGCGGCGCGGGACGATGGAGCCGGTGTCGAGCGCCGCGAGCAGCTTGTCGTAGACAGCCTCTTCACGGTGCAGCCGGGTCGGCTCTTCGAGTTCGTCGGAGTGGTTGGCCAGCTCGTCGCGGATGCCGTCGCGAGCCATCTCGAAAGCTCCCCGCAAGAACTTGGCATCTTCGGCGGGGATCGCGAGGGACACGGCATCGCCGTCGTCCCTAGGGTTCTCTTTAGCCATGAGGAGGTGTCCGCTCCTTGTGGTCAGGCCCTCGGTTGGCGTTGACGCGCCGCCGGGGGCCGCTTCCTGAGGCCGGTAGCTCGCTACCGTTCCCGCTGCGACGGGGCGAGTTCTGCTTGACCCGTCGCCACGGGGCCGGCGTTCCAGCGCGCGGCCCCACTTATGCTGCGTAAACGTTACATGCGATCGCGGTTGGCAGCAAGGACCCGGGCCGCGGGCGCCCATCACCCCGGGAAGGTCGGATTGATGAGTCGCGACCGTCACCGAGGGGGAAAATCTCCCCGTATGGGCAGGAGATCGACTCCCTGCCCGATAGAGGCACGCTGGTCGGTCCGCTTTGTCGGCGTGGCAACAGGGTTTGAGCTACTTCCTGTTCGCCTGCTTGACTCGCAGGTGTCTAGATAGCTGACCACCTTCGCTGGCTCGAATCCGAGCCGCGGCCGTTCGCCGTCTCCAAGGCGGACGGCTCCCAGTTCTTCGGCGTGCCGATACACCCACTCGCGCGAGCGGCCAAGGCGGTGGGCCACTTGTGCGGCGTTCAGCAGCGAGACATCCTGGCGAAGAAGCTCGACCAAGCGCCGGGCTATCGCGTCTACGCTGGTGTCGTCAAGACGGACGGCTCGGGAGAGCGTTACCGGCTCCCGAGCGGCCGTTCGCCTCGAAGGGAGCGAGCCCTGGCCAAGGCTCACGGTGCCGTCCCCGTTTCGGCATGAAGGGATGGATCGGGGTCGTCGTCAGGCGATCTGCCGTCTGGTCCGGCGCGACTTGAGCGGGTGCCTCGCCGACCCACACGCGAGCGGCGCAGGCGTGAATGAGGGGCGCGTCGATGCTTGCCGCTAGGGAGACCAAGGTGGCGGCGGCATATCGATGTGGGGATGCTGCTCCGGAGCATCCGCGTCGAGCGGGCCTGCATTGCCCACATCCGTCGACAGAGCTTGCGAGCTGTTTCTCCCGCCCGCATCTCCTCCGCTGTTTCCGACGGAAGCTGCTCGTCGGAAATGAGCCATTGGAACGCGTCGCTCAATTTTGTTCCCTTCTCTGCCCTCGGCCGCAGCGAATCACCGCGACACTAGGAATTTAGGAGCGGCGGCGGACAGAAACGAGGCGCGCCGCCCTCGAAAATTTCCGATGAGGCGGCGCTAAGCCCGAAGGGAACCCGAGCGTGTCGCCCAGTGTTGCGCCGGAGTCGGACACCGCCGCTAGGACAGGCCCTCACAGCAGCTCAGACTCGGTTAGGTCGCAAGAGGGCCGTTGTACAGCGATCTCGCCGCTTGCCATACAGCTGCCTCACCGTGCCCTCTCATGAGGAGCTCCGCAATTGCGCTGGCACGGTCCCAACGCCGACGCTGGTCCGCATCGGTGACGTAGGGCGGATATTGCCCGTTGTCGTTGTCTTGTTTGCTCATTGTGACCCCCCCAGTGCCCGAAGCTGATCTTCGGGTTTCAGCCATCGTCCGAACTCTGTTCTGGCAGCTTCAACGCGGTAGGTCGACATGTTGATCGTACTCGGGGCTTCCCGGCTGCCAGATGTCGAAAATGTCCTCGGCCGGGATATCAGCGCGGTAGAAGATTTCTGCGCCAGCCATTTCCTCCTCGCCGCGCAGCTTGGCGACGAAAGACGCGCCCAGGCAAAATGCCCATGCCTTTTCTCGATCATCTAGATCGATACCCGCCACGACAATCGCTGGCCTGCCGAGGCTCTGCAGCAACGGATCCCGCTCGGGGGCACCCCAATAGATGCCCTCTCCACCCCAGGTTTCAAGCAGGGGCGCACATCCGTGCGCCTCGCGATCCAAGGTCGACCGACCAAGGATCAGACAGATTTGTCCCTCGCGGTTCTCTTGCTCGCCTAGGGCGAATACGGTCGTCATGCTGAGGCTGGCATGTTGGTCAGGCGTGAGGAAGCCCCGCTCGCAGGCTCCTCGGAGACGATCGGCGACCAACTCAGGCGAGAGCCTGCGTAGTCCCTGGCTCCGCACCCCGCCAATCTCGTAGTCGAGTTGACGCGTGCAGTGATAGGCCAACACCTTGTGGCCAGCGAGCAATTGGCGCAGCTCATCATCGTGCTCCATAAGAACACCGGGGACCGGATCGAGCGAGAGAGGGCGCTTAGCCCAATCGCTAGCCCACGCTAAGACCGAATCCGGCCAAGTGGCGAGGTCGTCAAGGTCTATGACAGTTGTGACCGCCACTTCGTCAGCCGTCACGACCTGCCTAGGTCGGCTCCAGCACACAGACGTTGAAGCCTGACAAGCTCCCAATTCCCATGATCGTTGTTCCCGACACAAATTCGTTCCACGGAGACCCCCTAATGCGTAAGCGGAACTTTCGCATCCTGCTCGGAGCCCACGATCGCGACGAGATCAAGCTCGTCGTTCCCGAGGTGGTTATCCGCGAGGTCCCCAAGCTCTTTCGCCGACAGGTCGAATCGGCCCGCGACAAGATTGCGGGGGAGTTCGGGAAGTTGGCGGAGCTCAGCCTCGAGGCCACTATGCCAACCCTGCCCGACCCTGAGGCCGAGCAAGAGAAATTTGAGGCTCACCTACGAACGATGTTTGATGATCGGGGTGTCCTGATTCCGGCGCTGCCCGAGGTTGATCTCAAGGACTTGTTCGAGGACTCGGTCACGGAGCGAAGGCCTTTTCAGGCGGAGGGCAAGGGCTTCCGGGATGCGCTGATCTGGCGTTCCATTCTTTCCCTGAGCGCAGACGATGAGGTTGTTCTCGTCAGCAAAAACTGGAAGGACTTCGCGGCAGGAAAGACCGACAAGACCGTCTTGCACGAGCATCTCCAGAGTGACCTAGAAAGCATCGGTCTGTCGAAGGACCGGGTTCGGCTATTCGCATCGCTTGAGGACTTCATCGGCCAGGAGATACCGAAGGCCGAGCAACTCGACGCTGCGATGGAGGAACTCAGGAGCGAGGATTCCGCGCCTAGTCGGGATCTCTTCGCTCAGGCCGAGGCGGCGTTGTATCAACTCGAGCTCGAAGGCTCCGACGCGGTGACTGTCATCGAGCCGTCAGATGCCGAGATCAACAATGTGAGCGTGGATGACGCAACGGTCGACCACATCGAGATCGTCAATGCATACCCAACCGATGCCGAGGAGGTCATCTCGCTTGAGGTCGTCGTCCACGCTCAGGTTAGTTTCAGCTTCACGACCGACGATCACGGGGCGGACTGGCTCGCCGTCGAGAACCAGGACATCGAGCCCACCGTCATCGAGGAGACGTTTTCCCAGTACGCGACCCTTAGCCGCTTTATCGCGGTGACATATTGGGTCGACCTCAAGGTCGAGAACATGTGCGTTGGAGACTTCGAGAAGGTCGAAGCACGAAACGACCCTGTCCCGACCTGAAGGACCTGGTTTTCTGCGGCGCTTGGTCGATGATGGACTTGTCTGCTCAGGCCGCCTTCGACGGACCCAGCACCCGTCGCTGGAGCTGCATGTATGCCTCGCCGAGACCGTCCTCCTGTGCCGCGCGGATCTCGGCTTGCTCCTCATGCCCAGACTGGCCGATGCCAAAGCGCCACTTTGTAGCGGGGTTAGTTGTCGCCGCCCGATTTTTTTGAGCAGCCGCTCCAGTTGGTCGCTCGGCTCTTCCTCGTCCGCCCCGACGCCCCGGTTGTCTCGGGTGCTTGGCGTTAGCGCGGATCAAGTCGGCTACTTCGCCGCGTGTTGCGCCCGGCTCGGCGCTCAGGTCCATACTGCGCAAAGCAGAAAGTTGGAGGTCGGTCGGGGCCTTCGTTCTCCACAGTGCGCTCGGTTGGGCCTTTTTCCTGGCACGAGCCTTTGCACGAAGGGCTTTTCCACGACGGCGCGAACTCTTGTTGGACACGGAACCTCAGCACCTCCTTGGGGACTGGTGGTCGGGCAGCAATGCGGGCGTAGGAGTCCATCCCTCGCCTCCACGAGCGTGAATCAGGCACCTCTAGAGCGGGCGTCTCGGGGATTGCTGTACGGGGGGCCACCCCGTCTGCTCCGGCCCCGTACGTCGCCGTCGCCTCCACCGCGCCTTCGCCCACACCCGAAGTGTTCCGCTGGCCGTCCGTATCGGAGGTCCCTGCGACGCGATCGTCAGCCGGCGAGTCCTAGCCGGCGCTGTTTCTGACCTGGGCGGCTACCTCCAACCTCCGGGCAGCCGAGATCGCAATCGCTCGTTGTCTCGCCGGGCTACCGGCCATCGCATGTTTCGCGCCGCCTATGCGGCTAGAGTCACGGCTGACTCCTTTCGTGACGGCGGAAAGAGCTTTTAGGGGCGTGGCGAAAGCCGCGCCCCTTGCGCGTAGAGGAGAACTGCAAGCCCGGCCACCGGCCGTGGGTCTCGTCAGCTCGTGCCTCGAGGCTCATCGGATCGACTATCCCTCTTGGCTCGGACGTTCATCTGACCCTTCGTGAGGCCAAATTCGTCCCTATATGCCGACGACGCTGCCGAGCGCTCTTGCCGATCAACGCCCGCTGACGCTTCCCTGGCCAGCGGCAGCGGCACGCTCTGATCAGCTCTGCTTGATGTTCCTGTTCAGCTCCACCGTGATTTCGCTCGGGTCCCAGGTCTGCGGCAGCCGCTCCTCCTTCGGCTTCCAAAGCTTCCACCGGGGGGTGACCGGTTCTGCGACCAACGGCTCGTCCATCGGTTCGACCAAACGGGTATCAACCACGCCTTTGGGCTGCCAGCCCCAGCCCATCATCATCCGCAAGAACGGGCCGGGGGACCCCCAGGATTTGCGGCCGTGGGAATCAACGGCGTAGGAGCGCATCGGCGAGTCGGCATGGATCATCGGGTCCGGCCAGCCCGTCAGGTCGTGGGCGAACTGGTGAAGCTCACCCGGCCCGAGCATCACCGGCGTACCGTCGTCCCATCTGAGCTTGAACGGGGCCGTGTTCACGATTTTGCGCTCGATCAGTTCGTAGGTGACCTCCGCCTTGATCAAGAAACCCACCTCGATGATGGTCGTCGGCTGTCGGCCCCGGTTGGAGACCTCGATCAGCAGGACGTGCTTGGTCTCGGCGTTGTGGCAGCGCACATTGACGTTGAGGTTCACCCGGTCGCGGTAGCTTGCGCCGCCTTGAAGGCCGACCGACGCCGTGCCGGTCACCGCTCCCCAGATCGCCAGTGCCGTAGTCCCGTCCACTCGGCTCCGTTGCCCTAGACGTGAACCGTGTCGGGTGCGGCAAGAGGGCGCAGCGGTGGTCTTCCGTGTTCTGCCCGCCTTTTTTCGGCCGAGGCCCGCATTGCTTCAGCATCGTCGTGGTCCTCTTGGGCGCTGGTTTCCCATTCGGCGATGGTCTGCGCCTGAGTGCTGGGTGCAGTCAGACCGGGAATCGGGCGCTTGGTGAGACGCCGGACCAGGCGGTGGTGTACCTGCTCGGCCAGCTCGACATCGCGCACCGCCCGCTCGGCACCCCGGAGCTGATCGCGGTATCGCTGGACTACCTGGTTCTTGATCCCCTGAATCTGACTGACCGAGTAGTCGGGACCTTCGGTCTTGCGGGCCTCGGCTGCGTGGATGCGGATAGTTTCCAAACGGACCTGCTTCTTGTCGTCTTCGACCCAGGTGGTCAGGTCTTCGTCACGGTCGCGGATGCTCTGGTTGTTGCGCCTGATGTCGCGGAACACATTGACTCCCCGATCAGCCGCGAGGGTCAGCATGATCAGGATGAAAGCTTCGAGTAGGTGCATTGCCTCTCCATGATTGCGAGCGGTTCGGCGGGACAGGTGCGGCGGCAATCCGATCGACCCCCGAGGCCACTGGGCAGGGAAGGGGGTCCCTGCCTAAATGCCGTCGGATCGGGTGGGATCGGATGCCGCAACCGATGCCACCTGGTCACCGCTACCGGCTCTAGAAAGCCAAGAGGACGACTCTCGTCACCCTCTCGGAAACGCATGGCAAGCAGACGCTCTAGCCAGCTGAGCTACAGCCGCGCGGGGGTGGATTCTAGCTTGGCACCGTAGGTTCCTGCGTTCGGCGGAATTATGGCCCGTGGCCGGGCATCTCCTCTGGGCGCCTCCTTGTCAATGATCAGCAAAACGTCAGTCCACCTCGCCGTGATTGCTACTCCGCTCGCGTCGGATCAGGCTGAGTCCCAGACCACCGTCACGTCATAGCTGTCGAACGAGGGGTCCGCAGTCACGATCGGAAGTTGCTCCACTTGAGCCTGAGCGATCAGCAGCCGATCGAAAGGGTCGCGGTGAAGAGGCGGCAGGTGTCGAACCTGCCAGGCGTGTTCTGCTGTGACGGGCAGCAGCCCGAAGCCGAGCTGCTGGACCCGCTCGGGGAGATCGGCGGGGGCGTCGAGCTTGCCCAATCCGGCCTTGATCGCAATCTCCCAGAGAGACGCAGTGCTGACCAGAACCTGCGCATCGACCGCCTCGATTGCAGCCGTTGGCTTAGGCCCAAGCCGAGAATCGTCTAGGACGTGCCACAGCAGAACATGGCTATCGACCAGCAACCGCGCCACAGCTCACATGTACTCGGCAAAGTCCTCAAGTGGCTCGTCGAAATCCTCGCCGATCCGGATCTCCCCCTTCATCGAGCCGCGGCCAGTAACGCCGCCGTGCTTTTTCAGGGGCATGATCCGCGCGACCGGCTCGGCGCCGCGGCGCACGACGATCTCCTCGCCAGCCTCGGCGCGACGCACGAGCTTTGAGAAGTTGGTCTTTGCCTCGCCGATAGTGACGGTCTGAGCCATGGCGTCAGGATACCAGTACTTGGTCAAGTTGGTCAAGCACTGAAAGACCCGATCCGCGGCGACGGCGCCTGCTCAACGGCGGAATGGGCAGGGAGGCGACTTCCTGCCCAAATCCCGTCGAATCGGGTCGCATCCGATTCGACGGCCTGTTCTGCAACATCACACAGGATTGGCTCTAACAAGCGGAAAGAGTGGCTTCTGCGCCGCTCTCAGCAAACGCATGGCAAGCAGACGCTCTAGCCAGCTGAGCTACAGCCGCACGAGGGCGGATTCTAGCTTGGCCGGCGGGCTTGCTGCCGGGCGCCTGAGGGCGGTGCGGGCTTGACTTGCGCTCTACTTAATTTTTGGTAGGCTGCTCGATATGCCCGGTGGACGGTTGCCGGCCCTCGACGATACAAGTGGAGGCTCATCCGTTGAAGAAGTTCACTCTCCTCGTTTCGTTGGTCGTGGCGCTTATCGGTTCGGCGGTCCTTCCCTCCGTCGTCGTAGCGTGGGCGCCCGCGGGGCAGGCAACCGTCCATCCGGGAGTCCAGGTCTTCACCAACGGCGCGCAGTGCACGTCGAACTTCGTCTACGAGGAAGGCACTGAAGTCTTCCTCGGCCAGGCGGCGCACTGCTCGGGCACCGGTGGCCAGACCGAAACCGACGGCTGCACCAGTCCCTCCCTTCCTCTCGGCACGCCCGTCGAAATCTCCGGCGCCAGCCGGCCCGGCACCCTCGTCTACAACTCCTGGCTGACGATGCAGGCCGATGGGGAGACCGACCCCGACGCCTGCGCCTACAACGACCTCGCCCTGATCAGGGTGGACCCGGTCGACGTCACCGAGGTCAATCCCTCGATCCCCGGCTTCGGCGGCCCGACCGGGGTCGGCTCGGCCGGGGGCGTCGGCGCCACGGTCTACTCCTACGGGAACTCGGAGCTGCGCGGCGGCGTGACGAAGCTGAGCCCGAAGCAGGGCATCGTCGTCCAGGAAGAAGGCGGCGGCTGGAGCCACGGCGTGCTCACCGTCTCGCCCGGGGTCCCCGGCGACTCCGGCAGCGGCTTCGTCAACGCCTCGGGGACCGCCTTCGGCGTGCTCAGCACTCTGCAGCTGGCGCCGCTCGCCGGCTCCAACGGCGTCGGCGACCTCGGCAAGGAGCTGGCCTACATGCACACGCACAGCAGCTTCGCGCAAGCCCGCCTCGTACCCGGCACCGAGCCGTTCAGGGCCAACCTGGTCGAAGCGATCCTCGGCTCTTAGGAGCTAGGAACGCTCCAGCTCGGCCAGCAGGCCGCTCACATCGAGCGGCCGCGTGGACATCTCGATCTCCCCGCCGGACTGCGACCTGGGCCACTCCTCGCGCGGTCGGTCCCAGTAGAGCTCGACGCCGTTGCCGTCGGGGTCGCTGAGGTACAGCGCCTCGCTGACGCCGTGGTCGGAGGCCCCCTCCGGCGAAATGCCGGCGCGACGCAGGCGGTCGAAGGCATCGGCAAGCGCTCGCCGGTTGGGGTAGCGAATCGCGAAGTGGAAGAGACCCGTGGTTCCCGCCGGAGGCGGCGAGCCCCCCTTCGACTGCCAGGTGTTGAGGCCGATGTGATGGTGGTAGTCGCCGGCCGAGACGAAGGCGGCCTCGTCGCCCATCCGCTGCCGCAGCTCGAAGCCGAGCACCCCACAGTAGAAGGCGAGAGCGCGCTCGATGTCCGCCACCTTGAGGTGGACGTGGCCGATGTCGACGCCGGGATCGATCGCTTCAGGCATCGAGCACCTGGTTTACCAGCCGGTCGGCCTCGGCGTTCTCGGTGCGGCGCACGTGGCGGATCGACCAGCGCTCGAAGCCCCGCAGCGCGTCGGTGACCTGCGCGTGCAACTCGCGCATCCCGGCGTCTTTGACCTTGTATTCGCCCTTCACCTGCTTGACGACGAGCTCCGAATCGCCGACCAGCTCCAGCTCGCCGGCCCCGAGCGCGCTCCCTCGCTCGATTCCGAGCAGCAGGGCCCGGTACTCGGCGACGTTGTTGGTCGCCCGTCCGATCCGTTCGCCGTGCTCTTCCAGCACCGCGCCGTCCGCGTCCCGGACGACGGCGGCGATCGCCGCCGGGCCGGGATTGCCCCGCGATCCGCCGTCGACGTTGACGATCAGCTTCAGCGGCGCCGCAGCCAACCGGCTCTCCGCTTCGAGCGCGACGCCGCCCCACCCCGCGTCAGGCGCCCGTCCGCCCCGGCGGCGGCGTTCCACTGGCGGGCAGAGCGATCGAGCTCGTCCGCCTCGCCGCCGCTGCCGATTTGAGCAACCCGCGGGCGCTCGCCCACGAGGTCGACGCACCACTGGTACCAGCACAGCTCCCAGGCAACCGTGATCCGCACGGCGCTCGCCGATCCCGCGGAGGCGCCCACCGAAGCCCTCGGCTGTCCCAGGCTGCGGCTGAGCCCTGCCACCGTGCGGGCGGCCTCGCTCTCGTTGAAGGCGATCAGAGCGCGCTCCAGCCCACCCTCGACCGGCGTTCGCCGACGACCGACGTTGGCGCCCGGCGCCGCCGGATCGCGCTGGTAGATGCTCACGACCCGAAAGCTAGTCCACCGCAGACGCGCCGGCGGGGTCAGGCGGCGGCTGAGATGACTTTCTCAGCCAGGTGGGCGGGAACCTCCTGGTAGCGATCGAACTCGACCTCGTAGTCCGCCCGCCCGCCGCTGATCGAGCGCAGGTCCGGTGCGTAGTCGAGCACTTCCGCCATCGGCACCTCGGCCTTCACCTCGGTCATCGCGCCCTTCGGCTCCATCCCCAGCGGATGCCCGCGCCGCGAGTTGAGGTCGCCGATCACGTCGCCCACGACGTCCTCCGGGCAGCTGACGGAAAGCCGCACGATCGGCTCGAGCAGGACCGGGTCGGCGGCTTCCATCGCCTCCTTGAAGGCCATCGCGCCGGCGATCTTGAAGGCCATCTCCGACGAGTCGACGTCGTGATGCTTGCCGTCGACCAGGCGCACGCGCACCCCCTTCACCGGGTAGCCGGCGACGGTGCCGTGCGCCATCGCCTCCTCCACCCCCTTTTCGACGCCGGGGATGTAGCCGCCGGGGATCGCCGCTCCTTTGATCTGGTTGACGAACTCGAAATCGACCCCGTCCTCGGCGGGCTCGATCTCGATCTTGCAGTCCGCGAACTGGCCCCTCCCCCCCGACTGCTTCTTGTAGCGGGCGTGGGCTTCGGCCGGCCCGCGGATCGACTCCTGGTAGGGCACGCGCGGCGGGTGCAGTTCGATCTCGACGCCGAAGCGGCTCTTCATCCGCTCGACCATCACCTCGACGTGGACCTGGGTGAGGCCGGCGATGATCTGCTCGCCGGTCTGAGCGTCGCGGTGGACGTCGAGGGTGGGGTCCTCCTCGGTGAGCCGCCGCACGGCGGCGGCCGCCTTCTCCTCGTCCCCCTTCGACTTCGGCTCGTAGGCGAACGCCATCACCGGGTTCGGCAGCTCGAGCGGGGCGAAGGAGACCTCCTCTCCGCCGGCGCAGAGCGCGTCGCCGGCGCTCGTCTCCTTCAGCTTCGCCACCGCCCCGATGTCGCCGGCCCCCAGCTCGGAGGCCGGCTTCAGCTCTTTTCCGAGCGGCTGCCCGAGCTGGCCGATCCGCTCCTTCTGGCCGTTTCGCAGGTTGACCGCCTGCGAGTCTGAGCGCAGCGTGCCGCGGCAGACGCGGAAGAGGTTGATGCGGCCGGTGTAGGGGTCGGCGAGCGTCTTGAACACGTAGGCGACCAGCGGGCCGTCCTCGTCGGGCTCGATCTCGATCGCCTCGCCGTCCGCGCCGGCGGCGGGCAGCGCCCCCCGCATCGCCGGCGAGGGCAGATCCTCGACCAGCGCCTCGAGCAGGCGGCCGGTGCCGAGGTTCTTCGTCGCCACGCCGCAGGTGACGGGAAAGATCTTGCCGTCGGTGACCCCCTGCTTGAGCACGCGCACGATCTCGTCGTGGTCTATCTCCTCCCCCTCCAGGTAGCGCTCCATCAGCTCGTCGGAGTTCTCTGCGACCTCGTCCATCAGCTTCTCGCGGTACTCCTCGGCCTGCGCGCGCAGCTCGTCGGGAATCTCCCCCTCCTGTGCGGCGCCCGGGCCGAGGCCCTCGTAGAGAAACGCCTTCTGGTCGATCAGGTCGACGACGCCGCGGACCTCGTGTTCGACGCCGATCGGGATCTCGGTGGCGACGACGTGCGGTCCGAACGCCTCCTTCAGCGAGTCCAGCGTGCGGAAGAAGTCGGCCCGCTCGCGGTCGAGCATGTTGACGAAGACCAGCCGGGCCAGGCCACCCTCGTCCGCCCGCCGCCAGAGCCGCTCGGTATGGACCTCGACGCCCATCACCGCGTTGACGACGACGACCGCGGCGTCGGCGACGCGCAGCGCGGCGATCGCATCGGCGACGAAGCTGGGCTCGCCGGGCGTGTCGATCAGGTTGATCTCGCGCCCGCCATGCTCGAAGCAGGCGACGGCCGCGTTGATCGACATCGAGCGCGCCTGCTCGTCGGGCTCGTGGTCGGAGACGGTCGTCCCGTCCGCCACCGTGCCGAGCCGGCCGACCGCGCCGGCCTCGAACAGCATCGCCTCGTGCAGGCTCGTCTTGCCGCAGCCCCGGTGCCCGATCAGGGCGACGTTGCGAATCCGGTCTGCAGCCTTGTGAGGCACACGATGAAGGTACACCCCGCAGCGCCAAGTTCAAACCCGGGACCGACAGGGCCCCAAGGGAGACATATAGGCGTAATTCGAGGCCCGTCGGCGGAGGGGATCAGACCGACTGCAGTCCCGAGCGCAGCCGCATCACGGCCTTGGTGTGCAGCTGGGAGACACGCGACTCGGTGACGCCGAGGACCTCGCCGATCTCGCGCAGGGTGAGGTTCTCGTAGTAGTAGAGCGCGACGACCAGCTGCTCGCGCTCGGGCAGAGAGGAGATCGCGTCTGTCAGCCTGTCTTTGACCTCGGTGCTGGCCAGCGACTCCTGCGGGTCCTCGGCGCGCGGGTCGGAGATCGTGTCGAGCAGGGAGACCTGGTCGCCGGAAGAATCCGAGACCGTCCAGAGCTCGTCGAGCGCGTAGACGGAGGAGTTGGCGATTTCCAGCAGCGAGCTCTGCAGTTCGTCCTCGCTGATGTCGAGCCGCGCGGCGAGCTCCTCCTCGGTCGGGGCCCGCTGCAGCTCGTGCTCGAGCTTGGCCTGAGCCGCCTCGATTTCGCGGGCGCGGGAGCGGACCGAGCGGGGCACCCAGTCGAGCGAGCGCAGCTCGTCGATGATCGCACCGCGGATGCGGGTCATCGCGAAGGTCTCGAACTTGATCCCGCGCTCGGGCTCGAAGCGCTCGATCGCCCCGATCAGGCCCATCAGGCCGTAGGAGATGAGGTCGGCGTCGTCGACGTGCGAGGGAAGGCCCGCCCCGAGCCGCCCGGCGACGAACTTGACCATCGGCGAGTAGGCCACGACCAGCCGCTCGCGGGCACTGGCGTCGCCCTCGTCCTTGTAGCGACGCCAAAGATCGCGCAGCTCGACCTCTTTTACCCCAGTTTCCATTCGCCGCTAGCTCGATTCTATGGTCGCGGGCACGTTATCTGCGGATCAGGCACGTGGATGGGTGGCAGCGTACGCGTCGCGCAGGCGGGCTGCGTCGACGCGGGTGTACACCTGGGTTGTCGAGATCGAGGCGTGTCCGAGCAGCTCCTGGATCGTGCGCAGATCGGCCCCGCCCTCCAGCAGGTGGGTGGCGAAGCTGTGACGCAGCGAGTGCGGCGAGACTCCGGCGGCGAGCGCCGCCTCGCGCACCCAGAGGCCGAGCCGCCGGGTGACGTCGGAGCTGGAGAGCCGCCGGCCGCTCTTGGAGAGGAAGAGCGCCCTCTCGCGTGGGTCGGCGCTGAGCGCCCGCCGGCCGCGTTCTTCGTAGCGGCGCAGCGCCCGCTGGGCCGGCTCGCCGACCGGGACGAGGCGTTCCTTCGAGCCCTTGCCCAGCACCCGCAGCTGCTCGGTCTCGAAGTCGAGGGCGCCGAGGTCGAGGTTGACGATCTCTTCGCAGCGAAGGCCGCAGGAGTAAGCCAGCTCCAGCATCGCCCGGTCGCGCAGCTCGAGCGCGGTGCGGGCCGGGATCCGCTCCAGCAGGGTGCGCATCTGCTCGCTGGTCAGTACCCGCGGCAGCTTCTCCTTGCGCTTGGGGCTGGAAACGAGGTCTGCCGGGTTCTGCGCCGTGCGACCGGTGCGGACGAGGAAGTCGAAGAGGCCGCGAATCGCGGCCAGCTTGCGGGCCACCGTGGCCGGTGCGGCGCCGTCCGCCGAGAGCGCGGCCGCGTAGCGGCGCACGTCGCGATGCCTGATCTCGCCGGGCGGCCTCTCCCCCACCCACTCGACGAACTGCGCGAGATCGACCGCATAGGCGTGCCGGGTCCGCTCGGCCGCCCCCCGGCCGCACAGGTCGCGATCGTATGTCGCCAGCTCCTCGCTCCAGGCCATGAGCAGAAGTTCGCCGCCGGGCCGCGCGGGCCTCTAGCCCCCGATGAAGATCGGCGTTCCCACTTCGACCTGCGGATACAGCTCGATCACGTCGGGGATCGACATCCGCACGCAGCCGTGCGAAGCGGCGGAGCCGAGCGACCAGGTCTCGTCGGTGCCGTGGATTCCCGCCCCTTCGAAGATCCCCATCCAGCGTGCCTTGATCGGGTCCGCCGGCCCCGGCGGGATCACCTGGCCGGCGAGATCCCCCGCCCAGGCCGAGTTCGGCACGTGCCACGAAGGGTTCACCTGCTTTTCCTGGATGTGGTAGAGCCCTTCCGGCGTTTCCAGCCCTTCCTGGCCGACTGCCACGGTGTACGTCTTCGCCAGCTTCAGGTGCTTCCAGAGGCGCAACTGGAAGGCTCCACGGTCGAGGGTGAGGTAGGAGGGGTAGGCGGCGGCGACTTCCTTGGTCGTCACTTCCGGCTTCGTGTAGTGGGTGTGGGCGGCGATCGTGTGGTCGGCGTCCGCGTTCAGCACCGCCGCTTCCAGCTGCTGGGTGAGCAGGTGGTCACGCAGCTTGCGGCCGTTCTTCGCCGGCACGACGCTGAGCGAGTCGGGGCTCGGTTCGACCGTCGCGTCACGGGCTTCGCGGTCGACCGCATGGGCGACGCGCACGACGAAGCGGTTGACGGCGGGCTGCGAGTAGGTGACGTCGGCGGGAATCCGCTGGTCGAGGCCACCACCGGTGACGTAGCGGACCAGGCGCGTCGGCAGGCCGCCGTCGCGGCTCGCGGCGAGGGCTTCTTCGACCGCTTGGTCGACGTTCGCCCGCACCTTCAGCTGCGCGTCCGAGATCTGCCAGCGGCGGCTGGCGTAGCCGACGCGAATCGACCGGTGCAGAGGTCCGAGCAGCTGGCGGCGCACTTCGCTGCGCGCTTCGGCTTCGGTCATACCGCCGACGTCGACGCCGCCGATCTCGACCCCGTCGGCGATCGTGTCCTTCTGCGAGCTGTCGTACGCGTACGCGGCAACGGCGCCGACCACGAGCACGACTACGCCGACGAGGATCGCGATGCGGGCCTTGCTCCCCATCGCTGCCAGTTTAGGCACACGTTCCGGTCGTTCCCGCCGGATATCGTTCCGCGACAGATGCCGGCCAAAGGAAAGGATGAGGTCCGCAAGGAGGTCTGGAAGGCGATGGACCGGGAGAAGGTCTCGCGCTTCCCCGGCGCCGAGGGCCGCATCCCGAACTTCGCCGGGGCGAAGCTCGCCGCCGAGAAGCTGGCCGGGCACCGCGCCTGGCGACAGGCGCGGGTGATCAAGGCGAACCCGGACTCGCCGCAGACCTATGCCCGCCGCATCGCGCTCGAAGAGGGGAAGACCGTGGTCATGGCGGTGCCCCGTCTGCGCGACCCGCACCCCTTCCGGGTCCTCAATCCCAAGAAGCTGAGCAAGGCCGCGATCAAAGAGGCGGCGACGATCAAGGGCGCGATCAAGCACGGACGGGTGATCGCCCTCGACGAACTGCCCGAGATCGACTTCGTCCTCTGCGGCTCGGTCGCGGTCAACCTCAGCGGGGCGCGCGTCGGCAAGGGCGGTGGCTACTCCGACCTCGAGTACGGGATGCTGATCGACGCCGGCAAGATCGACGGCCGCACGACCGTGGCGACCACCGTCCACCCGACCCAGGTCCTGCGCCGTCACCTGATGATGACCGCGCACGACCTGCCGGTCGACGTGATCGCGACGCCGCGCGCGGTGATCGACGTCGAGCGCCAGTACGAGCGGCCGCGGGGCATCCTCTGGGACCACCTGCAACCGCCGCAGATCAGGGAGATCCCCATACTCGAACGTATGGGCTATGCCTGAACCCGGCGACTACGGCGACGCGAACCCCGACTGGCTGAAGATCGACTGGCGCAACCACCTGCGTCGGGTGCGCCTGCCGGGCGCGGAGGTCGTCTATGCGGAGATCGGCGAAGGCCCGCCGGTCGTCTTCGTTCACGGAATCTCCGGCTCATGGCAGAACTGGCTCGGGAACCTGCCTTATTTCGGGCGTCGCCACCGGGCGATCGCGCTCGACCTGCCGGGCTTCGGCGCCAGTCCGATGCCCTCGTGGACGATCGACATGCACGCCTACGGCCGCCTCCTCCACGATTTCTGCGAGAAGCTCGGCGTCGCGGGTGGCGCCCTGGTCGGCAACTCGATGGGCGGCCTCGTCGCGGCCGAGGCCGTGCTGAGCGCGCCGGGGCGCTTCGATCGCCTGGTGCTGGTCTCGGCGGCCGGCTTCATCAACACCTGGCTGCCCCATCAGCGCGGCCGGGCGACGTCCCGGGCCTGGGACGCGTTCGGCCCCGGCTTCGGCAAGCTAGGCCGCGAGGTCGTCAGCCGCCGACGCTCGCGTTACCTGATGTTCCGTCCGTTCGTGCGTTACCCGGGCCGCTTGCCCAAGGAGCTGCTCTGGGAGCAGATGAACTCGGGTCTGCCGGCGCCCGGCTTCGGCGACGCCCTCGACGCCGTGATCGAATACGACGCCCGCGACCGCCTGCCCGAGATCGAGATCCCAGTCTTGATCGTCTGGGGCACCGACGACTGGGTCATCCCTTCGGTCGCGGACCACAGCTACCAACGCCGCATCCCCCACGCGCAGCTGGCGATCTTCGAGCACACCGGGCACGTGCCGCAGATGGAGAGGCCGGCGCGCTTCAACCGATTGCTCGAGGAATTTCTGGACGGGTCAGAGGGTGACGGCGCCCTGGGAAGCTGACGAGACCGTCGCCGCGTACTTCGACATCACGCCGTGGCCGAAGGGAGACGGCGGGGACTCGTAAGTGGCGACGCGCTTGGCGATCTCGTCGTCGGACAGGGCGACGTCGAGGCGGCGGTTGTCGACGTCGACGGTGATCTCGTCACCCTCGCGGATCGCGGCGATCGGGCCGCCCTTCACGGCCTCGGGCGCGACGTGGCCGATCATCAGGCCGCGGGTGGCGCCGGAGAAGCGGCCGTCGGTGACCATCGCCACGCTCTGACCGAGGCCCTCGCCGACGATCGCCGCGGTCACCTGCAGCATCTCGCGCATCCCCGGCCCTCCCGCGGGGCCCTCGTTGCGGATCACGACGACGTCGCCGGGTTCGATCTTCTGGTCCTTGACGGCGCGGAAGCATTCCTCTTCGGACTCGAAGACCCGGGCGGGGCCCGTCTGCTGGGTCCGCTCGGTGCCGGCGAGCTTGACCACCGCGCCGTCGGGCGCCAGGTTGCCGCGCAGGATCGCGAGACCGCCTTCGGGCTTGAGCGGGTCGGCGAGCGGTCGCACCACTTCCTGGCCGGGCGCCTCGCTCGCCTCCGCCGCCACCTCGCCGATCGTCTTGCCGGTGACGGTGAGCGCCTCCTCGTGCAGGTTGCCGGATTCCGCCAGGCGCCTGAGGAGCAGCGGCACGCCGCCGGCGGCGAAGAGATCGGTGGCGACGAAGCGACCGCCGGGCTTGAGATCGGCGAAGAGCGGCGTCGCCCGCGAGATGCGCTCGAAGTCGTCCAGCGTCAGCTCGATGCCGAGCTCGCCGGCGAGCGCGATCAGGTGCAGGACGGCGTTGGTCGAGCCGCCCGAGGCGCAGACGCAGGCGATCGCGTTCTCGAGCGACTCGCGCGTGATCACCCGGCTCGGCACGATGTCCCTGCTCAGCACTTCGAGCACCAGCTCGCCGATCCGCTCGGCGACCGTGCTCTTGTCGTCGGCTTCGGCCGGCACCATCGCCGAGCCGCCGGCGCTGATCCCCAGCGCCTCGAAAGCGCAGGCCATCGTGTTGGCGGTGAACTGGCCGCCGCAGGCGCCGGCGCCCGGGCTTGCGGCGGCCTCCAGCTCGCTCAGTTCCGCGTCGCTCATGTCGCCGGCGTTGTGCGCCCCGATCGCCTCGAAGACGTCGAGGATGGTGACGTCGCGGCCGTGCCAGTGTCCGGGCGCGATCGAGCCGCCGTAGAGCACGACGGAAGGGATGTCGAGGCGGGCCAGAGCCATCGCGCAGCCGGGGATCGTCTTGTCGCAGGCGCAGAGCGCGACGATCGCGTCGAACTGGTAGCCGCGCGCCATCAGCTCGATCGAGTCGGCGATCACCTCGCGGCTGACCAGCGAGGTCTTCATCCCCTCGGTGCCCATCGTGATCCCGTCGGAGATCGCGACCGTGTTGAACTCGAGCGGCGTGCCGCCGGCCGCCAGCACCCCCTCTTTGACGTGCTCGGCCAGCCCGCGCAGGTGGAAATTGCACGAGTTGGCCTCGGCCCAAGTATTCGCGATGCCGATCGTCGGCTTGCGCAATGCCTCGTCGCCGTAGCCGACGCCCTTCATATAGGCGCGGGCGTGGGCGCGGTCGGGGCCGTCGAAGAGGGCGCTGGAGCGCGGGCGGGGCAAGTTCGTCGTCGTGGCGCCGTTGGTGCTCATGCGGGAAATCTACTGAGGCCGCTTCGAGGCCAGACCGATGACGTCGACTGGCCCGGGTCCGCCCCCGATGCCGCGCAAGCCGTTGGCAACCGCCTCGGAGGCCACCTCGCGGGCCCGCTGCGCCGCCTCGAGCGGCTCGAACCCATGGGCGAGAAAGGCGGCGAGCGCCGAAGAGTGGGTGCAGCCGGAGCCGTGGCTGCCCCCGTCCGGATGGCGCTCTCCGGATATCTCCACCACACGCTTCCCGTCGCAGAATAGGTCGATCAGACCGTCGCTGTGGCCTCCCGTGACGACAACGGCCTGCGGCCCCAGCTCCAGCACGCCGCGGGCCAGTTCCTCCTGCGCGACACCCTCCCCCAACCCGGTCAGCACACGGGCCTCGGGGATGTTGGGAGTGGCGACCGCAGCCCGCGGCAGCAGCGCCTCGACCATAGCCGCACGGGTCTCGTCGTCGAGCAGTACCGCGCCGCTCTCGGCGACCATCACCGGGTCGATCACCACAGGGGCCAACGCCACCCCGACGTAGGTGAGTCCGACTGCGACCGCGTCGATCGCCTCCGGCGAGCCGAGCATGCCGATCTTCACCGCGTCGGCACGGATGTCCTCGGCGATCGCCAGGATCTGGCCGAAGACCAGCTCCGGCGAGACGGCCTCGACCATCTCGACGGCGCGGGTGTTCTGCGCCGTGATCGCGGTGATCGCCGTGGTCCCATGCACCCCGCAGCGTGCGAACGCCTTCAGGTCGGCCTGGATGCCGGCGCCGCCGCCGGAGTCCGAGCCGGCGATCGAAAGCACGACCGGGATGCGCTCCTCGCTCATGGATCGGAGCCTAGACATCGGGGGTCGCCAGCATCGTTCGCGAATAGACCCCGACCAGCGAGCAGGTCAGGTAGCCGAGCGCCTCGAGGGTCGCGAGCGCGGCGGCGGCATCGGCGCCCGAGAGGTCGGCGCGGACGGCGACGGCGTCACAGGTGGCGGCCCCCGCCTCGACTGCCTGGAGGACCTGCGCAAGGTGCGGTTCGACCTCCGGCCCGCGCGGCGCGGACGTGCGAACGCCGGGCCCGAGCATCGCATCGAGCACGTCCTGGGCGTCGCGGACGACGCAGGCCCCACCCGCGAGCAGGTCGTTGGCGCCGCCGGATGCGCGCGAGTTGACCGGTCCCGGCACCGCGCCGAGGTCACGCCCCAGGTCGGCGGCGAGATCGGCCGTGATCAGCGATCCCGAGCGCCGCGCCGCCTCGACCACGACCGTCATTCCCGCCAGCGCGGCCATGATCCGGTTGCGGGCGGGGAACGTCCACCGCCAGGCGCCGGTCCCAGGCGGCAGCTCCGAGAGGACCAGGCCGCGCTCGCAGATCTGCCGCCAAAGCGAGCGGTGCGACGCGGGATAGGCGATGTCGGCTCCGCAGCCGAGAACGGCGACCGTGCGTCCCGCGTCGAGGGCGCCGCGGTGAGCGCAGCCGTCGATGCCGAAGGCGAGCCCGCTGACCACGACGAGCCCGGCCGCCGCCAGCCCCCGCCCCAGCTCCCGCGCGATCTCGCGCCCGTAGCTCGTCGCCCGCCGGGAGCCGACCACGGTCACCGTCTCGAGCGGCGCCAATCGCTCGAGCAGGGCAGCGTCGCCACGTCCGGTCAGAGCCCAGGGCGCATCCGCCGCGTCGCGCAACCCGACCGGGTAGAGCTCGTGATGACGGCAGCAGGCCCAACAATGCGCCGCGACCAGGTCGGCGAGCATCCGGTCCTCGGGCGCCACCGCGACCTGCGTCAGCACCTGCTCGGCGACCTTTGGCGCCACGGCCGCCGCCAGATCCTCGTTCGAGAGTCGCAGCAGCTCCGGCGAGCGTGAGCCCGGCGCGCCGGTCGCGACCTTCTCGATGTAGGGCGCGAGGTGGGCGAGCAGCCGCGAGCGGCGCAGGCATTCGGCGCAGGCATTCGGCTCGCTCATGCGTCCTCCCTACGCCGCAGTTGCAGGGCCTGCGCCATCTGCTCGCGATCTATCGCCGGCGCGCCGGCCAAATCGGCAAGCGTCTGCGCCAGCCGCAGGACGCGATCGTGCGCACGTCCGCTGAGGCGGCGGCGAGCATAGGAGTCGGCGAGCAGGGCAGCCGCCGACTCCTCGAGGCGGCACTCGCGGACCTCCGACGGCGTCATCTCCGCGTTGCCACGGCCGGGGCCGAGACGCGCCTCCTGCCGTTCGCGGGCCGCCGTCACGCGCTCGCGGACCGCGGCCGAGGCCTCGCCTGGCGGACCGCCGATCTCCTCGGCGCTCGGCTGTCGGATCGCCGCGAGCACGTCGATCCGGTCCGCGAGCGCCCCGCTGAGTCGCGCCTGATAGCGACGCGCGGCGAGCGGCGAGCAGCTGCACTCGGGATCGTCCTCGCCGCGCCCGCACGGGCACGGGTTGGCCGCAGCCACCAGCATGAAGCGACAGGGGAGGTGGCGCCGGCTGCCCGAGCGCGCGATCGCGACCCAGCCCGTCTCGAGCGGCGCCCGCAGCGCCTCGAGCGTGTCGCGCCGGAACTCGCAGAGCTCGTCGAGGAAGAGGACCCCGCGGTGAGCGAGCGTCGCCTCGCCGGGCGCCGGCGGATTGCCGCCGCCGATCAAGCCGGGCGGACTGATCGTGTGGTGCGGGGCCCGAAAGGGCCGGCCGCCTGCGTCGCGCTCGCCGAGGCGCCCGCAGGAGCTGGCGATCCGCGCCACCTCGAGCGCCTCCTCGCCGTCGAGCGGCGGCAGGATCGACGGCAGGCGACTCGCCGCCATCGACTTGCCGGCGCCGGGCGGGCCGACCATCAAGAGGCTGTGGCCGCCGGCGGCGGCGACCTCGAGCGCATGTCGCAGGTGGCGCTGACCGCGCAGGTCGGCCAGGTCGGGGGCAGCGACCGAGGCGAGCCGCAGCGGCATCGGCTCCGGTCGCTCCGGTGCCCACTCGCCACTGGCGAGGTCGGAGAGCTGGGCGAGGCTCTGCATGCCGATGACCTCGATCCCGCCGGCGAGCGCCGCCTCGGGGCCGTTCTCGGCGGGAACGGCGATCGCCTCGATTCCCCGTTCGCGCGCCGCCTCGGCGATCGCCAGGACGCCCGGCACCGGCCGCACCGAGCCGTCGAGCGCCAGCTCGCCGACGAGCGCCACGCTGGAACGGAGGCCGAGGTCGAGCTGGTCGGAGGCGGTGAGCAGCGCCGCCGCGATCGCCAGGTCGAGGCCCGGACCCACCTTGCGCAGGCTGGCCGGCGCCAGATTGGCGACGATCCGGCGCAGCGGGAAGTCAAAGCCGCAGTTGACCATCGCGGCGCGGACCCGCTCGCGCGCCTCGCGCACGGCGGCGTCGGGCAGACCGACGACGCAGAAAGCGGGCAACCCGCGGTGGACGTCGATCTCGACCCGCACTGGTCGGGCCGAGATGCCGTCGAGCGTGAACGTCTGGGCCGTGGCGAGCACGGGAACGACGCTAGGGAGCCAAATCCGACAGGTGGTGCGCCAGATCTGCCGACTCGGGGCCAGCTTTCAAACAATTCGGTGTCAGCCGCCGGGGTGCGGCGCGAACGCTCCTACGATCGCCCGGTGACCGCTCAGCGCCAGCGCATCGGCCGCGCCGCCGAGGACCTCGTCGCCGCCCGCCTCGCGTCGTCGGGCTGGGAGCTGCTCGAGCGCAACGCGCGCACCCGCTACGGCGAGCTCGACATCGTCGCCTTCGACGGCGAGGCGCTGGTCTTCGTCGAGGTCAAGGCCGGCCGTATGGGCTCGGCCTTCGGGCCCGAGCGTCCCGTCCTCTCGGTCGACTGGCGCAAGCAGCTGCGCATCCGCCGTCTGGCGACCGCCTGGATGGGCGAACGGCGCGGCATCCGCCGCTACGCGGAAATCCGCTTCGACGCGGTCGGCGTCACCTTCGATCGAGGCGGCCGAATGCTCGACGTCGAGCACATCGAGAACGCGTTCTAGCTTGCAAGCTCCAGCTGCGAGTAAGCCACCGACTGGAACGAGCGGCGGTGAAGGGGCGAGATGCCGAGCCGCTCGATCGCCTCGCGGTGCTCGGGCGTCGAGTAGCCGACGTGTTCCTCGAATCCCCAGCCCGGGTGACGAGCGGCAGCCTCATGCATGTAGCGGTCGCGGGTGACCTTGGCGATCACCGACGCCGCCGCGATCGCGGCGCTGGTCCCGTCGCCTTCGACGACGGCCCTGTGCGGGACCGCGCAGTCGCGCACGGCGAAGCCGTCGACGAGGCAGGTGGCGTCCGCGCGGGGCCGCAGCCCTTCCAGCGCGCGGGAGAGCGCTTCGAGATTGGTGACGTGCAGGCCGCGATCGTCGATCCCGCGCGCGCAGCGAACGACGACGCTGACCCGCTCGGCGGCACGCAGCACGCTCGGGAAGAGCTCCGCCCGCTTCTCGGCGCTCATCTGCTTGGAGTCGTGCAGGCCGGCGAGCGCCCGGCGGTCGGCGTGCGAGAGCGTCTCGTAGTCGATCAGCACCGCGGCGGCGACCAGCGGCCCCGCCAGGCAGCCGCGCCCGGCCTCGTCGGCGCCGGCGACGAGGCGGCTGCCGAGCCCGCGGTCGAAGGCGAAGAGGCGGCGGGTGCGCGCAAGGCGACGCTGGTGCGCCTTCCCCTTGGCCGGCCTGGACGGCTTAGAAGAGGCCGATGCGATCGGGCGGCCAGTAGGTGGCAAAGGCTTCGCCGATGATCCAGGCGCGGGGGATGGGCCCCCAGAAACGGCTGTCGTCGCTTTCGCCACGGTTGTCGCCCATCATGAAGTAGTAGCCGGGTGGAATCTCGATCGGTTTCGGCAAATTGCAGACTGCGCAGTTGGGCGCGGGCCGGATGTAGGGCTCGTCGGTCTTCTCGACGCCGTTGACGACGGGGTGCCCGTCCTTGACGGCGAGGGTGTCGCCGGGGCCGGCCACGATCCGCTTGATGAAGTTCTGGCTCGACTCTTCCGGGGTCGGCTTGGGGCAGGCTTCCTCGCGGCTGTGCTGCACGCCGCAGACGCCTCCGCTGTCCGCCCCCACCGGCGGGTGGAAGACGACGATGTCGCCGGGCGCGGGATCTTCGAAGTGGTAGATGAAGCGGTTGACGAGCACCCGCTGGCCCACGTCCAGCGTCGGTTCCATCGACTGCGAGGGGATCTGGTACGGCTTGATCAGCCAGGCCTGGATCGCCAGCGCGAGACCGAGCGCAAGCGCGATGATGACGACGAGCTCGACGATCCCGCCGGCGCGTGTCTTCGGTTTCGGGATGCCGAGTTTCAGGCCGAGTCCTCGCCGGAGTCGCCGGAATCTCCGTCCGGCGCCTCGTTACCGGCATCCTCTGCCGCGGCGCTGTCCTCGGTCTCCCCCGCCTCAGGCGCCTCCGCGTCCGCCTCTGCCGCCGTCTCACTTTCCGCCTCGGCTTTCGCCTCAGCCTTCGCCGCCTCGGCTTCCTCCTCCGCCGTCGGCTCCGCCGACTCCGCCTCAGACTGCTCAGCCGCCTCGGACTCCTCAGCTTCCTGCTCCGCCGTCGACTCGGCCGGAGCCTCGGTCTCGGCAGCCGCGGGCTTTGCCTCGTCAGAGTCCGACGCCTCTGCCGCGGGTGGCGCGGCGGTGGGCTCCTCACCCGCAGCTTGCGAGGACGAGGAGTCCTCTGCCGCAACAGGACCCGCGGCCTGATCGGCCAGAGCCTCCGCGTCTTCCTCCGCCTGGGTAATGCCCTCGGCGTCCGTCGCCTCAGGCTCCGCGGCAGCCGGCGCCGAGATCAGCTCCTCGTCGATTCCCCACCTTCGCTCGGCCACTCTGGCCGCCTTGCCGATTCGGCCGCGCAGGTAGTACAGCTTCGCCCGCCGCACGTCCCCACGCGCCGCAATCTCGAGCTTCTCGATCTTCGGCGAGTGCAGGGGGAAGGTCCGCTCGACGCCGACGCCAAACGATTGCTTGCGCACGGTGAACGTCTCGCGCGCGCCCGAGCCTTGCCGCCGCAGGACGATCCCCTCGAAAACCTGGGTGCGGCGACGATTGCCCTCGACGACCTGGAAGTGGACGCGCACGCGGTCGCCGGGATCGAAGGACGGCAGGCCCTTCCTCAGCTGACTGCGCTCGATGTCGTCGATGACGCTGCTCATGTGTCGGATTCCTCGCGGTCGGTGGGCGTAAAAAGACCGCCGGGCCCACCGGGGCGCCGCGCGGTGGCGGAATGGTAGCTAGTCCCGCCCTTTTTCGAGCTGCTCCGCTCGCGCCCTGCTCTGCTCGGCGCGCCAGAGGCGCACCCGCTCATGATCGCCCGAGAGCAGCACCTCGGGCACGTCCCAACCCCGGTAGGAAGCGGGACGCGTGTAATGCGGGTACTCAGGCATTCCCTCGAGACGCTGGGAGAAGGACTCCTCGACGGCGCTCTCCTCGTGCCCCAGGGCCCCCGGCAGCTTGCGCATCAGGACGTCGGCAAGGACCATCGCCGGTAGCTCACCGCCCGCGAGCACGTAGCGGCCGATCGAGACCTCGTCGTCGGCGAGATGCGCGTGGACTCGGTCATCAAAGCCCTCGTAGCGCCCACAGAGGATTGCCACGTGCGGTTCCCGTGTCAGTTCGTCGGCGAGCTCGTCGTCGAGCAGGCGACCGGTCGGGGAGAGCAGAGCCACCCGCGGTCTTTCCCCATTCGGATAGGCCGCCTGCAAGGCGGCATCGACCACGTCGACGCGCAGCACCATCCCCGCCCCACCTCCGTAGGGCGCGTCATCCACCTGCCCGGCGCCAAGTGGCGTGGTGTCGCGGTAGTTGACGAGGCACAGCTCGTTGCCTTCGGCAAGAGCATTCTGCACCGAGCGCTGAGTCTGGAACCAGTCGAACGCCTCGGGGAAGAGGGTGAAGATGTCGAGCTTCAAGGCTCAGTCGAGTATGTCGACCATCACGCGCCGGTCCATGCGCACGGCAGCCGCCTTGGCGATCGTGCGGATCGCATTGGCGATGCGACCTCCCTTGCCGATCACGCGGCCAAGATCGTCGTCGGCGACGGTGATCTCGTAGATCAGGTCGCCGTCCTCTTCCAGCTCCTCGACGACGACGGCGGCGGGATCCTCGACGAGCGCCTTGACGAGGAACTCGAGAAGCTCGGTCATTAGATGGCTGGCTCCATGGCCGCGTGCGTCCGGGGGCGGGCGTGGCCAAGCAGATCAAGGACGCAGGGTGCAGCCTTTTTTGGTGGTGCCAAAGGCAAGCCCGAGGACGCAGATATGCGCGGCGCCACGCACGTCATCCGGCGTGCGTGGTTGTGGAGCCAGTCATCTCAGGAGCCCGAGGCGGGAATGCCCTTGGTGCGTAGCAGCGTCGCGACCGTCTCCGACGGCTGAGCGCCGTGCTCCAGCCAGTGGCGGGCGCGCTCCTCGTCGAGCTCGATCGTCGAGGGCTCGGTCTGCGGGTTGTACTGGCCGATCGTCTCGATCGTGCGGCCGTCGCGCGGCGAGCGCTTGTCGGCGACGACGATGCGCCAGATCGGGTTCTTCTTCGAACCCACGCGCCTGAGTCTGATTCGTACAGCCATTGGACTGCGTCAGGTTAGCGCCTGCGAGCCCTCGGGCGGGGCGCGGTGCCGGTCATCTGGGCCAGCTGCTGCGCGTCGGGCGCCTTGCCGGAGGCCATGTGACGCATCAGTTTGCGCATCTGGTCGAATTGCTTGATCAGCTGGTTGACGTTCTGCGGTCGCGTGCCGGAGCCGTTGGCGATCCGCTTGCGGCGGGAGCCTTTGATCAGCCCGGGGTTGACGCGCTCCTCCGGCGTCATCGAGAGGATTATCGCCTCGACGCGGTCGAGCTCGGACTCGTCGACCTGGGCGTTCTTCAGCTGCTTCATCGCCCCCATCCCCGGCAGCATCCCGAGGATCCCGCTGAGCGGGCCCATCTTGCGCACCTGTTTCAGTTGCTGGAGGAAGTCTTCGAGCGTGAACTGGTTCTTCCGCAGCTTCTGCTCGAGCTCCTGCGCCTGGCGCTCGTCGATCTGCTGCTCGGCTTTCTCGATCAGGCTGAGGACGTCCCCCATGCCGAGGATGCGAGAGGCCATGCGGTCGGGGTGGAAGCGGTCGAAGGCCTCGAGTTTCTCGCCGGTGGAGGCGAAGAGGATCGGCTTGCCGGTCACCGCCTTGACCGACAGGGCGGCGCCGCCGCGCGCGTCGCCGTCGAGCTTGGTCATCACGACGCCGTCGAACTCGGCCGCCTCGGCGAACGATTCCGCGACGCCGACCGCGTCCTGGCCGGTCATCGCGTCGACGACGAGCAGCACGTCGTGGGGCTTGACCCGCTTGCGGATCCGCGCCAGCTCGTCCATCAGGTCCTGGTCGACGTGCAGGCGCCCCGCGGTGTCGACGATCAGCGCGTCGCGGCGCTCTTCGCGGGCGCGGTCGAGCGCCCAAGCGGCGATCTCGACCGGGTCGGCGTCGGTGCCCTGCTCGTAGACGTGAGCGCCGACCCGGCCGCCGACCGTGACGAGCTGGTCCACGGCGGCGGGGCGGTAGACGTCGCAGGCGGCTAGCGCCACGTCCTTGCTGCCGTTCTCGCGCAGGAAGCGGGCCAGCTTCGCGCAGGCGGTCGTCTTGCCCGAGCCCTGCAGTCCCGCCATCAGGATCACGGTCGGGCCGCTGGAGGACATCGCAAGCTCGCTGCCGGTCCCCCCCATCAGCCCGGTCAGCTCCTCGTTGACGATCTTCACCACCTGCTGGCCGGGATCGAGGCTCCCCAGCACGTCGGCGCCGAGACAGCGCTCCTTCAACGTCTTGGTGAAGCCTTTGACGACCTTGAAGTTGACGTCGGCCTCGAGCAGCGCGAGGCGAATCTCGCGCATCGCCGCGTCGACGTCGGACTCGCTCAGCTTGCCCCGCGAGCGGACCTCGGAGAGCGTCGCCTGCAGCCGGTCTGAGAGCTGGTCGAACATCCGCGGAGCTTAAGGCAGTGACTTCGTGGTTAGGGACACATATGTGTCCCTAACCACGAAGTCAGCGGTCAGTCGGCGAGGAGGGCGTTGGCGAAGTCGGTCGGGTCGAAGGGGCGCAGGTCCTCGAGCGTCTCGCCGACGCCGATCAGCTTCACCGGGATGCCGAGCTCGTCGGCGATCGCCAGCACGATCCCGCCCTTGGCGGTGCCGTCGAGCTTGGTCAGGACGACGCCGTCGACCTCGACCGCCTCGGCGAAGACCTTCGCCTGGCGCAGGCCGTTCTGCCCCGTCGTCGCGTCGATCGAGAGCAGGGTCTCGTGTGGGGCTCCTGGCAACTGCTTGTCGATCACGCGGCGCACCTTGGCGAGCTCGTCCATCAGCTCGCCCTGGGTGTGCAGGCGGCCGGCGGTGTCGACGATGACGACGTCGGCCCCGCGGGCGCAGGCCGACTCGATCGCGTCGAAGGCGACCGCGCCGGGATCGGACCCCTCCGCGCCGCGGACCAGCTCGGCGCCGGCGCGCTGCGCCCACTCCGCAAGTTGCTCTGCGGCGGCAGCACGGTAAGTGTCAGCCGCAGCAAGGATGACCGAGAGTCCAAATTCCCTTGATATATGCCAGGCGATCTTGCCGATCGTCGTCGTCTTGCCGGTGCCGTTGACGCCGACCATCAGCAGCACCGCCGGCTCGGCGGCCAGATCGATCGGCGCCCTGCCGGTCGCCGCGACCTCGGCGAGGATCTCGATCAGCCGCGCCCGCACCGCGTCGCCGTCGGCCGCAACCGACCCGCCCTCGAGCTCGTGCTCGAGCCGTTCGACGATCTTCGCCGTCGTCGGCGCACCGGCGTCGGCGAGGATCAGAGCCTCCTCCAGCCGCTCCCAGGTCTCCTCGTCGATGCGGTCGAAGAAGCTGGCCGAGATCTCCTCGGTCAGCGCTTTGCGGCTCTTCGCCAGGCTCTCGCGCAGGCGGCGGAAGACGCCGCGGCGCCCCTCGGCGTCTTCAGGCGTCGCCGAGGCGTTCGCGCTCCCGCGCGAACCGAGGTCGAATATCTCCTGCCATTCCGTCGCCATCGGAGTTTCCGCCGGAGGCTATCCGGGCGGCGCCGAGGAGCTCCGTCACGTCGTCGCGCAGGTAGGCGGCGAGGCGCTCGAGATCGGGCATCGCGTCGCGATCGCCGAGCAGGCCGAAGCCGACCTTGCCGTTGTAGCTGACGATCGCGATCGCAAGCGCGTGGCGGCGGGCGAGGAAGCCGATCGGAAAGACCCCCTCGACCTCCCGTCCGAGCAGGTAGAAGGGGATCTGCGGGCCGGGGAAGTTGGTGACGAGGAGGTTGAAGAGCCGGGTGGAGAAGTTGATCGCGGCCGTCGGGGCGAGGAGCAGCGGCGGCGCGAAGTCGCGGAGCCAGTCGTTGAGGCCCCAGATCGCTTCCGCCCCGAGCGGCTGCTTGGAGTCCTTCAGCGCCTCCATCCCCTCGTGGACGGACCGCAGCCGCTCGACCGGATCGGCGATCCCGACCGGCAGCGGGCCGCGCATCGCCGTCAGCCGGTTGCCGAGCTCGCCCTGCTCGTTGACGGTGCGGGTCGACACGGGCACGAGCGCTGTCAGCTCCATGCGCTCGGTGGCAACGTCGCGATCGTGCAGCCAGCGCCGCAGGGCGCCGGCGGTAGCGGCGAGGATCACGTCGTTGACGGTGACCCCGAGCGCGTTCTTGATCGACTTGAACTCGGCAAGCGTGAACTCCGCCCACGAGAAGCCGCGCGCCGGGCCGATCTCGACGTTGAGGGGCACCTTCGGCGCCGGCTTGGTCAACGCCCAGGTGACCTCCCAAAGGCCCGCAAGACCGTCCGCAGCCCGCTTGCGTGCTCGCGCCGGCCGGCGCAGCGCCGACCCGAGCCAGCGAACCATGCGCCCCACAGCCGTCCAGACGCCGGCCACGGCTCGCGCCAGCAACGTCCCGGTGGAAGGAGAGGGCTGCGGCGCCCACTGCTCTTCCTCCCGCGAAGGGACGGGGTTGGGCTCCGGGTCGAACAGCAGAGCGCCGATGTCGACTGCCGAGAAGCCGTCCGCCATCGCATGGTGGGTCTTGTAGAGGACCGCGAAGCGCTGGTCGGCGAAGCCGTCGACCAGGACCAGCTCCCAGAGCGGGCGCGAGCGGTCGAGCGGCGGCGAGAGCACCTCGCCGACAAGCTCGTGGAACTGCGAGTCCTCGCCGGGGGACGGCAGCGTGACCCGCCGCAGGTGCTCGTGGAGGTCGAATTTCGCGTCGTCGACCCAGAACGGCGTGCCGAGACGGAGAGGCGGGAAGGCGAGCCGCTGGCGCAGGCGCGGCAGGAGGTGCAGGCGGCTGCGGATGTGAGCCTCGAAGTCTTCCGGGCTGGGCGGCGCGCCCCCGCAGACCAGCACGGCGCCGATCGCCATGTGGCCGTTGGACTTCTCGTTGGTCAGGAACGAGGTGTCGAACGACGTCAGCCTGTCCATGTGGCGTTGTGCCACCGCCCCTCCTTTCGGTACGACAGTACCGCGAGCCCCGCAGATGGAAACTTGCGGTTTCTTTAAGCCGCTTCGGCCGAGTCCCGATGCGGTCCGCCGGCCTGCGATTCGCCCAGGAGCCCGGTCCCGACGCGCCGCTCCGGCCCCTCTTCGAGTCCGGCGAACGGAGGCGGGGAGGCCGCCTCACCGTCCTCGGCGACTTCGCGCGGCAATCGGCGGGAGACGACCTTGGTGATCCCGTCGCCGCCCATGCTGACGCCGTAGAGGACGTCGGCGGCGTCCATCGTCCGTTTCTGATGGGTGACGATGACGAACTGGGCGCGGTCGGAGAAGCGCCGGATCAGCTGCAGGAAGCGGTCGATGTTGGCGTCGTCGAGGGCGGCCTCGACCTCGTCGAGGATGTAGAAGGGACAGGGCCGCGCAAGAAAGACGGCGAAGACGAAGGCGATCGCGACGAGCGACTTCTCGCCGCCCGAGAGAAGCGAGAGCTTGCGGGTCGACTTGCCGGCCGGCGTGACCTCGATCTCGACGCCGAGCTCCTCGCGCTGCTCTTCCTCGCCCTCTTCGTCCTCGCCGGCCTCGGACTCCTCCTCCCGCCTCTCGGCGTCCTTGACCGGCTGCAGGCTGACCCGTCGCAGGCGACCGCGGCCGCCGGGGAAGAGGTGTTCCACCATCTCCTCGAAGTTCTTCGCCGTCGCCTCGAAGGTCCGCTCGAAGGCGCGCTCGATCTCGCGGTCGATGTCGCGGATCAGGGTCTCCAGCTCGCGCATGCCGCGCTCGGTGTCCTCACGCTGCGCCTGCAGGCCCTCGACGTGCTCGCGGGCCTCCTCGTACTCCTGCTCGGCGAGCGGGTTGACCGGGCCGATCTGGGCGCGGCGGCGATCGAGGCGCTCGAGCCGTCGATCGATCTCCGCCCGCCCCTCCTCGGCGAGCGGCTCGCTCGCCGGCGGGACCTCCTCGCCGAGGCGCTCGGCGATCGCGGCGAGCTCCTTGGCCGCCTCGGCACGCCGGTCGCCGAGGTGGGCGGCTTCCACCTCGACCTCGGTGAGGCGGTCGGCGGCGGCGTTCATCTCGCTCTGCAGCTCGTACTCCCGCTGCGAGCAGGTGCGCATCTCCTCGGCTATCTCGTCGCCGTCGCCCTCGCCGCCGACTACCCGATGCTCGATCCGCTCGACTCGCGCCCGGATCGAGGTCTCGGCCGCGGCGGCCGCCGCGGCCGCGGCGCGCACGTCTCCGAGCAGCTCCTCACCACCGGCGAGCCGCTTGCGCAGCTGCTCGCGGTGGCGCTCCCCGAGCAGGCCCTCGGCGCGCCGCGCGTGCCGGGAGGCCCGCTCCGCGCCGCTGCGAACGGCACCCAGCGCTGCCTCGCGCGCGCCCTCGCCGGCGTCGGTCGAACAAGCTCGCGCCAGGCCCTCGCCGGCCGTGGCGAGGCCCGCCTCGATCTCCCCCAGCTCGTCTTCAAGCTTTCGTGCTCGCTCGCCCGGCGCGGCGCCGTCGCCGACGTCAAGGGTGAGAGGGCCGAGCTCGGCTCGCAGCGCCTCGAGCGCGGCGCCGATCTCCTCCTCCCGACCGGCGAGCCCGCTGGCGCGGATCGCGATCCGCTGCTGCTCGCCGCGGAGCTTCGTCAGCACGCCCCAGGCCTGCGTGCGCTCGCGGTCCCGCGCGGCGAAGCGCTCCTCTGCCGCACGGCGCTTGGCGCTCACCTCAGCCAGGCTGCGCTCGAGCGTCTCGCGCCGTGCGCGGGCCTCGACCGCGGCCTTTTCGGCCGCCGCCGCGCGATCGGCGCCGAAGCGCAGCTCCTCGGCGATGAGCTGGCCACGGAGGCCGAGCTCCTCGCGCTCGATCCGCGCTCCCAGCTCCGCCGCCTGCGCCTGGCGCTTCAGCGGCCGCAGGCGGGCCCGCGCCTCACGCTCGAGGTCGAGCGCGCGATCGAGGTTGTCGCGCGCGGCGCGCAGCTTCAGCTCCGCGCGGCGGCGCCGCTTGCGATGCTTGCCGAGACCGGCCGCCTCCTCGATCAGCAGGCGCCGCTCGCGCGGCTTGGAGTGGACGATCGACTCGACCCGCCCCTGGCTGATCACAGAATGCATCTCGCGGCCGAGGTTGGTGTCGGAGAGGACCTCGACGACGTCGACGAGGCGGCAGCGGGCGCCGTTGAGGCGGTAGCCGCCCTCGCCGGAGCGGTCGAGCGTGCGCTTGATCGCGATCTCCGAGAGCTCGCTGGCCGCTCGGCCCTCGGAGTTGTCGATCGTCACCTCGACTTCGGCGACGCGGCGCTGGCCGATGCCCTTGCCCCCCGCCGAAATCACGTCCTGCATCGAGGCGCCGCGGATCGCCCCCGGGCTCTGCTCGCCAAGCGCCCATAGCACCGCGTCGGTGATGTTCGACTTGCCCGAGCCGTTGGGGCCGACGATCACGCTAACGCCGGGCGAGAATTCCAGCTTCGCCCGCTCGGGGAACGACTTGAACCCCTTCATCTCGATCGATCTCAGGTACATCTCCGCTCCGGCTCCCTCCGCGTCAGGCGCACAGGCTCGCGCCTGGGTCGGACGCGATGCTCGGCGAGCTAGCCTCCGAGACGCCTCAGCGCCTGCTCGGCGGCGGCCTGCTCGGCCGCCTTCTTGCTTCGCCCAGCCCCTACGCCGACCCGCTCCGAGTCGACGACCGCCGTGACCTCGAACTTGCGACGATGCGGCGGCCCGGATTCGGCCATCACCTCGTAGCTTACGTGTGAGCGGCGCCGCGCGAGCAGCTCCTGGAGGGCCGACTTGAAGTCGATCCGGGTCTCGACGGCGTGCTCGATCCGCCCCTGGAAGGCGTCGGCAACCGCCTTCGAGGCCGCCTCGAAACCGAAGGCGAGCATGCAGGCGCCGATCAGCGCCTCGGTCGCCTCGGGAACGGGCCGCTCGCCGCCGAGCAGGACTTCGGCCGGAATGCCGGTCTGCACGTCGTCGGGCTCGTTGGCGCGCAGCATCTCCGGCACACCCAGCTCGCGCCCTACCTGCGCGCAGGCGACGCCGCTGACCGCCTGGTTGTGGATCTTCGTCAAGCCCCCCGCGTCGATCTCGGGAAAGCGGTCGACCAGGTCGCAGGCGACGGCCAACGCCAGCACGCTGTCGCCGAGGTATGCGAAGCGCTCGTAGGACTCGGTCCGGTCCTCGGTCCAGGAGGAGTGGGTCAAGGCCTGCTTCCGTAACGGTTCGGGCAGGCGCTGGATCAGCTCCGCCAGCGTGCTCGGCTCCGGCTCGCTCACGTCGAGGAGGGCGCGTGCTCGAGGACGAACCCGACCGCGTCGCCGACCGTCGCGATCTTCGCCGCCTGCTCCTCGGAGACCGAGACCCCGTAACGGTCCTCGAGCTCCATCACCAGCTCGTAGAGGTCCAGCGAGTCGGCGTCGAGGTCCTCCTTGAAGCGCGTTCCCTCGCCGATCCGCCCGATGTCGACTTCGAGCTCCTCGGCGAGGTGCTCGCGGACGAGAGTGAGGACTTCCTCCCGGGTCACGGACTGCTTCCTATCACGCTTCAGTCGGCGGCATCGCGAGCGGCGAGCGCCGCTCGGCCGGCCGCGCCCTCGCGCAGCAGGGCGGCTGTGCGGCCGACCGCATCGACCTCGACGCCGCGGGCGGCCAGGCGGACCGCGTTGGCGATCCCCGCGGCGCCGGAGCTGCCGTGGCCGACGACGGCGACGCCGTTCAGCCCGAGCAGGATCGCACCGCCGGTCGTGTCGGGGTGCAGCTCGCGGCGCAACCCGCCGAGCGCCGGACGCAGCAGCAGCCCGCCGAGCGCGGCGAGCGGGTTGGAGCGGGCGGCGTCGCGGATCGCAGCGGTGACCGTCTTCGCCGTCCCCTCCATCAGCTTCAGGGCGACGTTCCCGGTGAAGCCGTCGGTCACTACGACGTCAGCTGCTCCCGCAGGCAGGTCGCGGCCCTCGACGTTGCCGGCGAACTCGATTCCCGGTGCGGCGGCGAGGATCTCGTGCGCCGCGGCGACCTCCTCGCGGCCCTTGCCAGCCTCCTCGCCGACCGAGAGCAGGCCGATGCGCGGCCGCGCCACGCCGAGCACCGCCTCGCTGAAGGCGGCGCCGAGGAAGGCGAACTGGACCAGGTGCTGGGCGCGGACCTCGACGTTCGCCCCGACGTCGAGGAAGAGCACCGGCTTGCCCGGCACCGGCAGCCGCACGGCGAGCGCCGGGCGCTTGACGCCGGCGAGCCGGCGCAAACCGAAGGTGGCGGCCGCCATCGTCGCGCCTGTCGACCCCGGGCTGACGATCGCATCGGACCGGCCCTCGGCGACGTCGGCCACCGCCCGTACGACCGAGGCGTCCCTCCTCTCCCGCACGGCGGTGACGGCGTTCTCCTCGTTGCCGATCCACTCGCTCGTGGGAACGACCTCGACCCCCTCGACGTCGCCGAGGGCGAGCTCGTCGGCGGGGCCGAAGACACGCAAGCGAATCCCGTCGGCGGCCGCCATCC